>JACDJC010000426.1_pt1 | contig 49875 bp, 36 predicted proteins | sample 7454191 | NCBI WGS metagenome assembly JACDJC01 (sample SAMN14253291, study PRJNA609438) | sludge metagenome | isolation source: sludge after 25d culture with pyrite and EDTA | collected 2018-12-20 | reverse complement strand
GAACGTGACGCGCTGACCTTCCTGCAGGGACTTGAAGCCCGTGCCCTGGATCGCGCGAAAATGCACGAACAGGTCATCACCGCTTTCCGGCGTGATGAAGCCAAAACCCTTGGCGTCGTTGAACCACTTGACTGTACCGCTCTGTCGATCCGACATGTAACTTTACCTTTGAAGCATGGATGGTTTGCGGTTTGGAGCGAAATGCACTTTGCCGCAAGATGTGCAAGAAATCCGGGTTGCCCCCGATCCTTGCTCGCGCAGCATACACCGGAACCGGCGGTTTCGACGGAATTCACATAAAATAGACAGTTGGCAGGCGTTCGGCTTGGCGGGTCGCGTTGTGATCCGGTGGCCCCGGCCTTTTTCGGCGATGGCCAGATCCGGGCATCCCTTACAATGCCCGGATGAAGATCGCCTCGTGGAACGTCAATTCGTTGAAGGTGCGCCTGCCGCACCTGACCCGGTGGCTGGCCGATGCGCAGCCGGATGTCGTGGCGCTGCAGGAAACCAAGCTGGAGGATGCCAGGTTTCCGGTCGACGAGCTGGCGGCCGCGGGTTATCAAGCGGTTTACTCGGGCCAGAAGACCTACAACGGCGTGGCGATCCTGGCCCGCGACCAGCCCACCGACCTCGTTACCGATATCCCCGGTCTGGACGACCCGCAGCGGCGGATCCTGGCCGCCAGCATTGGTGACCTGCGCGTGGTCGACCTGTACGTGGTCAACGGCAAGGCGGTCGGCGACGAGAAATACGCCTACAAACTGGACTGGTTGAGCAAGGTCCGCGAGTTCCTGGCCGGCGAACACGACCGTCACCCGAACCTGGTGGTGCTGGGCGACTTCAACATCTGCCCGGACGACCGCGACGTCTACGACCCGGTCGCCTGGGGTGAGGACATCCTGTGCTCGCCGCCGGAACGGGCCGCACTCAAGGCGATCACCGACCTCGGCCTGCACGACAGTTTCCGGCTGTTCGAGTCCGACCCCGGCCACTACAGCTGGTGGGACTACCGGCAGGCTGCCTTCCGCCGCAACATGGGCCTGCGCATCGATCTGATCCTGATCGGCGAGGCCCTGAAGCCTGCCGCCACGGCAGCGGCAATCGACCGCGAACCGCGGAGTTGGGAGCGACCCTCCGACCACACCCCGGTGACGCTGGAATTGGACATTTGAACGACATGACCACAAAGAGTGAATGGCCCAGCTCGCTGGACGACAACGAATTGGACGAACTGGACCGCTACCTGCGCGCGCATACCGGCGAGGACGACCTGTTGCTGGACGGAGTCCACGGCCTGCTCAGCGCGCTGACGGTCGGTCCGCTGCTGGTCCTGCCGGATGAATGGCTGCACGAAGTGCTGCACGAACCGTTCGCCGATGAAAACGAAGGCAACCGCGTGCTGGCGCTGCTGGCCAAGCTCAACGACTCGATCAGCGCTGAGCTCGACGTCGATGCCTACGAGCCGATCCTCGGCGAGATCGCCACGGAAACCGGGCCGATGCTGTCCGCCGCCGGCTGGTGCGAAGGTTTCAGCCGCGGTATCGACCTGCGCGCGGTGCTGTGGGAAAACCGGCTGGCCGAGGATCCCCAGCTGATGGAACTGCTCGGCCCGGTGATGGCGCTGGCGGTGGACGAGGGCGTGCTCAGCGCCGAGGCGGAATTCGAGAAGCTCAGCGACGACGAATACGACGAATGCCTGGCCCAGGTGCCGTCGGTGCTGCATGCGGTCAACCAGTACTGGCAGGCCAAGCCGGTCACCGAAGCGGAGCTGGAGACCATGGTGCTGCAGCAGCGCCCCGACCAAGGCGACGAAGCCTCGCCGCCGCGCCAGCGCAGCGGGCATTGGGTGCACTGACCGGCACGGCGTTCACGCCGGGGCACTTGGACTGCCGGCGGGAAGAGACCATCTTGGTGGGCAGTCACTTCTTGTGGGAGCAAGCCATGAACGATCGCCAGATCACGCGCCGCGTCCACGGCACCGACACCTCCGACGGCGCCGGGGTCAAGCTGAAACGCATCATCGGCCAGCCCGCGCTGGACATGCTCGACCCGTTCCTGCTGCTGGACGAATTCCGCTCCGACAGCGCCGACGACTACATCGCCGGTTTCCCCGAGCATCCGCACCGCGGTTTCGAGACGGTGACCTACATGCTGGCCGGTCACATGCGCCACGGCGACAACCACGGTAACCGCGGCGACCTCACGCCCGGCAGCGTGCAATGGATGACCGCCGGTCGCGGCATCGTGCATTCGGAAATGCCGCAGCAGGAAGACGGCCTGATGTGGGGCTTCCAGCTGTGGGTGAACCTGCCGGCGAAAGACAAGATGACCGCGCCGCGCTACCAGGACATCGGTCCGGAGCGTATTCCGGTGGTGCGTCCGGCCGACGGCGTCGAAGTGAAAGTGATCGCCGGCGCGCTGGCCGGCGCCATCGGCCCGGTCGAGGGCATTCCCACCGCGCCGGTCTACCTGGACGTCGCACTTCAGCCCGGCGCTCGCTTCACGCTCCATCTGCCGCTGGGCCACCATGCTTTCGCCTACCTGTTCGAAGGCGAGTCGGCCCTGGTCGGCGGCGAACCGCTACAGCACAGCGAGCTGGGCGTGTTATCCGATGGCGAACAACTGCAGTTGGCCGGTGGCGACAAGGCCTCACGCCTGTTGATCGTGGCCGGCCGACCATTGCAGGAGCCGGTGGCCCGCTATGGCCCGTTCGTGATGAACACGCAGGCGCAGATCCAGCAGGCGATTGCCGACTTCCGGGCCGACAAGTTCTGAGCGCGGGCGCGTGCCTTCCCAGCCGTCAGCGCGCGCGCTCGATCCGCAGCGTTGCCGGCAACGCGCGTATCGTGATCTCGCCGCCGCGCCATGCCACCGGCTTGCCGTTCAGCCAGGCCTTGCCGGTCGGCTGGCCGGCATACGGCCATGGCAAGATCAGGCCGCCGGGTGGCAACCTCAGGCCTTCGTTGATCTGCAGTCGGAGCTCGCCGCCCTGTTCGCGCAAGCTGTAGCCGAGCTCGCCGTAGGGCGTGCGCAAACCTGCGATGCCGACACCGTTTCCTTGCAGCCAGGCGGCAGGAATCCCCGCAGCCAGCACCAGCGCAGCATCGGCGCGGCGCTCCCAGGCAAACATGTCGTACAGCGAGCGCAGGTAATCCGAGCCGATCCATGCATGCGGCATGTCGCCGACGAAGCGCGGTTGGCGGGGGTCTTTTCCGACCACTTCGGCCCACTGGTTCCATGCCGCGGGGCGGCGGTCGGCCATGAAGAAGGCGAGCAGTGACGGAATCCGTTCGCGCCAGCCCAGCCGCACGAATGCCGCCGCGTTGCGCCACTCGTACGGGGTGTAGTCATCCCACGGCTTGGTGCCGTCACGGCGCGCGATGAAGCCTTGCCAGTAACGCTCGAAGGTCTGTTGCAGCAAGGCGGGAGGCAGCCAGTCCTGCGCTCCGCCGGGGGAAAACGCGATGGTGGTGGAGGTGGCGTCAAAGTCGCCCAGCTCGGCGGCACCGGGGATGTAGTCGATGCCGTGGTCGCGCACCGCGGCGAGGATCGACACGCGCAGGTCGGTGCGGAACTCATCGCGCGAAGCGGCGAATCGGATGGCATCGTCGTGTCTGCCCAGCGCTTGCGCCAAAGCGATTGCATCGTCATAACCACGCAGCGCCCAGAAGTCGTCCCAGTACGAATGCATCGGCTTGGCCGAATAGCCTTCATGGCTGATCGAGGCCGGCATCAGGCCGAACAATGCGCTGCCGCGGTTTGCCGCCGTGCGCTCGCTGGCGCGCAGGCGGTCCATGGTGGCCACCGTGCGTTCGACGTGCGGCCACAGGGCTTGCAGGCCGGAAAGGTCATGGCGGTAACGCCACCATTCGGCGATCGCGAACAGCAACTCGCCGGGGCTGTCGTTCTCGGGCACGGGATCCGAACCACGCGCATCGACGCAGCACGGCACTTTGCCGGTCGTGAACTGATGCGGTGCGTACCATTGCACGAAGGCGCCGGCGACGTCGCCATGGCCGCTGCGCAGCAGCGCCTCGGCCATCATCGCGCCGTCGCGGATCCAGCTGCGTGCGTACGAGCGAGTGCCCGGCTGCAGCGCTGGCCCATCGCGCGACATCAGCATCTGCGCCTGCGCGCTGCGCGCAGTGTCGATCAACGCTTGCTGTTCGATGGGTAGCTGCAGGGTCACCTGGTTGAGTTTCGCGCGCCATGCGGCCGCCACGTCGTCGCGCTGCTGCCCGATCCAAGGCGCGGTATCGGCGGGAAGGGGAAAAGACGAGTTGTCCGAAGGCACCACCAGTCCCAGCGTGAGGGCCGAGTGCGGCGGCACGGTCAGTTGGTACAGCAGCGCGCCCTGCGCATGGCCACTGCGGTCGTGCAGCGAGTTGACGCGCGGTTGTTCGCCCAGGCTCAGCCGCTGCGGCAAGCTGACGCCGCCGTGCGCGCTGGCGACAAAGGCGGTGGGAGGCTGCAGCGGTATCACGTGCAAATCGTGATTGACTTGCACGGTGTGGCCGTCCCAGGCCAGGTCGGTGATCGGACTGATGCCGCCGGGAGTGTTGAGGAACTGCGTCGGTGGGTTGACCTGGAACGGTCGCAACAGCAGCGCCAGCGTAAGCGTGCGTGGTTGCCTGCTGCCGTTGTAGAGCCGGTACTGCAGCAACAGATCGCTGTGTCCGGGCGAGCCGCTGGCGAAGGCCGTGATATCCAGTTGCAGCGTGCCGGCTTGCCAGTGCACGGTGGGAATCGGCAGGTAGCCGTCCTGCAGCGACTGGGTGGATTGCACCGTGGCCCAATTGATCAGCTGCGTGCCGTCCAGCAGCATCGGTTCGATCGACCAGCCGCCCTTGCGCACTTCCACCGCGCCGTCTTCAGAGATCAGCGCCGACTGCCTGGCGCCACCGTCTGCGCCGATCAGCGTCCAGTAGCTCTGCTCGCCAGAGAAGCCGCGTGGGTAGATGCCGCGCGGTGCGTTGCGGGCCTGCTCCATCAGCAAGGCGTTCGGGGTGAGGCTGGCAGGCGCGGCTTGATCGGCCGGCGCTGGCGGCAATCGCGTCAGCCGCAGATTGCTGACACAGAACTCGCCGCGACCGCCCTGTCCGGCATACAGGGTGAACTCCAACGTTTGCGTCTGTCGCAGCGTGCGATCCGGCGCCGGCCCCCAGGCGGATTCGATGTCGCGTTTGCTCGCGGTGATCGTCTGCCAGGCATCCATCGGCTGGAAATGCTCGCGGCGGTACCACCATACGTTGTCGCCGCTGGCGTCGATCAGCTTCAGCTGCAGTTCGTTCGGTGGCATCGTGCCGCGCACGTCGAACGACAGCGCGTAGTTTTCGGGAAACGTGATCGGTAGCGTGCGGCGCAAGCTGGGCCCGCCGGACACACCGTTGAAGTCGAAGTCCAGGCACACCGCCTTGCCATGCGGGCCGCTGGCAGGGCGCAGGCTGGCGCTGATGTCGTCGGTGGTGATGGCTTGCCAGGCGTACGCTTGGGTGAAATCGTCGAGGGCTGGTGGGGTGGCGGCGTGCGTCGGGACGCCGGGCAAAAGCAGCAGTGAAAGCCATGGCAGCAGACGCGGTGACCGGCGCCCTTGGACCCCGTCTCTATCTCCCCTGCATGCCTGTCTCTTGATCACGTCTTGTATTGATGCAAAAGATCCGGCGGGCAGTGCCCGCCCTACCATTGCCGCGTTGTGGAAGGGCCGGCGGGCAGTGCCCGCCCTACAATCGCGGTACCGTAGAAGGGCCCGCGGGCAGAATCGCCGCGTCGTAGGGCGGGCACTGCCCGCCGGACTTTTCGCGAAATTCAATCGAGATCTGATCAAGAGACAGCCCGCACGCAGGGAGCGGAGTACGTGGCGGGAGCTACGGAAAATCATCGCGTGATGTCCTCACCCCTTCACGCTCCCCAGCAACAACCCTTGCAGGTAATACCGCTGCAGCGACAGGAACAGCAGCAATACCGGCAGCACGGTCACCACCGAGCCGGCCATCATCAGCTCGCTGTCCTGCGAATGCTCACGCGCCAGCGAGGCCAACCCGATCGGCAGCGTGTAGTGTTCCTGCCCGGTCAGCACGATCAGCGGCCACATGAAGTCGTTCCATGCGGCGAGGAAGCTGAAGATCGCCAGGGTCACGATGATCGGCTTGAGCAGGGGCAGCACGATCTGCCAGAAGATGCGCCATTCGCCGGCGCCGTCGATCCGCGCCGCCTCCAGCAGCTCGTCGGGGATGCCGCGCGCGTACTGGCGCACCAGGAAGATACCGAACACCGTGGCCAGCGTCGGCACGATCACCCCGGCATAGCTGTTGACCAGGCCGAGGTACTTCAGCAACAGGAACAGTGGCAGCATCGCCACCTGGGCCGGGATCACCAGCGCGCCCAGCAGCGTCTGGAACAGGCGCTCGCGTCCGGCGAAACGCAGCTTGGCGAAGGCGTAGCCGGCCATCAGGTTGAACAGCACCGACAACGTCGTGATGGTGCCGGCGACCAGCAGGCTGTTGAGCAGGTAACGGCCCATGCCGGCGTGCACGAACAGTTCGCGGTAGTTGGCCCAGCTGGCGTGGCGCGGCAGCAAGGCCGGTGGCAGCGAACTGGCTTCCCCCGGCGCCATGAACGACACCGACAGCATCCACAGCAACGGGAACAGCGCCACCGCGGCCACGCCGATCAGCAGGCCGTTGATCAGCGCCTTGGCCAGCCGCGGGTTCATGCGTCGTCCCCGCGGTTGGACAGCTTCACCATCAGCACGGTCGCGGCGAACATGACCAGGAACAGCAGGAATGCCACCGCCGAGGCCGAGCCCAGGTTCCACCACTTGAAGCCTTCGTTGTACATCAGGTACAGCACGCTGACCGTGCTCTGCAGCGGCCCACCTTCGGTCATCACGTACGGTTCGGCAAACAACTGGAAATAGCCGGACACGGTGAGGATGCCGACCAGCAGCATGGTCGGCTTGAGCATCGGCAAGGTGATGTGGCGGAACTGCTGCCAGTTGGATGCGCCGTCGATGCGCGAGGCCTCGTACAGATCCGGCGGGACCGCCTGCAGCCCGGCCAGGAAGATGATCATGTTGTAGCCGAAGTTCTTCCACACCGCGAACGCGATGATCGTCGGCATCGCCCAGTGCGGGTCGCCCAGCCAATCCACCGGATGGATGCCGATCAGCCCCAGCAGGTAGTTCGTCATGCCGTATTTGGTGTTGAACAGGTAGCGCCAGATCACCGCCACCGCGACCACCGTGGTCACCACCGGGGCGAACAGCGCGGTGCGGAAGAATGGCTTGGCTTCTGCCAGCGGCGAGTTGAGCAGCATCGCCGCGCCCAGCGAGGCGCCCATCGACAGCGGCACGCCCACCGCCACGAAATACACGGTGTTGCCCAGCGCGGTCCAGAACAGCGGCCGATGCAGCAGCTCCCAGTAGTTGGCAAGGCCGACGAAGCGCAGGTTGCGGATATCGGCCAGCGCGTAAAGATCGTAGTCGGTCAGGCTGAGCACCAACGCGGCCAGCACCGGCAGCGCGAAGAACACGCCCAGCACGATCAGTGCGGGGGTCAGGAACAGCCAGGCAGTGCGGTGCGCCTTCATGGGCTGCGCTCCGGCGCATGCTCCAGCAGCCAGCGGCGCTTGGCCAGGATGGTGTCGGCACGACGATTGATCTCGGCCGCGGCCTGGTCGATCGTCAACTTCCCGGCGATCGTCTGCGCGGCGGCCAGCTGCATCTCGTTGGCGATGCGTTCCCACTCCGGCACTTTCGGCACCGGCTTGACGTGCTCGAGCTGCTCACGGAAGGCGCGGGCCTTGGGGTCATCGCGCAGCGCGCCACCTTCCCACGAACTGCGCCGCGGCGGCATGTCGCCGAGCAGGTCGTAGAACTGCTGCTGCACGGCCGGCTGCGACAGGTACTCGATCAACTGCCACGCCGCCTCCTTGTGCTGCGAACGGCGGAAGATCACCAGGCTGGAACCGCCGGCCACGCCGACGCCGGGACCATCGGGTCCGGGCAGCGGTGCGGTGGCCCAGTCGGCCTGTTGCGCGGCGCTCAGTCGCGTGCGGAATTCGCCGATGTTCCACGGGCCGGACAGATAGAACGCATACACGCCATGGCCGAACTCCGACCAGGGATTGCCCGCCTCGACGTTGGTGATGGCCGGTGCCTGCTTGAGCCGGAAGGTGTCGACGTAGAAACTCAGCGCGCGCTTGAAACCGGCACTCTCGAAATTGCCGTAGCGACCGCCGTCGCGCAGCAGCGGCTCGGGTTGCTGCAGGGCGAGCGACAGCAACTGCTCGTACTCGTTGGTCGGCAGCAGGATGCCCCAGACCTTGCGTTCGGGGTGACTGAGTGCAGCCAGCATCTGCCGCCATTGCGCCCAGGTGCGCGGCGGCGCGTCGAAACCGGCGGCGCGAAGCAGGTCGCTGCGGTAGAACAGCAGCCGGGTGTCGACGTACCACGGCACGCCGTACAGCGTGCCCTCGATCACGTTGGTGTCCCAGATGCTGGCGAAGTAGTCGTCCGGCTGCACCACGGCGGAATGGTCCACTCGTGCTTGCAACGGCTCGAGCGCATGCAGCGCAGCCAGTTCCGGCAGCCAGGTATTGCCGAGCTGGCACAGGTCGGGCGTGGAGTCGCCAGCGAAGGCGGTGAGCAGCTTCTGGTGCGCGGCGGTCAGCGGCAATTGCTGCACCTTCACGCGGATGTCCGGATGCGCTCGCTCGAACGCCGGCAGCAGTTGGGTGACAGCCTCGCCTTCGCGGCCGATGGTCCAGAACGTAAGCTGATGCGCGTTATCGGGTGCCGCCGCGCAACTGCCCAGCAGCGTGCCACAGCCGGCGAGGACGAACAGCATCATGCCGCGCCAGCCATTTCGACGGTGCACCCGGGGACTCATTCGCGTCGCGGCTCCGCATCCAGCCAGCGGCCCTGGAAGCCGGCACGCTGTAGTCCGCGGCGGATGTACGGATTCTTCTTCATCACGTCCCACACAAAATCACTGCGCCAATTCTCGATCATCAACACGATCGGTCCCTGGTCAATGCCCAGTTGCACCGTGTCGACCCAGCCCATCGGCACCACCTTGCCGGTGCGCAACTCGGTCCGCGCGTGGAAACTGGGGTTGAACGCGTCCATGAAACCGTAGCTGCCGTAGATGTCCTTGCCGTAGCGTTGCTTCATCTCCTCCAGCGCGGGGATCACCAACTCCGGTGCAAACGCGATCGATCCGGCGGCAGCGGTCGGCGCAATGGTGCCGTCGTCGACCAGGTAACCAAGGCCGGCGCCGCGCGCGGTGTAGCCGTAATACCGGCGCCGGCGCTGACCGTCGACCAGGATGCCGCCCGGTCCGTTGCTGGCAGTCAGGCCCCACATGTTGGCGCCGTAGCCAGTCCAGCCGCCGGGGTTGGCGATCGCGTAATTGCGCTGGGCGATTACCGCGCGGCGGCTGTTCTCGAAGTAGTCCAGGTCGTGCTGGCGGTTCCAGACGTCGCGGATGCCGCGGAAATCGATCCACACATGGCTGTACTGGTGGCCGAACATCGGGCCGAAGTTCAGCAGCTGCTCGCCGTGAAACTCGCCCCAGTTGCGTCCGTACGTGCTGGTCCAGGCGTTCCACACCTCAGGCTCGACCGGATGGCTGGGCGAGCCCAGCGCCAGCACGTACAGCAGCATGGCCTCGTTGTAGCCCTCCCAGTCGTGGGGAATGAACTTGCCCTCCGGGGTCCAGCCCATGCTGATCAAGGGCGGACGCACCTGCACCCAGTTCCAGTCGACGCGGCGGTAGATCCGGTCGGCCAAGGCGCGGATCTCGCGTTCGGATGGTGTGTCGCGGTCGTAATACGACTGCGCGAACAGCACGCCGCCCAGCAGCAAGGTGGTATCCACCGTCGACAGCTCGGTCCAGCGCGCGAAGCGCTTGCCGCTGTGCATGTCCAGGAAGTGATAGAAGAAGCCGTGGTAGCCGCTGGCGTCATCCTCGCTGTCGTTCTGCGGCGCGGTGTCGAAGAAGCGCAGCGTGGTCAGGGTGCGCTCGATCGCCTGCTGGCGGGTGATATAGCCGCGCTCCACGCCCACCCCGTACGCGGTCAGGCCAAAGCCGACCGCGGCGATGCTGGAGAACGATTCGCCGGGGTAATGATCCGGGATCAGGCCGTTGGCGGGGTTGGCGCTGTCCCAGAAGAAGGCAAAGGTGCGCTGTTCGAGGTCGTTGACCAGCGCCGGCACCACCGGCGCGTTGACCGGTGCTGAAACGGCCGGCTGGGCCTGCCGGGCCAGGCTGGCCGGCGCGGCGAGCACCAGGGCCAGGCCCAGGACGAGCGAGGAAAGCCACGCGGGCCGAAAGAAGGATTTCATGATGGGTCTGCCGTGCTTTGCGTTTGCAGCCACGCGAACCGGCACTGTCGCACGGTTCGCGCTGGCCATTCAGACGTCCGCCCGCAAACTGCGGGCGGACGGGTGAAGCGGCGATACTGCGCGTTCGCCGCGGTGGGAAGTCAGAACGTGTAGCGGGCGCCGACCTGGAAGCGGCGGGTCTGGTTCGGATCGGCGCTGGTGACCTTGCCGAAATCCGGGTTGGGATCGGTGGTGCCCCAGTTGTACTGGTTGTTGATGTAACCATTGTCGACGTCGCGGTTGAACACGTTCATCACGTCCAGGCGCAGTTCCAGGGCCTGGCTTTCGCCGAGGCGGAATGTCTTGGCGATGGACAGATCGAGGTTGACGTACTTGGACCCGTACTTGCCATTGTGCTGGAAGATGCAGTTGTAGTCGCAATCGGGCAAGTTGGCGTAGTAGTCGTAGGGCAGCCCCGAGCCGTAGGTGAAGATACCGGTCAGCCGGGTTTCCCACGGGCCACGCACGATGCCGTTGAGCACCAGGTGATGCTTCTCGCCCACGTAGCCGGCCGGATAGCCGGACGGATCGACGTAGTCCAGCGAGTAGTTGTCGTTACCCTGCTGGCGTGCGTCCTGGTAGGTATAGGCCAGGCCCACGCCCCAGCCGGAGGCCTCGGTGTAGGGCTTGTCGACGCTGACCAGCACGCTGCTGGACTGGGTCTTCTTGTCGGTATTGTGCAGCACCACGCCGTACGGGCTGCCGGGCATCTGGTCCAACTCAAAGCCCGGTTCCGGCAAGCGGTTCCAGACCCAGGTGAACTGGTCGTAGCCGAGCACGCGGGCGAGCGTCAGCGAGGCGTTCCAGTCGCCCATCACCTGACGCACGCCCAGGCTGAACTGGTCGGTGTGCGGCGGTCTGGTGTTGTTGTTGATCACGTCGAGCTCGGAACTGAAACCGGCCGTGCCGGATGCCAGCAAACCGTCAAGGCCGTCCGCGGTGAGATAACTCGGATCCCAGGCGATCGTGCCCGGCGTGCTGCCGTCCGGACTGAACTGGAAGGTGTAGCTGGGTGTTTGCGAGTGCAGTTCCTCCTGGCCGATCCAGTCGAACGGCGTGCGGTCGTAGTAGCGCCCGGCTCCGCCGAAGATGGTGGTGCTCTGGTCGGCGTTCGGACTGACGTCCAGCGAGAAGCCCACACGGGGCTGGATGGCGCCCTTGTAGCCATCACGATTGTTGCCGGTGCTGATGTAGTCGTTCAGGCCGAGGTATTCCAGCGTGGGAATCTGCTCGGCCGGGGTGACGTAGTCGTTGTTCAGCGCGTTGGTCTCGTAATCCCAGCGCAGGCCCAGATTCAACTGCAGGCGCGCGGTGATGTCCCAGTCGTCCTGCACGTACAGGCCGAGCTGGTTGGTGTGCAGGTTGGCGTCGGAACCGGTGGGCGAGTACACGGCCTTGTACGGGGAATCGAAGCCGCCCGGGTAGGCAGGATCCTCGCTGTAATAATAGGTGGGCACGGTGGCGCTGTTCTGCTCCAGCGTGATGCGGTAGGAGGCGTACTTGATGCCGGCCTTGATTGTGTGGTCCGGTATGCCGAACCAGGTGAAGTCGTCACGGATCGTGCTCTGGTCCTGGCCCTTGTCTTGCTGATCGCTGCCGCTGCCGGTCACCGCAATACCCGGGTCGTAGACCTTGCGCACCGAGCCGGATTCGGCCGAGGTCGGACGCCACCTCGCGCTGCCCGCGTCGAGCAGCAGGTCGTTGATGTAGTTGTCGCCGCGCGACTGCCATTTCAACAACAGGTCGTCGACGTCGTTCTTGCGGTCGGTGCGTGCGCTGTAGGCGGTGTTGCCGCCGAAGCCGAGCTGTTCGCTGTCGCGCCGGGTGGTCAGGCTGAGGTCGATATTGTTGTCGTGGTTCGGCTGCCAGCTCACCTTGCCGAAGAAGGCGCGCTCGGTGAACGGCGCCGAGTAGGTACCGTTCTCCTCGGCGAAGCGCGGGTCGTTGATCTGCACGGTCTTGTTGGCCGTGTCCTCGCGTTCCTCGTAGTTGATGAAGAACTGCGCCACGTCCTGGATGATCGGACCACCCAGGGTAAAGCCGCGTTGTTCGCGCTTGTAATCAGGCTTCTTGACGTTGTTTTTCTTGTCGAACGAGTTCTGCGAGATCATCGACTGATTCTGGTAATAGTCGTACACCGAACCGTGGAACTCGTTGCTGCCGGACTTGGTCACCGCGGTGATGATCGCGGTGCCGGCCTGTTCGTACTCGGCCTTGTAGTTGTTGGTCAGCACCCGGAATTCCTGCACCGCTTCCTGCGAGAATGGATTGCCCCGGCTGGAGTCCTGGCCGGCGATGCCGCCCTTGAGGACGTTGTTCTTCAGGCTGGCGCCGTCGATGAAAACGTTTACATTCTCGGCTGATTGACCGCCTGCCGAGAAGGTTTTCTGATCCGGGTTGCGCGACGTGGTGATACCCGGCACCAGCTTGGCGAAATCGAGGAAGTTGCGTTCGTTCTGCGGCAGTTCCTGGATCTGCTCCTGGCTGATGTTGGTTGCCACTTCGGACGTGCGCGTCTCGACCAGCGCGGGCGCGCTGACCGTCACGGCCTGCAAATCGGTGGCATCGGCGGCGCTCGGCCCCCCGGCGACCACCGCGAGGTTGAGGTTCAACGACTGACCCACCTGCACGGTGACGTTCTGGCTGGCCTTGCTGCCGTTGCTGCTGGCCACGATGTTGTAGTTGCCCGGACTCAGTCCGGCCAGGGTGTAATTGCCATCGGCATTCACTTTGGTCTTGCTGACAAAACCATTGGCGGTGTTGGTAGCCACCACTTCGGTGGGCAGCTGTCCCTGCGGTGCGCTGACATGTCCGCGCAGCACGGCCGTGCTGGTCTGGGCACTGGCCTCGGGCAGCGCCAGCGCGGTGACGAGCAGGCCGGCGACAGCCAGCGAAATGTGTCGGGGTAACGCGCGTTGATTGACCATGGTCTGATCCTCTCCCGTAATCGTTGCAAGCAGTTCGGTTATTGGTTGTCGCGTTGTCGCGGTCTCGTCTGGCGTCTCGTCTGGCCTCCCGTCCTGCTTGTCCTGGCCGCTTCGCCTCCACGCGGCTGCTTCCGGTGCATTCCTGCGCCGGTCTGGGTTATCTGTGTCACGAGCCCGGCCCGGCGCTGGATGCACGTACCACCAGCTCCGCTCCGACATGCTGTTGCGTGCCGGGGGCGACGCTGCCCGGGTTGTCGATCTGCTCACCCAGCATCTCCATCGCCTGTCCGCCCAGGTCGGCGATGTGCACCTGGATGGTGGTCAGCGCCGGCGTGACATAGCGCGCCATCGGCACGTCGTCGAAACCGGCCACGGCGATCTCGCCGGGAACATCGACCCTGGCCTCGCGCAGCGCAGCGAGGAAGCCGATCGCCATCATGTCGTTGGCGGCGAACACCGCGTCCGGCCGATCCGGCAGGGACAACACTTGCTGGCCGGCGCGATAGCCGGATTCCTCGCTGAAATCACCGGCCAGCATCATCGCTTCGCTGCCCGGCGCCCGGTCGGCCAGCGCGCGGCGGTAACCGCGCTCGCGCTCGGCAGCGTCACGGTTGCCTGCCGGTCCCCGGATGAAGGCGATGCGCCGGCGGCCCAGCGACAGCAGGTGTTCCACGATCAACCGTGCGCCGCCGTCGTTGTCCACCGACAGGGCACAGAAATCCGTGCCGGTCAGGCGCGTATTCATCAGTACGGTAGGCAGATCGGTGGGCAGGTTCTGCCGCAGAAAGTCGGCATCGGCGTGCGGGGACATCAGCAACAGGCCATCGACGCGACCCTGCATGGCGCGCAGTGCCATGGCGGCATCGTCGGCGTTGTCATGTGAACTGGACACCAGCAGGTGCAGGCCACGTGCGCGCGCCGCCAGATCGATGCCGCGAATCAGCTCGGAGAAGAACTCGCCATGCAGATCCGGCAGCAGCGCCCCGATGGTGTGCGTGCGACGGGTGATCAGCATGCGCGCCGCCGCGTGCGGAATGTAGTGCAGACGCTTGGCAGCGGCATGGATGCGCTCACTGGTGGCGGCGGTGACGCCGGTGCCGCCATTCAGCGCACGCGACACCGACGCCACCGACACCCCGGCCTCACGCGCCACATCTTTGATCGTTGCTGCCGCCATCCGAGCCCTTCCCCAGATTCCGGAACCCCTTGAGTGACAACAACGTAAACGTTTTCATGGGGAGTTGTAAAGAGCTTGTTCGAACCAGTTGTGCTGCGCCGCGGAAGGGTTTCACCCGACGCCCAGGCCGGCGTGGGTGAAACGGCAAATTGATTGGCCTGAGGCGAGTTCGGCACTGCGCCTCGCGTTTGCTGCGCCACAACATCGCGTCGTGCCGGGTCCGGGGTGGATATCTCGATGGTCGCAGTCCGGTGCGTCGCTCGACCTCGGTCGTACCCGATACGACCTGCTCGGCGCAATGGCTGCCGGCGACGTCGCGGCGTTGGCAAGCTCGATGCTTGTCTATCAGCAGCGGGCTCGAAGGTCCGGTTCCAGTGGATCGGGTGCCGGTAATTGGGGCTTGGAACGACTTATTGCGACCAACCACGTCACTCTTGAACACGCCGCTCAAGTTCTTCCGTCCTGGTGCCGATAAATCGGTAGCTTGACTTGTTTCCCCACACTTGTTAAAGGTTTGCTCATACATTAAACTCCCGTTAATTCTCGCAGAGTCAAACGACTGTATCCTCCATCTCCAGTAGTAGACGAATAAACCAAGCGCAAGTCACTGATTTCACACTCATGACAATCTCAATCACCCTTCTGGTTGCCTTGCTTGCCGTACTGTTCGCCAGTGCGGTCAGGCACGTGCCGGAGGGTCAGGTTCATAGTCTGTATCGGCACGGCAAGCCGCTGCGCCTGTTGCAGGCAGGCACGCACCTGGTGTTGCCGGTGCTGGATCGGGTGGCGCACAAGATCAATCTGGCCGGCCAGACCCTGCGGCTGGAAGCGCCGCTGCAGGGCAGATGCGAAGTGTGCGGCACGGTCTACTGGCAGGTGCTGGAGCCCGAACGTGCCGATGCGGTGTTCGAGCAGGTTGACGAGCTGATCCGCCGTGGCGCCCGGGAAGCGTTGCGCAGCGAGCCGGCCAGCGGGCCGGTCGATCGCCGCGACCTGGGGGCGCGGGTCAAGCGCTCATTGAACCAGGTGCTGCGCGAGCGCGGCATGATGGTTACCCGGGTCGAGCTCGACGCTGCCTGAACCGTCGAATCGCGCGAGGCGCCCCAGAGCGCCTGCGCAACAGGGGATTTGCAACACTTTGAGCCCGCTTCGGCGGGCTTTCTTTTGGCGCATCCGACCCGGATACTTGCCGCCCGGATCATTCACGGGACAACTACGCCATGGCCGCGCGCGACGCCTTGCAGGCACAACTCGAACAGGGCATCGACGCACTCGGGCTGCGCCTGCCGGCGGAGGCGGTACCGCGCCTGCTCGATTATCAGGCCTTGCTGGCACGCTGGAACGCGGCCTACAACTTGACCGCCGTGCGCGATCCGGTCGAGATGATCACCCGCCATCTGCTCGATTCGCTGGCGATCCTGCCGCATGTGCAGGGAACCAGCCTGGCCGACCTGGGCACCGGACCGGGCCTGCCCGGTGTGGTGCTGGCGATCGCCGCGCCCGGACGCGAGATCCTGCTGGTCGACTCGAACGGCAAGAAGGTGCGCTTCCTGCGCGAGGCGATCCGCAGCTTGAAGTTGCAGGGAGTGCGCGCCGAGCAGTCGCGCGTGGAAGATGTCCAGGGCCAGTTCGACTGCATCACCGCGCGCGCCTTTGCCAGCCTCGCCGACATGCTCGGCTGGGGTGGTCACCTGCTGGCGCCGGAGGGGATCTGGCTGGCGATGAAGGGCAAGCGTCCGGATGACGAGCTGCCGGGCATCCCGGCCGGCTTCGAAGTGCGCGCTACACATGAACTGACGGTGCCGGGATTGCAGGCCGAACGCCATCTGCTGGTGCTCGGCCGCGCCTGAGCGGCTGGCTCAATCGTCCAGCACCGCGCCATTGCTTTCGATCACCCGCGCGTACAGCTTCGCCGTGGCCTTGGGCGTGCGCTGCTGGGTGGCGAAGTCGACGTGGTACAGGCCGAAGCGCTTGGCAAAGCCCAGCGACCACTCCAGGTTGTCCATCAGTGACCACGCGTAATAGCCTTTCAGGTTCACTCCGGCCTCGATCGCCCGGTGCAGGGCCTTGAGGTGCTTGCGCAGGTAACTGGTGCGCAGCGGGTCGTCCAGTTCGCCGTTCTCGGCCACCGGCGGATCGTAGAACGCCGAACCGTTCTCGGTGATGTACAGCGGGATGTCGCCGTAGCGCTGCTTGAACCAGATCAGCGTGTCGGTCAGGCCCTGTTCGAAGACTTCCCAGCCGGTCTCGGTATAAGTCTTGTTCGGTTGGCCCACCGGCACCGCCTGGAGTGGATAGGCGTCGGCCTGCTGCTTCACCACCGCGCGGGTGTAGTAATTGATGCCGACAAAATCCACCTCCTGCTTCGTCAGCTTGAAGTCGTCGTCGGGGAAATCCGGCCAGGCGTCGCCGAAGATCTCCTGCAGCTCCGGCGGATAGCTGCCCAGCAGCGCCGGGTCGGCGAATTGTTCGTTCATGTACGCATGCGCGCGGCGGGTGGCGGCCAGATCCTCGGCGCTGTCGCTATGCGGATACTTCGGTTCGATGTTGAACACCACGCCAATCTCGTGTTTGCCGTGCGCGCGGTAGGCCTGGATGCCGGCGCCGCTGGCCCGCATCAGGTTGTGCGCCGCGATCGGCGCCTCGTACTTGCTGCGATGGCCCGGCGCCAGCGCGCCGTGCAGATAGCCGCCGTCGGTGACCACCCACGGCTCGTTGAGCGTGCCCCAGCGCGGTACGCGGTCGTCCAGCGCCTTGAACATCACCTGCGCGTATTCGGCAAACCAGTGTGCGCTGTCGCGGTTGAGCCAACCGCCGCGGTCATCCAGTGCCGCCGGCAGGTCCCAGTGAAACAGCGTGGCATGGGGCACGATGCCGTTTTCCAGCAGTTCGTCGACCAGTCGCGAATAGAAATCCAGCCCCTTCGGATTGACCCGGCCGGGACCTTCAGGCAGCACCCGCGCCCAGTTGATGCTGAAGCGGTAGCCGTGCAGGCCCAGCGCCTTCATCAGCTGCACGTCGCCCTTGTAACGGCGGTAGTGGTCGCAGGCGATGTCGCCGGTGTCGCCGTTGGCGGTCATCCCCGGCGTATGGGTGAAGCGTTGCCAGATACTGGGTCCGGCACCGTCAGCCAGCGGCGAGCCCTCGATCTGATAGGCCGAGGTGGCGGCACCCCAGTGGAAGCCGTCGGGAAAGCGGAAGCTGGCACGTGTCATTGAGGTCCCTGCAATAAAAAGCTTGATGTAAACGATTACATGGGCAGAATAGCCGAATGTTCCGTCACTGTGCAGACCCGTGCATGCTTGGCGGGACCGCGGCCGTCGTGGCCGGCCCGCAACCGGAGAAGCTGATGGCGACCGTACTCCTGGACCAGCTGCGCAAGGTCTACCCCAATGGTCATGTGGGCGTGGTCGGTGCCACGTTCCAGATCGCCGATGGCGAGCTGCTGGTGCTGGTTGGCCCGTCCGGTTGCGGCAAGACCACCTTGTTGCGGATGATCGCCGGGCTGGAAACCATCAGCGACGGCACGCTCTCGATCGATGGGCACGTGGTCAACGATCTGGCGCCGAAGGATCGTGACATCGCCATGGTGTTCCAGAACTACGCCCTGTACCCGCACATGACGGTGGCCGAGAACCTGGGTTTTGGCCTGAAACTGCGCGGCCACAAGCAGGCCGACATCGACCAGCGGGTGGCGGCGGCGGCAAAAACCCTGGAACTGGACCTGCGCCTGGACTCGCGCCCCGGCGCGCTGTCTGGCGGCCAGCGTCAGCGGGTGGCGTTGGGCCGGGCGCTGGTACGCAAGCCGAAGGTGTTCTTGCTGGACGAGCCCTTGTCCAACCTCGATGCCAAGCTGCGGCTGTCGATGCGGGTGGAGATCGCGCGCCTGCACCGCCAGCTCAAGGCCACCATGGTCTACGTGACCCACGACCAGATCGAGGCGATGACGCTGGGCCAGCGCATCGTGGTGCTCGACGGCGGGGTGATCCAGCAGATCGACACCCCGATGGCGCTGTATCAAAAGCCGGCCAACCTGTTTGTGGCCGGTTTCCTCGGCAGCCCGGCGATGAACCTGCTGCGTGGCACCTTGTGCCGACGCGACGGCTGGCAACTGGCTACCGCCCACGGCGACGTGGCGCTGGGTGAGGCGTTGCCCGACCCGGCCTGGTCACACTGGCGCGACCGCGAGGTGGTGCTGGGCGTGCGTCCGGAGGACCTGCAGCCGCAGGCCGGGGGCGTCGCCGCGCTGACGGCACGGCTGGAGGTGCTGGAGCCGGTCGGCAACGAGGTCTTCCTGAACCTGCGCTTCGGCACCCAGGCCCTGGTTTCACGGGTCGCGCCGCAAGCCTTGCCCGAACCGGGCGACGGCGTGCCGCTGGGACTGGCAGCCGCCCATCTGCACCTGTTCGACGCCGGCAGCGGCGAGCGGGTCGGCACCTGAGCGGCAGCGATCCGGCGGGCAACCCCGGTCGGCAATGGTAATCTAGCCGTCCTTCGCGAATGGAAAACCCTCCACCCATGGCCCGCATCATCGCTGTCGCCAACCAGAAAGGCGGTGTCGGCAAGACCACCACGGCAGTCAACCTCGCCGCCGCGCTGGCCGCGGCGAAGCGCAAGGTATTGCTGGTCGATCTGGACCCGCAGGGCAATGCCACCATGGCCTCGGGGATCGAAAAGCGCGGACTCGAATACAGTGGCTGTGAAGTGCTGCTGGAAGAAGTGCAGATCACCGCGGCGATCGTGTCGACCGAGGCGCATTACGACGTGCTGCCGGGCAATGGCGACCTCACCGCGGCCGAGCTCAAGCTGATGGACGCCATGGCACGCGAACATCGCCTGAAAGACGTGCTGGCCGGGGTCGCGGCCGACTACCACACCATCTTGATCGACTGCCCGCCCTCGCTGAACCTGCTCACGCTGAACGCGTTGACCGCCGCCGATGGCGTGCTGATCCCGGTGCAATGCGAATATTTCGCGCTGGAAGGCCTGTCCAGCTTGCTCGACACGGTCAAGGCGGTACGCCACCGACTCAATCCGGCACTCGAGATCGAGGGCCTGCTGCGCACCATGTACGACGTGCGCAATAACCTCGGCAACGAGGTTTCGGCCCAACTCACCCAGCATTTCGGCGACAACGTACTGCGCTCGATCATCCCGCGCAACGTGCGCCTGGCCGAGGCGCCCAGCCATGGCCAGCCGATTCACTTGTACGATCGCAGCTCACGGGGTGCGATCGCCTACATCGGCCTGGCCGGTGAAATCATCCGGCGCGAGCGCGCCTTGCCCGGGGCTGCCGAGCGGGACCATGCCCTCGGATCACCAGCGCATGGCGGGCATGCCGCGCCGCTCGAGGCGCCTGCCGCCGAACATCAGGAATGAAACATGGCTGCTGCGAAGAAACGGGGATTGGGACGCGGGCTGGATGCCCTGCTCGGTGGCGACGACGAGGGTTCCTCGTCGGCGCTGGCGCAGGAGGGCGAGCTGCGCACGCTGCCGCTGCAGCAGATCCAGCCCGGCAAGTACCAGCCGCGACGGCATTGGAACGAGGAGGCGCTGGACGAGCTGGCGGCCTCGATCAAGGCGCAGGGGCTGATCCAGCCGGTGGTGGTGCGCGAGCTCGGCCGAAACCGCTACGAGCTGATTGCCGGCGAACGTCGCTGGCGCGCGGCGCAGCGTGCCCAGCTCGGCGAGATTCCGGCCCTGGTCAAGCAGGTGTCCGAGGCCGCCGTGCCGGCGATGGCGCTGATCGAGAACATCCAGCGCCAGGACCTCACCCCGCTGGAAGAAGCCGATGCGCTGAAGCGGCTGATCGACGATTTCGACCTGACCCACCAGCAGGCGGCCGACGCCGTCGGTCGCTCGCGCGCGGCGGTGTCGAACATGCTGCGCCTCACCGAGTTGCCGGAGGCGATCAAGAAACTGCTCGACGACGGCAAGCTGGAGATGGGTCATGCACGCTGCGTGCTGACCCTGGACGAGGCGGTCGCGGTGCCGTTGGTACGCCAGGCGATCACCCTGGGCTGGTCGGTGCGCGAACTGGAAGACGCCGCGCGCCGCGCGCAGACTGCGCCGAAGGGCAAGGCGAAGAGTCCGCCGGCCCGCGACCCGAACATCAGCGCACTGGAGCGCGAACTGGCCGAACGGCTCGCCGCCCGGGTCGAACTGACGCAGGGCAAGGGCGGTCGCGGCAAGCTGGTGATCCACTACCACAGCACCGACGAGCTGGAAGGCATCCTCGACAAGATCCGCTGAGCTGCTCTTCTTTTCTCCCGTCGGGAGAAGGCGCCGCGCAGCGACCGACGAGGGTACGTGCGGCGCGCAACGACCCACCCCCGCGCAAGCGCCGTACCCCCACCCCGGCTCCCTCGGCCGCGAGGGGACCCTCAGGGGTCGCCGATGGGAGCGCGGGCAACCACGCGGTGGCTTGGCATTAAACTGCGCTTTTGCTGCGCCGCGTGCAGCACCCGTCTTCGCAAAAGGCCTTTCCCATGCCCCAACTTGCCGTCGTCGTTCCCGTCTTCAACGAGCGCGACAACATCCCGCCGTTGCTCGCCGAGATCGCCGCGGCGCTGCGCGGACGGGTCGATTACGAGGTGATCTATGTCGACGACGATTCCACGGACGACAGCCGTGAGGTATTGGCGCGCGAAAAGCTTGCCCATCCGGAGTTGCGCGTGCTGCACCACCTGAGCCGCAGCGGGCAGAGTACGGCCGTGTGGAACGGCGTGCGCGCCGCACGCTCGCCGTGGATCGCCACGCTCGACGGAGACGGACAGAATGATCCGGCGGACATCCCCAAGCTGCTTGCCGCCCGCGAGGATGCGCCGGCCGAGGTGCGGCTGTTCGCCGGTTGGCGCACCACCCGTCGCGACAGCTTCAACAAGCGCATTTCCTCGAAGGTGGCCAACGCGGTGCGCTCGCGCATGCTCAAGGACGCCACCCCCGACACCGGCTGCGGCCTGAAGCTGTTCGAGCGCGAGGTGTTCCTGCGCCTGCCCTATTTCGACCACATGCACCGGTACCTGCCGGCCCTGGTCAAGCGCGCCGGATTCCGGAGCATCAGCGTGCCGGTCAGCCATCGTCCGCGCACCGCCGGGGTGTCCAAGTACGGCATGCTGGACCGCCTGTGGGTCGGCCTGGCGGATCTGCGCGGGGTGGCCTGGCTGATGCGTCGCGCCAAGGTGACCCGGGTCGAGGAGCTCTGACCGGCCGCTCCCGGCCCGCGTCACGGGATGCTGATCCGGCGGTCGTATGATGGTGGAGTTTCCCTGACAGGAGGACGCCATGAGCATCGCGATCAAGCGCGCCTACGAGGAGCCGGCAGAGGACGACGGCTATCGTGTCCTGGTGGAGCGGCTGTGGCCACGCGGCATGAAGAAAGAGGCCGTGCCGCTGGACCAGTGGGCGAAAGAGCTGGCGCCTTCCACCGCCTTGCGCAAGTGGTTTGGCCACGAACCGGCCCGTTGGGACGGCTTCCGCCACCGCTATGCCGGCGAGCTGGACGCCCTGGCCGAATACTGGCAACCGCTGGCCGAGCGCTCGGCACGTCACCGGGTCACCTTGATCTACAGCGCCCGCGACGAGGAGCACAACGGCGCCATCGTGCTGCGCGACTACATGCAGAACTGGTTGCGCACGCACGGGCCGCGCTGAGCGGCCGTGACAAACATCGCCCACCTCCCGCGACCGGACCCTCTGCGACAGGCTGCCAGCCGCCTACCCGGAGCGCACCGGCCCGCCCGAGCGTGGCCATTTGGCCAGCGCCTTGCGCGCCTGCGCCCGCCCGCGCTCGATCAGCTCGCGGGCGCGGTAAAACTCGTAGACGCTGGCGATGTTGCGCGGCAGTTCGATCAGCAGGTCCGGCTCGTAAGCGGCCAGGCGCAGCCGTGCCAGGTTCGCCTGCATCAGTTCCATCGCCTGGCCCAGCGTATCCAGCGTGCCGGGCTCGCGCGGCCGGCTCTCGCCATGCGGGATCAGCCGGCCGATGAATTCGCTGATCCGGTGGCGGTAGCTGGTCTCGTCCATGCTTTCGCTGTCGGCCGGCGCCGGTGGGGCGACCGTCTCGGCCGGGCCGTCCATGCTCACCGCCAGCACGTAGTCGGCCTCGCTGCGGATCAATGGCGTGACCGGCACGGGGTTGAGCAAAGCACCATCGACCATGCGCCGCCCGTTCAGGCAGTACGGGCGGAACACGGTGGGCACGGCGATCGAGGCACGGATTGCGTCGAACAGGTTGCCCTGGCTCAGCCATACCTCGCGTCCGCGGTCGAGCTCGGTGGCCACTGCCGTGAACGCCAGCGGCAGCTCCTGGATCAGGGTGTCGCCGATCAGGCCGCGCAGGGTGCCGATGATCCGTTCGCCCTTGATCAGGCCACCGCCGGAGAACGTCCAGTCGAGCAGCCGCAACACGTCCAGGCGATCCAGTGCGCAGACCCAGTCGCGGTAGACATCCAACTTGCCCATGGCATGGATGCCGCCGATCAACGCGCCCATCGAACTGCCCGCGATCGCCACGATGCGCAAACCCTGTGCCTCGATCTCCTCGATCACGCCGATATGCGCCAACCCCTTGGCGCCGCCGGCACCCAGTGCCAACGCCACGGTGGGTTTGCCGGCACCGTCCGGCATCGGGTCGGCGGTGGGCGCGATCTCTTCTTGCTCACTCATGCATCAACTCCGGTCACGGGCGCGAGGCTGGGCGGCGGCCCCCAAACCGACCCGTCCGCACAACAGAATGGATACAGGTCGCGCGCTGCCGGTTAGGATGGGACCCGGTCGAACCCACGGCAAGCCCTGGAGCGTGCATGAGCCATACCGATGAACCGATGTCCCCGCGTGGCCCGATCGCCGCATGGCTGGTGTGTGCGTGACCTGGCAGGCGTGGGCAACCGTGGGGGTGGTTGTGGTCGCCATGGCGCTGTTCGTCAGCGAAAGGGTGCGCATCGACCTGGTCGCGCTGATGACTCTGGGCGCGCTGGCGATTCTGGGGATCATCAGCCCGGTCGAAGCCTTGTCCGGCTTCAGCAACGAGGCCACGGTGGCGGTGGCGGCGATGCTGGTGCTCAGCATGGGCATCGACCGCTCCGGCGCGCTGGAGCCGCTGATCCGGCTGCTTTCGCGCATCCGCCATCCCTGGGCGCTGACGCTGGCGGTGATGCTGGTGATCGCCCCGCTGAGCGCGTTCATCACGAACATCGCGCTGGTCGCCACCTTCCTGCCGCTGGTGCTGCGCGTGTGCCAGCGCACCGGCACTTCACCCGCGCGGGTGCTGATGCCGATGGCATTTGCCGCGCAGATGGGCGGTGTGAGCACGCTGATCGGCACCTCGTCCAACCTGCTTGTCGATTCCATTTCGCGTGGGCACGGGTTGGTCGGGTTCGGCATGTTCGAGTTCACCGCCATGGGCGCGGCGCTGGCCGTGGTCGGGATTGTCTACATGATGCTGGTGGGGCGGTGGTTGTTGCCCAGGCAGGTAGACGTGGGCCTGCCCGAGCAGTCGGATATCGGCAAGTACGTGACCGAACTGCGGGTGGACAAGGAATCCCCCCTGATCGGCAAGAGCATCGCGGACGCCGACCTTGGCACGCGTTACGGCGTGTATCCGCTGGAGCTTCTGCGCGGCGAACGCCACATGTGGTCGCCGCGGTCGCAGGAAATTGCCGTGGGCGACGTACTCCTGGTGCGCGGCGACTGGGACAAGATCGAGGAGTTTCAGCGTCGTGCGGGCCTGAGCAACGCACCCGAGCGACGCTATGCGCAGGACCAGGATCATCCGCGGGTGCTGGCCGAGGTCATGGTGGCGCCGGCCAGCTCCAGCGAAGGCCAGCAACTGGAAGAGACCGAGCTCAACTGGCGCTACGATGCCACCGTGCTGGCCATCCATCGACGCGGGCAAATCCTGCGCGACAAGCTCAGCCAGGTCCGTCTGGCCGTAGGCGATGTGTTGCTGGTGTTGGTCGACGAGGCGGTCTTGCCGCGGTTGCGCGGCGATCAGGGCCTGGTGGTGCTCAGCCAGCGTGAGGCGCGCCGGCGTACCTCGAGCCGGGGCATCCTGGCCGTGCTGATCATGGTCGGCGTGGTGGCGACGGCCGCCCTGCATCTGTTGTCCATTCCGATTGCCGCCATCCTCGGCGTGCTGGCCATGGCGCTGTCCGGTTGCTTCGGCCGCAAGGACGTCTATGCCGGCATCGACTGGAAGGTCGTCATCCTGTTGGGTGCCATCTTGCCGCTCGGCATCGCGATCGAGCGAACCGGCCTGTCGCACGTCGTGGTCGAAAGCGGCATGCGGTTGGTCGGCGATCACGGCCCGATCGCCGCCTTGCTGCTGGTGTACCTCATGACCGCGGCGATGACCGAACTGATGGGGCACAATCCATCGGTGGTGCTGATGATGGGCATCGCGGTGTCGGTGGCGCAGGCCATGGGGGCCGATGCCCAGCCGTTCATGGTGGCGGTGGCGTTCGCCGCGTCGACCTCGTTCGCCACCCCGGTCGGCTACCCCACCAACACCATGGTCTATTACGCCGGCGGTTACCGTTTCACCGATTTCATGAAGGTCGGCATCCCGCTGATCCTGATGTTCTGCGCATTGTCGATGTGGATGATTCCGCAGATCTGGCCGTTTCATCCCTGAGGGGCGGGGAATGGGGAATGGGGAATGGGGAATGGGGAATGGTTGAAGCGCCGGCGCTCCCGCTTTTGTGATTCTCCATTCCCCATTCCCGACTCACTGGTAGCCTGACAGCGCCAACTGCAGCAGAATCTTCATCTCCTCGCGCAGTGGCAGCGGCGCGACCACTTCGGCGTCGGGGCCGTACTTGAGCACGTCCATCAGCAGTTCTTTCGAGTTGGAGTACGGCACTTTCAATTCGTAGCGGCCATCGGGCAGCCACTCGCCCTGCTGCTGCGAATGCCAGTGCTCGTCGGAGACCCAGCGCGCGGCGTGGGCGGAAAAGCGGATCGTCGCCCAGGCCTTGGGCTTGCCGGCGAAGATGCCATAGCTGGAGGCGAGCAGCTCGTTGAGGTCGGCATCGGCGACATCCAGCGCGACGGTGTCCAGCGCGTGTGCCTCGGTGATGCGGTCCACCGCGAAACTGCGCAGTGCCTCGCGGTCGTGGTCCCACACGTCGAGGTACCAGTTGTCGCGATAGTGGGTCAGCCGCTGCGGCGAGACCAGGCGCCGGCTGTCGGCGTTGGTGGTGCGCGCGCGATAGTGGAAGCGCAACTGGCGGCGCTCCAGCACCGCGCCGGCGACGATGCGGAACACCTGCTGGTCGAGCTTGCGTTCGCCCCACGGGATCACCCGGATGCGTTCGAGCGGCAACGCCTTGCCGCTGCCCTGGTGCGACAGCAAGCCCTCGATGCGCGCCTTGAACGGTGCCAGCGTGCCCGCCAGCACGCCCGGTCCGGAGCGGCTGATCAATTCGTTCAGCGCCAGCAACGAGGCCAACTCGTCCGAGGTCAGCCACAGGCCCGGCAACTCAAACTTCTCGCCCTCACCGGCCGCATAGCGGAATGCCGCCTGGTCGGTGCCGGCGCTCTCGATCGGCGCGCCCAGCGCGTCGCGCAGGAAGGCCACGTCGCGATACAGTGTGGCGCGCGAGCATTCCAGCTCGCCCAGCAGGCGCGACAGCGGCACCGGGTAATGTGCCGACTTCAGCACGCGATGCAGACTCAGTATCCGTTCGTAGCGATCCATCGGGTTCAGCACCTGGTGGGGGAGGGCAAGGCGTAGCATGCGGGTGGCCTGTGCCCGTCGCAAGTCGCCTGCATCGGGTGCCGGTCACCGGCGCATCGTTCACTGCAAGTTCAAGCCGTCGCGTTAAGGTAGCCCGTCACCAATCTTTAACAAATGGACGTCCCGAGATGCACAAGAACCTGATCGCCGGCGTGTTGCTGGCTGCCCTCGCCAGTGTTGCCGCCCACGCCCAGAGCGCCGACGCCTCGTCGACCGGCGGCCACCGTGGCGGCTGGAGCGGTTCGGGTGAGTTCGGCTTGTCCTCGGCCACCGGCAACTCGCGTTCGCAGAACGTCAACGCCAAGCTGGGCCTGAACCAGGAAAACGAGCACTGGAAGAACAATTTCTTCATCAATGCGTTGCGCTCCAAGAGCGAGCAGACGGTGGTCGATGCCGACGGCAACACCATCGAGCAGTTCAACACCACGGCCAATCGTTATGATGCCGGCGCCTCGGTCGGCCTGAAACTGGACACCCGCAGCTACATCGTCGGCGCGACCCGTTACGAGCACGACGAATTCGGCTCCAACCTGTGGCAGAGCACGGTGTCGCTGGGTTACGGCTACATCGCGCTGAAGAATGACCGCAACGAGCTCTCCTTCGAAATCGGCCCCGGCTACAAGCGCTACCGCCCGGCCGACACCACCTTGGCGGTGGACGGCGTGCCGGTGACGCAGCGCCATCCGATCGAAGGCGAGGTGGTGGCCCGCGGCCTGATCAATTATAAGTACAAGCTCAGTGCCAACACCGCGTTCGAGGATACCATCCTGATGGAAGCGGGCTCGCAGAACACCTATCTGCAGAACGACGCCGGCCTGACCGTCAGCATGACCAGAAAGCTGGCGCTGAAAGTGGGTTTCCAGACGCGCTACAACAGCGACGTGCAGCCGGACGTGAAGAAGACGGACACGTTGACCACGACGAACCTGGTCTACAGCTTTTAGGGCCGGGAATCGGGAGTCGCCGGCTGACCCAGGAACTCGTCGGCACCTTGTTCCAGCAGCTCAGACGCTACCTGTTCACCCAGTGCGACGGCCTGGCCAACCGGGCCGCGGGCATCGGCGCGCAGCAGCCGCCCGCTGGCGGCGTCGCCAACCAGGCCGCGCAGGTGCAAGCCGTGCCCGCCCCGCACGCACCAGGCGCCGACTGGCACGGTGCAACTGCCGCCCAAGGCCCGGTTCATCGCCCGCTCGGCACCTACCGTGAGTCGGGTGTTGGCATCATCCAGCGCGGCGAGCAGGGCCAGTACGGCCGGCTGCCCTTCGTGCGCCTCGATCGCAATGGCGGCCTGCCCGGGTGCCGGCAACCAGTCCGGTGCGGCCAGCCGCGTCGCGATGCGTGCCGCCAGGCCCAGCCGTTCCAGTCCGGCACAGGCCAGCACGATGGCGTCGTAGTCGCCGGCGTCGAGCTTGGCCAGGCGGGTGCCGACGTTGCCGCGCAGGTCGCCCAGTTGGAGATCCGGCCGCAGCGCGCGCAGCTGGGCCTGGCGCCGCAACGACGAGGTACCTACCCGCGCGCCCTGCGGCAGTGAGGCCAGATCGGTGTGGTGATTGCTGACGAAGGCATCGGCGGCGTCGGCCCGCGGCAGGATCGCCGGCAGCGTGAACCCGGGTTCCAACTGGGCCGGTACGTCCTTCAGCGAGTGCACCGCCAGCTCGGCGCGGCCTTCCAGCATCGCCACCTCGAGTTCCTTCAGGAACAGGCCCTTGCCGCCGATCGTGGCCAGCGGCTGGTCGAGGACCTCGTCGCCACGGGTACTCAGCGGCACCAGCTCGACGTTCAACCCGGGATGCGTCGCGCGCAGGCGTGCCGCGACGTGCTCGGCTTGCCACAGCGCCAGCGCGCTCTTGCGGGTGGCGATGCGCAAGGTGGAAGGGCTCATTGGAACTCCAGGGCGGTCGGCAAGGTCACATTGTCGCGCAGTTGGCCTACCCGGTGCAGCGCGGCCGGTGCGTGCGGCGATTGTCCCCGCCGCCGTGCTCCGGCTACGATGTCGGCAAATCCTTCGGAGTTCATCATGCAAAGCGGCAACCCGGCACTCAACAAGAACACCTTCCTCGACGCCGCCAGCGGTGCGGTAGTGTCGCATGGCGATCAGGTGATGACGGTCAATGGCACGGTCAACAAGACCGGCCTGTTGCTGGCGCTGGCCGTGGTCGGCGCGGCCTTCAGCTGGGGCCAGTTCCACGGACCCGAAAGCATGTCGGCGATGGCCCCGCTGATGATCGGAGGGGCCATCGGTGGTCTGGTGCTGGCGCTGATCACGATCTTCAAGAAAACCTGGGCGCCGGTCACCGCGCCGTTGTATGCGCTGGTAGAGGGCGTCTTCATCGGCGCGCTGTCGGCGATCTTCGAGCTGCGCTACCCCGGCATCGTGATGCAGGCAGTCGGCCTCACCTTCGGCGTCATGGCGGCGATGTTGCTGGCCTACCGCAGCGGGCTGATCCGCGCCACCGAGAAGTTCAAGCTCGGCGTGGTGGCCGCCACCGGCGGCGTGCTGCTGCTGTACCTGGCCAATTTCGTGATGGGCTTCTTCGGCCACTCGATGGGCTTCATCCACGGCGCCACGGGCATGGGCATCGCCTTCAGCGTGGTGGTGGTGGTGATTGCCGCCCTCAACCTGATCCTCGACTTCGACATGATCGAGCAGGGCGCTCACGCCCGTGCCCCGAAATACATGGAATGGTACGGCGCATTCGCGCTGGTGGTCACCCTGGTGTGGCTGTACCTGGAGTTGCTGCGCTTGCTGTCGAAGCTGCAGTCGCGCAACTGAGGAATCGCAAGGCCGCGGTTCGAGATACCGCCCGGCAACGGCGCCGATCAACCCTCCGACAAGCGCGCACCGTCCGCCGGCTGGGTGCCATGGTGATCGGCCGCCAGCAGCAGGTAGAACGCGGGTACCACGAACAGGGTGAACACGGTGCCGATGGCCAGGCCGGTGGAGATCACCAGGCCCATGTTGAAGCGGCCCGCCGCGCCGGCGCCGGCGGCCAACACCAGCGGCACCACGCCCAGCACCATGGCCGCGGTGGTCATCAGGATCGGGCGCAGGCGCACCGCCGCGGCATGTTCGATCGCCGCGCGCTTGGACATGCCGGCGCGCTGCGAGTCGTTGGCGAACTGCACGATCAGGATGCCGTGCTTGCTGATCAGGCCCATCAACGTGACCAGGCCGACTTCGGTATAGATGTTGAGGCTGGTGAACAGGTTGACGAAAATCAGCGCGCCGAACAGTGCCAGCGGTACCGAGACCAGGATCACGACCGGATCGCGCAGGCTGTTGAACTGCGCCGCCAGCGCCAGGAACACGATAATCACGGCAAACAGCAAGGTCGCGCCGAAGCCGCCGGATTCCTGCATGAACTGGCGCGACTGGCCGGCGTAGTCCATGCGGTAGCCGCTTGAGGCCACCTCGTGCAACAGGTCCCGCAGGTAGGCCAGCGCCTCGCCCTGCGGCATGCCCGATACGCCGGAAATGGTGGCCGAATTCAGCTGCTGGAAGCGGTTCAGCGACTGCGGCACCACCTGATGGGTGATCTTCGCCACCGTGGAGGCCTGGATCACCGAACCGTCAGGAACGCGCAGGTAGTAGTCCAGCACCTGATCCGGATTCAACCGGTCGACCTGCAGTACCTGCGGAATGACCCGGTACGAACGGCCCGCCATCGAGAAGTAGTTGACGTAGTCGCCGCCCAGCGCGGCCCCGAGTGCCACGCCGACATCCTGCTGGGTCAGGCCCAGGGTGGCGATCAAGTTGCGGTCCAGGCTCACCGTGGCCTGCGGTTTGTCGACCTTCAGGTCGGAGTCGATGAAATAGAACCTGCCGCTGGCCTCCGCCTGTTTCAGCACCTCGCCGGCGACTTCGTCGAGGTTTTCGAACGGTTCGGTCGTGGTGATCACCACCTGGATCGGCAAGCCTTGCGCACCGGGCAGCGGCGGGAACTGGAATGCCGCCACGCGTGCGCCGGCAATCGTGTTCCATTTCTGCTGCAGCACCTGCTGCAACTCATGGGCGCTGCGGCTGCGCTGGTCCCAGGGCTTGAACACCACGCCACCGATACCCTGGTTCACCGTCGGCACGCCGGTCATCTGGAACATCAGGTCGTATTCCGGCAACTCGCTGGCCAGGTCGAACATCTGTTGCGCATAGACGTTCATCTGGTCTGCGGTCGTGTTGGGCGCCCCCACGATCTGGCCCACCACCACGCCTTGGTCCTCCTCTGGCGCCAGTTCCGAATTCGAGGTCAGGCCCAGCGCGAAAGTGGCCGGCAGCAGCAGTCCGGCCATCACGATCACCACGGTCCAGGTGGACAATGCGTTGTGCAGCGCGCGCTGGTAGCCGTGGTGCACGCGGTCGAACTGGCGATCGATGAGCTGCACGAAACGCCCGCTTTCCTGTTCGCTGCGGAAAAACTTCGACGCCATCATCGGTGACAGCGTCAGCGCGACGACCGCCGAGACGGTGACTGCCCCGGCCAGGGTGAACGCGAACTCGGTGAACAGTGCGCCGGTGAGGCCTTTCTGGAAGCCGATCGGCACGTACACCGCGATCAACACCACGGTCATCGCCAGGATCGGCCCACCCAGCTCGCGCGCGGCCAGCAGTGCCGCCTGCAACGGCGTCTTGTCTTCCTCCTTCATGTGGCGGTCGACGTTTTCCACCACGATAATCGCATCGTCCACCACCAGGCCGATCGCCAACACCAAGGCCAGCAAGGTCAGCAGGTTGATCGAGTAGCCCAGCACCAGCATCACGAAAAACGCGCCGATCAGCGACAGCGGCATCGCGATCACCGGAATGATCACCGCGCGCATGCTGCCCAGGAACAGGAAGATCACCAGGGTCACGATCAGCAGCGCCTCGACCAGGGTCTTGATCACCTCGGTGATCGAGCTGTTCACGAAATCGGTGGCGTCGTAGACAATCTGTCCGCTCAGGCCGCCAGGCATCTGCTGTTGGATGTCCGGAAAGACGTCGCGCACGCGCTTGGCCACATCCAGCATGTTCGCGTCGGGGGCGACCTTGATACCGATGAATACCGAGCGCTTGCCGCCGAAGGCCACGTTGAAGTTGTAGTTCTCCGATCCGAGGGTCACCGTGGCCACGTCCTGGAGCCGCACGATGGCGCCGCGGTCCTGCTTGATCGCCAGCTGCCTGAACTCCTCGACGCTGTGCAGGCTGCTGTCGGCGGTCAGGTCCACCGTCACCGCCTGACCCTTGCTCGAGCCGATCGCGGCCAGGTAGTTGTTGGCCGCCAGCGCCGCATAGATGTCGCTGGCGGTCGTGCCATGGGCGGCCATCCGGGCCGGGTCCAGCCATGCGCGCAGCGCGAACTGGCGCGCCCCGAGCAGTTCGGCCGTCTGCACGCCCTCGATCGCGTCGAGCCTGGGCTTGACCACCCGCGCGAGGTAGTCGGTGATGTTGTTGGTGGGCAGCACGTCGCTGTAGAAGCCGAGGTACATCGCGTCCACCGTCTCGCCGGTTTGCACGTTCAGCACCGGCTGCTCCGCCTGCGGCGGCAACTGGTTCCTGACCGAGTTGACCTGGGTGCTGATCTCGGTCAGCGCGCGGTTGGCGTCATAGTTCAGGCGCAGCGTGGCCGTGATCGTGGACACGCCGGACAGGCTGCTGGAGGACAGGTAATCGATGCCCTGCGCCTGCGAGATCGCCTGTTCCAACGGTTGGGTGATGAAGCCGGCCATGGTCTGCGCGTCGGCGCCGTAGTACGTGGTGGTGACGGTGACGGTGGCGTTCTCGGTCTTCGGGTACTGGCGCACGCTCAGGCTGGTGGCCGCGCGCACACCTAATACCAGGATCAGCAAGCTGACGACGATCGCCAGCACCGGCTTGTTGATGAACAGGTCGGTGAATTTCATGGCGGTCGCTCAGTGCTCCTGCGGCACGGGATGCGCGCTGTCGGCCGGTTGCACGCTGTTGTCGATCGTGATCGGTGCATCGTTCTTCAGCTTGATCTGGCCACTGGTCACCACCTCGGTACCCGGCTCGATGCCCTTGAGGATTTCCACCTGGTCGCCGCGCGTCTCGCCCAGGGTGACGAACGTCTGCTGCCCGGTCGGCGGCAGCGGGCGGCCTTGCTCATCCTTGCCTTCCGATGCGCGCACCACGTACACCATGTCGCCGTACGGGTTGTAGACGATTGCCGCCTGCGGCAGGGTCAGCCGCTGCCGCTCGCGGCCGATGTCGACCTCGAGCTTGGCGAACATGCCCGGGATCAATGCCTTGTCGTGATTCGGCACGCGCGCCTCCACCTGCACGTTGCGGGTGCTGGTGTCGACCTTGGGGCTGATCGCGTTGAGCCTGCCGTTGAACTGGCGTGCGGGGTACGCATCCAGCGTGAGCTTGACCGGCTGGCCGACCTTCAACCGCCCCAGTTCGCTTTGCGGCACGTAAAAGTCGACCAGCAGCGGGTCGAGTTGCTGCAGCGTCACCAGCGTGGTGCCGGCACTGACATAGTCGCCCGGGCTGATCGTGATGATGCCTGCGCGGCCTGCGAACGGTGCACGCAGCTGCTTCTTGGTCACGGTTGCCTGCTGCTCCGCCACCGCCGCCTGCTTCGCCTTGCGGTCGGCGGCGGCACTGTCGTATTCGGCCTGGCTGATCGCCCGTGCGGCGAGTTGCTTGCGCGCCCGTTCGAAGCTGAGTTGCGATAGCTGTGCCGCGGCCTGGAGCTGCTGCAGGCGGGCCACCTCGTCGTCATCGCGCAACTGCAACAGCGGCTGGCCCTGCTCCACATCCTGGCCGGATTCGAGCCTGACGGCGGTAACCAGGCCGGCAACGTCCATCGCCAGGTCCGCGCCGTTGGCGGCGCGCAAGGTGCCGACCGCGCGCAACGTGGGCTGCCACGGCTGTTCGCGGGCGATCGTGGTGCTGACCGTGAACGGCGCCGGCTTGGGCATGCTTTGGATCATGCGCATCACCAGCAGCACCTTGACGCCGGCGATCACCGCGATCAGCAACAACACCCCGCCGATCATCCAGAGCATGCGTTTGGTGGTACTGGGCTTGTCATCGACGCGCGTAGACATGCGCGAACTCCTGATGGTTGGTGAAAGCATGCTCGCGCCCGTCGCCGATCGCGAGACAGGCGGCTATGGATCCTGTCCGGTCGCGTGTGCGTCGGCGTCGGCCTGCCAGCCGCCACCGAGCGCGGCGTACAGCGCGGCCGTGTCGGCCAGTCTGGCGGCGCGCGCCTGGACCGTTGCAATGCGTGCTTGCTGATAACTGCGCTCGGCGTTGAGCAGATCGAGATAGCCGGTCGCGCCGACTCGATATTGCTCGCGCATCAGCATGAGCTGCTGCCGTGCCGAATCCTCCGCGATGGCCTGCGCGGCCAGTCCCTGGGCGTCGTACTCGAGCGCCTGCAGCGCATCGGCGACGTTCTGGAATGCAACCAGCACGGTCTGCTGCCAGTCTGCCAGCGCCTTGTCCAGGCCCGCCTCGGCGGCGCGCTTGCGGTGTCGCAGTTCGCCGCCGTGGAACAACGGCTGGGTCAGGCTCAGCCCCAGCGACCAGGCCTGGGTGCGGGTCGAAAACAGCTCACCGGCACGGAGTGCCTGCGAACCGCCACTGCCGGACAGCGAAATCTGCGGCAGCATCGCCGCGGTGGCCACGCCGACCTGGGCGGAGGCCGCGTGCAGCTGGGCCGAGGCCGCGCGGATGTCCGGGCGCTGCTCGACCAGGGTCGAGGGCAGGCTGACCGGGATGTCCGGCGGCAGGCTGATGGCATCCAGGCTCAGCGCCGTCAGTTCCAGTTGTGCCGGCGTGGTGCCGAGATAGGTCGCCAACTGGTTGCGCGTAGCGGCAAGCTGTGCGCGCAGTGGCGGCAAGCCGGCTTCGGTCGCCGCCAGCTGGGTGCGTACCGCCAGCGTGTCGGACAGCGACTTGGTGCCGATCCGCTGTTGCTGTTCGGCAATGTGCAGGCTCTGGCGCTGGCTGTCGAGGATCTCTTCGGTCGCGCGCAACTGTTCGCGCAGGGATGCCTCCTGCAACGAGGCGGTGACCACGTTGGCGGTCAGCGTGAGGTAGGTTGCGTCCGCCTGCGCCTGTTGCACCTCGGCCAGCGCCGCCTGCGCCTCGATGCCACGCCGGGTGCCGCCGAACAGGTCGATGCCGTAATCGACCTCCACCGAGGCGTTGTACACGGTCAGCGGTGGAAAGGTGAAGGCACCGCCAAATGCGGCGCCGGACTGCTTCTGGCGGGTGACGCCGGCACTGGCGTCCACCGACGGGAACCTGGTTGCGCCGGCCGCGCGGGCATTCTCCCGGGCCTGGCGCAGGGCGGCATGGGCCGAGGTGATCGACGGGCTGTGGTGCAGCGCCGTATCCACCCGGTGGGTCAGCTCGGCACTGCCGAACGTGGTCCACCAGCGTGCCGGTACCGCGTGATCGCGCAAAAATCGCTGGGCATCGCCACCGACGGTCGGCGATGCGGCGGTGTTCGCCGGCAACGGTTGCGACGTGAAACGATCCACCGCCGGGGGATCTGGGCGATGGTAGTCGGGGCCGACTGCACAACCGGCAAGGGCCAGCCCGGCGATCAAGGCGAGGGCACGCGCGACATGGTCGGGCGGGATCGCTGGGAGACCGAACAGGTCGCTGGACAAGGGAGTGGCCTGGGCAGGGACACGTCGCCCGGGACAATAGCATAGCGATGAGTTTGCCGGGTGATCCGGGCTGCCTCGGCGTATTCCTGCGCGGCACCCGGTCAGAGCATGCCCAGCCGGCGCCCCTGCGAGGAGAACCGCATCGGCAATTCGCCGCTCAAGCCGTCCGGGTGATCGGCGGGTACCGCGAAGCGCCAGCCGCGCACGCTGCGCAAGGCGTGCTGGTCGAGGATCGGGTCACCGCTGGAGGCGACCAGGCTGGCGTGTTCGACCTGGCCGGTGCCGTCGATGCGGATCCGTACCACCACGAGGCCGTCCAGGTGGCCACGCAATTGCGCCCAGCGTTGGCTGGTATCGCCGGGCGTCGCTACCGGCTTCAGGGTGACCGGGGTGGGGATCGCGCCGGCCTGTGCCGCGTCGTCGCCACCACGCCGGCGGCTACGCCGCGGCTGCACCACCGTGACCGGGCCGCGTACCCGATGGGTGGTCGACACGTGGCGTGGCGCGACTTGCGCGCGTCGGACCATGGCCACGCGGTCGGACGGCTCGCGCCACTGACGGGTCAGGTTGCTGAGCCAGCTGGTGCCGGCGATGCCGACGACCAGCGCCAGCACGCTCAGGCCGGTGGTGGTGCGAAGGCGCAGCATGGCCGACCGGCTGCTAAGGCCGCTCGAGGATGGCAGTCACGCCCATGCCGCCGGCAGTGCAGATCGAGATCAGGCCGCGGCCGGAGCCTTTCTGTTCGAGCAGCTTGGCCAGGGTGGCGACCAGGCGCGCCCCGGTGGCTGCGAACGGATGGCCCACCGCGAGGCTGGAACCATGCACGTTGAGCCTGGCCGGATCGATCGTGCCCAGTGGTGCGGCGAGCCCCAGTCGGTCGCGGCAATAATCGGCCGATTCCCAGGCGCGCAAGGTGCACAGCACCTGCGCCGCGAATGCCTCGTGGATTTCGTAGTAGTCGAAGTCCTGCAGGCTGAGGCCGTTGCGCGCCAGCATCCGCGGCACCGCGATGGTGGGCGCCATCAGCAGGCCTTCGCCGTGCACGAAATCCACGGCGGCCACCTCGGCATCGCGCAGGTAGGCCTGCACTTTCAGGCCATGCTGTGCGGCCCAGGCATCGGTACCCAGCAGCACGGCAGCGGCACCGTCGGACAAGCCGGTGGAATTGCCGGCGGTGAGGGTGCCGTGGCCGGAGCGCTTGTCGAAGGCCGGCTTCAGTGCGGCGAGCTTCTCCATGCTGGTGTCGGGGCGCAGGAAGCCGTCGCGCTTGAGGCCGCGGAACGGTACCAGCAAGTCGTCGAAGAAACCGGCATCGTAGGCGGCGGCGAGTTTGTGGTGGCTCTCCAGCGCCAGTCGATCCTGCGCCTCGCGACTGATCTGCCATTGCCGGGCCATCAGCTCGCAGTGGTCGCCCATCGACTTGCCGGTGCGTGGCTCGGCCACGCCGGGGAAGGACGGTTTGAGTTCGCGGAAGGAGAACCCGCGCAGCGCCGCCTTGAACTTTTCCATCGGCGTCCTGGCCCGATTCATCGCCAGCAGGCGCCTGCGCAGGCGGCGGCCGTACACGATCGGCACATCGCTGGTGGTGTCCGAGCCGGCGGCGATGCCGGCCTCGATCTGGCCGCTGGCGATCTTGTTGGCGATGATGATGGTGTTGTCCAGCGAGGTACCGCAGGCACGCGCGGTGGTGATGCCCGGCGTGGTCGGGGCCAGCCCGGAGCTGAGCAGGGCCTCGCGCGCGAGGTTCCAGTCCGCGGCATGCTTGATCACCGCACCGGCAGCCACCTCCCCCAACTCCACGCCGTGCAGGCCGAAGCGCTCGACCAGCGAGCCGAGGACTTTCACCGTCATGCCGAAGTTGCCTACGTCGGCGTAGGCCGTGTTGTTGCGACAAAACGGAATGCGTACGCCGCCAATGACCCCGACGCGCCTGTGCGTGTTTTCCATGCCCGGAACAGTCCTTCACCCAAGTGCTTCAAGGCTAACCCGCCATGCCGCCGGGCGAAAGCCCAAAAGCCCGTGGTTGTGCCGATTCGTTCAGCACCGCGCGCCGAAATGCGAGCGGGCGCACTGGTAGTATGGGGTTTTCGCTACTGTGGATGGTCGATCGTGGATACGCAAGCGTTGCGCGCCTTGCCTGTAGTACTGGCCCTGGAACCGGTCGTCGGCGAGCCCCCGGCGCGGATGACGCTCAGCCGCGACGAGGCAGCCGAGTTGGCGCACTGGGTGGCGGCCGATCTGCTGGGCCTGGTTCCCGAGGTCGAGCATGCGCGACTGGTGCTGGCTGGCGCGTTGTTCGACCAGGTCGAATTGCTGCGACCGGGCTTTCCGGTGTGGGCGACGCTGGATGCACTGGCGCGCCGCGTGCCACCCGGACAGTGGGAAAGCGTGGTGGCTTTCGGCAGCCACGAGGGAAACATGCCGTCGCCGGTGCTGGCACCGTCGGCGCTCTATGCCGAAGGTCCGATGCGGCTGCTGCCGATCGGTCTGCTGGCGCAGCCATCGCTGGCCGCGGAGCTTTCCGCCCAGTTGGAGATCCAGCTGGTCGGTCGCGGCGAGGCCGGTGTGCATACCGCCGACTGGCTGATGCGCACCCTCGGCATCCGCCTGGAACACGTGCGCTACCTCAGCCGCGACGACCTGCTTGCACTCACCTGCGTGCAGTACGAGCACGTCAATCTGGCGCCGCTGTGGGCGTTGCTGGAGACTGCGCTGCTGACCCCGGAGCGGGAGGAGTCGACGATGAGCACGCGCGGCCTGGCGCTGCGCTATGTCGACGGCACGGTGCTGGTGCAGTCGCCGGCGCAATGGCTGGCCCGGCAGGCTGGCGACATCGCGCAGCTCGCGCATGATTTCGCCGGCATCGTGTTCGAGCTGCGCCAGTACGCCGCCCTGCTGGACGCGCACCGGGTTCCGCTGCAGTTGCAGCCTGCCGGCATCACCACCGCGTCGATGGACGGCGCGCTGCTGGAAATCCATGCGCCGGCGCAGGCGGAGCTCGCGCCGCCGGGTCTGTTCGCGCACGAGGCACCTGGGCTCGGCGTGGTCGCGGTCACCGTGGCGCAACCCGCCGGGGCCGGGCGTTCGCGCGTGCTGGCGCATGGCTATCCGCTGCAGCCGCAATCCCTGGGCCCGTTGCTGCAACAGCTGGCCGACCAGTACGACATCGCCAGCGAACTGGATGCGCTGGGCCGGGTCGTGCTGGACGAGAACGGCGAGCTGGCGGCACCGGCAACCGTACTGCACTGAGAAGCCGTGAAAAAGATCGTTCAGCTACGGCGAGCGTCGCCGAGCCTCCATACCCCCAGTACAGCTTGTCACCAACGCCCGGCGATGCTCCCGCCACGGCACCCGGATTTCCCCTTGCCCGCTAGCCCGCATCGGGCGGGAGCGGCGCTTCGTACATCCAGTAGTGACAGCGCTGCATGCCCAGCCCCTCGTAGGTCTGCTGGGCGCGACGGTTCTCCGTCTCCACGTACAGGCGCAGGCCGACCGCGCCGGCTTGCGCCGCGCGCTGCGCCACGGCGGCGTACAGCGCGCGGAACACGCCGCGGCGCCGTGCTGCCGGGGTCACGTACACGCTCTGGATCCACCAGAAATCACCGTTGCGCCAGTCGCTCCACTCGAACGTCACCAGCAGGCTGCCCACCGCCACACCGCCATGCTCGGCAACCAGGTAGAACCCGCGCTGTGGTCGCTCCAGCACCCCGGTCACACCGCGCCGCAAGACTTCCCGGTCCAGCTTCTTGTGCTCGGTCTCCCACGCCATGGCCGCGTTCCAGGACACCAGATCGTCGGTGTCGGCGGAGGTGGCGGCACGAATCAGCAAGGACATGGAAAGACTCCGGCAACAACGGGATTGATCGTACGGTGCGTGATTTTCACATGTTGCCGGGTATGGTGGCGGCACCAGCCGATGGCTGCGCCCGCACAAGCATGTCACCGAAGCCAGCCGCACCCGATGCGCTGCGCCGCGGCGCCCATCATCTACCCAAGGAACGTCCCGCTTGAACATCGGTAGTCTTCTCGATCGGCTCAAGTGGCGCCGACTGCAGGCCTTTCACCGCCGTCGTGTCGCCGCGCGTACGCGGCCCGAGCAGGAGCCGGCCTTGCGCGCGGAGCTGTTCAGCGCCGAACAGATGGAACAGCATGGTCGCGTGCTGGCCCGACAGCACCGGTTGCGCGAACACGCGCAGGCCGACCTGCTGCTCGGTCGGCTGGCCAACAACGAGGCGGTCATCACCGACACCTGCGAGCGGCTGACCAAGGCTACCCGGCGCAAACGCCGGATCACTCCGGCCGGTGAATGGCTGCTGGACAATTTCTATCTGATCGAGGAGCAGGTGCGCACCGCCCGCCGGCATCTGCCCAAGGGCTACAGCCGCGAGCTGCCCCGACTGGACAACGGCGCCACGGCGGGCCTGCCGCGGGTCTACGACATCGCGCTGGACATCATCTCCCACGGCGACGGCCGGATCGACACCGCCAGCTTGCACCGCTTCATTCGCGCCTACCAGGAGGTGACCCCGCTGAAGCTGGGCGAGCTGTGGGCGATCCCGATCATGTTGCGGCTGGCCCTGATCGAAAACCTGCGCCGGGTGGCGGCGCGCGTGATGGCGGACTGGCGCTATCGCAGCCAGGCGGTGCGCTGGTCCGACACCATGACCGCCACCGCCGAACGCGATCCCAACTCGGTGGTGCTGGTGGTGGCCGACATGGCGCGTTCGGATCCGCCCATGAACAGTCCGTTCGTGGCCGAGATGGCACGCCGGCTGCAAGGCCAGGGCCCGGCGCTGACCCTGCCGCTGAGCTGGATCGAGCAGCGCCTGTCCGAAACGGGCCAGAGCATCGAGCACCTGGTGCAGCTGGAAACGCAGCAGCAGGCCGCGGCCCAGGTGACGGTGGGCAACAGCATCGGCAGCCTGCGCATGCTGTCGGCGATCGACTGGCGCGACTTCGTCGAGCGCGCCAGCCTGGTGGAGCAGCAACTGCGCGAGGACCCTGCCGGGGTCTATGCGGCGATGGATTTCGCCACCCGCGATCGCTATCGCCACGTGGTGGAACAGGTCGCGCGGCAGCACCGGCTCGACGAGATCCGGGTAGCCGAAGCGGCGGTGGAACTGTCCCGCGCCGCCGCACCGGGGGAGCCTGCCCCGGCCTTGCAGCGACACGTCGGCTTCTACCTGATCGACCGTGGTCGGCTGCAGCTGGAACAGCACCTGGGCATCCGGGCGCGGCTGGGCGCGCGCGCGCGCCGCCGCTTCGACCGGGCGCCGATGCCGATCTACCTGGGCCTGCTGATCGCGCTGACCGTCGCCTTTGCCGAGCCGCTGGTGCTGGCCGCGTCCGACCGCGGCCTGGCGCCGTGGGCACTGCTCGCGATCACGGTGATGGCCTTGCTCCTGGCCAGCCAGTTGGCATCGAGCCTACTCAACTGGATGGCCACGCTGTCGCTGTCGCCGCAGCCGCTGCCACGGATGAACTATGCCCAGGGCATCCCGGCCAGCGCGCGCACGATGGTGGTGGTCCCCAGCATGATCGGCAGCGCGCAGGACGTCGAACAACTGGTGGAGTCGCTGGAGGTGCGCTTCCTCGGCAATCGCGACGAGAACCTGCACTTTGCGCTGCTCACCGATTTTTTCGACGCGGACAGCGAAACCCTGCCCGGTGACGAGGCGCTGCTGCAACTGGCGCAAAGACGCATCGAGGCGCTCAACGTGCACTACGCCAGTGTCGAATCCGATCGCTTCTTCCTGTTCCACCGGCCGCGCCGCTGGAATCCGGGCGAGCGCTGCTGGATGGGCCACGAGCGCAAGCGCGGCAAGCTGGCCGACCTCAACGCGCTGCTGCGCGGCAACGGCCACGGTCGCTTCTTGCGTATCGTCGGCGACATCGCCGCGCTGGGGCGCGTGCAGTACGTGATCACCCTGGACACCGATACCGAGTTGCCGCGTGATGCGGCACAGGCCTTCGTCGGCAGCATCGACCACCCGCTCAACCGGGCGGTGTACGACCCCGGGCGCCGCCGCGTGGTCAGTGGCTATGGGATCCTGCAGCCACGCGTGGGGATCAGCCTGCCCAGTACCGCGCGCTCGCGTTATGCCCGGTTGTACGGCAGCGATGCCGGCATCGATCCCTATACGCAGATGGTCTCGGATGTCTACCAGGATGTATTCCACGAAGGCTCGTTCGTCGGCAAGGGCATCTACGCGGTCGACGCATTCGAGCGCGCGCTGAACGGTTGCTTCCCCGAAAACCGCATCCTCAGCCACGACCTGGTGGAAGGTTGCCATGCCCGATCGGGCCTGCTCAGCGACGTGCAGCTGTTCGAGGAGTACCCCACGCATTACGGTACCGACGTCAAGCGCCGGCATCGCTGGATCCGTGGCGACTGGCAGCTGCTGCCGTGGCTGTTGCCGTGGGCGCCGACCGAACGCGACGGCTGGCGCCGCAATCCGCTGACCGCGCTCTCGCGCTGGAAGATCTTCGACAACCTGCGTCGCAGTCTGGTATCGCCGGCGGTGCTGGGGCTGCTGATCGTCGGCTGGCTGGCGATGTCGCCGGTGCTGTCGTGGACCATTGCGGTGTTGGCGATGGTGCTGGTGCCGTCGGTACTGTCGGCCCTGCTGGAGCTGGTGCAAAAACCCAAGGACGTGCAACTAGACCAGCACCTGCGCGCCGGCTTCATGGTCAGCCTGCAGCATGTCGCTCGCGTGCTGCTGGGCCTGGTATGGCTGCCGCACGAGGCGTGGTATCACCTGGATGCGATCGTACGCACGCTGTGGCGCATCACCATCAGCCGCCGACACCTGCTGCAGTGGCAGACCTCCCACGAGGTGGCGCGGCACGGCAGCCACGCCGCGGCCGTGGTGTGGCGACAGATGTGGTTTGCTCCGGCCCTGGCCGTCCTGCTGACCGTGGTGCTGGCGCTGCAACGGCCGATGGTGCTCTGGCTGGCATCGCCGCTGCTGCTGTTGTGGCTGCTCTCGCCCGGCATCGCCCAGTGGATCAGTCGGCCGCGCCGACCCGACACTTTCGTGCCGAACGCGGCACAGACGCGTTTCCTGCGCATGCTGGCGCGACAGACCTGGGCCTTCTTCGACAGCCATGTCGGCCCGGACTCGCACTGGCTGCCGCCGGACAACCTGCAGGAGCAGCCCGGTCCGACCGTGGCGCATCGCACCTCGCCGACCAATATGGGCCTGGCCCTGCTGGCCAACCTGGCCGGCTACGACTTCGGCTTCCTTGGTGCCGGCCGCCTGCTCGAGCGCACGCGCGGGGCCCTGGCCACGATGCAGCGACTGCCGCGCTATCGCGGGCACTTCTACAACTGGTACGACACGCTGACCCTGCAGCCGCTGTCACCGGCATACATCTCGGCCGTGGACAGCGGCAACCTGGCCGGCCACCTGCTGACCCTGCGCCCGGGCTTGCTGGAACTGATCGACGCTCCGGTATTCCGGCCGGTCGTGCTGCAAGGGCTGCTCGACACGCTGCAACTGCTGCACGAGGCGCTGGACGACGGCGATGACGTGCTCAACCCGCTGCAAGGCGAGTTGCAGGATGCGCTGGACAGTCCGCCCGCCACCACGGGCGCCGCGCTTGCCGTGCTCGAGCACCTGCGCGAGCGCGCTCATGCGCTGACCGGGCGCCTGGCGCCGGCGCCGGAGAGTGATGCCGCGTTCTGGCTGGAGGCGCTGCTGGCACAGTTCGACGACCTCTGCGAGGAGACCGCCAGCCTCGATCTCGACCCGCCCGAGGACGAGAAGTGCGGCTTCCACGGCATTCCCAGCCTGGGCCAGCTCGCCCGCATCGAACCGCTGTGCTGGCCGGGCAGTTTCAACGCCGACGCGATTCGCGAGCATGCCCGCGAGCGCATCGCCCTGGTCGAGCACCTGGCGCAGCAGGCCGACGCGCTGGCGCAGATGGACTACCGCTTCCTGTACGACAGCGCGCGCGACCTGTTGGCGATCGGTTACAACGTCGACGCGCGCCGACTCGACCTCGGCTACTACGACCTGTTGGCGTCCGAGGCGCGCCTGGCCAGCTTCGTCGGCATCGCCCAGGGCCAGTTGCCGCAGGACAACTGGTTCGCGCTGGGCCGGTTGCTGACCACGGTCGGCGGCGAGCCGGTGCTGCTGTCGTGGACCGGCTCGATGTTCGAGTACCTGATGCCGAACCTGGTGATGCCCAGCTACGAGGGCACCCTGCTCGACCAGACCTGTCGCGCTGCGGTGGCGCGACAGATCGAGTACGGCAACCAGCAGAACGTGCCGTGGGGGGTGTCCGAGTCCGGCTACAACACGCTCGATGTGCATTTCACGTATCAATACCGGGCCTTCGGCGTGCCGGGCCTCGGTCTCAAGCGCGGCCTCGGCGACGATGTGGTGATCGCGCCGTACGCCAGCGCCCTGGCGCTGATGATCGCGCCCGCCGCGGCGACGAAAAACCTGCAGCGACTGGCCGAGAGCGGAGCCCGGGGGCGTTACGGCATGTACGAGGCGATCGACTACACGCCCGCGCGCCTGCCGCTGGGCCAGAGCTCGGCCCTGGTGCGCTCGTTCATGGTCCACCACCAGGGCATGAGCCTGCTGGCGCTCGATTCGATGCTGCTGGACCGGCCGATGCAGCGGCGTTTCAGCGACGATCCGCAGTTCCGCGCCACCGCCTTGCTGCTGCAGGAGCGTATCCCGCGGACCGCCGCCGAATACCTGCATGCCACCGGCTTCCCCGAGAGCCACGTCAGTGTGACCGGCGGCGAGGCGCGGCTGCGCGTGTTTGCCGATCCGAATCGGTCGCGTCCGGCCGTGCAGTTGCTCTCGAACGGTCGCTACCACGTGATGGTCAGCAGCGCCGGCGGTGGCAGCAGCCGGCGCGGCGAACTGGCGCTGACGCGCTGGCGCGAAGACATCACGCGCGACCACTGGGGCATGTTCTGCTACCTGCGCGACGTCGCCAGCGGTGAGTTCTGGTCGAGCGCCTACCAGCCCGTGTGCAGGAAAACCGAACTGTTCGAGGCAATCTTCTCCGAGGCGCGCGCCGAGTTCCGCGTACGCGAGCGCGAGTTCGACGCGTACACCGAAATCGTGGTGTCGCCGGAAGACGACATCGAGCTGCGCCGCACCCAGGTCACCAACCGCGCCCGCACGCCGCGCACGATCGAGCTGACCAGCTATGCCGAGGTGGTGCTGGCCCCGCCGTTGGCCGACGCGCTGCATCCGGCCTTCAGCAAGCTGTTTGTGCAGACCGAACTGATTCCCGAGCTGCAGGCGATCGTGTGCACGCGGCGGCCGCGCGCGCACGACGAGGCGGTGCCGTGGATGTTCCATCTGCTGGCCGTGCACGACGCCGACATCGTGGACATCTCCTACGAAACCGACCGCGCCCGCTTCATCGGCCGCGGTCGCAGCACGGCTGCCCCGCGCGCACTCGATGCCGACCAGGCACGCCTGTCCGGCAGCCAAGGTTCGGTGCTCGATCCGATCGTGGCGATCCGCTGCCGGATCACCCTGGAGCCGGAGCAGACCGCCACCTTCGACTTCGTCACCGGCATCGCCGATGCGCGCGAGGACTGCGTGCGGATGGTCGGCAAGTACCGCGACCGCCACCTGGCCGATCGCGTGTTCGACCTGGCCTGGACCCACAGCCAGGTGCTGCTGCGCCAGCTCAACGCCGGCCTGGCCGACGCCCAGCTGTACGAGCACATGGCCACCGCGATCGTATTCCCCAATGCCCACTTGCGCGCCGAAACGGGCATCCTGCGCAACAACCGGCGGGGCCAATCCGGCCTGTGGGGCCAGTCGATCTCCGGCGACCTGCCGATCGTCTTGCTGAAAATCTCCAGCGAGGCGCGGATCGAACTGGTGCGCCAGCTGGTGCAGGCGCATGCCTACTGGCGGAAGAAGGGGCTGGCGGTGGACCTGGTGATCTGGAACGAGGATCGCGCCGGCTACCGGCAGCACCTGCAGGACCAGATCATGGGCCTGATCTCCTCCGGCAGCGAGGCCAGCCTGATCGACCGCCCCGGCGGCATCTTCGTGCGCCCGGCGCAGCAGCTTTCCAGCGAGGATCGGATGGTGATGCAGGCCAGCGCCCGCATCGTGCTGGCCGACCATCGCGGCACGCTGGCCGAGCAGATCGGCCGGCGCCAGCTGGAGACCCACGCGCCGCCGTTCGAACCGACCCGCGGCGAACCGCCGCCGCTTGCGCTGCCGGTCGCCCAGCCGGCGGTACCTTCGGACCTGCAATTGCGCAATCCGCACGGCGGCTTCAGCGCCGACGGTCGCGAATACGTGATCGTCTCCGGGGCCGGCCGCGTCACCCCCGCGCCGTGGGCCAACGTGCTGGCCAACCCGCACTTCGGCACCGTGGTCTCGGAAAGCGGCAGCGCCTATACCTGGGCCGAAAACGCGCACGAGTTCCGGCTCACGCCATGGCATAACGATCCGGTAAACGACGACTGCGGCGAGGCGATCTATCTACGCGACGAGGAAACCGGCGCGCTGTGGTCGCCCACCCCGCTGCCGTGCCGCGGCAGCGGCAGCTACACCACCCGCCACGGCTTCGGCTACAGCGTGTTCGAGCATGACGAGGGCGGCATCCATTCAGAGCTGTGGATCTACGTGGCCCTGGATGCCTCGGTGAAATTCTCGGTGCTGAAGCTGCGCAACGAATCCGGGCGGCCACGCAAGCTCAGCGCCACCGCCTACGTCGAATGGTTGCTCGGCGACCTGCGCGAGAAGACCGCCATGCACGTGGTGACCGAGTCCGACCCGGCCAGCGGCGCGCTGTTTGCACGCAACAGCTACAACGTCGAATTTCCCGACCGGGTGGCCTTCTTCGATATCGACGATCCGGATCGCGGCATCGGTGGCGACCGCACCGAGTTCCTCGGCCGCAACGGGAGCATGCGCATGCCCGCCGGGCTCGGCCGCAAGCAACTCTCCGGCCGGCTCGGCGCCGGCTTCGATCCGTGCGCCGTGCTGCAATCGAAAGTGGCCCTGGGCAATGGCGCCGAGCGCCAGCTGGTCTTCCGTCTCGGTCTGGGACGGGATGCCGCCGATGCCACCTCGCTGCTCCAGCGGTTCCGCGGCAAGGATTCTGCCGCGCAAGCGCTGGAGCAGGTACGCACGCATTGGCAGCGCGTGCTCGGCGCGGTGCAGGTGCACACCCCGGAGCCCGCGCTGGACGTGCTGGCCAACGGCTGGCTGCTGTACCAGACCATCGCCTGCCGCATGTGGGCGCGCAGCGGCTACTACCAGTCCGGCGGCGCCTTCGGTTTCCGCGACCAGCTGCAGGATTCGATGGCCACCGTGCACGCCGCGCCGGAACTGGCGCGCGCCCAGTTGCTGCTGCATGCCGCCCACCAGTTCCCCGAGGGCGACGTGCAGCACTGGTGGCATCCGCCGCTCGACCGCGGCGTGCGCACCACCTGTTCCGACGACTATCTGTGGCTGCCACTGGCCACCAGCCGCTACGTGCTGGCCACCGGCGACCGCAGCGTGCTCGACGTGCCGGTGTTCTACATCGAAGGCCGTCCGCTGCATCCCGGCGAGGAATCGTATTACGACCTGCCGCAACCCTCCGGCCGGTTCGAACCGCTGTACCGGCATTGCGTGCGCGCGATCGAGCACAGCCTGCCGCGCGGCGTGCACGGTCTGCCGCTGATCGGCGGCGGCGACTGGAACGACGGCATGAACCGGGTCGGCGAGGCCGGTCGCGGCGAGAGCGTGTGGCTGGGCTTCTTCGCCTGCGAGGTGATGCAGCGTTTCGCCGAGGTGGCGCGGCTGCATGGCGACGACCGCTTCGCCGCGCGCTGCGACGAGGAAGTCGCCAAACTGCGCAGCGCCCTCGAACAGCATGCCTGGGACGGCGCCTGGTACCGCCGCGCCTGGTTCGACGACGGCACCCCGCTCGGCGCAGCCGGCAACGAGGAATGCCGCATCGACTCGATCGCGCAGAGCTGGTCGGTACTTTCCGGCATGGCGCCCCCCGAGCGTCGCCGGCAGGCGATGGACTCGCTCGACCGGCACCTGGTGCGCCGCGACGCCGGCCTGGTGCAACTGCTTGATCCGCCCTTCGACAAATCGCCGATGGACCCCGGCTACATCAAGGGCTACGTGCCCGGCGTGCGCGAAAACGGCGGCCAGTACACCCACGCCGCGATCTGGGCCACCATGGCCTTCGCCGAACTCGGCGACAGCGCCCGCGCGTGGGAGCTGCTGCGCATGATCAACCCGGTCAACCACGGCCTCGACGCCGCACAGATGGACGTCTACAAGGTCGAGCCCTACGTCGTCAGCGCCGACGTCTACGCGGTCGAGCCACACGTTGGTCGTGGCGGCTGGAGCTGGTACACCGGCTCCGCCGGCTGGATGTACCGGCTGATGATCGAATCCCTGCTCGGCCTGCGCCTGGAAAACGGCCACCTGCATTTCATGCCGGTGCTGCCGACGGCGTGGGAAGGATTCCGCATGGACTACCGCTATCACGACAGCTGGTACCGCATCGAAGTGCGGCAGCTCGATGCCGGCGCGGCCGGATCCGTGACCCTCGACGGCGAACTGCAGCCGGACGGCCTGGTCCAGTTGAGCAAGGATGGCCGCGAGCATCAGGTGGTGGTCGAGCATCCACGGCAGCCGTGAACCGTTGCCATGCGCAAGCTTGCCATGCTCAATCGCCCCGCCTCCATCGGCGATCTGCGGATTCCACCGGGAAACCGACTGGAGGCCCTCAAGCACGATCGCATCGGTCAGCACAGCATCCGCATCAACGACCAGAACCGCGTGTGCTTCGTCTGGCGCCAGGGCGACGCCCATGACGTGGAAATCGTCGACTATCACTGAAGGAGAACGCCATGCGCCGCATTCCCTCCCCCACTCCCGGCGAAAAATCCTGCTGGAAGAATTCCTGAAGCCGCGGGGCATCACCCAGTACCGGCTGGCCAAGGAAATCGGCGTGTCGCAGCGGCGCATCGGCGAGATCGTGGCCGGCAAGCGCGCCGTCACCGCCGGCACCGGCCTGCGCCTGGCACAGTTCTTCGGCACCTCCGAGGGCTTCTGGACCGGGCTGCAGGATGACCATGACCGCGCAACCACCAAGGATGCGATCGCGGCGACTCTGCGCCAGATCACGCCGTGGCGCGAGCGAAACGCCGCATAGGAGCGGATCGCGCCCGCCACGGCAATGCCTTAGGGTTCTGATCAACTGCACTCAGCGATCCAGCGGGCTCAACACGCCGTGGCCGCCGCGATTGAGCACGTGGGTGTAGATCTGGGTCGTTGCCACATCCTTGTGGCCCAGCAGCTCCTGGATCGTGCGGATATCCTGCCCGGCCTCCAGCAAGTGGGTGGCGAAGGAATGTCGGAGGGTGTGGCAAGTGGCGGGCTTGACGATGCCGGCACGATCCCGCGCCGCCTTGATCATGCGTTGCAGTCGTGACTCGTCTACATGGTGGCGACGTTCCACCCCATCGCGAGGGTCGATACTGCGCGCCGCGGCGGGAAACGCATACTGCCAACCCCAGTCTGCTGCAGCATCGGGAAACTTGCGTGCCAGCGCATCGGGCATCCAGACCCGACCGAACCCGGCCGCCAGGTCGCGCTGGTGAATCCGAGCCGTCTCGGCCAGCTGCGCCTGCATCGGCTCGCGCAGTGAGCGCGGCAACATGGTGCGCCGATCCTTCGCGCCCTTGCCCTGGCGCACCAGAATCTCACCACGTTCGAAATCCACATCCTTGACGCGCAAGCGCACGCATTCCATCAATCGTATGCCGGTGCCGTACAACAAGCTGCCCATCAGCCAATGCAGACCCGTCAGCTCGCCCAGCAAAGCCGTAACCTCCGTTCTGGTCAGCACCACCGGCAACCGCTGCGGACGCTTCGCCCGCTCGATCCCGTCCAGCCATGGCAGCTCGACCCCCAACACCTGTTTATACAGGAACAACAGCGCCGACAAGGCCTGGTTCTGGGTCGCCGCGGCGACGTGCCCGTGCACCGCCAGTGCCGTGAGAAAGCGCTCCACTTCCGGCGCGCCAAGCTCAGCCGGGTGACGCTTGCCATTGGCCAGGATGAAGCGGCGAATCCAGCCTACATAGGCCTCTTCGCTGCGCTTGGCCATGCCCAGGCGACGCATCCGCCCACGTACCTGATCCAGTAGTTTCGGCGAAGGCCGGCCAGCCTCTCCACTTGCCTGTTGCCCTGCCTCGTGAAAGGATGTCATCCCTGTCTCCCGTCCGTACACATGGCCAGATTAGGTTGTCGAATTAGGCGGCATCAAGAAGGACAAGTCGTTGATCGGTGTAGGGTGACAGCTCGATCCGTGGACTGAATGCAGGGGCTAGGCTGCTGTACTAGACTACATTTTGAAATCGACTAAGCGTTAGCTGGCTACTCGTCAGCGTCGTCATCGTTGAACTCGGCCAAAATCTCGTCGCGGCTCTTCCCCTCGTTGACCATCCTGCTGACAAGACTGACAGTGTTGAGAATATTCCGCATATCGGATTCGCCATTCTCTCTGCACCACTGTGCGCGCGCGGCAACAATGGCTAGCGCGTCAATTACGGTTAGTTGTTCCATGTTGATTCCTCTCTGTTGGTTGGTACGCCAGCTAACAATTCATTCAAGGCGGACGGCTGCGCCGCCGCTTAATTCAGGCGTTAGGCCTTGGGGGGGGGCAAGGAAATGGCATATTGCGAAACGGGTGGCGCCCAAGCGCATGAGAGAGCGTTGTTCTGCGGCAATTGTGGGGCCAAGTTATCGAGTAGCATCGAAGGGACCGTAAGCAATGCAGCTGCTACTGCACCCCGAACACCTGCGCCAATATCACCACAGACAACGCAGCCAGACACCTTTGATAGGGTTACTAATCTTGTTGGGTTTGGGTTGGCGTGGTGGTTTATAGTTGGGCCGGAGGTTTTGGGAATTGCAGTAATTGTGGGTCTTCTCACTTCCTCATGGCTTTGGTTCGGAGCGCCGCTCCTTGTTACATGGCTCATGATGTCATTTAGGGCTACCGCAAAATAGCT
>JACDJC010000424.1_pt1 | contig 49953 bp, 43 predicted proteins | sample 7454191 | NCBI WGS metagenome assembly JACDJC01 (sample SAMN14253291, study PRJNA609438) | sludge metagenome | isolation source: sludge after 25d culture with pyrite and EDTA | collected 2018-12-20 | reverse complement strand
CCGATGCCCCGCCCGTCTGCGGGCGGGGCCCCGCCCACGACCGGCTGGGATTCGCTGAGGCGGATCCGGGTGGCCAGCTTGACCAGGCCCGCGTCCTCACTGAATTCATACGAGGCGACTTCGGGCGTCGGGTTGCGGGTTGCGTACACGTCGAGAGAACGGATACGGCCGCCCCGCCCCGCCAGGCCGGATTCGATGGACAGCGGCACCGATGACCCGTCTTCGGCCACCAGCGGCAAGTCCAGCTTGACGCCCTCGGCCGTTACCGGGCGGCCGCCTATTTTCTTGCGTATGGCCTCGATCTTCTGCGCCTCCTGGGCCCGGGCGGCCGGCAGCGCCGCGCCAAAGGCCAGGGCCCCCAGCGTCGACAGCATGGCTTTGCGGCGCAAGGGCGAGGAAAGTTCGGAAGTTGCTGCTGAAAAATATGTCATGCCCGTGATCATGTAGATGGATGCGACGCGCGGAAGGTGGCCAGGCGCGCGCCGGCGACGATGGCCGCACTGGCGATCATGGATCCATACGCCAGCGTGGTCAAGCCCGTGAGGCCCTGGCCGATGGAACAGCCCAGCGCGAGCGCGCCGCCGATGCCCATCATGGCGCCGCCCGACAGGTAGCGCAACATCTGCCGGGGTGAATCGAAGCCCTGCAGGCGATATTGCCCGCGCAGCGCGGCCGCCAGCGCCGAGCCGGCCAAAACGCCCAGCACGATCGCGACGCCGAAGCTAAGGCTGGCGCCGGTCGCGATCATCGCGTATTGGATCGTCTCGCCGATGGGCGCGACGAAAGTGAGCGACGCCAGCGGCACGGGGTCGAATTCATCGGCGCCCAGCCGCCCCGTCGCCCACCATCCGGCAACCACCAGGCCGCCGATGACGGCTCCGCCGGCCAGATCGGCCCGCCCATGCCGCCAGCCGCCTTTGCGGACCGCGAAGCCGGCCAGCGCCAGCACCAAGGCCGCCACCACGATGTGGCGCGGCATGCCGTCGGGCACCGCAATGCCGGACGGGCTCAGCAGGCTCAGTTCGGAAAGCCGCAAGCGCAGCGGCGCGATGACGCCGGTCAGGGCCATATAGGCCGCGACGCCCAGGCACATCAAGACCATGAGGGACCGCAGATTGCCCTGCCCCAGCAAGACCAGCGCCCGCGCGCCGCAGCCGTTGGCAAGCACCATGCCGTAGCCGAACATCAGGCCCCCCAAGGGCAGCAGCAGCCAGGAAAACGCGGGCGCCATGTAGAGCGACCGGCCGATGTCGGCCCAGCCCGCCAGGACGAGCAGATGCGTGCCGAGCAGCGCCACGGCCAGCGCCAGCGCAAACGCCTGTAGCTTGTAGCCTTCGGCCTTGCCCCAATGCTCCTGCAGCCCGCGATGCAGGCAGAATCCGGTGATCTGCCCGGCCGCGCCGAAGGCCAGCCCGATGGCAAAGCCGGCCCACAGCACGAGTTCAACATTCGACATAGCCGTCCCGCTTCCCTTGCAGGCCCTAAGCCTTGCACGGTTTTCCGATCACGCGCGCGTACCCCATGTATCCAGCGCAATCGCGTTATACCATGCGACGCCATAGTCGGCTTCGAGCTTGCGGAACTCGGCGCTCGCTTCCTTCGGGCTGACGCCGCCGGAGTCCTTCACTTCGATGAGCTTGCCGTCTTCGACGCCATACACGCCGGCCACCGAAATGCCGTAGTCGGGGGCGATCAGGCTATAGCAGGTATTGGCGAAGGACGCGGCCGCGGGAGCCTTGCCGGCAAGGGCGTTCACGATCGCGGCGGCGGCCACCTTGCCCTGGGCGTTGGCGGAGAATCCGGATTTGGGCATGGGCGCCGCAATGGTTGCGTCGCCGACCACGTAGATGTCGGGCACCAGCGAAGACTCGAAGGTCTCGGGCTTGACCGGTACCCAGCCGCTCTCGTTGGTGACGCCCGCGAGCTGGGCGATGGCGCCGGCTTTCTGGGGCGGCACGATGTTCAGCACGTCGGCCTGGTGCGTCTGGCCGAATTCGGTCTCCACCACGCGCTTGGCCGCGTCCACGCGCACCACCTTGCCGTCCTTGGACATCGGTACCCATTCGATCATGTCGCCGTAGAAGCGCTTCCAGCCGTCCTGGAAAAGACCTTGCTTGGAAAAGGCGTCTTTCGCGTCGAGAATGATGATCTTCGATTTGGGCTTGTGGGCCTTGAAGTAATGGGCAACCATGCTGACCCGCTCGTAGGGCCCGGGAGGGCAGCGGAAGGGGTTGGGGGGCGAGGTCAGGATGAAGACTCCGCCGTCGGGCATGGCTTCCAGCTGCTTCTTCAGCGTCAGCGACTGTTCCCCGGCCTTCCAGGCATGCGGGACCAGCCTGGACGCGGCTTCGTCATAGCCCTCGATGGCGCCCCAGCGGAAATCGACTCCGGGGGAAAGCACCAGTTTGTCGTAGGACAGCGTCCGGCCCCCCGCAAGGCTGACTTTGCGGGCGCCGGCATCGACGCCGTTGGCGAAGTCATGGATCACGTCGACGCCCAGGCTGTGCAGTTCGTCGAAGCCATGGGCCTGGGCATCGAAAGTGCGCAGGCCGCCAAAATACAGGTTGGTGAAGGGGCAGGTGATGTAGCGTTTCAAGGGCTCGACCAGCGTGACGTCGATGGCCGGGTTGCGGCGCTTGATGTATTTCGCGGCGGTCGCGCCGCCGAATCCGCCGCCGATCACGACGACGCGGCCGGCGGACTGCCGTGCGTAGGCAGGCAGGGCGAGGAGGACCGCGCCGGCGGCGCCTGCCTTGCCGACCGTCTTCAGCCACTGGCGGCGGGATGCTTTTACGGAGCTGCTCATTTCGATGGGTCCTTTTTGTTCTCTTGCGCTTTGATTTCTGAAAAATACTTCGCCAAGGCATGCATCTGGGCTTCGGTATAGCCTTTCGACAGACGGTTCATGATGGTGGTGCCCGCCGGGGGGGCGTCGGACCGGAATGCGATGAGCTGTGAGCGCAGGATGCTTTCGGGGCGGCCGGCGATGGAAGGTATGCCGCCCGGCGAGCGGCCGTCGGTGCCATGGCAGTTGGCACAGGAGGCCGCGAGGATGGAGACGTCGAAGGTGGTCTGAGCCGCGGCGGCGGCCGGCGACAATGCGAGGCCGGCCAGCGCGGCGGCCCACAGCACGCTGGCGGACGCCAGCTTCTGAGCGATATGCATGATTCCCCTGTAACCTTATGTATGTTGGTGGACGAAATGGTAGCGGGCCGCTACATTTCTTCAAAAGACCTTTTTGGCTTTTGTTTATAACTTCAGGTTTTATGGGGTGAAGGCGGCCGTGAGAGGCGGTTTCCCGCGGGGCTTGCTTGCTGACCGCTGTGCCGTTGTTGTATTTTTGGCGGCCTGCTATGTGTGGTTGCCGTGCCGTTGTTTGATTTCTTTAGACGGCCTGCCAAGTGCCAAGCGGGTGCTGTTGCTCCCGTGACCCGGTCCCGCTGCGCAGGACTGCCCGCCCAAAGCCCGCCTGGCGGGGCGGTCGCGGAACTCGCCCGCCCGGCTAATCCTGAAAAGCGCCCAGCTTTGCCGCATTCAAGATGGTGATCTCCCGCCCATTGACCTGGATGAGCCCATGGGCCGCCAAATCATGCAGGATGCGGGAAAAATGCTCCGGGGTGAGATTCAGCCGCGAAGCGATGACCGTCTTGCTCGTCGACAGCCGGAACTTGTGTCCGTCCTCGCACTGCTGGTCCTTCAGCAAATAACCGATGACGCGTTGCGTCCCCGAACGCAGGGAATACGCCTCGACGTCGCCCATCAGCGAATGCAGCCGCTGGCTCAGGCTGGCCAGCATCTTGCGCGCGAAGCCCGGCTGGCGTTCGATGCCGTTGAATATCACGTCCTTGCTCACGTGCAGCAGCATCGTGTCGGCCAGCGCCTGCGCCGAGACGATGTAGTTCCTTTCCATGAACATCAGCGCTTCGCCGAAGCTGTCGCCCGGGCCGATGATGCGCACCACTTTTTCATCGCCGCCGGGCGACACGAACATCAGCTTGATCTGCCCATAGACGACGGCATGCAGCCCGACGCAAGGCTCGCCCCGGCGGAACAGCACTTCACCGCGCGCGATCTGGACTTCCGTCGTGCCCGAGGCCAGGGTGTCGAGCTCCGACTCCGACAAACCCGAAAACAAAGGTAACCTTGCCAAAAAATCCTGAGTTCGTGCCTTGCCTGTCGTCATATTGCTAGAATCCTGTAACGGTATTGTTGCCATGCTATCGTGATCAAAATCCTGTTCAACATCGCTGGAACGCTGGCCTTGATCCTGGGCATACTGGGCATATTCCTGCCACTGCTGCCCACGACGCCCTTCCTGCTGCTTGCTTCGGCCTGCTACCTGCGCGGGTCCGAACGCCTGCACCGCTGGCTCCTGGGGAACCGGGTGCTGGGACAATACCTGTCAAACATCCAGACCGGCCAGGGTATCCCCATGCGGGCCAAGGTCTTTACCCTGATCCTGATGTGGCTTTCTCTGGCCGTCTCGGCCTGGTACGTGCCGCTGCCCTGGGTCCGCCCGCTACTGCTGATTCCCGGCATAGGCGTCAGCTACTACCTGCTCCGGATGAAGACCCTGCCGCGCTCCCCGAAACAGCCTAGATGAGCTTGGAATAGGTCGACACCGTCGGCTGCCCCAGGTATTTGTCGAACACCATGCCGATGGCCCGCACGAACAGCCGTCCCTTTGCTGTAATGGCGATGCCTTCGGCGTCCAGTTTCATCAATCCGGCCTCCTGGAAGGGGGCGAGCTTTTCCAGCTCCGCCCCGAAGTACGAGTTGAAATCGATGCCATGCCGCGCGTTGAGATCGGAAAAATCCAGCGGCATGCTGCACATCAGCGTCATGATGACCTCGCGCCGCAGCAGATCGTCGGCGGAAAGGTCGCAGCCGCGCTCGATGGGCAGCTTGCCTTCGTCGAGATACTGGTAATAGGCGTTGATGCTGCGCACCGACTGGCTGTAGGACGCCCCCACCTTGCCGATGGCCGACACGCCGAATCCGATCATGTCGCACTCCGCCCGGGTCGTGTAGCCCTGGAAATTGCGGTGCAGGCTTTTTTCCAGGCGGGCCTTGTTCAGCTCGTCGTCCGGCTTGGCGAAGTGGTCCAGGCCGATATACACATAGCCGGCATCCAGCAGGCGCTGCGTCGACATCAGGAAGATCTGCAGGCGCTCTTCGGCGGAAGGCAGGTCCTCGGCCTTGATGAGCCGCTGGGCCTTGAACCGGCTGGGCAGGTGCGCATAGTTGTACAGCGCGATGCGATCGGGCGAAATCCGGATCACGTGGTCCAGGGTGCGCGCGAAACTGGACAGCGTCTGCTTGGGCAGGCCGTAGATCAGGTCGGCGTTGACCGATTCGAACCCGGCCTTGCGGCTGGCTTCCAGCGCCCGTTCGACCATGATGAGCGGCTGTATGCGGTTGACCGCCGCCTGGACGTCGGGGTCGAAGTCCTGGATGCCGAAGCTGGTCCGGTTGAAGCCCAGGCCGGCCAGCATGGACAGCGTGGCGTCGTTGACGGTGCGCGGGTCGATCTCGACGCCCAGTTCGGCGTCGTCGGTGAATTCGAAATGGCGCCGGATGGAAGCCATGAGCGAGGTCAGCTCGCTTGCGCTGAGGAAGGTCGGCGTGCCCCCGCCCAGGTGCAGCTGCGCGGTCTCGCGGTCGTCGCCCAGGCGGGCGCCCACGAGCTCCATTTCCTTGTCGAGGTATTGCAGATACTGGGCCGCCCTGCCGTGGTCCTGGGTGATCACCTTGTTACAGGCGCAGAAATAGCAAAGCTGCTCGCAGAACGGCAGATGGACGTAGACCGACAGCGGCGGCCGGGCCGGCGCGCGCGCCCGGACGTCGAGATAGGCCAGGTAGTCTTGTTCGGTGAAGCCGGACCGGAAGCGGTCGGCGGTGGGGTAGGACGTATAGCGCGGCCCGGATTTGTCGAAGCGCCGGATCAGCCCTTCGGAAATTTCTATTTCAGGAAAAACGGCGGCATTCCCGCCGGCCAAGGGTTCGTAGGCATTCATTGCCTTTCTCCGATCGTGCCGGCCCGCCGCCCATGAGATGCGCATGGCGGACGAATGCCGGCTTGAATAGCACATTGTGCAAGCATGCCGGAAAATCGGTCTTGACGTAAGTCAAAGCCATACCCGGTATGGAAAACAATAGCTTTCGCGAGCCTTAACGAAACATATCGTATTATTGAGGCTAGATTCACGCAAACTCACACCATCCCGCCCTGATGCCGCTCGTATTCGTCCTTGCCCTGCCCTTCGCAGGCAGCATCATCGCTGCGCTGTTGCCGTCCAACGCGCGCAAACTCGAAGCATGGCTGGCCGGCGCGATCGCCCTGATCTGCCTGGCCATCGTATTTGCACAATTGCCGCAAATGTTCAACGGCCACGTCGTCAAGACGGTGCTGCCCTGGATGCCCGGCTCGGGCGTGGACTTCACCCTGCGCATGGACGGCTACGCCTGGCTGTTCTCGGTCATCATCACGGCCATGGGTGCGCTCATCGTTCTATATGCGCGCTATTACCTCTCTCCACAAGACCCCGTCCCGCGCTTTTTTTCGTTCTTCCTGGCCTTCATGGGGTCGATGCTGGGCGTGGTCCTGTCGGGCAACCTGATCCAGCTCGTCATCTTCTGGGAACTCACCAGCCTGTCGTCCTTCATGCTGATCGCCTATTGGCATCACCGCCTGGACGCCCGGCGCGGCGCGCGCATGTCGCTCACCATCACCGGCGCCGGGGGGCTGTGCCTGCTGGGGGGCGTGCTGATGATCGGCCACGTGGTGGGCAGCTATGACCTCGACAAGGTCCTGGCCGCCGGCGACGTCATCCGCACCCATCCCTGGTACATGGCCATACTCGTCCTGGTCGCGCTGGGCGCCCTCACCAAGAGCGCCCAGTTTCCCTTCCACGTCTGGCTGCCCAACGCCATGGCGGCGCCCACCCCGGTCTCGGCCTACCTGCACTCCGCCACCATGGTCAAGGCCGGCGTATTCCTGCTGGCGCGCTTCTGGCCCATTCTGGCGGGCACCGAGGAATGGACCTGGATCATCGGCGGCGCCGGGCTGTGCTCGCTGGTGCTGGGCGCCTACGCGGCCACCTTCCAGATGGACATGAAAGGCGTGCTCGCCTATTCCACCATCAGCCATCTCGGGCTCATCACCCTGCTGCTGGGCATGGACAGCAAGCTGGCCCTGGTGGCGGCGCTCTTCCACATGATGAACCATGCCACCTTCAAGGCATCGCTGTTCATGGCCGCCGGCATCGTCGACCATGAAACCGGCACGCGCGACCTCAGCCGGCTGTCGGGGCTGTATCGCAGCATGCCCCTCACCACCGCGCTGGCCCTGGTCGCGGCCGCCTCCATGGCCGGCGTGCCGCTGCTCAACGGCTTCATCTCCAAGGAAATGTTCTTCGCCGAGACGGTGTTCGTGACCGGCAACTGGTTCAGCCGCGTGGGCCTGCCCACCGCCGCCGTCATCGCCAGCGCGTTCAGCGTGGCCTATTCGCTGCGCTTCGTAATGCAGGTCTTCTTCGGGCCCATTCCGCGCGACCTGCCGCGCGCGCCCCACGAGCCGCCCAAGCTCATGCTGATCCCCAGCGCCGTCCTGGTGTTCACCTGCCTGGTCGTCGGCATATTCCCCAGCTACACCGTGGGCCTGTTCCTTCACAATGCCGCGCAGGCCATACTGGGGCCGGAAGTTCCCGTCTACGACTTGCGCGTCTGGCACGGCTTCAACCTGCCGCTGCTCATGAGCTTCATCGCCCTGCTGGGCGGCATCGTGCTGCTGTGGCTGCTGCGCCATCGGCACCGTTCCCGCCCCGGGATGGCGCCCTTCATCTACCGCTTCGACGGGCGCCGCGGCTTCGAGACCATACTCGAAGGCCTGGACACGCTGGCCGCCTTCCTGCTGGACCTGACCCGCTCACCGCGCCTGCAGCCGCAGTTGCTGCTGATCGTCGTCGTCACCTTCGTCGTGGCCATGCTGCCGCTCACCGCTGGCGGCTGGCTCAAGCCCGAACTCCATACCCCGGTGAACCCCTTCTTCGCGCTCATGTGGGTGGCGGGCGCCGCCTGCGCCATCGGCGCCGCCCGGCAGGCCAAGTACCACCGGCCCGCCTCGCTGCTGCTGACCGGCAGCGCCGGCCTGATCACCGCGCTCACCTTCGCCTGGCTGTCCGCGCCCGACCTGGCCCTGACGCAGCTTGCGGTCGAGGTCGTCACCGTGGTGCTCATCCTGCTGGGGCTGCGCTGGCTGCCGCCCCGGGTGGAAGGCGACGACGAGCAGCCGCCGCCGCTCACCAGCTCGCTGCGCGCGTTCGTGCGGCGCTTCCGCGACCTCATCATCGCGATCATCAGCGGCGCCGGGCTGACCGCCATCGCCTACGCCGTGCTGACCCGGCCGCGCCCGCAAGGCATTTCATCCTTTCTGGTCGAACAGTCCCTCCCGCTGGGGGGCGGCGCCAACGTGGTCAACGTCATCCTGGTGGACTTCCGCGGCTTCGACACCTTCGGCGAGATCACCGTGCTGGGCATCGTGGCGCTGACCGTCTACGCCCTGCTGCGGCGCTTCCGCCCGCCCCTGGAAACCATGGCGCTGCCCAAGGCGCGGCAACGGCTGCCGGCCGGCGGCAGGCTGCTGGACGCCTTTGCCGACCCCGACCCCAGGACGCTGATCCCGGACGGGGTCATGAAGATACCGGCGGTGCTGGTCCGGCTGCTGCTGCCGATGGCGGCGCTGGTGTCGCTGTATTTCCTGATACGCGGCCACAACTTGCCGGGGGGCGGCTTCGTGGGCGGGCTGATCATGGCAACGGCCATCATCCTGCAGTACATGGCCGGCGGCGTGATCTGGGTGGAAGCGCGCCCGCGCATCCACCCGCAAACCTGGATCTCGCTGGGGCTGCTCGCGGCCGGGACGGCGGCCATGTCGGTCTGGTGGGCCGCCCGGCCCTTCCTGTCGGCCTACAGCGTCGACATCCTTCTGCCGCTCATCGGCCACATCCATCTTTCGACCGTGCTTCTTTTCGATATCGGGGTCTATATGCTCGTCGTGGGCGCCACGGTCTTGATGCTCGTCGCGCTGGCGCACCAGTCGCTGCGCCTGTATCGCAAGCCGGCGCACGGCCCGGCCGCCACCCTGTCCACCGACGAAGGAAACAGCTGATGGAACTCGTACTCGCCATGGCCATAGGCGTGCTCGCCGGATCGGGCATCTGGCTCTTGCTGCGGCCGCGCACCTTCCAGGTCATCATGGGCCTGTCCCTGATCTCCTATGCCGTGAACCTGTTCATCTTCGGCATGGGCCGCATCAAGCTGGCCGCGCCGCCCGTCATCAACACCGGCCTGGCGGCCGACGCCGGCCAATACGCCGACCCCTTGCCGCAGGCGCTGGTGCTCACCGCCATCGTCATCGCCTTCGCCACGACCGCGCTGTTCCTGGTCGTGCTGCTGGCCTCGCGCGGGCTGGCCGGCACCGATCACGTCGACGGCAGGGAGACGCCGCTGTGACTGAATGGTTGAAGCATCTGCCCATTCTTCCCGTCGCCGTGCCGCTCCTGGCGGGCGCGGCCATGCTGCTGCTCAATGATTCCCATCGCCGCGCGCGGCTGGCGCTCAGCTCGCTGTCCATCCTGGCGCAAATCGTCCTGGCCGTCACCCTGCTGCGCATGACGGCGGGCTACATTCCCACCGACTGGCCCGACGGGGTCGGCGTCTACTTGCTGGGCGACTGGCCGGCGCCCTTCGGCATCGTGGCCGTCGTCGACCGCCTGTCCACCACCATGCTGCTGCTCACCGCCGTCCTCGGCGCGGCGACCTGGGTCTACGCCACCGCCCGCTGGGATCGGGCCGGCGTGCATTTCCATCCGCTGTTCCAGTTCCTGCTGATGGGGCTCAACGGCGCCTTCCTGACCGGCGACCTGTTCAACCTCTTCGTGTTCTTCGAAGTGCTGCTGGCGGCTTCCTACGGGCTGATGCTGCACGGCTCGGGGCGCGCCCGCGTCGCCGCCGGCCTGCACTACATCGTCGTGAACCTCGTGGCGTCCTTCCTGCTGCTCATCGCCATGGCGCTGATCTACGGCGTGACCGGCACGCTCAACATGGCCGACCTCGCGCAGCGCGCCGGCCTGCTCGCCGGTTCCGAACGCCTGCTGTTCGAAGCCGGCGCGGCCATACTGGGCATCGCCTTCCTGACCAAGGCCGCGGCCTGGCCCTTGAATTTCTGGCTGCCCGCCGCCTACGCCAACGCGGCCCCGCCCGTGGGCGCCGTGTTCGCCATCATGACCAAGGTCGGCATCTACGCCCTGCTGCGCATCGGCTCCCTGCTGCTGCCCAGCGGCGCGCCCGCCGCCTTCGGAGGCGAATGGATGTTCCCGCTGGGCATGGCCACGCTCATTTTCGGCACCATAGGGCTGCTGGCCGCACCCCAGGCGGAACGCCAGGCGGGCTACTGCATCATCATGTCCTCGGGCACGCTGCTGGCCGCGCTCGGCATGCCCGGCGTCACGCTGACCGGGCCCGCCCTGTTCTACCTGATCGTTTCCGTGCTGGCGCTGGGCGCGCTGTTCATGCTGCTGGAAATGGTCGAGCGCACCCAGGCCTTCGGCGCGGAACTGCTGGCCGTCAGTATCGAAGCCTTCGACCTGGAAGACCCGGAACCCTCCGACCGCTCCGACGACGTCATCGGCGTGGCCATTCCGGCGGCCATGGCCTTCCTGGGCATGTCCTTCATCGCCTGCGCGCTGCTCATCACCGGCCTGCCGCCGCTTTCCGGCTTCGTGGCCAAGTTCTCGCTGCTGTCCGCCGCCTTGCAGACCTCGGCCATCGACACCCCGTCGCTCTCTGCCTGGTCCCTGGTGGCCGCCGTGCTGCTTTCCGGCCTGGCCGGCATCATCGCCCTGGGGCGCACCGGCATCCGCCTGTTCTGGAGCTCCGAAGATTCCATCACGCCGCGCCTGCGCGTGACGGAAGCGGCCCCGGTCGCCGCTCTGATCCTGAGCTGCGTCGCGCTCTCGTTCTGGGCCGGCCCCACCATGACCTATCTGGAGCGCACCGCCAACTACCTGGATCGCCCCGCCATCTACATCAATGCCGTGCTGACCCAGAATTCGGGCAAGCCCGTCGACCCCGCGGGGGCCAGCCAATGAGCCGCCAACTGAAGAAACTGACCCTGCCGGCGCTGCTGCTGGCCTTGTGGCTGCTGCTGAACGATTCGCTTTCGCCCGGCAACCTGGCGCTGGGCGCGGCGCTCGCCGTGCTGCTGGCCTGGCTGGCGTCGGCCTTGCGTCCCTTGCGCGCCTATCCCAAGCATCCCGCCGCCATCCTGCGCCTGATCTGGCATGTGGCCGTGGACATCACCAAGTCCAACATCGCGGTGGCGCGCATCGTATGGCTGGGCCGCCGCGCGAATGCGACGCCCGGCTTCATCAAGATTCCCATCCGCATGCGCGACCCCCACGGCCTGGCCGCCCTGTCCTGCATCATCACGTACACGCCCGGAACGGTATGGAGCGATTTCTCCGAAGCCGACGGCCAATTGACCCTGCACGTGCTCGATCTTAAAGACGAAGCCGCCTGGATCGAACTCGTGCAGCAACGCTATGAACGCCCCCTGATGGAGATCTTCGAATGACCGGCCTCGTCTATTGGGCTGCCACCTTCGCCCTGGGCTGCTATGTGCTGGCCCTCGCCTTCGCCGCCCTGCGGCTCTTGAAAGGCCCGAACGCCGCCGACCGCGTCCTCGCGCTCGACACCATGTACATCAACGGCATGCTCATCCTGCTCGTGCTGGGCCTGATGTTCACCTCGGGCATCTACTTCGACATCGCGCTGATCATCGGGATTTTCGGCTTCGTCGGCTCGGTGGCCATGGCCAAGTTCCTGCTGCGCGGCGAGGTGATCGAGCCATGACCCACGCCCTGCCCCTCTGGGTCGCCATCCCCGTCGCGGCGCTGCTGGTCATCAGCGGCTTCATCACGCTGACCGGCACGATAGGCCTGCTGCGCCTGCCCACGTTCTTCAGCCGCATCCATGCGCCCACCCTGGGCAACACGCTGGGCGTCTTCTGCGTGCTGGTCGCGTCCATCCTCGCGGCCTCCTACATCGAACAGCGCATCGTCGTCCACCCGATCCTGATCACTTTCTTTCTCGTCATCACTTCGCCCGTGACGGCCATGCTGCTCATGCGCGCGGCCATCAAGCGCCAGGCCCGGGCCGACCTCGAGAAACAGCTGGACAGCGAGCGCGCGGGCGCCGGCCATGCCGCCCGGGACTCGAAAAGCTGATCCGTTTTTGATACATTTCGTTATGCCCGGACGGCCCCACACTTCTATACTGAACCAAAGCCTCCCTGCCAGGAAGGCGATCATCTAGAAAGGAGTACGTCAATGAGTCAAGCTCGAACAACGACACTTTCCCGGACCTTGTACGGCATGCTGGCGGCCGCCGCATGCCTTGCGGTCACCTTGCCCGCCGCGGCGCAGTCCGCTCCGTCCGCCGCCGACGCCCAGGCGCAGTACCGGCTCGACGTCGAGCGCTGCAACGCCGGCCAAACCAGCCAGGACAAGGCGACCTGCCTGCGCGAAGCCGGCGCCGCCCTCGAAGAGGCGCGCCGCAACCGCCTGATGCGCAACGACGCATCCTACACCGCCAACCAGACGGCGCGCTGCGAATCCCTGCCCGTCGGCCAGCGGGAAGACTGCCGCCTGCAGATGTCGGGTCAGAATACGCGCGTGCAGGGCAGCGTGGACGGCGGCGGCATATTGCGCGAAACCACCATCACCATCCCCGCCTCGCAATAGGCGGGCGCGCAGGCGCATCGCCTGCGCCGCCCCGCCCTCACAATTCCATCTGCATGCCCATTTCCACCACCCGGTTCGGCGGTATCCGGTAGAACCGGGTGCTGCGGCTGGCGTTGCGCGCCATGAAGGCGAACAGGCGGCGGCGCCAGGCGCGGTGCAACGGCAGCTTGCGAACCACGATGATGGTCTGGCGCGACAAGAAATAAGACACCCGCATGGGGTCCAGATTCAATTCCGGGTGCTGCTGGCCGACATACTTCAGCAGCACGGGAACATTGGGCTCCTCTTTGAAGCCCCATCGCCCGATAGCCTGCCAGCTGGTCTCGCTCAAACGTGTCAAATTGCAACGTTCTGCAAGCGGGACGTACGGCACGTCCGCGCTTTGCACGGTCAGGAACAGGATCTGCTCGTGCAAGACTTTGTTGTGCTTCAGGTTGTGCAGCAGCGCCGGCGGCACCGTCCCCGCGATCATGCTCATGAAGACGGCGGTGCCCGGCACGCGCATGGGCGGGTTCGCCTCCAGCGCCTCCATGAAGGACGCCAGCGGCGGCTGGTCGGCCGCCAGCGCCTCGTGCAGGCTTTCCCGGCCCTGTTTCCAGGTCGCCATGAGCGTGAAGAGCGTGCCGCCTATCAGCAGCGGGACCCAGCCGCCGTCCAGCAGTTTCAGCATATTGGACGAAAACAGTACGATATCGATCAGCAGGAACATCACCAGCGGCGCCGTCCAGAGCACCCGGCCCCAGGGGCCGCGCCCGTGAGGCAGCACCGCGAAGGCCAGCAGCGAGGTCATCAGCATGGTGCCCGTCACCGCCAGCCCGTAGGCATGCGCCAGCTTGTCGGACGAGCCGAAAGACAGCACCAGGATCGTCACCGACACGAACAACAGCACATTGACGCGCGGCAGGTAGACCTGGCCTTCCTCCTGGGCCGAGGTATGCAAGATGGCCATGCGCGGCCAGAAGCCCAGCTGCACCGCCTGGCGCGTGACGGAGAACGCCCCCGAAATCACCGATTGCGAGGCGATGACGGTCGCCGCCGTGGCCAGCGCCACCAGCGGCGCAAGCGCCCAGGCCGGGGCCATCAGGAAGAAGGGATCGGCCATCGCGCCGGGCTGCGACAGAATCAGCGCGCCCTGGCCGAAATAGCACAGCAGCAAGGCCGGCAGCACGATGCCGAACCAGGCGCGGCGCACCGCGGAACGGCCGAAATGGCCCATGTCGGCGTACAGCGACTCCGCCCCCGTCACGGCCAGCACCAGCGCGCCCAGCAGCACGTAGGCGGTCCAGGGCGCCTTGGCGATGAAGCCGATCGCCCAGGCGGGGTTCACCGCCTGCAGTATCTGCGGCGCCTGGGCGATGTGCCAGGCGCCCAGGCCGCCCATCACCCCGAACCACAGCAGCATGACGGGCCCGAACAGCCTGCCCACCGCGCCCGTGCCGCGCGACTGGATCAGGAACAGCAGCGCCAGCACGGCCACCGATACGGGCACGATCCAGGCATCCAGCGTATGCGACACCAGGCGTATGCCCTCGATCGCGGAGAGCACCGAGATGGCCGGGGTGATGACGCTGTCCCCGTAGAACAGGCAGGCGCCGATCAGGCCCGGAACGATGAAGAGCCAGCGCCTGCGCCCCGTGACGCCGCGCAGGGCGAGCTCCAGCAAGGCCAGCGTACCGCCCTCGCCCCGGTTGTCCGCGCGCACGATGATCATGACGTATTTCAGCGACACGACGATCATCAGCATCCAGAACAGCAGCGACAGCAGGCCCAGCACGTCCGCCGGTCCGGGACGCTCGAGAAAGGTCAGCGAGGCCTTGATCGCGTACAGGGGGCTGGTGCCGATGTCCCCGTACACCACGCCCAACGCGCCCAGCAGCAATGTCCTGGATGAGGTCGCCACGGTGGCCTCGCGCCGGTTTTCAGATGCCATGTCCATGCCGCTCGCTTCAATCCTGCCGGCTCAGCCGGGCGCCTATGCGCGGCCCGGGAAAGACCACGGTGATGCGCGTTCCCGGGAAGTCCGGGCGGCTCGCCAGGCTCCACCAGGCGCCGTGCGCCCGCGCGATCTCCCGCACGATGGCCAGCCCCAGGCCCGAACCCGCCGCGCCGGCGTTGGGCGAGCGGTAAAAGGCTTCGAAGACGCGCTCGGCGTCCTCCGGCACGATGCCCGGGCCGTCGTCCTCGACGGAAAGCGTCGGGGGATTCGCGCCCACCCGCAACGTGATCACCGAGGCGCCCACGCCGTAGCGCAAGGCGTTGTCGATCAGATTGCTGAGCATTTCCTCCAGCAGGACCGGATCGGCGTCGACCCAGACCGGGTGGTCCGGCGCCTGCAGCTGCAGCTCCACATTCCTGGCGCGGGCGGCGGGTATCCATTCGGCGCCGCTACCCTGCACCCATTCGCACAGATCCAGGCGCTGGAAGCTGTCCCGCGGCCGGGTGGACGAGTCGGCCTTCGCCAGCACCAGCAGCTGCTGGCCCATGCGTATCATGCGGTCGGTGACCGACTTGATGCGTTCGGCCCGCTCGCGCACGTCGTCGGGCAGGCCGCTGCGCGTCAGCATGAGTTCGGATTCCAGCTTCAGGCCCGTCAGCGGCGTGCGCAGCTGGTGCGCGGCATGGCCGACGAAACGCCTTTGCGCCTGCATGGAATCATCCAGGCGCAGCAGCAAATCGTTGAAGTGCGCCACCAGCGGGGCGACTTCCGTGGGCAGGCCGGCGGTGTCCAGCGGCTGCAGGTCGTCGACCGAACGCTGGCTGATTTCCTGCGACAGGTGATTGATGGAGGCCAGGCCGGAGCGCACGCCGGACACCAGCATCCAGGCGAAAATGGACACCAGCAGCACCTGGCTGAGCACCATCATCCAGAAGATGTCGCGCAGCAGCCAGGCCTCCAGCGTCATCTTGCGGGTCATCAGCCAGGTGATGCTGATGTCGAGCAGGATCAGCACGACGACGGCCGGAAACAGCCGCAGCACCAGGTGCCGTGCCAGCGAGCCGCGCGGCATCAGCGTCTTATGAAGTCTGGGCAGCACTTTCTACGTCGAGCAGGTAGCCGAAGCCGCGCACCGTCTGGATGCCCGCCCCCGTGCCTTCGAGCCGCTTGCGCAGCCGGTACACATAGACTTCCACCGCGTTCTCGCTGAAGTCGGCATCCCAGGCCGACAGGGAATTGACGATCTGGCGCTTGGTCACGACGCGCCCCGCGCGGGCCATCAGCATTTCCAGGACCGAGAGTTCGCGCACGGACAAAGCCAGGCGCTCGCCGTTGACGCGGACTTCGCGCCCGACGGTGTCCAGCTGCAGCGGCCCCGCTTCGATGAGCGGCTGCTTCTGGCCGCTGCGGCGCCGCCCGAAGGCGCGCACGCGGGCGGCCAGTTCGGCGAGTTCGAAGGGCTTGGTGACGTAGTCGTCGGCGCCGGCATCCAGGCCGGCCACCCGGTCTTCGACGCCGTCGCGCGCGGTCAGGATGAGCACGGGAAGCTGTTCCTGGCTGGCGCGCAGGTCGTGGAGGATTTCCAGCCCGCTCTTGCCCGGCAGGTTGAGGTCGAGCAGCAGGAGATCATAGCTTTGCCCCGCGATTGCGCTCAGGGCGGTTTCGCCATCGGCCAGCCAATCGACCGCATAGCCCTGCTGGGCCAGGAATTCCTGCAGGGCGTGGCCCAATGTGGTGTCGTCTTCGATAACTAGAACTCGCATCCGAAGATTCTATATCGAAGCGCGCGGGAATGGTTCCCGCCCCGCCGGGCGTGTTACAACCCTGACGGCTTGCTGTCTTGCGCAGTGGCGGGCTCCGCGCCCGGCGTGCCGCCTTGCGCCGCGGCCGGCGCGCCGGACGTGCCCGGCCGGGTGATGAAGCCGATGCGCTTGAGCCCGCCCGCTTTGGCGCTGCTCATGACTTGCGCCAGCGTCTCGTAGCGGGTGTTCAGGTCGGCGCGGATCCGCAGCTCGGGCTGGGGATCCAGGACGGCTTCGGCGGCAAAGCGCGCTTTGAGTTCGTCCGGGTTCACGGCGGTTTCGTTCCAGAACAAGGCGCCGTCCGCATTGATGGCCAGGTCGATGACGCGCGGCTCCTGCTCGACCGGCTGGGCGGTCGCCTGGGGCACGTTGATCTTGATGGAGTGGCTGAGCAAGGGAGCGGTGATGATGAAGATCACCAGCAGGACCAGCATCACGTCGATCAAGGGCACCATGTTGATCTCGGAGACCGTGCCGCCCGCGCCCTTGTTGTTGTCGAAACTGCCGAAAGCCATGGTTTATTCGCCCTTGGTGCTTGCTATGGTCACGCGTCGCACCCTGCCCGAGGATTCGAAGGCCTGCTGGCCGGTCGACAGGAAGGTGAACAGGTCGTGCGCGAAGGCGTCCAGGCGCGCCAGGTAGACGCGGTTGCTGCGCACGAAGCCGTTATAGGCCAGCACGGCGGGAATCGCGACCGCCAGGCCCAGGCCCGTCATGATGAGCGCTTCGCCCACCGGGCCGGCGATGCGGTTCACCGTCACGCCGTCGGACAGCCCGATGCCCACCAGCGCATGATAAACCCCCCACACCGTGCCGAACAAGCCGACGAAGGGGGCCGTGGAGCCGATGGAGGCCAGCACCGTCAGGCCGTTCTCGAGTCTGGCGGTTTCCTCGTCTATGACCTTGCGTATCGTGCGCGTGACGAAAGCGCCCGTCGAGCCTTTTTCCTCCAGCTTCATCGCCCCGTACTTCGCATGATGGTTCTGCGCGTGGATGGCGTGGCTGGCCAGGTGGGCGAAAGGTTCGGAGGCGCCATGGGTGGCGATCTCGTTCTCGACCTGCTCCAGCGAGCTGGCCGCCCAGAATTCGCGCAGGAAGTGATTGGAGCGCCGCCGGATCCGCATATTGGTGAACGACTTCACGAAAATGAGATACCAGCTGGTCAGGGACATGAGCACCAGGATGCCGAACAGGGTCTTGCCGACGATGTCGCTCTGCGAAATGAAGTGCAGCATGCCGCCCGCGTCGGCAACCTGCTGCGCCGTCATCGCGGCCGGCTGTACGGCGCCCGCGACGGCCGGCGCGGCGGGGGCGGCCGCCCCGGCTTCGCTCAGTTGCGCCAGCACGTGCAGGGCGCTATCCAGTAAATCGAACATTCATTTTGTCCTATAAAACGAAATCAAACGGTATGTCGGCCATGGCTTGATACGCGATGCCATTTTCGGTGTAGGGCTTGAAGCGCGCCGTGCGGGCCGCCTTGACCGCGGCTTCGTCCAGGCGCTCGTGCCCCGACGAAGAACGCACGCTGGCCTGAAGCACCGTGCCTTGCGGCGAAATGAGCACACGCACCACCACCCTGCCCTGCTCGCCGCGGCGCTCGGACGCCCGCGGGTAGACCGGCATGGGCCGCTTGCCCAGGTAATCGACCTTGCCGATCATGCGCGGCCGGTCGGGATCCACCGGTTTCGCGGGGGCCTGCGGCACGGCGGGCGCGGCCGCCTTGCCCGCGGGCGCCGCGGCTTCGACCTTGGGCGCCGGAGGCTGGGGCGCGGGTTTCGGTGCCGGCTTGGGAGCAGGCTTGGGTTTGGGCGGAGGCTCGGGTTTAGGCTTGGGCTTGGGCGGCGGCTCCGGCTTGGGCGGCTCCGGCTTGGGCGGCGGAGGCGGCGGCGGGGGAGGCGGAGGCGGAGTGATGGCTTCCGGCTGCGGCTCCTCGATGACGGGCTCCGGTTCGGGCTCGGGCTCGACGACGGGCTCGGGCGGCGGCTCGACCACCGGCTCCGGTATCGGTTCGGGAATGGGTTCGGGAATGGGCTCTGGTTCCGGCTCCGGCTCGGATTCCGGTTCGGGCTCCGGGATGGGCTCGGGTTCGGGAACGGGTTCGACGACCGGCTCCGGCTCCGGCGGAGCGGCCACCGCCACCTGTTCGGTTTCGGGCTCGGGATTTTCCGCCGCTTCGACCACGTCATCGGCGATTTCCACGAAACGGACTTCGACCGTTTCGGGCATTTCCAATTCAGGCTTGACTGGGGGCGCCGACAAAATGGCGCCAAGCACGGCTAGGTGCAGGCCCAAAGCCGTTGCCCCCGCCGCGACTCGGACGAGGGCGGCGCGATTGACGAACTGGACACGAGAACGCGGCATGAATCAGGCCAAAGATAAAGTTGCACAGCTGCACAGCGTTAGTATCGTGCACAAAAGGCTGCTGCTCCAAACGAGTTAAGCATATTAACAGTAATGCGAACTATTCGCAATAATTCAGGTATAAAGCTTGCTGCCTCGCCCGTGGATCATGCGTTGTTTCGCTTAACTCGGGAGATTCAAATGAACAAAATCCTAACCGCCGCAGCATGCTGCCTGCCCATGCTGCTGGCGCCCGCCAGCTGGGCGCAAGACGCCGGCAGTTCCGGCAAGGGGCCGGGGGCGGGCGCTTATCCCAACGCCGGCACGCAAGCCGGCCCGCGCGACGGCAGCCGCGACCGGCCGTCCCCCTACCACCCCGGGCGCTCCGGCGCGCGTCCCGAGCGCGACGCCTGCGTCGGCCCGGGCGCCCAGAACAACCCCCGCTGCGCGGACTCGCAAAGGCGCAGCAACCCCGGCGGCCGCTCTACCCCGCCCGGCAGCCCCGACTTCGATTCCGGACGGACTCCGGGGCCGCGCGCAGCGCCCGATGCCGGACAGCCTTCCAGGCCTGGGCAGGTTCGCGAACGCCGGCAGCCGTCCTGAAGCAATCCCGATGCCGGGAAAGGGTCGGGAAAGGGAAGGCCTCTTGGAACAGGCGCTTCCCGGCATCATTTCTTCTTCAGGATATTGATGGTGCCGTCCGCTTCGAGAATCACGCATTCCATTTCCTCGTAGCTGACGTCCATTTTGTGGAAGGCATTGTCGAGCTCGTTCCGGCTGATGCGCTGGGCCTTCAATACGTCGTCGAATATCTTGCCGTTGCGGCCAAGCAGCACTTCCCTGCCTTCCAGGATGGCTTCGATGCGGCTGCTGTGCGAGGTCCCGAGCGCGATCAGCATGTTCAGGGCCACCAGGGTTGCGGCGACGATCAGCCCGCCCGGAACGGATTCGTCGCCGCCGCTCAGGCCGTTCGATACGGCTTCGCTCAGCAGCATGACGACCAGCAAATCGAAAGGGGTGAACTGGCCCACCGTGCGCTTGCCGGACACGCGCACCATGGCGAGCATCACCAGGTACACCATGGCGCCGCGCAGGACGAATTCCCACCAGGGAAGGCTCATATCGAACATGGAAGGCTCCCACTCCGTGCAGACGGGCTTCGGCGTGCAATTACCGTGCCGGCGCGGGGCGCACAAGAAACCGCCAACAAAAAACCCAGCTAAACACGAACGCTTAGCTGGGTTCTCTGTACATAGCGGTGGTGCCCAGGAGAGGACTCGAACCTCCACACCTTGCGGCACATGGACCTGAACCATGCGCGTCTACCAATTCCGCCACCTGGGCATAAAGTGTATGCTATCGACTTGCAGCAGATACTGCCGGTACCCGCGCTACACTTGAAGGCACGAAGTATAGCGCGCTTTTTGATGAAATGGAAACCACCTTTGACACGCAAATCTAAGAACGACAGCAACAACAAGGAAATCGTGGCGGGCCTGCAAGACCCGCCGCCCGATTTCGACCCGGACGTACCCAGTCGTGAAGTCATTTTGCAGTATCTGCGCAGCGCCGAAAAACCTATCGCCCCCAAGGCGCTGGCCGCCGCCGTCGGCGCCTCCTTTCCCCTGTCCGTGGGCTTCGAGCGCCGCCTCAAGGCCATGGAGCGCGACAACCAGATCCTCTTCAACCCCCAAGGCCGCATCCTGCTGAACAACCAGCTCGACTTCATCGCCGGCAAGGTCCAGGGCCACCGCGACGGCTTCGGGTTCCTGCTGCGCGACGACGGCGGGCCCGACCTCTTCCTGCCGCCGCGCGAAATGCTCAAGGTGCTGCACGGCGACCGGGTGCTGGCCAAGCAAGACGGCGAATACCGCGGCAAGCCCCAGGGCGCCATCGTCGAAGTGGTCGAGCGGCGCACCAACAAGCTGGTCGGGCGTTTCCTCAAAGAGCGCGGCGCCTTCATCGTGGTGCCCGAAGACCAGCGCATCAAGCACGACATCCTGATCCCCGCCTCCGATACGGGCGAGGCCGAGCACGGCCAGGTCGTCACGGTGGAGATCGTGCAGCAGCCCACCCGGCATACGCAGCCCCTGGGCAGGGTGGTCGAAGTCCTGGGCGAAATCGACGATCCCGGCATGGAAATCGAAATCGCCGTGCGCAAGTTCGACGTGCCCCACGTCTTTTCCGAGGCCGCCGTCAAGCAGGCGGCCAAGGTGCCGCCCACGGTCAGGCCAGCCGACCTCCGCGGCCGGGTCGACTTGCGCGACGTCCCCTTCATCACGATAGACGGCGAAGACGCGCGCGACTTCGACGACGCCGTATTCTGCATGCCGGTCGAACTGGGCACGGAAAAGCGGCGCCGCCCGGGCTGGCGGCTGTTGGTCGCCATTGCCGACGTCACGCATTACGTAAAGCCCGGCGACGGCCTGGACGCCGACGCCCTCGAGCGCGGCACCAGCGTGTATTTCCCGCGGCGCGTGATCCCCATGCTGCCCGAATCCCTGTCCAACGGCATCTGCTCATTGAATCCGCAGGTCGACCGGCTGGTCCTGGTCTGCGACATGGTCATCGCGGCGAACGGCAGCAAGGCGGGCAGCATCACGGCCTACCAGTTCTATGATGCCGTCATCCATTCGCATGCGCGCACCACGTACACCGACGTCTGGGCGGCCTTGCAGCAGCCCGCCGGCCCGGCCGCGCAGTCCATGCACGAAGTCATGCCCCACGTGCGGCATCTGTACGAACTCTATCAACTGTTTGCAAGCGCCCGCCTGAAACGCGGCGCCATCGACTTCGACACGGTCGAGACCCGCATCGTCTGCAATCCGCTCGGCAAGATCGAGCGCATCGAGGCCTACCTGCGCAACGACGCGCACAAGCTGATCGAAGAATGCATGCTTGCCGCCAACACCTGCGCCGCCGAATTCATGAAGCGCAACAAGCGGCACGGCCTGTATCGCGTGCACGAAGGGCCCACACCCGAGAAGCTGCAGGCGCTGCGCGACTACCTGCGCAACCTCGGCCTCACGCTCGAAGGCGGCGACGATCCCAGCACCCAGGACTACGCCCGCCTGCTCAAAGAAGCGCGCAACCGGCCCGACTTCGAGATCATTCAAACCATGTGCCTGCGATCCCTGCAGCAGGCCATCTACAGCCCCGAGCACACCGGCCACTTCGGGCTGTCCTACGAGCACTACGCGCATTTCACGTCTCCCATCCGGCGCTATCCCGACCTGCTCACGCACCGCGTCATCAAAGGCATATTGCAAGGCCGGCGCTACGTCCCCGAAGTCGACGACATCTCCAGCCTGGCCGCCCTGCCGCAAGGCGAACGCGAACACGCCGCCTGGGAAAAGCTGGGCTTGCTGCTGTCCGCCCGCGAACGCCGGGCCGACGACGCCTCGCGCGACGTCGAAGCCTGGCTCAAGTGCTGGTTCATGAAGGAGCGCGTGGGCGAGGTCTTCAGCGGCCGGGTCACGGGCGTTGCAAGCTTCGGCATCTTCATCACGCTCGAAACCCTGTTCGTGGAAGGCATGGTGCACGTATCCGAGCTGGGTTCCGATTACTTCCAGTACAACGAGTCCATGAACGAACTGCGCGGCGAGCGCACCGGCATACGCTTTCGCCTCACCGACCAGGTGCAGGTGCAGGTCGCGCGCGTCGACCTCGAAGCGCGGCGCATCGAATTCAGGCTGGTCAAGGGCACGGGGTTCAAGGCCTTGAAGGCCGAATCGGAACCCGCTCCCACGGAAGCGCGCAGCAAGGTGAAGCGGGCGGCGCCCACCAAGCCCGCCGCGCTCAAGGGCACCACCTCGCGGCAGCGCCGGGCGGCGGCCAAGCGCGGCGCCAAGGCCGAAGCGCCCCGGAAATCCGGCCGCAACCGCCGATGAAAACCGGCCCGTGAGCGCGCGCCGCGCGACGGCGGCGCGCGCTCACGGGCGGGATTAAAATCAGGCCATACACACTTCAAGGAACACCATGTCGTCCCACCAGGTCCTGGCCGGCTTTCACGCGGTAACGGCCCGCTTGCGCCACGCGCCCGAATCGATCAAAGAACTCTACGTCGAGGCCTCGCGCCGCGACAAGCGCATGCAGGCGCTCATCGAGCAGGCACAGGCGGCCAAGGTCCGCGTCCGCCCGGTTCCCGCCGAAAGGCTGGACGGGCTGGCCCACGGCACGCGGCACCAGGGCGTGGTCGCGCTGGCCCAGGCCCATGCGCTGGCGGTCGACGTCGACGAAGTGCTGGACTTGCTTGAAGGGAAAGAGCCGGCCCTGCTGCTGATACTGGACGGCGTGACGGACCCGCACAACCTGGGCGCATGCCTGCGGACCGCCGATGCGGCCGGCGTCCATGCGGTGATCGCCCCGCGGGACCGTGCGGTGGGCCTGAACACCACGGTGCAGCGCGTCGCCTGCGGGGCGGCCGACACCGTGCCCTACATCATGGTGACCAATCTGGCGCGCACCATGCGGCGGCTGAAGGAAAGAGACGTATGGCTGGTGGGCGCCGACGACCAGGCCGAGGCCGGCATCCACCAAGTGGACGCGCGCCGGCCGATGGCGTGGGTGATGGGCGCCGAGGGCGAGGGCATGCGCCGCCTGACGCGGGAAACCTGCGACGAGCTCGTCAGCATTCCCATGCGAGGCTCGGTCGAAAGCCTGAACGTCAGCGTGGCCAGCGCCGTCTGCCTGTACGAATCGGTGCGGCAGCGCCGGCAGCCCTAGGCCCGTCGGCGCCGTCCCATTCTTCCGCCGGCGCTTGCCGGAGCACTCATTCAATTCAATCACACAGACTGATCGTCATCATGGCCAATAACGGATTCACCACAACCATCGTTCATTCCGACCGGCGCGCGTCGGTCGAGCACGGCGCCATCCACAAGCCCATGCACCCGTCGTCCGAGTACGCCTTCGCCGATTCGCGCGAGCTGGCGGCGGTGTTCCAGGGCAAGGCGGGCTTCACCTACGCGCGCCAGGGCACTCCCACGACCGCCGCGCTGGAAGACAAGATCACGGTGATGGAAGGCGGCACGGGCACGGTCAGCTTCGCCACGGGCATGGCCGCCCTGGCCGCCACCTTCCTGACCTTGCTCAAGGCCGGGGACCACCTGATCAGCAGCCAGCACATATTCGGCAACACGAACAGCCTGCTCGGCACGCTCAGCGACCTGGGCGTCCAGGTGACGCTGGTCGACGCCACGGACGCGCGCAACGTCGAGGCCGCGGTGCGCCCCGAAACCAAGATGGTGTTCACCGAGACGCTGGCCAATCCCGGCACGCAAGTGGCCGACCTGGAAGCCATAGGCCGGTGCTGCGCAAGCAGGAAACTGGTGTATGTGGTCGACAACACGCTCACGTCGCCGCTGCTGTGCCAGGGCGTGAAAGTCGGCGCGTCGCTGGTGGTCAATTCGCTGTCCAAGCATATCGGCGGGCATGGGAACGCCCTGGGCGGGGCCGTGACGAACACCGGCCTTTACGACTGGAGCGGCTATGCGAACATCGCCGAGCCCTACCGGAAGGGAAACCCGGTGTCGTGGGGGCTGACGCAGATCAAGAAAAAAGGCCTGCGCGACATGGGCGGCACCTTGTCGGCGGAAGCGGCGCACCGGCTGGCGGTGGGCGCGGAGACGCTCGCCCTGCGCATGGACAAGATCTGCTCGAACGCCCTGGCGCTCGCCCAGGCTTTGAGCCGGCATCCCAAGGTCGCCAAAGTGCATTATCCGGGCCTGCCGACGCATGCCCAGCATGAACGGGCCGCGGCGCTCTTCGGCAAGCGCTACGGCGGCCTGATGGGCATCGAGCTGGTGCCGGAAATCGACGTGTTCGATTTCCTGAACCGGCTCAAGGTGCTGGCGCTGGCCACCCACCTGGGCGACAACCGCACGCTGGTGCTGCCGATGGCGCACACCATTTATTATGAAATGGGTCCGGAACGCCGCGCGCAAATGGGGATTTCCGACAACTTCCTGCGGGTCTCCATCGGCATAGAAGACATCGAAGACTTGATCGGCGATTTCGAACAGGCGCTGGCGTAAGCGCCGGCCGCCGCCGGTTCCGGCAAATATCACAAAACGAAGGTCCGCGGGCGGGTTCCGCGGCAAACTTTACAAAATTAACTATTTCCGCGGCATAAAAACACAACAGCCAACAACCGCGCGGGTTTTGAGCCGTTTTTTCTCTTGACAGCCCTTTCGTTCAAAGGCTTAATACGCGTTAGCCAGCCGAGTGAGCTTGCGGGCTGTCATGCCACCCGGTTGCGCCTGCTTTGTCCATGGCGGGTCATACGGGCAGTGCCGCGCATGCTTCGTATCTTTCCATCGAATGTCCAGCCGCCTTTCCGGGCGGCTCGACCACAATAATTTTTAGGGGTAATCCTTAATGAACAAAACCGAGCTTATCGAACATATCTCCACTAAAGCCGATTTGTCCAAGGCTGATGCTGGCCGTGCACTCGAGGCTTTCATCGGTGCTGTCAAGACGACACTAAAAAAGAAAGGCACCGTCACTCTCGTAGGCTTTGGTACGTTTGCGGTTTCCGAGCGCGCGGCCCGCACCGGGCGCAATCCGCGCACCGGCGAGGCCATCAAGATCAAGAAAGCGCGTGTGCCCAAGTTCCGCCCCGGCAAGGCCCTGAAAGACGCGGTCAACTGAAAGCACAGTTGCAAGTTGCCAAGCGGCACGGGCTTGGGATATAATTTTTTTCTTGATTCGTAGTAGTCGTAGCAGCAATAGTGGTGGCCCCAGTGTTGTCAGCCGCAAGGCGTTGACCACAAGAGCAATGGGTGCTTAGCTCAGCTGGTAGAGCGGCGCCCTTACAAGGCGTAGGTCGGCGGTTCGAACCCGTCAGCACCCACCAAGGCTTGCCAAGAACAACTTGCCGAAGAATATTGAATGATCAGGCATCCGGAGCAATCCGGATGCCTTTTTCATGTGCGCTTTTTGGCCTGAGCGTCAGGCCCCGGCGCCCGCGCCGCTTTTCGCGCTCATGTCAACGACCCGCCCTTCGGGCAGCATGGCGCGCGCGCGGCCCAGTTCCTTGGCCTGGTACATGCGCTCATCGGCCAGCTGCACGAGCCTGGCCCAGTCGGCGCAGTGGTCGGCCGCGCTTTCGGCGATGCCGATCGACGCTTCCAGAGGCTTGCCGTCCACCCGCAGCCCCAGCCCATTGGCGCGCATCTTTTCCAGCAGCGCCGGCACGGCATCCATGGGCATGCCGGGCAAGGCCGCCACGAACTCTTCCCCGCCCCACCGGATCAGGACGTCGTCGCGCCGCATGTTCTGGCGCAGCGCCTGCGCAAACGCGATCAGGGCCCGGTCGCCCGCGTCGTGGCCGAAGGAATCATTGATCTGCTTGAAATGGTCGATGTCCAGGAACATGATGGTCAAAGGCCGGCCCTGCAATTGCGCGCGCTTCATGGCCTGCTCGATCGCTTCGATGCCCGCGCGCCGGGTCTGCACGCCGGTCAAAGGGTCCATGCTTGCATGGTGCACCAGGCTTTCCATGTAGTGCGACTGGCTCATTCCGGAAATCATGGCCACGCCGATCATCATGACCATGAACCAGTAGATGGGGCCGTGCCGCAGCAGCGACAGGCCCACGTCCGGATCCATCAGCCCCCAGGAGGCAATGCCCAGCACAGGGACGGAATACAGCAGGATTTCGAGCGCCGACAGAGGAAAAATCGCCAGGCCCGCCAGCACGATGGTCGGCATCAGGCCGTAGAGCTGGACCGCCAGCAGTTGCGCGCGCGTGAGCTCCAGCCCGCTCGTGATATGCAGCACCGCAAGATAGAACACCGTGGGAACCAGCAGCATGGCCAGGAGCCGCAAAATGGCCCAGGCATAGCGGTGGGCGCCTCCGCGTTCGCCCGACCAGGCGATCGCCGCGAACGCCGCGCCCGCCGCGACACGCAGGCCGGTGAGCAGCGAGCCCGTTTTCCAGTCGAACAGCGCCAGGTCGATGATGGCGCAGGCCGGCACGAGAACGGCGAAAATCAGGCTCAGGAACTGCACCCTTGCCGTGATGACCAGCGCCGCCTGGCGGCGCACCGACGCGCCGCGGCCGAACGGAGTGGCCAGCCTTACCAACTGATGCGACGACGGCCGCGTGGGCGCGACGATGTCATGCAGTATGTGCTCCCAACAACGCTTCAAGAATGCAATGCTCATGGGGTCTCGAATCAGAATGCGGAATGCGGCGCCGCCGCCGAAAAACGTGATGCGCCGGCGCGCAGCGGCCGCCGGCGGCAACGAAAAACGAAAGCGTCCATTCTAGAGCCTGCCGGCATCAAAAGGTAGGTGAAGTGCATGGTTATGCCTCGCTTGCCGCGCCGCCCTGTTACTATGCGCGCACACCTCGTTCTCCTGAAGCACTCTCCCCCATCATGCCCCAACCCCAGCAGGAACGTTTCCGCTTCCCGGCCTTGAACCGTCAGGAGCTGGCCCTCATCGCCGTCACCATGGTGTGGGGCGGAACCTTCCTCGCCGTCCAGACCGCCCTGACCGCGAGCGGCCCCCTGTTCTTCGTCGCCCTGCGCTTCGCCATGGCCGCCCTGCTGGCGGCGCTGCTCTCCTGCAAGGTCCTGCGCGGGCTGACCCTGCGCGAAATCCTGGCGGGATCTTCCATCGGCGTATGCATTTTCTTCGGATACGCCCTGCAGACCTATGGCTTGCAGACCATCAGCAGCAGCAAGTCCGCATTCATCACAGCCATGTACGTCCCCATGGTCCCCCTGCTCCAGTGGTGCGTGCTGAAGCGCCCGCCCAGCCTCATGAGCTGGATCGGCGTTGCCCTGGCCTTCACCGGCCTGGTCCTGCTGACCGGCCCCGACGCCGGCACGCTGGAACTGGGCAAAGGCGAACTGCTGACCCTCATCGGCGCCCTGTCCATCGCCGCCGAGATCATTCTCATCAGCCGATACGCCGGCACCGTCGACAGCCGCCGCGTGACCGTCGTGCAACTGGCCTGCACCTCGCTGCTCGCGCTGCTGGGCATGCCCCTCACCGGCGAATCCGTGCCGCCCTTCTCATGGCTGCTGGTCGGCATCGCCACGGCGCTGGGCTTGGCAAGCGCCCTGATCCAGCTCACCATGAACTGGGCGCAGAAGTCCGTCTCGCCCACGCGAGCCACCGTGATCTACGCCGGCGAACCCGTCTGGGCCGGCATCATCGGCCGCCTCGCGGGCGAGCGCCTGCCCGGCCTCGCCCTGCTGGGCGGCGTCCTCATCGTTGCCGGCGTCATCGTCAGCGAACTCAAGCTTCCAGGCAAAAAGGCCGGGCGGATCAAGAACCGTAAGTGAAAACCCTAGTTCTTTTTCCAGCGGATCGGGGCTACTGTTAAGTCACTGCCGCAAGGCAGTGCGACTACCCCTCAGGTGGTCCAAACTGCACTACCTTCGTGTACGTGCCCACTGCCCCGAAGGCAGTAAGGCCCCGCCAAGAGGCGGGGCCTTTCCATTTCTGCTCGTATAGCGGTGGCTGCTGGAGGAAACAACGGGAGCGCGGCCGGGATTCGCACCCAGGAACTCCGGCGTATTGAGCGGTCGCCAACCTCATTCCGGAATCTTGTGCGTGTAACTAAATACTGCTAATCTCATCTGCCTACTACCAACAACTCGGAGCGGATAGGAAATGAGACGAACCCTGACTACGCTGCTGTCCGGATTTGCTTTAGCCCTTCCCCACATGACGAATGCCATGGATGGGGTTGAATGGCGTACCTGGAATGGGCGGCTGCCCGCCGGAGCAATCCGGGGCGGGGTTGATCAAAATGGCACGGTTCCGTTGTACATTTGCCGTGCGCACTACATCAATGGCGTTCACCCCGGAAAGCTGCTGAATGGGCGCTGCAATATTGGGTGGGGCGGCGACGAGATTGTGCTTCGCCACTTCGAGGTGCTGGTCTCTATCGATCGATACTACCGCGAATTTGATAGGCGCCATCGTGATGATTGGCGTAGGTGATAATAACAAGGCCCCGCGATCTTTCGATGGCGAGGCTTAATTTCTTGGCTGGCTTCTCGACAGCCTGCGGGGTTTATTGTGATTCAGTCCGGACCGCTCTGGGCGTGGCGGATTCGTTGTGCTCGGGTCATAGGAGAGAACGAATATCGACCTCCATCACAGGAAGACGTCATTTTCGCATCAACTTAGCCGCGGACCTTTCGGCTGGCGGGCTGCGTTTCTGTGATCGCTAAACCCTTGATATTCCTTGGCGACGCATCCCTGATGCTGGGATTTTGCCTAGTATTGCGTAGAATATATGTAATCTTCAACGTCTTACAAGCTGCTTGGCGCTAGTGTATCAGCGGAGTGTACCAGCTTCCAAGCGAAATCGATTACGAAATTCTTGGGCAGAAACACCTGCTTGTTCAGTTTATGTGCGCATATAATTTGTTGAGAAAGGTGCGCATAGTCGCACTACTGAACAAGGAGAGTGTCATGCTGACCGTCAACCATCCCCGCAGTGCTCCCAGACGTGCCACGAATGTGTCGCTGCCCGAAGACCTGCTTTCTGAGGCGAAGGCCTTGCAAATTAATATCTCGCAGGCCGCTGAAGCTGGTGTTGCCCAGGCCATCGCACGCACGCGCAGCGAGCGCTGGCTTGCCGAGAACCAGGAAGCCATTGAGAGCTCCAACGCTTTTGTTGAAAAACACGGTCTTCCACTGGCAAAGTACCGGATGTTCTGATGAGCCGCTACGACGTTTACGCGAACCCGTCAGGCTGTGGGTATCTTCTTGATGTCCAGGCAGATATCCTGCAGCCGATAAATACAAGGGCTGTTGTGCCACTGGTACCCTTACGTGAAGCGCCCAAGCCGGCGAAGACACTTAACCCTGTTTTCGACATACATGATGAGCTGCACGCGATGGTGACGCAATATATCGCTGCAGTTCCGGTCAGTGAGCTACAGAACCCGGTGTGCAGTCTCCGACAGCGGCACGACGATATTGTGGGTGCCATTGACTTTTTGTTTCATGGATTCTGACTTGTCAAGAGCGGGAGGCCATGCGGGTTATCGATATCGCTCACGCAGAGTCTTTGCTCGAAGTGCTAGTCAGTGGGTGTCAGCGGATTTACCTGATGTAGTGATGCGCCATCATGTACCCATATGGCTAGCCCGGATGGAAACGGAGCCGTGCCGATGATGGTGAATATGATACCGCTTAACTGCTTTTTGGCCGCAAAGGCATAGTCTGCGGCGAGTTCTAAATCCTCCTGCGATGGGGATGGCACCAGCTCCGGATGTGAATGCCATAGCCCGATGCAGTGCAGTCCCTTGGAGAACATCCTCTTGCGCTCAGCCATTGCTGTGCTGGGAGCAAACTGGACTCGTGCCCGTCGGGACCAGGCTGGCTTCAACAGCGTGGCTTCGTCGATGACGATGGTGTCGGTGGTAAGGTCTCGTGAGTACAACTGACCCACAGATTCCTTTGCATTCCAGGCACATTGGGTGTGCTGAGAGAAAAACAGGGCAATGTGCCCAGGAATTTCCAGCTTCCAGCGTGCCCGGGCAACTTGGTATTGGAGGGCCTCGCTCATGGTGCGCCCATGACTGAGCGGTAGTCTCTGGTTCGCATGACAGAATCGTAGCGGGAGCCGTCCAGGGCACGATGGCGCGCAGAGGGACCTGGCCTAGGACAGGAAGGGCGTCGTAGAAAGCTTTTGTCCTTACCCAGCTCCACACAGTTGCCTCGGTGCATTGGCCATCAAGCACGGCGAGGACCCGTTCTGTAGCGAATGCCGCGCCCTGCCAGGCATCCGCAGCGCCGTAGGGGTGGAAACCGGCTCCACAAGCAGGTAAATCCACTCTGATATCAAAGCCAGAGAATTCGGCCGCATTGACTTTGTCATCAGCGGGGTCTGATGCTGGCCATGGGTCATCCGCTAAGGTCAGGACAACGTGGGCTGCTGAGCAATAGGGCTCAAGCCAGGCATGTAGAACTGGAGTATTGCCGAAAGCAAGTGGGCGCCATTGCGAGAGTACTGTTCGCACGCTGCTCTCGCCGGTGCATTCGACGACCAAGTCGTATTCCTTGTGGTTTTCCACCCTGGCCAGCCATTCAGCCACACGTGCTTGATTACCAGTGATTTGAAGGCCTGGGATATCTCGGCGAAGCCGGGCCGCAAGAGCTTCCGCCTTGGCTTGCTCAAGCGAGGTCAGGCCAAGGACGTGTCTGCTGACATTGGGGCTATCAAAGCGTTCGCTGTCGACAATGTCCAGGCTACCGACACCAGCGCGGGCAAGCAATTCCACAATGGGGCTTCCCAGGGACCCACAGCCAATAATGAGCACCTTTTTCTGCTGCCTTTGCTCGAATGGTTTCGGCGCGTGGTCTCGCGTGAGGCTCCAAGAGGCGTCTATCCGGGTTGGCTCAATAGGGAATATCGAAAGACCATCACACTTGGCAACCTGGCCTCGTATGGGGCCGCGGGTGATTTGATAGCAAAAGGGTACTGAGCCTTGTACGATGATAACAACGAAGGGGTGGGCACAGGTACTGTCAGGAGGTGCGGGGTGATGCTTACGCTTACCCCTCATTTCGCCCTTTGTTTTGCTGCTCCCCACATCTTTTTCGAGTGGTATGTTCTGCACCCAAGAAGTTAACTTGACCTCACCCGATGTCAGGTCGCTGACCAATTTTTCGAGCGTGGCGAAATCTTGTGGCCATGTTTGAGGCGTCCAAGTGACATTGTCCGGTAACGGGACGTATAGCGCTTTTCCATGCACCATGGTTCCACTGTTCCATCCGTGGCGGCTTGCGATGGCAGCGGGGTCTCCGTTTCCGGTAGTGATGACTTGCCGGATGATACGGGTGCCATTGCCCGGCAGCTTCCTCACATAGGCGACGATTTCGCCTTCAGCGCAATTGGTGATGGGGACGAGGTCAAGGTATGTCCAGGTCGCCGCCAGCAGTTTGTTTGCAGATTGTCTGCGCGCAGAGCAGTAATTGCTCCAATATGAAAGACACTCCTTCTGAAACTCTTCCTGTACACGTTGAGGGTCTGAGCACATTGGAACCCACTGTTCCTCGAAGCTCTGGATAACTCGGAAGACTGCCGACACGGGGTCTTCGTAATCCTTTGGGCTGAAAGTGTCTGGTAGGCAGAGGCTCCCGTCGTGCTCTACATGCGGGAGTTTTAGAAAGAAAGATTTGCCTGGACCGCTACTTACACGCAGACGTGTTGGATACAAACCCTTGCCTGCCTTTGACCGAGGAAGAGTTTGATGCGCTGCGTGAGGCACGAATTACCCTGCAGGCTGGGCTGGCGATCGAGGAAATTTTTGATTTGCTGTTGACTAATTATCGTGAACTTGAACTGTCAGCCTTAAAATTTGCCGTGGATGATCTGACCAGCCCTACATTCGAGTACGGCAATTTCTTTTCTATCCGTAGCGATCTGAATAGGCGCACGCTGAACCTACTTAGCGCAGCACGTCTTTACCTGGATCAAGCTCCTCAATGGGTGAGTGAGATGGGCGCTGACCCAGCTCCCATTCGAGAACGTAAGCGTCGTTTTTATGACTCACTGTTCGAGTACAGGTTCATGGAGGCGCTGAGAAATCACGTGCAACACGTTGGTTTTGCCGTACATGGCGTGACGATGGGGTCAAAATGGCTTCCAGAAGGCAAGCGTGAGCGCCTTGAGGCACGAGTCATACCTTATGCAATGAAATCAGCTCTTGCAGAAGACAAGCAATTCAAGGCGAAACTCAAGGGTAAGCTATTGGATGAATGTACGGAAAAAATTTCCATCATTCCGGCGACACGCAAATACGTGGAAGCATTGTCAGCGATTCATCGAGAAATCAGAGCGAAGACTGGATCGGTGATTTCTGCTGCGCGAGAGCTATTTCAGCAGAAAATCGAGAAACATGAAGCGCAGGCCGGGCAACGCATCCCTGGCCTATCTGCGATAGCGAAAAGCAATGGCATCGTTGAAGAAAGAATCCCAGTGTTCCTTGATTGGGATGAAGTTCGTATTTCACTGATCAAGAAGAACCCCGCCGCTGACAACTTGAGCAAGCACTATATAACTAGCCTCTACCAAGAGGAAAAATAGGGCTTTGTAAAACGTATCTACGCTGTGCTACGCCCTGATTGGTTTGTGGTTGAGACGGTCTGACGCATCCTGATGCCATGTCCGCTTATAGGAGATGGTCATGCTGCTCAACGAACACGATGTTGGCAAGCCTACGCCGGCTTTTTATCGCCTGGCAGATGTAGTACGCATTACGGCGCTCAGCCGCGCAACGATCTATCGGCGCATCGCAGAGGGCCGTTTCCCTCGACCCGTCCATCTAGGCGGCCGTGCGTGCGGTTGGGCCCCAGCCGCTTTGCAGGCATGGATTGACAATCCCCAGGAGTACAAGGCGGCACCGCCAGCAGCGGCGGCGGCTGTGGCCAAACCGTTGCGGCGTCGCCGCAACACCGACCGTCTCAAACTATCTCGCTTTTCGCGCCGGAAATTTCGGACACAGTTCGGACACGAAGGCGCCAGAAGTAGAAAAGGACTTAGCGATTGCTCGCTAAGTCCTTGATATCCTTGGTGGCGCATCCCTGATTCGAACAGGGGACCTGCGGATTATGATTCCGTCGCTCTAACCGACTGAGCTAATGCGCCAAAGAACGTAACTTTAACATATTTTTTTTCGCGTGTGTAGGCTGGGGGCATCCAATATGCCATGGGAACGCTCCCCTCGCGCCAGCGACAAACCAAGCGGCCGCATCACGCGGCAATAGGCTCCAGCGATGACTGAAAATGGCGCAGTATGGGCGGCTCCCAGGTGATGCGGTAGCCGCGCCTGATCTGGTGCGCGCGGTGCTTGATTTCGGCCAGCGCTTCGGCGACGACGTCCAGGTGGGCCTGGGTGTATACCCGCCGGGGTATCGCCAGCCGCGTGAATTCGAAGCTGGCTTGCAGTTGCTCCCCGGTATCCGGGTCGTTCCCCAGCATGTAGGATCCGATGTCGCAGCTGCGGATGCCGGCTTCCCGGTACAGTTCGATGGCCAGGACTTGGCCCGGGTATTCGGTGTAATGGATGTGCGGCAGCAGCGCGGCCGCGTCCACGAAGATTCCATGGCCGCCGGCCGGGGCCTGGTAAGCAATGTCGGCCTGGTCCAGCAGCCCGCCCAGGTATTCCATCTGGCCGATGCGGTAGCGCAGGTAGTTCTCGTCTATTCCTTCGCGCAGCCCGATGGCCAGCGCTTCCATGTCGCGGCCGCTGAGCCCGCCATAGGTGTAGAAGCCTTCGTAGGAAATGCAGTTGGCCTTGATGCCCTGGATCAGGCCCGAGGCGCCGTCGCGCACGCCGAGCAGGCCGCCCATGTTGACGATCGCGTCTTTTTTGGCCGACATGGTGAAAAAGTCGGCGTGGCTGAACATTTCGCGCACGATCCGGCTGATGGGCACGTCTTGGTATCCGGTTTCGTCCCGCTGGATGAAATAAGCGTTCTCGGCGTAGCGGGCGGCGTCGATGCAGACCGGAATCCCGTATCGGCCGGCCAATGCCGAGACCTCGCGCAGGTTCCGCATGGAGACCGGCTGCCCGCCGGCCGAGTTGTTGGTGATCGTCATGACGATCAGGCCGACGCGCTCGGGGCCGTATTCGCGCAGCAGCTGCTCCAGGCGCGCAACGTCCATATTGCCCTTGAAGCTGGCCCGGTCCGCCGGCCGCCTGGCGGCTTCGACGACGCAATCGATGCAACGGGCGCCGGCCAGTTCGACGTGGGCGCGGGTCGTATCGAAGAACATATTGGAAATCGCCACCTTGCCTGACGACAAGAGCAGCGGAAACAGCACCTTCTCGGCCGCGCGCCCCTGGTGCACGGGCTGGACGTAGTCATAGCCGAAAATGTCGCGGGCCGTGCCGACCAGTTTGTCGTAGCTGGCCGCGCCGGCATAGGCTTCGTCGCCGCGCATGATGCCCGCCCATTGCTCGGCGCTCATGGCGCCCGTGCCGGAATCGGTCAGCAGGTCGATGTAGCAATCCTCGCCCTTGAGGCCGAAGAGATTGTATTTGGCGGCGACGAGCCGCGCTTCGCGTTCTTCGCGGCTGAGCATGCGCAGCGGCTCGACCGACTTGATGCGAAAAGGTTCGGGGAAATATTTGATCGCCATGAGAGGCCTCCGTAAGCGGATGGACGGGAGGACACCCCGGTCGTCGCACGGCGCCTCGGGGCGGCCACGGACAGGCGGACAGTGCGGAAGATAAGGATTTCTTATTTAATTAAGAAATTATTATCATCCTTCAGGCATAATTACATGCCTTGCGAAAAATTATGCCAATATATCGCTGCGTTCGCAAGAACAATTTGAAACAAGCGACTTTATGACGAGAATAATTTCTCGCTGCAAGAGTCCAATTCTTATCTCGATCATCATCGGCACGCTTTCAGCCCCGCGTTCGGGATTTTTGGACGACACCAAGAGGCCGCCATGCAGAAACCCTGGCTACAAAACCAGATCGCCTTGACCGGTTTCCTGGGCAAGACCCTGGGGCCGGATTATGAAATCGCCCTGTACGACCTGACCGAAGCGAGCGCCGTGGTTGTGGCGATCGCCAACGGCCATGTCACCCAGCGCACCCTGGGGGCGCCGCTGCCCGCGCTGCTCAAGCAGCGGCTGGACGAATTCCGCCGCCAAGCGGAGGACACGCCGGCCGACGAATGGATACAGATGGCCGACATGACCTCGACCGGCAAGCTGCTGCGCACGTCATCGCGTGTTCTCGCCAATGAGGCCGGGCGGCGGGTCGGGCTGCTGACCATCAGCTTCGACGACAGCCGCTATCGCGATCTGAGCGAACGCATTCTACGGCTGCGCCACCCCGATTCATTCGTCGACTCGCATTTCGTGTCCCGGCCGCCGACGGATGCGCCACCGGCCGGCCTGGCTTCGGCGGGCGCGCCGCCGGTCACGCGGCAAGGGCTGGCGGCGGACCTCCTGGCCCGGGCCAAGGCCGAGTTGGCCGGCGAACCCCGGCGCCTGAACCACCGCGAGCGCATGGCCTGGGTGCGGGCGCTGGACGCGCAGGGTTTCTTCGGCGCAAAAGGCGCCGTGGGCCTGTTGGCGGAGGAATTGAACTGCTCGGTGGCGACGGTCTACCGCTACCTGAGCTCTCTGCATGCTGGTGGACCGCGACGGCCCTCAGGGCTGGAATGAATGTGGCGGTTCCTGGCCGGATCGGCCGCCAAGCAAAGCCTGCCGCGGGCCTCGACCGCTCCGGTCAGGTCGCCTTGGCATCGGGCGGCGCGGAGGCGCTCGCGGCTTCAGCCGGCGACGCCTCGGCGCCCGCCGGCGGTATGGACCGCAGCTTGATGTCCCGCTTGCGCAATCCGGCCAATATCTCGAACATCAGCTCGCTGCGCACCCTGCCGGCCTGGCGCGGCGAAATCACATAGCAAGTCGCTGAAAACGTCAAGGTCGCTTCGCTGAAGGCGTCGAGCATGACCGAGGGCGCGGGCTCGTCCAGGACGTCCGGCTGCGCGCGTATGGCGCCCAGCATGATCTCGCGCACGGCCTGGGCGTCGACGTCCAGCGCCATGTTGAACTTCAGCGTGACCACGCCCAAAGGGTTGGCCATCGTCACGTTGCGCACCTTTTTCGTGATGAATTCCGAATTGGGCACGATCATCGTCGAACGGTCGAACATCTCGATTTCCGTCGCGCGGGCGCTGATCTTCCGCACATTGCCCTCGACTCCGTCCAGGCTCACCCAATCGCCCACCCGGATGGGCCGCTCCGCCACGAGGATCACGCCGGACACGAAATTCTGCACCACGGCCTGCAGGCCGAAACCGATGCCGACCGACAGCGCGCTGACGATCCAGGCCATGCGCTCCAGGCCTATGCCCAGCGACGAAACAGCCATCATGATGACGGCGAAATAGCCGAGGTAGCCCAGCAGGTTCGCCGTCGACGTGCGCATGCTCTCGTCCAGCCGGGTGACGGGCAGGAACTGGTCCGATATCCAGGATCGCATCACCCTGACCGCATAGACCCCGGCCGTCAGCACCACCACGGTCAAGGCGATCGAGGCCGGCCTGATCCGCGCCTCGCCCACATGGAAGCCCGCCATCAGAAAGCCCAGGCGCCGGTGCAGCCAGTCGCTCGGATCCTCTCCGAAAGGCAGGAGCACGAGCGCGATGGCAAAGAGAATCAGCGTCAGCCGCAGCACGCCGGATGCCAGCACCAGCAGCTGGCAGCGAGTGCGCGCCTGCTGCGCGGCCAGCACGTCCGCCGCGCGCTCCTCGCGCACTCGGGCGACGAAACCGTCGAAGACGTCGGTCACCAGCACCACCAGCAGGTAAGCGGTGCTGCCGACCAGGGCCAGCCAGATTATTTCCTGCGCCACCAGGCTGCTCAAGGCAATGAAGCCCAGCAGGAAGGCGGCCAGGCTTGCGACGATGACCAGCACCAGGATGGACGGCACCGCGCGCACCCACGTCGCCGGCGGCGCCTCGGCGCCGGCCGGCCCGTTCCGCCCCCGCTCGTGCAGGCTGGACCGCAGGCTCAAGGCCGTGAACCCGATCAGAATATTGAGCACCACCGTCATGGCGCCGTTGACCAGCAGCGTGGTGCTGAGCGTGGCGTTGATCAGCTCGAGCACCCGCTGCGCCGACCACGCCAGCATGATCGTCACCGCGAACACCAAGGGAACCCATGACAGTTTCATGGCCAGGCGGTCCGTCAGCGTCGGCAGCCGCCAACTGGGGCGTCCGGGCGAAAGAAGCACCATGCCCAGCCCCGCCACGAATCCCGCCACGTGGACGATGGTCACGCTTTGGTCCAGGAAGGCGTTCAGGCCCGCATCCAGCCCGCCCTCCCAGCGCAGCACGAACAGCATGACGCCGGCAAGCAGACCCGGCACCACGGTGTAAAGCGCCACCATCAGCACGGCGTAGATCGAGCGGCGCAAGCGCGCCGGCTTGGTATGCCTGACGGTGAAGGCGCCCAGGCCGCGCCGCCCTGCTTCCCCGATGGCCAGCAGCAGCAAGGCCACGGCCAGCGCCCCGGCCCAGACACGGGCGGGTACGGCTTTCAGGCTGTCGCCCAACTGGTCCAGCAAGCCGTCGAGCCGCCGCATGTCGCGCGGCGCATCGCGCACGACGTCGCGCCAGAACCCCGGCGCCAGCAGAGACTGCGAACGCGTGCCCAGCTCCGCCTGGAAGCGCGCCCGCCGCAACAGGGAGACCTGATCCTGGCCTTGCCTGGCGTCCACGCCCATCAGCCGGGCCAGCTTGATCTGTGAATCGAGCAAGGCCTGGCGTTTCTTCAGTTGCGCCCGCTGCTGGGCGATATCGGCCGGCTCGGCCGCATCGGCGGCGGGCTCGCCCAGTTCCTTCAAGCGCGCCTCGACGCCGGCCAGCTCGGGCTCGAGCTGAGCCACGATATCGTCGGCCAGCGACTGGGCCGCCTGCAAAGCGTCGCGCATGCCCACCAGGCCCGCGTCGTCGATGCCTTCCGGCTTTTGCTTGAGCCGCTCCTGGATGCCGGTGACGGATTGCCGGGCCTTGTCCAGCAAGGCGCTTTGGTCTTGCGCCGCGGCGGCCTGGGCGAACGCCCGCGGCGCAATCCCGCCCAGCGCCAGCGAGAGCGCCAGGCAGAGCAGCCAGATAACGGCAAGTCGGCGGTGAAACAGCTGCGCCATGCGGGCCCGTCTTGCTGAAATGATTGGAAATCGGCATGGTAGCAAATTACTTGCCCGAATGGCGCACGCGCGCATCGACGAGCGCCAAAACCCGTGACGCGGCGGCACGCCGCTTGCTGACAGCATCCTCCCAAACACCTGGAGCCCATCATGACCCGCAAGCCAGAGAATCCGCAAAAAGACGATCCCCCAAAGGAAAGCCAGCGCAGCCACGGCGACCAGCAGCGGCGCAGCAAAAAGGACGGACACACCAGCCAGATAGGCAGCAGCCAGGACCAGGTCAGCCAGCGCCCGCGCAACCCCAACCCGAACCGGCAGCCTCCCGGCTAGCCCATGCAACGAACGCCGCCGGCATCCCGGATGAGCCGTTCATCCGGATGCCAATTGTCACACGCCCGTCAAATTTTGCCGCCATACTGTCCAGCATGAACACAGACACGCAAACCGACTTCGATTTCCCCGCGGGGCCCAGTGACGAAGCGCTCGCCACGTCGATACGGCGCATGCTTTCCGTGACGAAAGACTCCTGGCAGGTCAGCGACGCGCCGGCTCCGAAACGCAGGCGCAAGATGCGCAAATCCGGCCTGCCCGCGCAAGGCCATTTCCCCTGGGTGCACGGCCGCATGCGCGGGTTTGCCTGACCAGGGCCTGCCGACGCCGAAAGAAGTGGTTGGCGCCGGCCCGCGGGCGGCGCCGTGAAAAGCCCGGTTCCAAGCCAAAAAATAAAAACCGGCACTACGTAATAACCCTGCAAGCGCATCCCGGCGGCCCATCCGCGCTTGGGCCCCGCATTTCTTACCGTACGCTGAAAACCCGCATGAACATTGAAGTTTTGCTTCTTTCCTTATTGTTTGAAGCCTAAAACAAATTGCCTCTTAGGGGTTTCCATATTATTGACTGTAACGCTTGCTATCGCCTATAAATGCCACGGCAGTCAATTTGCATGCACGCATCGCATGCGGCCCCGAAGCACAAAAAGCCAGGAGACAAACCAATGAACAACAGCAAGAACGCGGACAGCACAACCGTCCTTTCCAAACCCACCCGCCGCCAGTTTCTGGGCGGCGCCGCGGCCGGTACCGCCGCCGCGGTCACCATGGGCTTTCCCGCCATTGTCAGCGCTCAAACCCCGGTCAATTTCCGCTTCCAAAGCACATGGCCCACGGTGGACATCTTCCACGAGTACGCGCTCGACTTCGCCAAGAAGATCAACGACATGACGGGCGGTGAGCTGAAAATCGAAGTTCTGCCCGCCGGCGCCGTGGTCCCGGCTTTCGCCCTGCTCGACGCCGTCTCCAAAGGCACGCTGGACGGCGGCCACGGCGTGCTCGGCTACAACTACGGCAAGCAGAACGCGTTGGCGCTGTTCTCGTCCGGCCCAGCCTTCGGCATGGACGCCAACATGGTGCTGGCCTGGCACAAGTACGGCGGCGGCAAGGAGCTGCTCGACAAGCTCTACTCGCAAATCGGCGGCAACGTGGTCACCTTCCTTACAGGCCCCATGCCGACCCAGCCCTTCGGCTGGTTCAAGAAGCCCATCACCAAGGTCGAAGATCTGAAAGGCCTGAAGTTCCGCACCAACGGCCTGGCCATCGACCTGTTCACCGCCATGGGCGCGGCCGTGAACGCCCTGCCCGGCGGCGAAATCGTGCCGGCGCTCGACCGCGGCCTGCTGGACGGCGCCGAATTCAACAACGCCACCTCCGACCGCCTGCTGGGCTTCCCCGACGTGTCCAAGGTGTGCATGCTGCAAAGCTTCCACCAGTCCTCCGAAACCTTCGAGATCATCTTCAACAAGGACAAGTACAACGCCCTGCCCGACAAGCTCAAGGCCATCATCGCCAACGGCGTCGAAGCCGCCTCGGCCGACATGTCCTGGAAGGCGGTCGACCGCTACTCGCAGGACTACATCAAGCTGCAGAAGGAAGACGGCGTGCGCTTCTACAAGACGCCCGACTCGATTCTGTCGCAGCAACTGGTGGTGTGGGACCAGATCATCGCCGAAAAGAGCAAGACCAATCCGCTGTTCAAGGAAATCGACGAATCCCAGCGCGCCTTCGCCGCCCGGGCAATGGCATGGGACATGGACACCAACAATAACCGTCGCATGGCCTACAACCACTACTTCGGCAGAAAGCCCGCTCCGAAAAAGAGCTGACCACCCTTAGCTCTGCCTCGCAGCGACACCGCCTGACGATCCGGGCGGTGTCGCCATCCCCTCCAGCAAGGTGAGTCTTTCCATGCAAAAATTCTTGCGCGTTGTTGATCAGGTCAATACCTGGATCGGACAGCTATTCGGCTGGTTCGTCCTGGCATTGACCTTATTCGTTAGCTACGAAGTCTTTTCCCGCTACGCCCTGGGGGCGCCCCACTCATGGGCGTTCGATGCCATGAACATGATGTACGGCACGCTGTTCATGATGGCGGGCGCCTACACGCTTTCCAAGAATGGCCACGTGCGGGGCGACGTACTCTACGGCTTCTTCCCGCCTCGCCTGCAAGCCGGGCTGGATCTGTCCCTGTACATTCTGTTCTTCATTCCGGGCGTGGTCGCCCTGGCCTGGGCCGGCTACAACTATGCGTCCGAGTCCTGGGTCATCAACGAGCATTCCACGATCACGGCCGATGGTCCGCCCATCTATCCCTTCAAAGCCATCATTCCCCTGGCCGGCGTCACGCTGCTGTTCCAGGGCTTCGTTGAAATGGTCTATTGCGTCCAGTGCCTGAAACAAGGCGAGTGGCCCAAGCGCGACAAGGACGTCGAGGAAGTCGACGTAGACAAGCTCAAGGACATGGTCCACGTCAGCGAAGAAGACATGAAGCAGCTCGGCATCGAGCCCGATGACCAGAAACGTGAAGGGAACCAACAATGAGAAAAGAAGTCTGGTTCGGCCTGTCCATTCTAGCCGCCGTCATTATCGCAATCTTCATCCTGATGCCGGCTCCGGCCGACATGACCAACGGCCACCTGGGCCTGCTCATGCTGGCGCTCATCGTCGTGACCATCATGCTCGGCTTTCCCACGGCGTTCACGCTCATGGGCATGGGGGTGATGTTCACTTATCTCGCGTACCGGAACATGGGCACGCAGGTGGCCATCGAGCAGACCCTGGACCTGATGGTGCTGCGCACGTACGCCGTCATGACCAACGACGTGCTGATCGCGGTGCCCCTGTTCATTTTCATGGGCTACCTGGTCGAACGCGCCAACCTCATCGAAAAGCTGTTCAAGAGCATGCACCTGGCCATGGCGCGCGTGCCGGGCTCGCTGGCGGTCGCGACCATCATCACCTGCGCGGTGTTCGCCACGGCCACCGGCATCGTGGGCGCGGTCGTCACGCTGATGGGCCTGCTGGCACTCCCGGCCATGCTCAAGGCGGGCTACAGCATCAGGCTGTCGGCGGGCGCCATCACCGCCGGCGGCTGCCTGGGCATCATGATCCCGCCCTCCGTGCTCCTGATCGTATACGGCGCGGTGGCCGGCGTATCCGTCGTCAAGCTGTATGCCGGCGCCTTCTTCCCGGGCATCATGCTGGCGGTGCTCTACGTCATCTACGTGATGATCGTCGCCAAGATCAGCCCCAAGTCGGCGCCGCCGCTATCCCAAGAAGAACGCCGCGTGACCCTGCCCGAATTCGCCCAGACGGTGAAGGACACCGTCAGCAACCGGGCGCTGCCCGGGCTGATCGGCGCCATGAAGGGCAAGCGCAACGTCGGCGTGCCCATGAATACGCTGCTGTGGCAGTCCTTCATCGCCCTGCTTCCGGCGCTGGTCTTCGTAGCGGCCATGGGCCTGACCTACAAGATCGTCACCGCGCCCGCGCCCGCCGAAGTCACCGGCCTGGTCGAAATGGGCTTCTCGGCCGAATTCGACAGCCAGGACCAGTATTCGGGCGGCCTGGCGGAGCCCGAGGGCTCCGAACAGGCGGCCGAGCCCGCGGGCGCGCAAACGGCTGAGGCCGCATCCGACGCGGCCGAGGAAGCTGCGGAAGAATCGGCGGCCGAAGCCAGGCCGGCGCCCCAGTCCTTCTGGATCACGCTCGCCATCGGGACGATCCTGCTCATCATTTTCTACGCCTTCTTCACCTTTGCGCGGCTTGAAATCTTCAAGATGCTGCTCAGCTCCTTCTTCCCGCTGGCCATCATGATCCTGGCCGTGCTGGGCAGCATCGTGTTCGGCTTGGCCACGCCTTCCGAGGCCGCCGCCATGGGTTCGTTCGGGGGCATCCTGCTGGCCCTGGCCTACCGCAAGCTGAACATGGAAATGATGAAGGAATCGGTGTACCTGGCGGCCAAGACCAGCGCCATGGTGTGCTGGCTGTTCGTCGGATCCAGCATATTCTCGGCGGCCTTCGCGCTGCTGGGCGGGCAGGAAATCATCAACAGCTGGGTGCTGAGCATGAATCTGACGCCGGTCGAATTCATGATCATGGCCCAGATCGTGATCTTCCTGCTGGGCTGGCCGCTGGAATGGACCGAGATCATCGTGATCTTCATGCCCATCTTCCTGCCGCTGCTTGCGCACTACCAGATCGACCCGCTGTTCTTCGGCCTGCTGGTGGCGCTCAACCTGCAAACGGCCTTCCTGTCGCCGCCCGTGGCCATGTCCGCCTTCTATCTGAAGGGCGTTGCGCCGCCGCACGTGACGCTGAACCAGATCTTCGCGGGCATGCTGCCCTTCATGGGCATACAGATCATCGCCATCGTGCTGCTGTATCTGTTCCCCGCCATCGGCATGTGGCTGCCGCAAGCGCTGTATTGACGCCGTGAAAGCCAGGGGGCCGCCCCGCGGGGGGGCGGCCCCTTTTCATTCATGGCGCCCCATGGCGCATGCATTGGCGGCCCTGGAAAATACCCGCATCATCCGCTCAAATACCCATGTCGCAGGCATGGTTTTATGAGCTAGAATGAACAAATTAACGCTGCTCACGACAAAACGTAAGCAAGCCGCCGCAGAGCCCTGGGCAACCAGGGCTTTTTCATAAGCGCAGACCACCGCAGCCTGCCCCCGCTTCAAGAGACATCGCCAACCATGCGCAAGAATTATCCCGTCTACGATGTAGAAACCAAGCTGCGTCCGGATCAGTACCTGATCTCGAAAACCGACAAGAAAGGCCGTATCACCTACGCCAACCCCGCCTTCTTCGAAGTCAGCGGCTACACCCGCGAAGAATTGATCGGCAAGCCCCATAACGTGATCCGCCACCCGGACATGCCCCCCGAGGCCTTCCAGGATTTATGGGACACGCTGCACGCCAAGAAGCCGTGGCTGGGCCTGGTCAAGAATCGCCGGAAAGACGGCGGCTATTACTGGGTACTGGCCAACGCAGCCCCCATCTTCGAAGGCGGTGAAGTCACCGGCTACGCGTCCGTGCGCATCAAACCGACCGACGAGCAGATCGCGGCCGCCCAGGAATTCTATGATCAAGTCAATGCCGGACGGGCGCGCGGCTACGCCATCAAAGGCGGGCAACGCGTGCGCACCGGCTGGCGCCGGCTCGTGGACCTGGCCTGCGCACCCTTCAGCAACACGCTGCGGGCGGGCATGCTGCGCATGGCGGCGCTCACCACCGCCACCATCGCCGCCACGGCCTGGTTCGCCCTGACGGGCGGCGTGCCCGAGCCTCATCGGTGGTGGGCGCTGGGCGGCATCGCCGCGGCCACCATCGCGAGCCTGGTCTACGGCTGGATCATCGCCCAGCGCGTCGTCCGGCCGCTGGAAGGCGCCGCCAAGATCGCCAGGCAAATCTCCGCCGGCAACCTGCAGATAGACATCGACGCCGACCAGAAAGGGGAAGTCGGCAACCTGTATTTCTACCTGGACATGATGCGCAAGAGCCTGCTTGGCATCGCCATCGACGTCCACAACGGCGCCCGCGTCACCGCCAGCACCGCCCAGGTGCTGGAAGCCAGCAACACCAATCTTTCCGCCCGCACGGAAGACCAGGCCGCGTCCCTGCAGGAAACGGCTGCCAGCATGGAACAGCTGACCGTCACCGTCAAGCAGAATACCGACAACGCCAACCTGGCCAGCCGCCTGGCCGATGCCAGCATGCAGACCGCCCAGCGTGGCGGCGGCGTCGTGAACGAGGTGGTCGCCACCATGCACGGCATACATGAAAGCTCCCGCAGGATCGGCGACATCGTTTCCCTGATCGAGGACATCGCCTTCCAGACCAACATCCTGGCCTTGAACGCCGCCGTCGAATCGGCCCGCGCCGGCGAAGCCGGCAAGGGGTTCGCCGTCGTCGCCGGCGAAGTGCGCAGCCTGGCCCAGAAGAGCTCCACCGCCGCCACGGAAATCAGGTAACTCATCAAGGCCTCGGTCGAACGCATGGCGGCCGGCTCGGAACAGGCGGCCCGGGCCGGCGCGACCATGGACGAAATCGTCGAGTCCGTGCGCAAGGTCACCGACATCATGGCCGAGATCTCCACCGCATCCGCAGAACAATTCGGCGGACTGCAACAGATCAACCAGGCCATCACGCAAATGGACGGCGCCACGCAGCAGAACGCGGCCCTGGTTCAGGACCTGGGCCACACCGTGCGGGCGCTGGGCGACGAAGCCAGGAACCTGCGCCTGTCCATCGATGTGCTGAACACCGGCGGAAAAAAGCCGGCGCAAGCATTCGCTGACGCCGCTTATGACGCAGCGCCGGCCCTTGAAACCCAAGAACGGAAGGCTCGCGGCGGCGCCATCAGGCTCATCCCCGCCGAGCGCGAGGCCGTATCGGCCTAGAGCGCTTCACCGCCTGCATGCCCGCAGGCGGTGAAGCGCTCTACACCGTCGGCACGGGCGAAGCGCCCGGCGTGCCCATGGACAGCGCCTTTTCCCTGCCTCCGAACGACGCCACGAGCGCCGCCTGGTCTTTTTTCGCGCGGGCATCGGCCGCCACCGGATCCAGGATGGCGCGCAGCTTTTCGGCGTAGCGGCTGACGACTTCCCGATACTCCGGCTTGCCGGCAAGATCGACGGCCTCGCCGGGGTCGCTCCGCAGATCGAAAAGCTCCGGCGGATAGCCTACGTATTCATGGTATTTGTACCGAGCATCGGCGACCATGTAGCCGGCCGAGTCCGAGCCGATGGCGTGATATTCACTGAGTACCACGCGATCGGGATCCTCTTTTTCATTGGCCAGCTTCACCAGCGAGGCGCCCGGCAGATCGGCGTCTTCCGCATGCCGGCCGGCGCCGGCCTCCTCCGTGATCGTCGGGTACAAATCGACCAGGCTGACGGGCGTGCCGCACACCTTGCCCGCCGGCACGTCCGGCCCGCATAGAATCATGGGGACCGCGGTCGACTCCCGGTACAGCAGGCACTTGTTCCAGGTGCCGCGCACGCCCATGTTGTCGCCATGGTCGCTGGAATACACGACCGTCGTGTCGCCGGCAAAGCGCGTGTCGTCCAGCGCGGCCAGAATCTTGCCGACCTGCTCATCCATGAAAGTGGTCAGCGCATAATAGGTCGCAATGGCAAGCCGCTTGCGCTCGTCGGGGCCCACCGCCGCGTCATGATCCGAATACCTGACCTGCCGCTCCACCCACGGGTGGCGCACATAGCCGTCCCTGGGCAACAGCCTGGGCAGCGGGATCTTGTCCAGCGGATAGAGGTCCAGGTAGGCTTGCGGCACGATCAAGGGGAAATGCGGCGCGACCAGGCCGACGAACAGCACCCAGGGCCGGCCGTCTTGCGATTTTTCACGATCGCGCAGCCATTGCACGGCCAGCTCCGCCACGCTCCGATCGAAACGGTTGTAGCTCGACTCGCCCGCCCCGATCTTGTCGAACAACGGCATCTTGCCGATGGTTTCAGGCAAGGGATCGCGCACCGATCCAAACACCTGCCCGATGCCGTCCATGATGTGCACCGGCAGCTGCTGCCGGTCGAACCCGGTCGGGTCCTCTTCCTTGCGGTAATGCAGCTTGCCTATGGACTCCACGGGTATGTTCGCCTGCTGCAGGCGATGGCCCCAGCTGGGAGTGCGCCCGTCGTAGGCGATGGCATTGTCCCAGCAGCGGTGCTCATGCACATGGCGGCCGGTGGCGATGCTGGCGCGCGCCGGCACGCAGATCGGCGAAGGCGTATAGGCCGCGGTATAGCGTGTGCCCTTCTTGGCGAGCGCATCCAGATTGGGGGTCTGGACCATGGCATGGCCCGCGCAACCCATGACGTCGGCATTGTGCTCATCCGACAGCAAGACGATGACATTCCTGGAACCCATACCGACCCTAATTGCCTTTGAAATCCAACGCCTTGACGAGCGTCTTCCATTGTTCGTAGTCGGACTTCAACAGCGCCGCGGCGGCCTCGGCCGCCAAACCGGCCGGATAGAAGCCCTGCTGCTTGAATTGCTGCTGCAGCTTCGGGTCGGTCAGGGATGCGAGCACGGCCTTGCTGAGCGCATCGACCACCGGCGCCGGCGTCCCCGCCGGGGCGCTCATCACCGCCCAATCCTCGATGACCAGGTCTTTCAGCCCCGACTCGGTGAAAGTGGGGACATCCGGCAGGTCGGGATTGCGCTGGGAGCCGGTCGTCGCCAGGACGCGGATGCGCCCGCTCTTGTGGCCGGCGACCAATGCGGGCGCGGTCGCGCAAACGGCTGGAACCTGGTTCCCCATGGCGTCCTGCAGCGCGGGCGCCGTGCCCTTGTAAGGCACGTGCAACAGTTCGATGCCCGCCTCGCGCCCCAGAATCATCCCGACCAGATGCGGCGTCAGCCCGACGCCCGGCGACCCGTATGCGCCCAGCTTGCCGTCCTTGCGCACGGCGTCGATATAGTCCTGCAATGTCGAGACATTCAATGCCGCGCTTACCGCGAAGCCGTAATCGAACGAGGCCAGACGCGCGATCGTCACCAGATCGCGCAGCGGGTCGAATGCGACATCGCTTTCCGTATGGGGCGCCAGCGTCAGCACCGGAGACGGCGTCACCAGGAGCACCGAGCCGTCCGGCGCCGACCGCCGGACCGAATCGACCGCCAGGCGGCCGGCCGCGCCCGGCTTGTTTTCAACGATGAAGGTCTTGCCTTCGTGTTTCTGCAACTGCTCCGCCACGATGCGCGCCAAGGCATCGAACCCGCCGCCGGCCTGGAAACCGACGAACAGCTTGGTGACGCCCGCCTGCGCGGCGGCCGGCCGGCCCCAGCCCAAAGCGGAACCCGCGGCAGCCGCCGCGGCGAACGAAAGAAAGTGTCTCCGTGTGGTCATTGATAATGGCCCCTGCGTAATATTCATATGGATCAAGAAGCTCACTATAGCAGCCGGGCCCGTTGCTTCGAAATTACTTTTCAGGCTCGAACCGGGGCGCATCCTTCCATCGGACATCTTGTTGCGCGGATTCCACGAATACCTCGAGCCGGCGCAAATGTGTATATTGGCGCATACGCACGCCAACCATCCCGCCCAATCCATCGTTACCCGCCATGGCAACCAGCTTGCTGACCGTACGGAAAATCGAAACAGCCACTCCCCAATCCAAACCCTATTCGCTTAAAGACGGCGGCAGCCTGTACCTGTACGTCACCCCCGCCGGGGGCAAGCTTTGGCGCTATCGCTACCGCATCGGGTCGGTGTCGCAAGTATTCTCCATAGGAAAATACCCTGAAGTCAGCCTGCAAGCCGCCCGCCTGGAACGCGACAAAGCCCGCGAACTCGTTAAGCAAGGCATCCATCCGCTCATCAACAAAAAAGCCCTTCTCAGCCAGCAAATCCAAAGAAACGGCCATACTTTCGAAGCGGTGGCGCACGATTGGATGAAGTCCAATAAATCATGGAGCGACACCTACGCGAAGCAAGTAAAAAGCTATCTCGAACGGGACATCTTCCCCGTCATCGGAAAGCTGCCCATCACGGCGGTCGGCGTGCTGAACATCCGCCCACTGATCCTGGACATCTCCGAACGCGGCGTCAGCGCCGCAATGGCGGTGCGCCAATGGATCAGCCAGATCTTCAGCTATGGCGCACAGCAAGGCCTGTGCGAACACGACCCGGCCGCCATGCTGAAACGCCTCGTCAAGCGCCCGCCCATTCGCCATAACCCCCCCTTGCCCTGGCAGGAAATCGCGCCTTTCATGCGCAAGCTGGATGACTGGGACGGTTTTTTCACGACGAAGACGGCGCTGAAGCTGGTTGCATTGACCTTCGTCCGCACCGTGGAAATCCGCCGCGCCACCTGGGACCAGTTCAGCCTGGAGGACGCAACCTGGTCGATTCCCGCGGAAAACATGAAAATGCGCCGGCCCCATCTTGTGCCGCTGTCCCGGCAGACGCTCGCCTTGCTAAAAGAACTGCATGCCGTCACCGGCCACGGCAAATACCTGATTCCGAACAGCCGCAGGCCAAACCAGCCCATCGGCGTAACGACGCTGAACCACGCCATCGAATCACTGGGATACCGGGGCAGGTTCTCTACACACGGCTTTCGCTCCACCGCCACCACCTTGCTCAGCCTGCTGAGCTACCCGGACAACCGCGTCGACCTGCAGCTGGCCCACACCAAAAAAGACCCCTCGCGGGCCCCTTACGAACATACCAAATACGTCAGTTCGCGCCGCATACTGATGCAAGACTGGGCGGACATCCTGGATGCCTTGACGCAAGGCGCCACCCTGCAGCAGATCACAGAGGAATTCGGGCCCATGTCGGAAAGAAGATCCGCTTTCCTGAAGGTGGTCGAACGCGAATACTGAGTCAATCGCAATTTTTCAGGGCGAAGGCGACAGATCCAGCACCACTGTCCGCTTACTTTAGCCATAAGTTTTTGCGGCAGCGAAATAACGGACGGGCTATACCGTTTACACCTGAGCTGCCCGAGGGTCATGGATGGCAGTCGGGACGTTCCTTGCTGGATGCAGGAAAGCAATCAAACATAAATCGTATGGTTTACGACGAAGGGCTTTGTGTCGAAGCAAATACCTGCTCGATGGAATCGGCGTCGACAAAGTTCAGGGCCCAAACCTCCAGCTCGGCAGCGCTGCCTGTGTGGATGCGCTGAACCAAAGTGTCAGGCAAGGGGCCGAATTTGTGGATCAATTGACGCTCCAGCAGCGCTGCTTGGCCTTCCTGACGGCCTTCTTGAAACCCTTCTTCGCGCCCTTCCTTGCGTCCCTCCAGGATCCCCTCGCGCTTCCACTGCCGGGCCCACATGCCCGGCTTCTCACTGATCAACATGGCAAGCTCCTGCAAACTCGTGACCTGGGGCACCGCCTCTTGCGGCTGGGCCCGCGACAGCACCAGGTGCTGGATATAGGCGGCAAGGCTGCGGTTCAACTCCTCAAACCCCGCCCCTTGTACCGCGTCCATCAAAGTGTGCAGTATTTCCGGGATTTGCTCAATGGCCGTGCTGTGCTCCAGCCGAAAAAGCAGCCCCGCCAGGTTCGCATCGGGCAGGCCGCCCGCGCGCAGCAGCGCGCCTTCGT
>JACDJC010000423.1_pt1 | contig 50057 bp, 46 predicted proteins | sample 7454191 | NCBI WGS metagenome assembly JACDJC01 (sample SAMN14253291, study PRJNA609438) | sludge metagenome | isolation source: sludge after 25d culture with pyrite and EDTA | collected 2018-12-20 | reverse complement strand
GCACAGATACCGACCTCGTCTCCATGATGGTCGCCAGCTTGGTGCAAGGAGTGGGCAACGCATTGTTCTTCGTTCCCTTGATGGCTATTATCATTAGCTGTGTGCCGGCTGACAGGATTGCTTCGGCATCGGGTATCAGCATTGGCTTGCGTTATATTGCGGGCGCTTTCGGAACATCACTGATGATCAGTGCCTGGGATTGGCGGGCCTCGGTGCACCGCAGCCGGCTGGTGGAAGCCATCTTCGACGGTAATCTTCTATGGCTTGAATATGAGCATACTCTGATTACCGCAGGCATGACTCCACTGCAAAGCCTGGCCAATGTTGAACGCACGCTGGAGCAGCAAGCGCATACGTTGGCTGTGAATGATTTATTCGAGTTCTCCGCGCTTTGTTTTGTGCTGCTTCTGGTGCCACTGTGGCGGGCGAACTGGGAGAAACCCGAAAAGGCTGTGGAACAATCCTGAGAGCCATTTGCGTCCATGGCACACAACGCTGCGTCTCGCGCTTCCAGCCCGGCGTTCGCCATGAAATCAATCCTTGGCGGCGACCAGCCCGACGAGCGCCGAGCGGCCTGTGTGGCGGTCGCCTTCCTTCAGCTCGGCTTCATATTCGACCAATTCCACGATGCGCAGGGCGGCGAAGGCCTCGCGGAGCATGTCGGCGGTGTATAGATGCGACAGGACGCCGGGGCCGCCGGTTTTGTACTCCAGCTGCTTGGGCGTATAGCCTTGCAGGATCAGCAGCCCGCCCGGCTTCAATGCCTGGACCATGTTGGCAAACAGCCGCGCGCGCATTTCGGGGTCGGCGAACTGGATGAAGATCGCGGCGATGACGTCGTAGGCGTTTGCCTGCCAGGGCCATTCATCGCATCCGGCGACGTGGTATTGCACCGAGACGCCGGCTTCCGCGGCCAGCTTGCGGGCTTTGGCGACGCCGGCCTGGGCGATGTCGAAGGCGTCGACCCGCAAGCCCTGGCGGGCCAGCCACACGCTGTTGCGGCCCTCGCCGTCCGCCACGCATAGCGCGCGGCCGCCGGCCGGCAGGCGCGGGGCCTGGGCGCGCAGGTATTCGTTGGGCTCCCGGCCAAAGACGTAGTCGTCGCCGGAAAAGCGCTGGTTCCAGGTCTGGGCGGCGTCGTCGAATGCGTGTGTCATTGCAAACCTACCATGAGTTCAGTCTTTCTTGTCAGCGGACAGATGATACAGCGAGTTCGCCGTTGGCCGCCTGCAAGGCGGCTTCGTCCAGGCGGCCTACCAGGGCGGCCAGGCGCAGGCGGTCGAGCAGCAGGCCGATCCGCGCCTGGGACAGGGCGAGTCTGGAGGCGGAGGCCTCGTTCTCGGCGTTGAGCAGGTCCAGCGTGCTGCGTTCTCCCACCGCATGCCCGAGCCGCGTGGCGTCGCGCCGGGCCTGGCTGGCGTGCATGGCCTGTTCCAGCGCGCGGATCCGTTCGGCGCCCACGCTCAGGCCCAGCCAGGCCGAGCGCACCTGCTGCGCGACCCGCTCGCGCGTGCGCGCGACCTCGGCCATCGCCTTGCCCGTCAGGCGCAGCGCCTCTTCTTCCTTGGCGCTGCGGTAGCCGCCGGTATACAGGGGTACGGACAGCTGGATGCCGACGGCCCAGCTGTTGCCGCTATTGGCGGCCGAACCGAAGTCGCCGCTGCCGCTCAGGCGGTTGCGGCCCACTTCGGCGACCAGGTCCACGCTGGCGGAAGATTTCACGCTGTATTTGGCGGCTTCGTGCTTGGCGACCTCCGCCGCCAGCACCTGCGCGCGGATCTCGGGGTTGCCCGATTGCGCCTCGTTCTGCCAGGATTCCAGCGGCTGCAGCGGCGAAGAGCGCTTGGCGCCGGCGCCAGGCAGGCGCGCGGCCAGCGTGCCGGCGGGCAGGCCGGTGGTGTCCGCCAGCAGATTGCGCTTGACCTGCACGTCGCTTTCGGCCGCCAGCAGCTGCGCGCGCACGGTCGCCAGGCGGGCACCGGCCTCGTGCGTGTCGGTCACGGGCGCCGCCCCCAGCTTGTAGCGGTCCCGCGCTTCGGTCGCGGCCCGCTGCACGGCATCGAGCTGCTGCCCGAGCACGCGCACGGTTTCATCGGCCAGGGCCAGGTCGAAATAGCGCTCCGCCGTGCGGATCATCAAGGCCTGCCAAGCCGTCTGCCATTGCAGGTCGGCCAGGTCGACGGAGGTGGAAAGCTGGCGCTGTTCGGCGCGGCGCGTTTCGTTGTACAGCGGTTGTTTCGCCGCGACGGCCCAGCGCGTGGAGGTGCCGCTGGTCACCGAGGTGTTGAAGCCCACGCCGCTGGTTTGCTGGAAGCCCGGGGCGCTGAACTGCGCGCCGCGGGTTTCGGATTCGTGGGTGGCCACGCCCACCGAGCCGACCAGGCCGACGTTCGGCCGCCACAGCGCAGCGGCCTGATCGCGGCGCGGCTGCGCCGCCGCATGCGCGGCGCGCGCCACGGCGTATTCCTTGTCGCTTTGCATCGCGGCCCGCCAGGCCTCCGCCAGGTCGACGGCCGCGGGCGCCTGTGCGTGGCAAGCCAGGGGTACGGCAAGCAACGAGGCCCGCATTGCCCGGGATAGACGTTTCATGGCGGGCCTCATTCGCTCTGGTTCAGCTGATGCCGCAGCCATTGCGTCAGGACGCCCGGCGCCATGACGCCGGATTGGCGCGCCAGTTCCCTGCCGGCGCGGTATAGGACCAGGGTCGGCACGCTGCGGATGGCGTGCGCCTGCGCCGCTCGCGGGTTGGCATCGATGTCCAGCTTGGCGAAGCGCACTTCCGGGACCTGCGCCGCGGCCGCCTCGAAATGCGGCCCCATCATCTTGCACGGACCGCACCATTCGGCCCAGAAGTCCACCAGAACCGGCGGGTCGTTGCGGCCGATGTAGCGATCGAAGGTGGCATCGCTGAGGGCCGCGGGCCTGGCCGCCGCCAGTTCGGCGCCGCAGCGGCCGCAGACGGGTTCCCGCCGCGGGGAGTCGTCGGGGACCCGGTTGGTGGTCCCGCATGCAGGGCAGACGATGTGCATGGTCAGGCTCCCGGACGCAGGCCCAGCTTGCGCAGCATGGACTCCAGCATGCACCACTTGGTCAGCCCGCTTTGCAGCAGGTTGACGCCGACGAAGGCGGTGAAGGCCAGCCACCACTGGCTGATGAAGATCGGGCTGCCGGGCGTGCCCAGCGCAAGCGACAGCAGAATGAAGATACCCGCGAACACGCGTACAAGTTGCCAGGAAGTCATGGATTTTCTCCTTTAGGGGAAAGAGGAAGGGACGGAGCGGCGGACTCTTTGGGCTCGTCGTGCTGCAGGATCGCATCCAGACGATTCCGGTAGGCGGCGAAGTAGAGGATGGGAATCACGACCAGCGTCAGCACGGTGGAGACGAAGATGCCGAAGATCAGCGAAATCGCCAGGCCGTTGAAGATCGGGTCGTCGAGAATGAAGAAGGCGCCCAGCATGGCGGCCAGGCCGGTCAGCACGATGGGCTGCGCGCGCGTGATGGCCGAGCGCACGATCGCTTCCTTGAAGTCGACGCCGTCGCGCAGCTGCAGCTTGATGAAGTCCACCAGCAGGATGGAGTTGCGCACGATGATGCCGGCCAGCGCGATCATGCCAATCATGCTGGTGGCGGTGTACTGCGCGCCCAGCAGGGCGTGGCCCGGCATCACCCCGATGATGGTCAGGGGAATGGGCGCCATGATGATCAGCGGCGTCAGGTAGGAAGCGAAATGCGCCACCACCAGCAGGTAGATCAGCACCAGGCCGACGCCATAGGCCAGGCCCATGTCGCGGAAGGTTTCGTAGGTGATCTGCCATTCCCCGTCCCATTTCAAGGCGTAGTCGCGGTAGGCGTCGTCGGGCTGGCGAATGAAGTATTCCTGCAGCGTGCCGCCGCCCGGCGTGGCGATCCCCGCCAGTTCGCCGCGCATCTCGAACATTCCGTACAGCGGGCTGTCCAGCGCGCCGGCCATGTCGGCCACGACGAAATTCACCGGCAGCAAGTCCTTGCGGTAGACGGGCTGTTCGATCAGCTGGTCGCGCAGCGTGACGAGTTCGCGTATGGGCACCAGCTTGCCGTCGGCGCTGCGCACCGTCAGCTGCAGGAGCGCGTCGAGATCGCCGTGCAGCTCGGGCGGCAGCTGCAGGACCGCCGCCGCCGGATACTTGCTTTCGTCGTGCAGATAGGCCGTGGCTTCGCCGGCCAGGCCGGCCCGCAGCGTGCTCACGATGGCTTGCTGCGGAACGCCCAGCATGGAGGCCTTCTGGCGGTCCACCAGCAGCATCGTCTTCGGCGCCGCCGCGATGCTGCTGTCGTCCACGTCGACCACGCCGGGCGTGCGCTCGAACACCGCGCGCACGGCCTTGGCCACCTGCAGGCGGCCGGACGCCTCCGGCCCGTAGATCTCGGCCACGATGGGCGAGAGCACCGGCGGGCCGGGCGGCACTTCGACCACCTTGACATTGGCGCCGTAGCGCGCGCCGATCTTCTGCAGCTCGGGCCGCAGGCGCGTGGCGATGGCGTGGCTCTGGTCCTTGCGCGCGGACTTGCCCACGAGGTTGACTTGCAGGTCGCCCACGCTGCCGCCGGTGCGCAGGTAGTACTGGCGCACCAGGCCGTTGAAGTTGATGGGCGCGGCGGTGCCGGCGTAGGCCTGGTAGTCGGTGACTTCCGGCACCGTCGCCAGATAGCCGCCCAGTTCATGCAGCACCGCGGCCGTCTGTTCGACCGGCGTGCCGGCGGGCATGTCGACGACCACCTGGAATTCCGACTTGTTGTCGAATGGCAGCATCTTCAGCAGCACCAGGCCGGTGGCCGGCAGGGCCAGCGAGGCCGCGATCAGCAGCGCGACGCCCAGCCCCAGCAAGGCGCGGTTGCGGCCGCCGCGCCGTTCGTCCAGCAGCGGGCGGAAGATGCGCTCGAAGGCCGGCGCGATGCGGGCGGCCACGCCGGCATGGGCGCCGGGCCCGTGCGCCGCGGCGGGCGCGGGTTTCATCCAGAGCCGCGCCAGCCAGGGCGTGACGACGAAGGCGATGGCCAGCGACAGCAGCATGCCCATGCTGGCGTTGATGGGTATGGGGCTCATGTAGGGCCCCATCAGCCCGGTGACGAAAGCCATGGGCAGCAGGGCGGCGATCACCGTCAGCGTCGCCAGGATGGTGGGCCCGCCCACTTCGTCCACGGCGCCGGGAATGATCGCGGCCAGCGGCTTGCCGGGATACAGCTGCTGGTGCCGGTGGATGTTTTCGACGACGACGATCGCGTCGTCCACCAGGATGCCGATCGAGAAAATCAGCGCGAACAGCGACACGCGGTTGAGCGTGAAGCCCCAGGCCCACGATGCGAAGAGCGTCACGGTCAGCGTCAGGACCACGGCGCTGCCGACGATGGCCGCCTCGCGCCGGCCCAGCGCGAAGAACACCAGCGCGACCACCGAGGCGGTGGCGAACAGCAGCTTCTGCATCAGGGTCTGGGCCTTGTCGTTGGCGGACGCGCCGTAGTTGCGGGTCTCGGCCACCTCGACGTCGCCGGGAATGACGGTGTTGCGCAGGTCGTCCACGCGCTTCATCACGGCGTCGGCCACGTCGATCGCGTTCTCGCCGGCTTTCTTCGTGACCGCGATGGTGACCGCCGGATACTCGGCGGGCGCCGCGCCGTCCTTGCCCGCGACCCCGTGCCAGACGTACCGGCTGGGAGGCGGGGGGCCGTCGCGCACCGACGCCACGTCGCGCAGGAAGACAGGCTTGCCGTCGCGCACGCCGATGACCAGGTCGGCGACTTCGTGGGCATGGCGCAGGAAGGGGCCGGATTCGATGGCCATGGAGCGATTGCCCACGAGCAGTTCGCCGACCGGCAGGCCCAGATTGGCCGACAGCAGGGACTGCCGGATTTCCGCCACCGTGATGCCGGCGCCGTTCATGCGTACCGGGTCGATCTCGACCATGACCGCCCGGCCGGGCCCGCCGATGGTGGTGACTTCGCGGGTGCCGGGCACGCGCTTGAGGTCCGTCTCGACGCTATGGGCGACGCGTTCCAGGTCGAAGGCGCCGCTGGACGGATTCTTGCTGAACAGCGTGAGCGTCACGATGGGCACGTCGTCTATGCCCTTGGGCTTGACGATGGGGTCGAGCACGCCCAGGCCCTTGGGCAGCCAGTCGGCGTTCGAGTGGATGGTGTCGTACAGCCGCACCAGCGCCTCGGTGCGCGTCACGCCGACTTCGAACTGCACGGTGAGCACCGCCAGGCCGGGGTGTGACACCGACATCACGTGCTCGACGTCCAGGATCTGGCTCAGCACCTGTTCGGCCGGCACCGCCACCATTTGCTCGACGTCGCGCACGGCGGCCCCGGGGAAGGGGATCAGCACGTTCGCCATCGTGACGTTGATCTGGGGTTCTTCTTCGCGCGGGGTCACCGCCACGGCGAACAGGCCCAGCAGCAGCGCCAGCAGCGCCAGCAGCGGCGTGATCTGCGCCTGCTGGAAGAAGGCGGCGATGCGGCCCGAAACCCCCATGGCGGCGCCGGCGGCGGATTGCGTGTTCATCATGGCCATCTCAGCGGACCCGCGCCGCGGCTTGCGGATTGGTCACGACCCGCTCGCCGGCCGCCAGGCCGGACAGGACTTCCACCCGGCCGTCCAGGGCGCGCCCGAGGCGGACCTGGCGCAGCACGGGCCTGCCTTGCGGATCCAGCACGTACAGGCCGGTCAGTTCCGCGCGGCGCACGATGGCCTGGGCGGGCACGGCCACCGGCGTGACGCCGGCCGCGAGCCCGCTGCGCGCGAGCGGCAGCCATAGCCGCGCGAACATGCCGGGCGCCACGCCTTCGGGCCGGGCGGGCAGGTCCGCGCGCAGCGGCACGGTGTGCGTCGAGGCGTCCGCCGTCGGCAGGACCTGGACGTTTGCGGGGGCGCGCCAGGCGTCGGCCGCGGGCAGCCCGGGCAGTTCGATGCGCACATCGGGACGGGCCGGCAGCTGCGCCGCCACCGATTGCGGCACGGCCGCGGTGACGCGAAGACGCGCCGGGTCGTACAGCGTGAGCAAAGGCCGGCCGGGCATGGCCATGTCGCCCAGGGATACCGGCACCTCGGACACCACGCCCGCAAAGGGGGCGCGCACGATGTGGTAGGCGCTATGGGTGCGCGACGCGCCGGCCTGCGCCAGCAGCGCATTCGCCTGGGCCTGGGCCGACTTGTAGGCGGATTCGGCGCGCTCCATGGCCGCTTGGCTGATGTAGTCCTTCTGAAACAGCTGCTTCTGGCGCTTGAGGTCTTTGGCGGCCAGGTCCAGCGCCGCCTGCGCCGCCCGGACCTGGGCGTCGCTTGCGGTGGCGGTCTGTTCGGCCGCCCGGGCGTCCAGGCGCAGGAGCGTTTGGCCCGCTTGCACGCGGTCGCCGACCTTGACGTCGAGTTCGACGACGGCGCCCGGCACCTGGGCCGCGACCACGGTCTGGTGGACGGCTTCCACCACGCCGTCGAAGGCCGAAGACGCCGTGCCGGCCGCGGCTTCCGCCGTTGCGAGCTCTAAAGACGGGGCGGGCGTCTGGGCGGAGGCGTTCAGGCACGCGATCCAGGCAACAACCGCGAACGAGACTAGGGGGCGAACGTGGCGCATGAGTGATACTTCCGGCTATCGTTTCAGTATTTATATTTCAACATTTTCTAATTTAGCATATTCTAATATAAATGAACGGATTGGCAAGCGCCGCGGCGGCGGCACGGCGCTTGCCGCCGCTCAAGGACAGTAAATCGTCTTGAGGGTGCAGATCAGTTTTTCCACGTCCGGATTGTCGATGCGGTAGTGCAGGGTCTGGGATTCGCGGCGGAAGGCGACCAGCCCTTCCTCGCGCATCTTCGCCAAGTGCTGCGACAGCGCCGACTGGCTCAGCGGCACGTGCTCGCGCATGGCGCCGACGGTCAGTTCCCGGTGTTCGATCAGCAGGCACAGCATCAGCATCCGGTGCTCGTTGCCGATCGCGCGCAGCAGGGCCGCCGCCTTGGAGGCGCCGTTCCGGATGAATCTCTGGTCATCATCGCTCAATGCCATGGCTCACCTTGAATTCGATTTTACTAATTTAGAATATTCTAATATATAATCGCTGGGAAAGATGTCCCTTTTTGTAAGGAGTGGCGCATGCAACCTCGAGCTCATATCCAGGCCTTCTTCGACGAGCAAACCAATACGGTGAGCTATCTCGTGTCCGATCCAGAGACGCGGCAAGCCGCGGTGATCGATCCGGTCCTGGACTATGACCACCGCAGCGGCAAGGCCTCGTTCGCTTCCGCGGAACGCGTGCTGGCGGCGGCGCGCGACGGCGGCCTGGCCATTGCCTGGATCCTGGAAACCCACGCCCACGCCGACCACCTGAGCGCCGCCCCCTACATCAAGCAGCGCACCGGCGCGCGCGTCGCCATCGGCGAGCACATCCGTGAAGTTCAGGCGATTTTCCGGCCGGTGTTCAATCTGGACGATGTCTCGGGCGACGGCGGCGAGTTCGATCGCCTTCTGCAAGACGGCGAAACCTTCGACATCGGCGGCTTGACGGTGGAGGTCATGCACACGCCGGGCCATACCCCGGCCTGCGTGGCCTATCGCATCGGCGATGCGGTGTTCGTGGGCGACACCCTGTTCATGCCGGACTACGGCACGGCGCGCGCCGATTTCCCCGGCGGGAGCGCGCGCACTCTGTATCGATCCATACGGCGGCTGCTGGCGCTGCCGCCCGCAACCCGCCTGTTCATGTGCCACGACTACAAAGCCCCCGGGCGCGACAGCTATGCCTGGGAAACGACCGTGGCCGAAGAGCTGGCCTACAACATACATGTACGGGAAGGCGTCGACGAAGAAACATTCGTCGCCATGCGCGAGAAGCGCGACGCGACCCTGGCGGCGCCCGCGCTGCTGCTGCCCTCGATACAGGTCAACATCCGGGCGGGGCGATTGCCCCAGGCCGAATCCAATGGCGTGCGCTATCTCAAGATTCCCATCCGCATGGCGGAATGAGGCCGGCGCGGGCGCATGCCGGGGCTCGCCGCCTGCGCCCATTCATTCAGGCGTGGCCGGGCCCCGGGGCTTTTTACCTTGACGTGCCCCGGGCCAGGCTGTCGGGCGCCAATTCGGTGATGGCCTGGTAATGGGTCAGGTAGACCCGCCCGCTGAGCTGCTTCAGGAAAAGCGTGTCGGAAAGCTTGTCCATGACCGGGCCTTTCACTTCGGACAGGTGCAAGAGGATGCCGGCCTCGCGCAGGCGCGTCTCGATCGTTTCCAGGCTTTCGAGCGCGCTGGCGTCGATGTCGTTGATGGCCGAGCATTGCAGCACCACGTGGCGCAGTTCGGGCTGCTCGGCCACCGCTTCATTGATGCGGTCCTCCAGGTAGCGCGCGTTGGCGAAGTACAGGCTTTCGTCGACGCGCACGCCGAGCACCCGCGGGCTGGTGCGCACCTGGTGGCGCAACACATTGCGGAAATGCTCGGTGCCCGGAACCTGCCCGACCACCGCCACATGGGGGCGGCTGCTGCGGTACAGATGCAGCGTCAGGGCCAGGCCGACCCCGGCGACCAGGCCGACCTCCACGCCGGCCATCAGGGTCGTGGCCAGCGTCATGGCGACCACCGCGAAATCGAAGCGCGAATAGCGCCAGGTGCGCCGTAGCATTTTCAGGTCCACCAGCGACAGCACCGCCACGATGATGGTCGCGGCCAGCGTCGCCTGGGGCAGGTGGTATAGCAAGGGCGTCAACAGCAGGGTCGCGACGGCGATGCCGACGGCGGTATAGACGCCCGCCGCCGGCGTCTGCGCCCCCGCGTCGAAGTTGACCACCGAACGCGAGAAGCCGCCGGTCACCGGCAGGCCGGCGCTGAAGGCCGCCGCCACATTGCTCGCCCCCAATGCGATCAGTTCCTGGTCCGGCTCGACGCGCTGGCGCCGCTTGGCGGCCAGCGTCTGGCCCACCGAGATCGATTCGACGAAGCCCACGATGCTGAGCAGCAGCGCGGGCACGGCCAGTTCCGCCCAGAGCGCGGGATTCCATGCGGGAAGGGTGAATGACGGAAAGCCCTGGGGCACGGCCCCGACCACCCGCACGCCTTTATCGGCCAGGTCCCAGAACCACACCGCGGCCGTGGTGGCCGCGATGGCGGCGACCGGGCCCGCCTTGGCCAGGGCTTCGGCCCCGCGCGGCCCGAGGCCGAGACGGCCCAGCAGGGGCTTGAGCCGGCTGCGCGACCACCACAGGAACAGAATGGCCGCCGACCCCAGCGCCACCGTGGCGCCATGGGTTTGCGGCAGGCCCCGCCACAGCGCGGCAAGCAAGTCGGGCAAGGTGTCCCCCGATGCCGGGATGCCGAGTATGTGCTTGGCCTGGCTGAGGGCGATCAGGACGGCGGACGCCGAAATGAAGCCGGAGATCACCGGGTGGCTGAGATAATTGGCCAGAAACCCCAGCTTCAGGACGCCCATGGCGAGCAGTATCAGGCCGGACAGCAGGGTGAGCACCAGCACCGCGTCCCAATAGGCGGCGCCGCCCGCCGCCACCTGGCCCACCGCCGCGGCGGTCATCAATGACGTCACCGCCGCCGGCCCCACGGCCAGGGTGTGGCTGCTGCCGAACACCGCATAGAACAGCAGCGGCAGCATGCTTGCATACAGGCCGGCCTCGGCGGGCACGCCCGCCAGCAGGGCATAGGCCAGGCTCTGTGGAATCAGCATCAGCGTGACCACGCCCGCCGCGATCATGTCCGCGGACCATTGGCCGCGGTCGTAGGCCCTGGCCCACGTCAGCATGGGAACCCATCGGGCTACGGCCGAAGGCCTGCGGGTCGTCGGGCTTGCGTTCATCTGCGGGGCTCTTTCCGTTCCATGGCTTAGGTTTTCATATGTCGCCGCCCCGCAGCCATTGCAGGTACGCCGACCGGGTCGGGGCGGACACCGAGTCCAGCACCTTCCGATGATCGACCTGATGCCGCAGCTTCAAGCGCGCGTCGGCGATGGCGCGCGACTTGCAAAACCAATGGCAGCTGTGCTGCAGCAGATACAGCTCTGCCGCAAGATGGTAGGCGCGGCTTTTCGGGTCCCAGCGGTCTTCATTGTCCACCACATGGCGCAGGCCCGCCGCATGGATGCGCAGCAGCTTGCGAAAATCCCGCGTGGCCGAGGGAAGAAAGCGCTCTATATAGGGGACGCAGAAGGAAAGCGCGCCCATGCCGGCGGCTTGCGCGCTTTCCTTCTGCATGGCGTCGGCCAGCGACTTGGCCTGGGCCGCCACCGCGCGCTCGGTCTGGGCGAAGGTTTCCAATACCTGGAGCTGGCGCGCTTCGGCCTGCTCATGGATGGCGCGGGTATAGCCCTGCGTCAGGGTTTCCATATGGCGCTCGAGCTGCAGGCCGGCCAGATGCCGGCCCAGCAAGGCGATATGCGTGCGCTGGTAGCGCGCGCGCAGCACCAGCCATGCAACGGCCACCATCGACAGCGTTAAGGTGATGTCCATTCCCTACCTTTCTCATCGTCAAATCCTGGGGCGAATGCTACCTCAGTTTGCCCGGCTCTTGCGGGCATGGCTTGACAGTCCCGGCCGTTTAAAAAATCATACTCAAATATGATTGAATGATAGCGAGGCGGCGGGCAGCCTGTTTGTTGCAAGCCGGCCGGCAAACCGGAGATAAGGCATGCCATGTTGAAAAATATGATGCATCGCCGGTGTTCAATGAAGCGATGAGAAAGGTCCATCCATGCCGAATGCCGTCCATCTGCCCGCCCATGGCGCGCCCGCGGTCCGCCCCGTCCCGGCGGCGGTGGCGGTCGTCATCCGGGAAGGCCGTGTCCTGCTGGTGCGCAGGGCCAATCCGCCCAATGCCGGCCGCTGGGGCTTTCCGGGCGGCAAGATCGAGCCCGGCGAAACCATCGAAGCCGCCGCCGTGCGCGAGCTGGCGGAAGAAACCTCGGTTCGCGCGGACGCCGACAGGGTGCTGACGGCCTTCGATGTCCTGCACCACGACGAGGGCGGGCGGCTCGTCCGGCACTTCGTCCTGGTCGCCGTGCTGTGCAAGTGGATTGCGGGGGAGCCCGTCGCGGCGGACGACGCTCTTGACGCACAATGGTTCCGGCTGGAGGATCTGGACGACTCGGACCCTCGCCTGAATGTCGATGTCGTCCGCATCGTCCGCGACGCATCCCGCCATACCTGACTCGGAGCATACGTGTTACAGAACGGGCCCGAACAAGCCATCCTTGCCAGCCTGGCTGAAATCGCGCAGGCCATAGGCCATACGCATCGGCTGGAATTGCTCGGGTACCTGGCCCAGGGGCCGGCGCAGCGTCGAAGAGCTCGCCGGCTAGGGCCCGTCAACAGGCCCCGAGCCTGGCTCAGAACGGAATCGCCACGCGCAGGCTGAGCTCCTGGTTGCGGAAGCCCGACGCCATCTGGGCCTTGTATTCCGCCCGCAACTCGTATTTGTCCTGGGCGAAGAGCTGGACGCCGGCGCCCAGGTTGAGCATGCGCCTGGGCAGCGAGGTGGCCGAGTTGAAGTTGACGCCCGGGCCGCCGTTTTCGGAGAACGTCACCTTGCTGTTCAACGCCCTGTTGTTCAGGAAGGTGGCGCCCACCGAGACATAGGGGCGCAGCCATCCGTTGCCGCTCAGGTCGATGCGGGTGCCCGCCTCCAGGGTGGGCTCGAGCGCGACGCTCCATTCCTTCATGGAATCGGCCTGCAGCGTCGCGCCGTCTCCGGTGAGCGTATAGCCCGGCATGTAGGTATGCAGAACGTCGAGATCGACATAGGGGCGCAGGTACCAATTCCCGTAAGTCTGCTCGTAGGCGGCCCGCAGCCTGACCCCTGCCGTCCAGACCTCGTTCTTGTTGTACGCGCCCCAGACGTCGTTGCCTATCGTGAAGATGGAGCTGGAATCGTAGCTGCCGTAGCCGGCGTGCAGGGCTCCCGCCAGCAGCCATGGGCCGGCCTGGTGTTTCAAGGAAACGGAGACGTCGCCGCTCTTGCCTTTGATGGCGGTCAGGTCGTCGTTCGTGTGCATGGAGCTGGTGCTGTAGGCGGCCGTGGCGCCCAGGAACCAGTCGGGGCCGACCCGCCATTGCCCGCCCATGCGGTAGCTCATGCCGTTGCGCGAGAAGCCGTCGCCGGTCCCGCCTTTGTCGTCCTTCATGCGCGAGCCGATGATGCGCGACCACACGCACTGGGTTTCGCGCAGGCTCACGCCGGCGCCGTCGAACACCGGGCAGCTGAGCGCGGCATTGAGGGACCTGCGTCCCGTCAGCGTCTGCTGCATGGCCGACTGGCCCAGGTCTTCCGTCGTGGCGAGGCTGTTGATCATGGTGGTGTACTTCTGGGCCGAATCGATGTTGGACATGTCCGCGAACAGCCCGGCCATGTTGACATTGCTCGTATCCCAGGCTTGCTGCAGGCCGCCGACCAGCGAGCGCTCCGTGTCCGTGAGGTCGCCGCCGGCTTTCCCGATGAAATCCGCGGAAGGGGAAATCGAGATATCGTTGCCCTTCTGCGCCGCCGACCAGGAAATGGGGCTCTCCGGGCTGCCTGCCGCGGTGGCCGGCCTGCCCGTCAGGAGCGAGGAGGCCGACACCACGGTGAAGCTGCCGGGCAGCAGGCCTTCGACGGCGTTCGGCCGGATCGTGACGCCGTCGACGGTGAGCCTGGACGCCTGCAGCAGGTCGGCTTTGGGAGTACCTGCGGCCGCGACGCTGTTGACGTCGACGAGCAGCGTGCCGCCGAGCAGGAACTCCGCATTCTTGACCGTGGCGGTGGCGATCTTGCCGACTCCGCCGACATCGAAGGTTCCGTGGTTGTAGAACCAGCCGTAGCCGTTGCTGATGCTGATCGTTCCGCCGCGGGCATTGCTGATGTAGGTGCCGCCGAATTCGTTCCTGAACTCGTTGCGCTCCTTCGTGCCACCGTGGGCCAGTTCGATGTCGCCCGCCAGGGTGCCGTAGTTGCGTACCGTGTCTTCGCCGAATGTCGAGGTGACGGCCTTGCCGGAAAGCGCGCTGACGTGCGAGCCGGCGCCGATGACGATGGTGTTGCTCCTGCCGCCGTCCACGACGATGGCCGCCCCTTCGCCCGAGCCGCCCTGCAGGGTGCCGGAATAGTCGACGGTGATGTTGCCGCCGGGGCGGCCGGGGTCGAGGACGCCCGTGCTTTGCTGGAAGCCGCTTTGAGCGACAATCCCGTAAGAGCCGGAGCCGGCTGTTTTGACGTCGCCGTTCAGCTTGACCCAGATGTCGCCGCCCGTTCCCTGCGACATGCTGCGCTGGTCCAGGCTGCCTTTCAGCGCCGCCAGCGCGCTGTTGACCGTGTCCTTGTCGTTGCCGAACAGCTTGACGATGCCTTGCAGATCGGCCGGAACCTGGTCGATGTTGTCCAGCACCGTGCCGGAGCCGCCGTTCTTCTTGATGATGTCGGCAAGCGCGGACGCCGTTGCCTCGAGCGCGGCCCGGGCCGTGGCGTCGGTCTTCAGGGCGTCGCTGACCGTGCCTCCGCCGCCGCCGAGCGACTGGGCGAAAATGCCGTGTGCCTTGTCGCCCGCCGTCCGGATGGTGGTTGTGCCTTCGGTGCCGCGGATCTCGATGTAGCCGCCGTCGCCGCTGGACCCCCCGGCGCCGCCGAATACGGGCAGCGTCCGGCCCTGCAGCACCGACGCGCCGCCGTAACCGCCGCCGCCGCCGATCGACTGGGCGAATACCGCCGTCGCGTGGTCGCCGGAAGTCTGGATGGTGGCGTTGTTGCTGAAACTGACGTTGATGACGCCGCCGTTGCCGGCGGACCCGCCCCTGCCGCCATAGGATGCCGCGTACTTGACCCCGCCGGTGCTGCCCGCCGCATTGGAAATGCCGCCGCCGCCGCCGATGGATTGCGCAAAGATGCCGAACGCGGCCGTGCCGGAGGTCGTGATGGTTCCGCCATGGACGACAGAGACGGCCCCGCCCCTGCCGGACGCCCCGCCCGAGCCGCCCAGCGTGAAGCTGCCGGACTTGGCCGACGGCTTCTTGTCGGCCGGGTCCTGCGAGGCGGGCGGCACTTTCTCGATGCCGACCGCCTTCAGCAGCCCAGCGACGGTGGCGGCCGAGACCGCCTTGTCGTCCGCCGCCGCGGGCGCGCCGGTTTTGCCGCCGGGAGAGCTCATGGTGAACGCGCCCCCGCCGCCGCCCACGCTTTGCGCCACGATCGCATGCGCTTCGTCTCCGTGCGTGCGCGTGGTGCCGTAGCTGAACACCTTGACCTCGCCGCCGTTGGCGCCCGTGCCTCCGGTTCCGCCGGCGGTGAAGTTCAGCACCAGATTCTTGTTGTCGCTGCTGAACGCGCCGACGCTGTTGCCGCCCCCGCCGCCGATGGACTGCGCGAACAGGCCGTAAGAGGTTGCGCCGTAGGTATGGATGGTGCCCGAATGCCTGACTTCGACGGAGCCGCCGGCGTTGCCTTCGCCGCCCTTGCCGCCCAGGGTGGCGGCGAGATTGGTCTTGTTGGTGCCGGAAGAGTAGGCCAGGCCGCCCTGGCCGCCGCCGCCGCCGATGGACTGGGCCATGATCCCGTGCGAAATCTGCCCGGCGGTCAGGATGTAGCCTTCGTGCGTAAGCTTGACGGCGCCGCCCTGGTTGCCTCTTCCGCCGTCGCCGCCCATGGACAGGGTCAAGGACACGTCGGGCCGCTTCACCGAACCCTTGGACTGCTTGTCCAGGTAGTCGGTGACTTTTTTCCCGGAGGACTGCATCTGCTTGTAGAAGTCGGAATTCTTGAAGGAGTCCGCCAGCGACTTGTAGGCATTGGAGTCCTGGATGTCCTTGATGAACGCGTCCAGGTTCTCTTTGGTTTCGGCATTGCTCTTGTCGGCCGCCCATTTGTTGTAGGCGTCCACGCCGACCGCGTTTTTCAGGACGGCCCAGACCTCGCCGACCGTATCGGGCGTGTCGTCGGGGGCGGCCGTCAGGTTGCCGCCGTTGCCGCCTCCGCCGCCCACCGACTGCGCGAAGATACCGTAGGAGGCGTCCCCGTAGGTTTCGATGGTGCCGGCGTTGGAAATGCCGATCGCGCCGCCTGAACCGCCGGCGCCCCCTTTGCCGCCCATCGACAAGGTCAGCGACAGCGTGCCTTCGGACGCGGCGGAGCCGCCCCCGCCCGTGCCGCCGCCCCCGCCTATGCTTTGGGCGAGCAGGCCGTCGGACTGGGCGCCGCGGGTGCGGATCAGCCCCGAGGACGCGAGCACCGCGTTGACGGCGCCGCCGTCGCCGCCGTTGCCCCCGTTGCCGCCGATGGCGTTGACCATGGTGACCGAGTCGGCCAGCGGCAGTTTCTGAACCAGGCTGTTGAGTGTCTTGTCGAAGGACAGCCCCGATGACGCGGAGCTCGTGACGGCGCCGCCGTTGCCTCCGCCGCCGCCTATGCTTTGCAGCAGAATGCCCGTGGCGCCGACGCCCCGGGTCTCGATCCGGCCGCGGTTCTCGGCGTAGGCCGCGCCGCCTTTGCCGCCGCCCTTGCTATTGGTGCCGCCTATGGTCTGCCCGAAGGCGACCGTCCGGTAGAGGCTGAGCGCGTCGGCCGAGGCGGAGGCGGATCCGGCGTTGCCCCCGCCGCCGCCTATGCTCTGGACGTGCATGCCCATGGCCCCGTCGCCATGGGTGTAGACGCTGCCGTCGTTGTAGGCCCTGGCCGAATCGCCCGAGCCGCCGCCGCCCCCGCTGCCGCCGACGGCGTTGGTGGCGTTGAACGCCGAAGCGCCGGGCGCGGCAATGGCCAGGCCGTAGGCGAATGCGTTGCCCGCGTTGCCGCCGCCCCCGCCTATGCTCTGCGCCAATATGCCGGTGGCGCCGGCGCCGAAGGTTTCGATGCCCGCGTTCTTGTTGTCGACGCCGGCGCTCTTGCCCTGGCCGCCGTCGCCCCCGGAACCGCCGATGGCGTTGGAGACGGTGATGGAGGGCAGGGGTTCGCCCGAGGGCGTGACCGCGGGCAGGGCCACGGCAAAGGCGCCGGCGCCGCCGCCCGAGCCTCCGCCGCCGCCTATGCTGGTGGCCTGCAGCCCGACGGCGGCTTCGCCGCCCGTGCGGATCGCGGTGCTGTTGACGATCTTGACCGTGCCGCCCGAGCCGCCCTTGCCGCCCGAACCGCCCGTCGAGGACGAGGCGGACAGGCCGTAGCCCACGGATCTGGACGTGGCGTAGCCGCCCGTTCCGCCGCCGCCGCCCACCGATTGGGCCAGGACCGCGGTCGCGTATTTGCCGGCGGTGTCGATGCGCCCCAGGGAGCCGTTGAAGGTGACGTCGCCGGCATTGCCGCCGCTGCCGCCGGCCCCGCCCAGCGCCACCGCCAGGAAGGCCCCGGAGCTCGATGCCGCGCCGCCCGTGCCGCCGCCCCCGCCTATGCTTTGCAAGAGGGCGCCATAGGCGGATGCGCCCGCCGTGGTGATGGTCCCGCTGTGTTCGACATAGACCGCGCCGCCGACCCCGCCCATGCCGCCCGTGCCGCCGCTGGTGAAAGGCAGGATGCCGCTGTTGCCGCCCGAGCCGCCCCCGCCGCCGCTGATGGCCGGCTTGGACGCATGGAAGGCGTCCAGGGCATTGCCGCCGCCTATGCTCTGCGCCATGATGGCGCTTGCGCCGGCGCCGGTGGTGGCGATGCTGCCGCGGTTGACGATGTTGACCTGGCCGCCCAAGCCCGCGCCGCCGCCGTCTCCGCCCGATACGAAGGCGGCGCCGCCGCCGCTTCCCCCGATGCCGCCCACCGACTGGGCCATGATGCCGAAGCTGTAGTCGCCCTTGGCGGCGATGGCGCCGGCATTGAGGGCATTGATGCGGCCGCCCGCGCCGCCCCTGGCGCCCGGCGTGCCGGAGGCGAAGGCGCCGTTGGCGCCGCTGCCGCCCGTGCCGCCGACGCTCTGCAGGATGACGGCGGCCGAATTGTTGCCGTTCGACGCGACGGATCCGCGGTTGGTGAACTCGATGCCGCCGCCGCCGCCCGCATTCGACGGGTAGCCGCCGCTGTTGCTGGCGCGCCCGCCGTTGCCGCCCAGGGAGCTTGCCGATACGGCCGGCGCCAGCGCCCCGGTCACGCTGATGCTGGCGCTTTCCGCCAGGGTGACGGTGACCGCGCCGCCCGAGCCGCCGCGGTCGGTGTCGACCCGGCTTTCATACGTGCCGTCGGAAGACGGCCTGCCGTCGACCTTGCCGACGCCCGCCGCCCCGCCCTGGGACAGCACTTTGACGGCCGGCACCGACAGGTTCTGGGGATTGGGCCCGCTGGTCGCGGTGACGCGCGAAGCGATGCTCAGGCTTACCGGCCCGCCGTCGCCGCCGCGCGCGATGCCGCCTTCGGTTTCGGTCCAGGACGTGTAGCCCAGCCCGCCGGTGCCGCCCACCGAATAGACGGAGATTACCGGTTTGGATGCCCCGGAAGGCTGCACCGCGTAATTCACCGTCCAGGTGATGTCCGCGGACTTCGAGACGTCGAGGGCGACGGCCCCGCCGCTGCCGCCGGGTTTGCCGGGCAGGTTGTGGAACACGCCTTTGGAGTAGGCCGAGCCGCCGGCGCCGCCGATGGAGCCGATTTCCAGGGCCGATTGGCCGGCTGCGCCGCTCCCGGCCGGAATGGGGCCGTGCTGTGCCCAGGAAGAGGGCGGGGCGTTTTTGCCCTCGGTGGCGGACGTCCAGGCGAATGCGGTTTCGCCGTCGCGGCCGTCGGCTCCGCGGTAGACCTGATAGACCGGCCAGTCGGCCCGCGCCGGACCGGCCGCGATGGCGCCGAGACAGGTGAAGAAAGCCGTCAGGCCGGCGCTGCGCAGCAGCGAGGCGGACAGCCGATTGAGGGAAATTTCGCCGTGTTTACGGCGGCTTGCTTCGATTTGCCCGGCATGGGATGGCTTCACGATATCGAGTCTCTGGCGGAGTGTTACATTTGGTAAGACGCCGCCTAGTATATCGTAAGCATTATGGATCCATTGTGGTTTTTTTGACGCGCGGGCCGCTGTTTTTCAGGCCCCGGGACGGCCGCGGCCGCCGGCCGTTCAGCCGCCGCCGTCGGCGGCATGCTCATCCGCCTGGTTCGCCCCCGATTCGTATTCCCGGATCAGCGCCATGGCCGCCTCGACGTCGTCGTCGGCGACCGAGACATGGGCGAAGCCCAGCGGCGGCAGGTCGCCGACGGCGCCCTGCAGATAATGGCCGGCGACGTAGGCCTCTATGCCGTTGGCCGTCAGCATGCCCGAGACGATGTGCGCTTCCAGGATATCGGCTGCTCTGTAGACGATCTGCATGGCGGTCCTCCGGTGCGGGCTCGGGCGTGGCGGGCGGTTTTGCCGGCGTTTCGCTTCCCATGGAAATCTTAAGTTCTTTCAGGGCGCGCCACAATCGTGGCGGCGCCATCGGCGCAATCCGCCAGATATTGTTATGTTATAACATTGCAATTTCCGGCGGCCTTCGCAAGCGAAGGCCTGGTTCTCCATCCTTCATCTTCATTCTCTGCAGGAGTCCTCATGCGACCGACCCACCGCCCTTTGACACTCGCCCTGATCGTGGCGTCCACCACATCCGCCCATGCGCAGGCCGCCGCCACGGCCGAGCCGGTCGAGAGCCTGCCGCCCATCGTCGTGACGGCCAACCCGCTCAGGCTGGACAGCGACAGCCTGGCGACGCCCGCCGGCGTGCTGCGGGGCGAGCGCCTTGCGCTGAATCGGCGAGGCACGCTGGGCGAGCTGCTGGAAGGCGAACCGGGCGTGCGCGCCGATACGTTCGGCGGCGGCGCAAGCCGGCCCGTGATCCGCGGGCAGACGGCGCCGCGCGTCAAGGTCCTGAGCGATGGGTCGGAAGTGGCGGACGCGTCCGGCGTATCGCCCGATCACGTCGTTACCGTCGATACCTTGCTGGCCCGCCGCGTGGAGATCCTGCGCGGGCCCTCGGCGCTGCTGTATGGCGGCGGCGCCATCGGCGGGGTGGTCAACGTGCTGGACGACAAGATCCCCACCGAGGTGCCGGAAAACGGCTTCAGCGGCTCGGCCGAGATGCTGGGATCCACCGCGGCGAAGGAGCGCGCGGCCGCGGTGGGCCTGACGGCGGGCGAGGGCAATATCGCCGTGCACGTGGAGGGCGCCAGGCGCCGCGCCGGGGATTATCGCGTGGCGGACTGGACCGACGGCAGGGTGGCCAACTCGAACGCCGACAGCGCCACGGGCAGCGTCGGCTTGTCGTTCGTGGGCAGCCGCGGCTATATCGGCGCCGCCTATTCGTACCGCGAGGACGACTACGGCTTGCCCGGCCACAGCCACGAATACGAGGACTGCCATCCTCACGGCTCGACGCTGCACTGCGGCGGCCACGGGCACGGCCATGGCGACGGAGGTGACGACCACGACCACGGTCATGATCACGGCCACGGCGAGCATGCCGCGACGGCGCATCTGCGCAGCAAGCGGCTGGACGTGCGGGGCGAGCTGCGCGATCCGTTCGCGGGCTTCTCCGATTTGCGGTTCCGCGGCGGATACACGGACTACCGGCACGACGAGCGCGACGATGGCCGGCTGGGGACGACGTTCACCAATCGAGGCTATGACGGTCGCCTGGAACTGCGCCACAAGCCGCTGGGCGGGTGGGACGGCGTGATCGGCATGCAGGCATCGCGCTATGACTTCGCTTCTTTCGGCGGCTCGGAGAGCTTCATTCCCAAGACGCGCACGCAATCGACCGGGGCCTTCCTGCTGGAAACCTATCGCTGGAACGATTGGCGCTTCGAACTGGGCGCGCGCCACGAGCGGCAATCGGTCAGCCCGGAAACCGGCACCCGGCCCGACTACGACGGCGGCGCCACCTCGCTGTCGGCGGGAGCGACCTGGAACTTCGTGCCGGGCTACGCCGCCGCGTTCTCGGTTTCGCGCTCGCAGCGCATGCCCAATGCGCAGGAGCTCTACGCCCGCGGCGTGCACTTCGCCACGCTGACCTACGAGAAGGGCAACGCCGACCTGGGCAAGGAAACCGCCCGTACGGTGGATCTGGGCCTGCGCAAGACCGACGGCGACCTGCGCTTCGCGGTCAATTTCTTTCTCAGCCGCATCGACGGATACATCTACGGCAACACGCTGGACCGGCACGAGGACTTCCGCCTGATCGAGTACACGCAGGGCGACGCGTCCTTTGCCGGCGTGGAGGCCGAAGCTTCGTACCGTGTTTCGCCCAATCTGTCGGTGGCCGTCTTCGGCGATTACGTGCGCGGCAAGCTGCGCGGCGGCGCGGGCGACCTGCCCCGCATACCCGCCGCCCGGGTGGGTGCGCGCACCAGCCTGGACTGGGGCCGCTGGGGCGGTTTCCTGGAGTACACGCAGGTTTTGCGCCAGAGCCGCATTGCCGGCTACGAGCAGGCCACGTCGGGCTACGGCCTATTGGGCGCGGGCGTCTCGTACAAAGGCAAGATGGCCGGCACCGACTATCTGCTTTACCTGAGGGGCAGCAATCTGCTGGACAAGCTCGGCTACAACCATGCCTCGTTCATTTCCCGCGCGGCGCCCATCCAGGGCCGCAGCATCATGGCCGGGATCCGGGTCGAGTTTTGAGCGCCGGCCCTCATGCCCCGGGCTTCTTGTCCCGGGGCAGGACGGCGAGCACCAGCAGCGTGCATGCGCCGGCGGCGGCGAAGGCGTAGTCATAGCGCCCGGTGACGGCGACGAAGGCCGCGAACGCCGTGGGGGCCAGCATGTTCACCAGGTTCACCAAGATGCTGGACCCGGCCGCGGTTTCCGATATCTGGTCGGGCGGCGAACGCCTGGCCACTTCGGCGATCTGCACGCCGTTCCAGCTCGCGGCCGACGAGCCCGCGATGAACGCCAGCAGGACGATGGTCCATAAAGGCCACTGGGGCGTGCTCGCTCCCAGCAGCGCCGTCGTCGCCGCGGAAAACAGCGCCGCCAGCGACAGCGAAGCGGTGGCCGACCGCAAGTAATCGGAAAGCCAGCCCAGGCCGATGCGGCCGATCACGCCGCCCGTCTGCATCACGGCAAACACCACGCCCGCCTGTCCCAGCGAGAATCCCAGGCGGTCTATCAGATAGACCACGGTGAAAGTGAACCAGCAGCTTTGCGAAACGGCGAACAGGCTGCCCACCACCGATATCTTCAGCAGGCCGCGACTGCGCAGCAGCGACCGCAGCGGCGCATCGAGCGCCCGCAGCGATTGCAGGCTGGGCCGGCCAAGCCAGGGGCGGCCGATGGCGGGGGCTTCGTCGATCCGGGCGCTCACCCGCCATGTCAGCATGGTCGGCAGGACGACCAGCCCGGCGCAGACGAACAGGGCGGTCCGCCACCCCGCGTAGGCGACCATGACCGGGATCAGCAGCCCCGCGATGACGCCGCCCAGCGGAACCCCGGCCTGCTTGATGGAAAAGACGAGGTTGCGCTTGCCGGGCGGGGAAAACCGTTGCAGGACTTCGCTGCCGGCGGGGTTCGCGGCGCCGTTGCTCAGCCCCATCACGAAACACGCCGCCAGGGCGACGCCCACGGCGGGATGCAGAAAGAAGGCCATGCTGACGGCGCCGGCGAACAGCGTGAGCTGCAGGGTCCGCATGCCGCCTATCCGTTTGAACAGCGCCGAGCCCGCGATCAGGACGGCCAGCCCGCCCAGCGAATTGGCGGCGGTCAGATAGCCGATGGAGCTGCCGCTCCATCCGAATTCTTCGGAAACGGCCGGGGCGATGATGGGAATGAATCGCGACAGGAAGGAGGCGATGGTCTGGAGAACAAAAATTGCCGCTATAGGTACAAGCCAGTCAGGCGCCGCCCGTTTCATGGATGTCTCGTGAAGCTGTTCGATGAAAGTCTCGTAGTTTGATCCAAGAACGGCAAGGCGGCAAACGGAGGCGCTCCGGGACGGGCGCGCCGCTTGCCGAAAGACGATGTCCGGAGCCGGGCCGCCGGCGCGCGCGTCCATGGCACGTCGCTTGCTGTCCGCTCGCGGCGCCGCGAGCGTCCGGCCCAGTCGTACGAGGAGGAAGTCTTGATGACCGTCATCATTGTTGAAAGCAGGTATTCCGAAGCGATCCATCCCGTCCATGCGGTGTTTCTGGCCGGGACCGTCCCATTGTTTCTGGGCGCCGCTCTGAGCGATTACGCCTACGCGTCGACCTATGAAATCCAGTGGGCCAACTTCGCTTCCTGGCTCGTCGCCGGCGGGTTGGTCTTCGCCGGCATCGCGCTGATCTTCGCGGTCGTGGACCTGCTGCGCGCCCATCGCCGAGCGCGCGGCATCGGCCTGTACGCGGTCCTGCTGCTGGCCGCCTGGGCGGCCGGCCTCTTCAGCGCCCTGGCGCATGCCCGGGATGCATGGGCCGTCATGCCCGGCGGCCTGATCCTCTCGGTGGCCGCGGCCGTGCTCGCCTGCCTGGCGGCATGGTTCGGCTTCAGCACCCCGCGCATGGGAGCGAAGACATGAAACACATCGCCATGCATGCCGCCGTCGCGCTTGCGGCGCTGCTGGGCGCGCGCGGCGCGGAAGCCCAGCCGGCGCAATACGGTCCCAACCCTGAACTGCCGGCGCCGGAGCGCGGCTTGCTGCCCGACATGGTCATCGCCAAGCCCGCCGAATGGGGCGACCGGCTGCCCACGGTGCCCGAAGGCTACACCGTCGCTGCCATCGCCAAGGGCCTGAAGATTCCCCGCCAGACGCTGGTGCTGCCCAACGGCGACATCCTGGTGGCCGAGGGCCGGGGCGGCGGAGCGCCCAGCCTCAAGCCCAAGGACGTGATCGCCGGCTACATCAAGGCCCGGGGCACCAGCCCGGTGAAAGGAGGCAACCGCCTGACCCTGCTGCGCGACGCCGACGGCGACGGCGTTTACGAGTTGGCGACGGTATTCGCGGACAATCTCAATGCGCCATACGGACTTGCGCTGGTCGAGGGCAAGCTGTACGTCGCCAACCAGGATGCGCTGGTCCGTTTCGACTATGAGGAAGGCCAGACCCGGGCCGGCGGCCCGCCGGAAAAAGTCACGGACCTGCCGTCGGCGATCAACCACCACTGGACCAAGGCGCTGGCCGCCGACGCGGACGGACGCTATCTGTATGTCGGCATCGGCTCCAACAGCAACATCACCGAACGCGGCATGACGGCCGAGGTCGACCGCGCCATGGTATGGCGGGTGGATGCCGCCAGCGGGGCGCACAAGCCTTACGCCACCGGCTTGCGCAACCCGACCGCGCTCGCCGTCCAGCCCGGAACGGGCCGGCTGTGGGCCGTCGTGAACGAGCGCGACGAGATCGGCGCCCACCTGGTGCCGGACTATCTCACGGCCGTCCAGGAAGGCGGCTTCTACGGCTGGCCCTACAGCTACTGGGGGCAGAACGTGGATGAACGCGTCCGGCCGCAGAATCCGGAGAAGGTCGCCTCGGCGATCAAGCCGGATTACAGCCTGGGATCCCATGTGGCGGCGCTGGGCCTGTCGTTCTCCGATCCGGCGCTGGGGCCAGAATACGCCGAAGGCGTCTTCGTGGGCGAGCACGGCAGCTGGAACCGGCCGGATCCGGTGGGCTACAAAGTGGTGTTCGTGCCGTTTCGCGACGGCCGTCCGGCCGGGCCGCCAGTGGATTTCGTCAGCGGCTTTCGCGACGACGACGGCACCACCCGCGGGCGCCCGGTCGGTGTGACGGTGGACCCGCGCGGCGCGCTCATCATCGCCGACGACCTGTCCAACACCGTTTGGCGCGTGGCGCCGAAGAAATAGGGCAAAAGGCCGGGCCTTATCTGGGCCCCACGGAAACGATGGTGGCCTGCATGAGCGCGACGACTTTGGCGGACGCGCCCGTGAAGGCCCGGACTTCCCCGGTGCAGACGGCCAGCAGCTTGCCGGCGTTCACCACCTTGCCGATCGCCAGGAAGCGCTCGCCGATGGCGGGGCGCAGGAAATTGACCTTGAATTCCGCCGTGACCACTTCAAAGCCGGCGGGGGCTTTGGTCAGCGCCGCGTAGCCGCAAGCGCTGTCGACGACGCTGGTGACGGCGCCGGCGTGGACATAGCCGTGCTGCTGGGAGAGCGTCGGCGAGAACGGCAGCGCGATGTGGACTTCGCCGTCCGCGACCAGCGCCAGTTCCGCGCCCAGCGTGCGCATCAGCCCTTGCGCGTGGAAGCTGTCGGATACGAGTTTTTCGAGTTCGTTCATGAAGGGTCTTTTACCACGAGACCTTCCCGCCGCTCGCCGATTCCTGTACTTGTCGTGCTTTTGATACACACGGGCGCGCCGCCATGGAGTATGGTTGATCCTTCGCGATGCGCCCGCACGCCGGGGCGCACGGCTCCACTCGAAAGGCCGCCCATGACCCTTATCCGTCAGCTGAGCACACCCGCCGCCGTGGTCGACGCCCGGCGCATGCAGCGCAACATCGAGCGCATGCAAAGCCGCATGGACGCCTTCGGCCTGCGCTTCCGCCCGCATGCCAAGACCGCGAAATGCCTGCCCGTGGTCCAGGCGCAGATCGCCGCCGGCGCGCGGGGCATCACGGTCTCCACCCTGAAAGAAGCCGAGCAGTTTTTCGAGGGCGGCATCGCCGACATCCTCTACGCCGTGGGCATGACGCCCGACAAGCTCCCCAGGGCGCTTGCGCTTTGCCGGCGCGGATGCGACCTCAAGATCATCACGGACAGCGTCGCGATGGCGCGCGAGATCGGCAGCTTCGGCAAACGGCACGGGGCGGCGTTCGAAGTATGGATAGAAATCGACACCGACGGCCACCGTTCGGGCATCAAGCCCGGCGATGCGGTGCTGCTGGACGCGGCCCGGGCGCTGCATGACGCCGGAATGCGGCTGGGCGGCGTGATGACCCACGCGGGGTCCAGCTACGATTGCGACAGCCGCGAGGCCCTGCTCGCCATTTCGGAACAGGAGCGCGCCGGCGCCGTCCTCGCCGCCCAGCGCCTGCGCGACCATGGCATGGCCTGCCCGGGCGTGAGCGTCGGCTCCACGCCCACGGCCTTGTCGGCCGCGCGGCTGGAAGGCGTCACCGAAGTGCGCGCCGGCGTCTATGTCTTCTTCGATCTCGTGATGCACAATGTCGGCGTGTGCACGACCGACGAGATCGCCATGAGCGTCCTGACCACCGTGATAGGCCACCAGGAAGAAAAAGGCTGGGCCATCGTCGATGCGGGCTGGATGGCAATGAGCCGGGACCGCGGCACGCAGAAGCAGAAGCATGATTTCGGCTATGGCCAGGTGTGCGCCGAAGACGGCGTGGTGCTCGACGGCTATCTCATGAGCGGCGCCAACCAGGAACACGGCATCGTGTCCCGGGCCGGCGAGCCGGACCTCGGCATCGCCGAACGCTTTCCCATCGGCACCCGCCTGCGCATCCTGCCCAACCACGCCTGCGCCACCGCCGCCCAGTTTCCCGAATACCAGGTCCTGCCGCCCGAGGGCGGCGTCCAGGCCTGGCCGCGTTTCTATGGCTGGTGAACGGCCGGAGGCGGAGCCATGTCCAGGGACTTGTCGCAGCGTTTCCTGCGCCGCATAGCCAGGCTGTTCAATGTGGAGCCGCACGAAGCGCCGGCGGTGGTCGCCGGGCTGTCGATGTTCTTCCTGCTGTTCACCGCCTACTTCATGCTGCGCCCGGTGCGCGAGACCATGGGCGTGGCGGGCGGCGTGAAGAACCTGCAATGGCTGTTCACCGGCACCTTCATCGCCACGCTGATCGTCTTGCCGGTCTTCGGATGGCTGGCCTCCAGGCTGCCGCGGCGCACGCTGCTGCCCTGGCTGTACGCCGGCTGCGCGCTGGTGCTGGCGGGGTTCGCCGCCAGCTTCCGGCTGGACCCCGACAATCTCTGGGTGGCGCGCGGCTTCTATATCTGGCTGTCCGTCTTCAACCTGGTGGCGATATCGCTGGCCTGGAGCGTGCTGGCCGACGTCCTGCGCGCCCCGCAAGCCAAGCGCACTTTCGCGCTGATCGCCGGGGGCGCGAGCATAGGCGGGCTGGCGGGGCCGATCGCCGGCGCGGTGCTGGTGGGGTTCGTGGGCCACGGCGGCCTGCTGCTGATCTCGGCCATGCTGCTGCTGGCCAGCGCGGCGGCGGCTTCCGGCCTGCATCGCTGGCGAGACGCCCATCCCGTCCAGGCGGACGGCGAGGATGCGTCCCGCAGCGAGCCCCTGGGCGGCAACCCCTTCGAGGGCGCGACCGAGACTCTGCGCTCTCCCTATCTGCTCGGCATCACGGTGTTCGTCCTGCTGCTGGCCGGCATCAATACCTTTCTGTATTTCGAGCAAGCGCGGCTGGTCGCGGAATACTTCCCGGACCGGGCCGCCCAGACGCGGGTGTTCGGCATGATCGACGCGGTGGTGCAGGCCCTGTCGCTGATCATCCAGGCCTTCTTCACGGGCCGGGTGGCCAAGCGGCTGGGCGTCGGCGTGCTGCTCGTCTCGGTGCCCGCCGCCATGGTCCTGGGTTTCCTGGCCCTGGCGATGACGCCGGTGTTCGCCGTCTTCGTCGTGGTCATGGTCATGCGCAGGGTGGGGGAGTACGCGCTGGTGAGGCCGGGGCGCGAAATGCTCTACACCGTGGTCCCGCCGGCGCAAAAGTACAAGGCGAAGAATTTCATCGACACGGTCGTGTACCGGGGCGGCGACGCGGTCAGCGGCTGGCTGAAGCGCGGCATAGACGTCATCAGCGAAACGCCCACCGTGGCCATGCTCTTCGCCGCGGTGCTGGCGGCGCTTTGGGGCGCTTGCGGCTATTTCCTGGGGCGGCGCGAACGGGCGCTGGAAGGCGCTTCGGCGTCGGGCCATGGCGGCTTGTAGCCTCGATGCCAAGCGCGGTAAGGTAGCGGAATCCTGTTTTCGACGAGGGGAAATCCATGCAAGATCAATTGGGCGCGGCGCCCGAAGCGCTGTCGGTCGTGGCGTTCTGGCGCGAGGCGGGGCCGGGAAAATGGTTCACCAAGTCGGATGCCTTCGACCAGGCTTTTCGCGACCGTTTTCTTGGCCTGCACATGGCGGCGGCCCGTCGGGAGCTGGACGGCTGGGCGGATGGCGCCGAGGGCGGGCTGGCTTTGCTGATCCTGCTGGACCAGTTTCCGCGCAATGCGTTCCGGGGCACGGGCCATATGTACGCCACCGACGGGCTTGCGTTGCATTTCGCCCAGCGCATGGTGGACGCCGGGCTCGACCAGGAAATCCCGCCGGATCTGCGCGGCTTCTGTTATTTGCCGTTCATGCATTCGGAGCGGCTGGATGCGCAGGAGCGGTCGGTGGCGCTCTATCGGGTTCTGGGCGGGCCGTCTTTGCCGTTCGCCGAGGATCATCTGGACATCATCCGGCGATTCGGGCGCTTTCCGCATCGCAACCCCATGCTCGGGCGCGAGACGACGGCCGCGGAGCGGGCGTTCATCGATGCCGGGGGCTTCGCCGGCTAGGGCCGGTCAACGCACGGCCTGGTCCTCGGGCCAATAGTAAGAATCGCCATAGACCCGGCCCCCGAAAATGGCCGTGCCGATGCGGACTTCCGTCGACCCTTCTTCGATCGCGATCTCGAAATCGCCGCTCATGCCCATCGACAAACGCTCCAGCTCCACATTGCCGATCCCTTCTTCGCGCACCCGATCGCGCAGTTCCCGCAGCGTCCGGAAACACGCCCGCACCGCGTCCTGATCGGGAGCATTGATCGCCAGCGTCATCAGCCCCCGCACACGCAGGGTCGGCGTCTCCCGCGCGACGCGCCGCAGGAATTCCGGCAGTTCCTCAGGCGGCAGACCGTATTTGCTGGGCTCCGTGGACGTCTTGATCTGCACCAGCGCGTCCATCGCGCGGCCCTCCTTCTGAAGGCGGCGGTCCAGCGCCATGGCCAGGTCCATGCGGTCCAGGGACTGGATCTCGGACGCGATGCGGGCAACGTCCTTCGCCTTGTTCGTTTGCAAATGGCCGATCATCACCCATTCGATCCCGCAGTCGATCAGCGGCTCATACTTGCTGCGCATCTCCTGGGCCTTGTTCTCGCCGAAGCGCCGCGCGCCCGCGGCGACGGCTTCCCGGATGGCGGCCTCGCCGAAAGTCTTGCTGACGGGCAGCAGTTGCACGGCGTCGGGGTCGCGGCCCGCGCGGACCGCGACCGCCCGGATCCGCTCGCGCATGCGGGCGAGGCGGGAGGAAATGGTGTCTGCTTCTGTCATGTCATTCAAAGCGCATCGCGCACTTGGGCGGTGATTTCATAGGAACGCAGCCTTGCCGCGTGATCGAATATGTTGGATGTGATCATCAGCTCGTCGGCGCCCGTCGCGGCCAGGAATTCCTTGAGCCGCCCGGCGACCGTTTCCGCCGAGCCGATCGCCGAGCACGACAGAACGTGCTCGATCAGTTCCCGCGCCTGCGGGCCCAGCTGTTCGAGATAGCCGCGCACCGGCGGCGGCAGGCGGCTGGGGCGGCCGCTGCGCAGGTTCACGAAGGACTGCTGCCACGAGGTGGCGAGGAACTGCGCCTCGTCGTCCGTGTCGGCGGCAAAGACGTTGAAGCCCAGCATCACGTAGGGCCGGTCCAGGCGGGCCGAAGGCTTGAAGCCGGCGCGGTACAGCTGGATGGCGTGCATCATTTGCTGGGGCGCGAAATGGGACGCGAACGCGTAGGGCAGCCCCAGGGCGGCCGCCAGCTGCGCGCCGAAGAGGCTGGACCCGAGTATCCAGATGGGCACGTTCAGGCCCTTGCCCGGAACCGCCATGACCGTCTGGCGGGGTTCGTCGGACATGAAGTCCATGAGCTCGACGACGTCGCGGGGGAATTCTTCGGGATCGGACGCGAGATTGCGCCGCAAGGCGCGCGCGGTGGCCTGGTCCGAACCGGGCGCGCGGCCCAGCCCCAGGTCGATGCGGCCCGGATACAGGGACTCCAGCGTGCCGAATTGCTCCGCGATCACCAGGGGAGAGTGGTTGGGCAGCATGATGCCGCCCGCGCCGACGCGGATGCTGGAGGTGCCGGCCGCAACGTGCGCGATCAGGATGGAGGTGGCCGCGCTGGCGATTCCCGGCATGCCGTGGTGCTCGGCCATCCAGAAGCGCCGGTAGCCCCAGCGCTCGCCGTGCCGGGCGAGGTCGAGCGTGTTCTGGAACGAACGGGCGGCCGTGCCGCCTTCGGCGATGGGAGAAAGATCGAGTATCGAAAAAGGGATCATGTCGCGGGCTTGGGGCGCGAGTCGGGAAAGCCTATAGATTACTACGAGATTCCCGGCCTGCCTCCGACCCGCGCGCCCACCACCATCTCGGTGATCCAGCCCACGAGTATCGAGGTATACGCCTGCTGGCAGATCTTGGTGCTCAAGGCGTGGTCGGCGCCGTCGACCACGCGATGCGTCAGGGAGTGAGAATTCCGGAAAGCGGCGCGGTAGCTCATGATCGTGGCATGCGGCACCAAGTGGTCATGCTCGGATTCGACCAGCAGGACGTCGCCGCGGAACGCGGTGCATGCGGCCAGGGCGCGGTTTTCCTCCGGGCTGACCGGCGCCTTGCGGTAGACCGCGAGATCCTGGCGGTTCAGCTGCCTTTTCGGAGTCTCCCAGTCCGTGTCGCGATAGAGCGAAGGGACTCTCAGCGACAGCCACTTCACCGGCCGCAGCGTGGTCAGGATGGTGGAGAGGTAGGCGCCGTAGCTCGTGCCCACCACCGCGATCGAGCGCGGGTCGATGGAGGGGTGCCGAGCCAGCAGGTCGTAGGCGGAAATGATGTCGCGCAGGTTTTCCTCGCGCGTGACCGTCTGCTGACGCGCCGAGCCCTTCTCGTGACCGCGCAGATCGAAGGTCAGGCATACGCAGCCCAGGCCGGCGATGCCGCGCGCCCGGTCCAGGTCGCGTTCCTGGCTGCCGCCCCATCCGTGCACGAACAGGACGCCCGGAACCTTGGTTTCCGGCGCGAGGAAGGTGCCGGCAAGGCGTTCTTCCTCCACCAGGATTTCGATGCTCGTGCTGCTAGTTCCCATAAGCTTGCACTCTTACATATTTGCTGATGAGACCGATGTCCGGATCGACGCCCTGGAACAGCTTCTGGGCGCCTTCGGGCGCTTCGTGCGTCCCGAAAATTTCCAGGGTTTGCGCGCGCAGCGCCTTGCAGTCGCGGTCCGCCGCGAAGGCTTGCAGCGCCATGATTTCCGCCGCGCTCGCGCCGCCGATGCGCCACGATTGCTCCAGGACCCCGCAGCGGATTTCACCCTTGCGGCTGGAGCCGCCGGCGATGTCGTAGTTGCGGCGCGAAGCCGTGAACCCCGCAAAACATCGCGTCGCCGCTTCGTCGTAGCGCCTGGCCTTGGCGATGGCCAGGCGCTCCTCCTCGCTGAGCGCCAGCAGGAGCAGCGCCTCGAACTCGCCGCGCGCCACGGTGAGCGTGGAGCCGCCATACACCAGCTCGCCGTGGTTGTCGCGCGTCAGGCTTTGCGTGCCGACATAGCTCGCCACCAGGCCGCCGACCGCGACCCGGCCCACGCTGTACGTCTTGACATCCTCCAGATGTTCTTCCAGGACCAGGCCGTGGGTTTCCAGCAGGCCGCCTTGCTGCCGTTCCAGCGCGGCCAGGAGCTCGCCGCGCGACTCGACCAGTATCTGGCCGCGGCCCGCGGTGGCCAGCACCGGCTTGATGCGCACCGGACCGGCCGACAGCAGCGCTTCGCCCGCCTCCAGGGCGTCGTCCAGCGTGAACGCCGAATACCCGGACAGGACGCTGTCGCGGACTTCGTCGCCGAACCGGCGCGACCAGCCCGCCGGCGTCCTGCTGTCCTCGCGCAGCACGGCATGCGTGATGGCTTTGGTGGCGACGAAGGGATGCGGGACGATGCCGCCGAACAGATCGTGTTCGGACGCCAGCTTCAATTGGCGCGCGTTTGCCAGGCCGACGATGGTGTCGCTGGGCACGAAATAGGCGCGGCCGGCGTAGGCGCGGTCGGCGGGCGGCGCGGCGGCGTCGTACCGGCCGCCGTAGCGGGCGCCGAGCAGGGCGGCGATGCGCCGCGCCAGTTCCTCATGCACGGCTCGCTCGTGTTCGGGCTCGCTGCCACGCGCGGACAGGACGTACACCTCGGCCCGGCGTGCGTCCTTGCTGGATTCGTGGGACGCCATTCAGGATTGCGTATCGTCCGGTTTCTCGGTGCTCACCGATACGGGATCGCTGGCCGGGAAGCTTTCCTTGATGGCTTCATCCAGCGTGCTCTCTTCGGGAACGGCTTCCTGCTCCTTGGCGGAGTCTGGTCCCTGGTTTTTTGCGTGCGAGCCGTTGGGAGGCTCGGGTTTGGCGGTGGACACGGAAACCGGATCGCTGGCGGGGAACGTATCTTCGAGCGCGGAGTCCAGTTTTTCGTCCCGGGGGTTGTCCTTGGATGTCGGAAAAGGCGTGCTGTTCTTTTCCGGGGCGGTGTCTGCTTGCGTCATGGTGGGCTCCTGTGGAGGCGGAGGGGCCCGCGCGCGGGCCCCGTCCGGAAGTGATGCGCCTTATCCAGCCACTTCTACTTTGGGCAGCGCCTTCAACTGGTCTTTGGTGTAGCCGGAAAGCACCAGCTTGTCGCCGGTCTGATTGATTTCCTTGAACGGGATGGCCACGTCGCGCTCACCCATGCCCAGGAAACCGCCCGCGCCGACGATGAAATAAATCGCCTTGCCGTCGGCGGCCAGGACGACGTCATTGATTTCCCCGATCTTTTCATCGTTCTCATTGACCACGGTTTTGCCCATGATCTTCTTCTTCACGCTCAAGCCGGTGATGGATTCCTTTGCCTCGGCGGCAGGCGCAGCCGCGCTGCCTGCGGGCGGCGTGGCGCCGGGGGCGGCGGGTGGTGTCGCCGGGCTCGCAGGGCTGCCGGGAACGGCCGGGCTGCCGGGCGCCGTGGGATTGGTGGGCGCGGGTGCCGTGGTTTGCGCGAATGCGGCGGGAACGGCGGCGGTGCAGAGCGAGCATAAGGTTGCGGCAAGAAGCTTTTTCATAAGTGATCTCCTGAGATGACCAGCCACCTGGCCTTCACGGCTTGAGTGAGCAAGCGGCGTGCCAAGGGCGGTCGAACCCGTGTCTGATTGTTGCGGGTACGCCGTTTGCTATAGGCAGGCAAGCACATGCACGCCGTGATGTGCGTCCAAATTTAGATAGGGGTTTGATATGAAAACGACAAAACGAATTGCTGCGGGCACATTGCTGTTGGCCGTTTCTTTGAGCCTGGCCGCATGTGGAGGAATGTCTCGCCAAGGCAGGAACACGGCCATAGGCGCCGGTGTCGGTGCCGTGGGCGGCGCCGTGCTGACCGGCGGCAGCACGCTGGGCACGCTGGGCGGCGCGGCGGTGGGCGGCGTGGTCGGCCACGAAGCCAGTAAATAATACAAGCGCCGGTTTTTTTACATAAAAGGAGCCGACATGCTCTATACCATCGCCGTTGTCCTGATCGTCCTGTGGCTGCTGGGCCTGGTCACTTCCTACACGCTTGGCGGTTTCATCCACCTGCTGATCGTCATCGCCATCATCATGGTGCTGGTGCGCCTGATCACCGGCAGGTCGCTTTGACGCGGCGCCGGCCCGGCGGCCGCGCCGGGCCAGCGCCCGCCGGGCCGGCGCGGCCGCCGATCAAAGCTTGTCCGCGATGCCCCGCAGGCCTTCCTGTATGAGGCCGGCGATCTCGCGCTGGCGGCTTGCCGGCATGCGTTCCGTGATGGCCGTCACGCTGATGGCCAGCAGCGGCTTCCCCTTGCCGTCGCACAAAGCGCAACCCACGCCCAGCGCCCCGCGCACCGCGTAATTTCCCACCACGGAATACCCGCGCGTCCGGGTGTTTTGCACCAGCTGGCGCATCTCCCGCGGCGACATCCCCCCGTATTGCTCGAGGACCTTGCTGTTCAGCGCGATGATCTCCTCAACCGATTCGTCATCCAGCCGGGCCAGCAGCGCCAGTCCGCCCGAGCCCACCCCCAGCGGCTGGCGCTTGCCGGCGAAGGTTGCCAGAATCTGCACCGGATAGGGGCCGATTTCCCGCCAGAGGCTGATGGATTCGTGCTTATCCTGCACTACCAGGAAAACCGCGTCCCCCGTGATGGCGGCCAGCTTCTGCATGGCCGGCAGGGCGAGCTCGATGCGCGGGTCGCGCTGCGCCGTCGACGGCGACGGGGCGCCAGCGGCCATGAAACGCTTCGTGCCCGGGATGCTTCTGGCGAAACCGTCTTCGATCAGCGCGCTGAGCAGGCGGTAGATGGTGGGGCGCTGCAGGCCGGTGATTCTTGCCAGCTGGGTGACGCTCAGCCCGGTTTGCGCGTTTTCCTGCAGACAGCGCAGAACCTGCAGGCCGCGCCGCAGCGTGCGGGGGCCCGAATTGGCGTTTTCATCGGGGAAAGTGTCCACGGTGTGTACTTCTTGGTTTGAAAACAGCAAAATATCCAGCAGAATAGCGGAGTCCATTATAAACCGTCCATAAGACGGACATACTAAGGAGAATTCATATGCCAATCGAATTCAAAGCAGGATCAAAGATCAAAACTCTGGCGGGCACCTGCCTGCTGGCCGCCACACTGGGTGTTTCAGCGGCCGCATCGGCCGCCTATCCGGACCATGCCATTCGCATGGTGGTGGGTTTTTCCGCGGGCGGCACGACCGACGTCGTCGCGCGCATACTGGGCAAGGAAATCGGCGACGCCCTGGGCCAGCCGGTGGTGGTCGAGAACCGCCCGGGCGCCGGCAGCAACATCGCGTCCGAAATGGTCGCGCGCGCGGAACCCGACGGCTACACCCTCTACATGGTCGCCGTCACCAGCGCCATCAACCAGACGCTATACAAGAACCTGCGGTTCGATCTGGTCAAGGACTTCACCCCCGTGGCCCTGGCGGTGCGCGTGCCCAACGTGCTGGTCGTCAACCCCAAGGTGCCGGCAAAAAGCGTGAAGGAACTGGTCGATTACGCCAAGTCCAATCCCGGCAAGCTCAATGTCGCGTCGTCGGGCAGCGGCACTTCCATACACATGGCGGGCGAACTCTTCAAACAGGTGGCCCAGGTCGACGTGACCCACATTCCCTACAAGGGCAGCTCTCCCGCCATGACGGACCTGATCGGCGGCCAAGTGGACTACATGTTCGACAACATGCCGTCGGCCTGGCCGCACGTCGAGGCGGGCAAGCTGCGGGCCCTGGCCGTGACCACGGCCGATCGCTCCAAGACCGCGCCCGACCTGCCCACCATGCAGGAATCCGGCTTCCCCAGCTTCGACGTGTCCTCGTGGTTCGGCGTGATCGCGCCCAAGGGCACGCCCGACGCAGTCGTGAACAAGCTCAACGCGGTGATCCTGGAAGCGCTGGCCAAGCCCGACGTCCAGAAGCGCATGGCCGAACTGGGCGCCGTGCCCGCCAAGACCACGCCCGCCGAATTCGGCGACTTCATCAAGTCCGAAGTGGAAAGCTGGGCCAAGGTCGTCAAGGCATCCGGCGCAACGGTCGACTGATCGATCGCCGCGCGGTGGCGGTTCGCCGGCGCGCCGGAAACGACGCGCCGGCACTTCTTTGACAGATGATTAGCGGTAAAAGCAGGTATGAAATGATCTCGAAGATTTTTGAAAGTGTGCGCGCGGCGCTGGCGGACGTCCCCGACGGCGCCACCGTCATGATCGGCGGGTTCGGCATGGCGGGCCAGCCGACGGAACTGATCGACGCCTTGCTGGACCAGGGCGCCAAGGACCTGGTCGTGGTCAACAATAACGCGGGCAACGGCGACACCGGCCTGGCCGCGCTGCTGGCGGCCGGCCGGGTACGCAAGATCATCTGCTCTTTTCCGCGCCAGACGGATTCCCACGTGTTCGACGGCTTGTACCGGGCCGGCAAGATCGAACTCGAGCTCGTTCCCCAAGGCAACCTGGCGGAACGCATCCGCGCGGCGGGGGCGGGCATCGGCGGCTTCTATACGCCCACGGCGGTCGGCACGCCGCTGGCCGAAGGCAAGGAAACCCGCCACATCAACGGCCGCGACTACATCCTGGAATATCCCCTGCACGCGGACTATGCGCTGATCAAAGCGCACAAGGCCGACCGCTGGGGCAACCTGGTCTACCGCAAGACGGCGCGCAATTTCGGCCCCATCATGGCAACGGCCTCGAAGGTGGCGGTCGCGCAGGTCGACAGCATCGTGGAACTGGGCGAGCTGGACCCCGAAGCGATCGTCACGCCGGGCCTGTTCGTGCAGCGCGTGGTGGCACTGGGAGCTCAAAAATGAATCGATTGACACGTGAACAAATGGCCGCGCGCGTCGCCCAGGACATCCCCGAAGGCAGCGTGGTGAACCTCGGCATCGGGCTTCCCACCAAGGTCGCGAACTATCTTCCCGCAGGCCGCGAGATCATTCTGCACAGCGAGAACGGTGTCATCGGCATGGGCCCGGCCCCCGAACCCGGCGCCGAAGACCCGGACCTCATCAACGCCGGCAAACAGCCCGTGACGCTGCTGCCGGGCGGCGCCTATTTCCACCATGCCGATTCCTTCGGGATGATGCGCGGCGGCCACCTGGACATCTGCGTGCTGGGCGCGTTCCAGGTCTCGCGCACGGGCGACCTGGCCAACTGGCATACGGGGGCGCCCGACGCCATACCCGCCGTCGGCGGCGCCATGGACCTGGCCATCGGCGCCAAATCGGTCTATGTGCTCATGGACCTGCTCACCCGCGAGGGCGAAAGCAAGCTCGTGGAACGCTGCACCTACCCGCTCACCGGGGTGGCCTGCGTCACCCGCGTCTACACGGACCTGGCAGTGTTCGAGCTCAAGGACGGCAAGGTCATCCTGCTGGACGACGCATCCGGCGCCGGCATCCAGGAATTGTCGCGCCTGACCGGGCTGGCGCTCGTCCCGGCCTGAGGCCGGGCCGCCTTCCTCAGCCTTCCCTGCGCGCCGCCTTGATCATGGCGGTGCACAGGCCGCGCATCATGTCGACCTCGTCGTTGGTCATGGCGTTGCGGCTGAACATATGGCGCATGCGCGGAACCAGCTTCTTCGGGTGGGCCGGGTCCAGGAAGCCGACCTCGGTGATCGCCTCTTCCCAGTGGGCCAGGAAGGCCTGGATCTTTTCGTTGCCGGCCGGCTCGTTGCCCTGGTCGTGCCGGCCCTCCGTGGTCGGCATCAGCGGCAGGGATGCCGCCTGCGCCAGCGCATAGCGCATTTCCCAGGCGGCCAGCTGCAGCGCTTGCGCGACGTTCAGCGAACTGTATTCGGAATTGGCGGGAATGTGGCAGATGCGCTGGCATAGCGCAATGTCCTCATTCGTCAGTCCGGACCTTTCCGTGCCCAGAACGACGGCGACCCGGGCTCCGGGCCGGCTCAGATGGCCGCTGGCGGCTTGGCCCGCCTCGCGAATGTCGCAGGGCGGCGGGCCCAGCACGCGTGCGCGGGCGGTCAGCGCGAAGGCGAGCGTGGTGCAGGCGAGGGCGTCTTCGAGCCGGGGGAAGATCCGCACGGCGGCCAGCACGTCGGTGGCGCCGCTGGCAAGCGACTGCGCTTCGGGCTGCGTCAGGACGTCGGGAAAGCGCGGCGCCACCAGGCACAGGTCATGGAAGCCCATGGTCTTGATGGCGCGGGCCGCGGCGCCCACGTTGCCGGGGTGGCTGGGCTGCACCATGATGAAGCGCACGCGGGCGAAAGAGTCGGGAGGTTCGGAGGAAAACTTCTGAGTCATTTAAAATGGTGAGTTTATACTGCCTAAACAGCGGGTTTATCGCGGCCGATGCGGACCGGGGCCCGGTTCGAGCGCAAGGCCCGCGCCGCAATGGCAGACTTTGACTAATTACGGAATCTTATGCACCCGATGCTAAATACCGCCATCAAGGCGGCTCGCCGTGCCGGCGCCATCATCAATCGCGCCAGCCTCGACCTGGAACGCCTGCAGGTCGGGCGCAAAGGGCCCAACGATTATGTCACGGAAGTGGACCAGGCTGCCGAAGACGCCATCGTCGACGTCCTGCGCAGCGCCTATCCCGACCACGGCTTCCTGTGCGAAGAATCCGGCGTGCATCCGGCGCCCGGCCAGGCCGAAGGCGAGGTCCCGGAATTCCAGTGGATCGTCGACCCGCTGGACGGCACCACCAATTTCATCCACGGCCTGCCGATCTACGCGATTTCGATCGCGCTGGCGCAGCGCGGCCAGGTCACCCAGGCGGTCATCTACGATCCCAACCGCAACGAACTGTTCACGGCCAGCCGGGGGGGCGGCGCCTTCCTGAACGACCGGCGCGTCCGCGTCTCGGGCCTGCGGCGCTATCCTGATGCCATCCTGGGCGCCCACATCCCCGGGTCGGCGTTCGTGGCCACGGCCCAGGCCAGGTTCTCGGGCCTGCTGTCCGAATGCGCCGCGGCCCGGCGCCTGGGCTCCACCGTCCTGGACCTGGCTTATGTGGCCAGCGGGCGCCTGGACGGCTTTTGCGGGGTCAAGCTCAAGCCCTGGGACCTCGCCGCCGGCGGCCTGCTCATCCTGGAGGCCGGCGGGCTGATCGCCGACTTCGACGGCGAGCAGGGCTGGATGAAAAGCGGCAGCGTGCTGGCCGCCACGCCCAAGATCTTTCCCCAGATGCTCGGCTATCTTCAGGGCTGAACCGATTTTACGGAGCCATTGACCGATGGAGTGGATGCTGGACCCCTCCGCCTGGGTCGGCTTGCTTACCCTGGTGATCCTCGAGATCGTCCTGGGCATAGACAATCTGATCTTCATCGCCATTCTGGTGGAGAAACTTCCGCCCGCGCAAAGGGACCGGGCCAGGGTCATGGGCCTGTCGCTGGCCCTGCTGATGCGGCTGGGCCTGCTGTCCGTCATGTCCTGGCTCATCAAGCTCACGGCGCCGCTGTTCTCGGTCGGGCCGCTGGAGTTCTCCGGGCGCGACCTGATACTCATCATCGGGGGCTTCTTCCTGCTCTTCAAGGGCACCCTGGAACTGCACGAGCGCGTGGAAGGGCGCAAAGCCCATGCGAGCGGCGCCGCCATGCACGCCGGCTTCTGGGTCATCGTGGTCCAGATCGTGATCCTGGACGCGGTGTTCTCGCTGGACGCGGTCATCACGGCGGTCGGCATGGTCGACCACCTGGAAATCATGATGCTGGCGGTGGCCATCGCCATCGGCCTCATGCTGGTGGCCTCCAAGCCGCTGACCCGCTTCGTGAACGCCCATCCCACGGTCGTCATCCTGTGCCTGGGCTTTCTGCTCACCATCGGCTTTTCGCTGCTGGCCGAAGGTTTCGGCTTCGCCGTGCCCAAGGGCTATCTGTACGCGGCCATCACCTTCTCGGTCCTGATCGAAACCCTGAATCAGCTGACGCGCCGCAACATGCGGCGCCTGGAGGCCGGGCGGCCGCTGCGCGAGCGGACCGCCGAAGGGGTCCTGCGCATGCTGGGCATGCGTCCGCTGGCCGGGCCCGAGCCTGAATCGGCGGCGGAGGCCGAAGCGCCCGCCCAGGTGTTCGAGGACGAGGAGCGTTACATGGTCAGCGGCGTGCTGTCGCTGGCCGACCGCAGCATCCATTCCATCATGACCCCGCGCAACGACGTGTCCTGGATCAACCTGGACGACGATGCGGCCACGCTGCGCGAGCAGATCTCCAAGGCGCCGCACAGCTTCTTCCCGGTCTGCCGCGGGTCGCTCGACGAGGTCATCGGCATAGGCCGGGCCAAGGAAATGATCGCCGATCTCATCTCCAACGGCTCCATCCGCCTGTCGCGCCTGCGCGATCCCATCGTGGTGCATGACTCCATCGGCGTGCTCAAGCTCATGGACACGCTCAAGCGTTCGCGCGGGCAGCTGGTGCTGGTCACCGACGAGTTCGGTACCATCGAGGGCGTGGTCACGCCCATAGACGTCTTCGAGGCCATAGCCGGCGAATTCCCCGACGAAGACGAAACCCCCGACATCGTGGCGGAAGGCGAGAACAGCTGGCGCGCCGACGGCGCCGCCGACCTGCACCATCTGGAACTCCTGCTCAACACCGACGGGCTGGTGGACGACGACGAGGGCTATTCGACCCTTGCCGGCTATCTGCTGGAACGCTTCGGGCAGCTGCCTCGCCCGGGCGACAGCTGCGAGCTGCGCCACGGCCGCGCCGTCTTCCGATTCACGGTCCTGAGGCTGGACGGCCGCCGCATCGCCATGGTGCGCATAGAGCGCAGCCTGGAACCGGCCGACGACCACCACAACGAGCAAGCATGACTGAAAGCAACTGGTTTCTGTTCAAAGCCCTGTGCCTGGGGCTCATCGAAGGCCTCACGGAATTCATTCCCGTCTCCAGCACCGCGCATCTTCTGATCATCGGCGACTGGATCGATTTTTCATCCAGCGACGACAAGGTGTTCGAGGTCGTCATCCAGTTCGGCTCCATCCTGGCCGTCATATGGATCTTCCGCGCCCGGCTCTGGCAGTTGCTGACCGGCGCCTTGCGGGGCGAGCGCAGCGAAGTGCTGTTCATGCGCAACCTGCTGATCGCCTTCCTGCCGGCGGCGGTCATCGGCGCCGTCATGATCAAGCACATCAAGGCCCTGTTCCACAGCCCCGCCGTGTTCGTGTTCACCCTGGTGGCGGGCGGGCTGATCATGCTCTGGGTCGAGCGCAAGCCCCAGTATGCCAAAGAGCCGTCCGGCGGGCGGAGCGCGGGCGCCGTGGCGCAGACCGACGACAGCGTGTCGTCCCAGACCGCGACGGCGCGCTCGCTGGAGGAAATCACCTGGAAGCAGGCGCTGGTGGTGGGGTTTGCGCAGTGTCTTGCCATGGTGCCGGGCACTTCCCGTTCCGGAGCCACCATCATCAGCGGCATGATCGCCGGCATACAGCGCAAGACCGCCACCGAATTTTCTTTTTTCCTGGCCATGCCGACCATGCTGGCCGCCACCGTGTACGACCTGTACCGCAACGGCGCCGCGCTGAACGACACGCAGCTGACCGCCATCGCCGTCGGCTTCGCCGCGGCCTTCTTCAGCGCGCTGCTGGTGGTTCGCGCCGTGCTGCGCTTCGTTTCGCGGCGCACCTATCGGCCTTTCGCGTGGTACCGGATCGCGCTGGGCGGCGTCGTGTTCCTGTGGCTGGCCATGCGCTGAATGGGCCGCGGGCCCGGCTGGCGCTTTACTGACGCTTTATTTCGGCGCCTGATGCAGGGCCGGACCCGCCGCATCGATTTGCAGCCAGCCGCCCCGCGGCTCGGGCGCATGGTCGTAGTCCCAATCGGGCAGGACGATGCGCGTGTGCGGCTGCCCGTCCAGGTCCAGCCGGTGGACGGCGGGCCGATGCGTGTGCCCATGGACCAGCAGGCGCACGCCCGCTTGCCGGAAGGCCCTGCGGACGGCGTCGTTTTCCACGTCCATGATGCCGGCCGGCTTGTCGCGGTTGGCCTGCATGCTGCGCCGGCGCGCGCGGTCGGCGATGGCCCGGCGCAGGCCCAGCCCCAGCTTCAGGAAGGCGGCTTGCACGGCGGGCGAGCGCACGATCCGGCGGAAGCGCTGGTAGGAGCGGTCGGCGGTGCAGTACTGGTCGCCATGGGCCAGCAGCAGCCGGCCGGCGTCCGTGCGGAGTATGACGGGGTCGGGCAGCAAGCGGGCGCCGACATGGTCGGCCAGGGCCGGCCCGATCAGGAAATCGCGGTTGCCGCGCCCCAGCCATAGCTGCAGGGCGCCGGCCGCCTGGCGGAACTTGGCCAACGCGGTGGCCAGCCATTCCGGCGGAGCATCCAGGGCGTAGTCATCGCCGATCCAGACGTCGAAGATGTCGCCGCACAGGACCAGGACGTCGGCTTGCGCCCGGGCCTGGTCCAGAAAGCGGTAGAAGGCGGCGGCCGTTGCCGGCGTGCCGGGCCCCAGGTGGATGTCCGACGCGATCCAGACACGGCCCGTCAGCGGGATTTCAGTCAACGACCGTGGCTTTTTCGATGACGACGTCGTCGGTCGGGACGTCTTGATGGAAGCCCTTGTTGCCGGTTTTCACGGTCTTGATCTTGTCGACGATTTCCGTGCCTTCGACGACCTTGCCGAAGACGGCATAGCCCCAGCCGTTGGGCGTGGGCGCGGTGAAGTTCAGGAAGTCGTTGTCGGCCACGTTGATGAAGAACTGCGCGGTGGCGGAATGCGGATCGGCGGTGCGGGCCATGGCCAGCGTGTAGCGATTGTTCTTCAGGCCGTTGTTGGCTTCGTTTTCGACGGGGGCATGGGTTTGCTTTTGCTTCATGCCCGCCTCGAAACCGCCGCCCTGGATCATGAAGTTGTTGATGACCCGATGGAAGATCGTGCCGTCGTAGAAGCCTTCGCGGACGTAGGTCAGGAAGTTTTCGACGGTCTTCGGCGCTTTTTCGGCGTCGAGTTCGATCAGGATGGCGCCCTGGTTGGTCTGCAGGTTGACGCGGGGAGTTGTGCTCATGGTTTTACCTTCTTTGGAAGTGGATGTGGCGGCAAACGCCGTGTTTCCCAGGATCATCGCCAGGGAAGCCGCGCAAGCGAGGCTGAACGCACGCAGTCCCGGATGGATCCCGCGGCTTGGAAATGAAAAGATGCGCATGGGTTTCTATTGCCTTGGATGGAATGGGTGATCATTGCTTGAGCAGGGCGTCGGCCTTCTGCGCCCGGGCCTTGGCGCCCTGCGCGCCCATTCTGGCCGCTTCCTGGAACGACTGGCGGGCCAGCATGAGCTGGACCTCGCCCATGTTGGCTTGCGCCGCCGCATAGCCGGGATTGGCCGCCAGCGCCATGGAGAGGGCGTCGCGGGCCAGCTCGAGCCTGCCCTGCTTGACGTATTCCGCCGCCAGGTTGTTCCAGGGCTCGGGCAGCTCGGGGTAGAGCGTGGTCATGTCCTGGTAGACGGCGATCGCTTCCGCGCGGCGGCCCAGGGCCGAGAGCGCCCGGCCGTGCAGAAACAGCAGCTGGACGTCGGTGCCCAGCGTGTTCTGCCGGGCCAGCTGGGCGCGGCGCTTTTCGATGGCTTCGAGCGCTTCCTGGTTGCGGCCCTGGTCGAGCATCTGCGAGATGCGGTCGGTGATCTGGGAGGCGGTCAGCGGGATGCTGGTGTCGATGTCCGGCGTGGCGGCCTCCAGCAGCCGGGCCAGGCCTTTCCAGCCGCCTTCGGGCGGGGCTTCGTCCTTGAACAGCGGGGCCTCGTCCGCGGGGACGGGCTTTGCGGCGGCGGCCGGGATGAAGCCGGCCGGGCCTGGACCGGCCTGTACGGAGGAGGTAAGATCGGCGTTGGGCGCCAGGGCGGGCGTACGCGCCTGTGCCACGGCTGTGTTTGCCGGCCCGGTCGTTGCAAGCACGATCACCAATACGGGACAAGAAATTCGAAACACGGCTATGCGCCTATAAAAAATTGGCAGGGCAGGGGCCTGCCTGCGTTCGGCCGGCCCGCTTGCTATACTTATCGACCACCATTTTAGCCTTGCCTGCCGGGCCCGCGCCGAGTTTACCCCATGCGGGCCGCCCCGTTCAGGCCGCCCTTTGATTTACCGACATAAATATTTACCGACAAGAAGCCCGCCCGCACATGCTGCACATTTATAACACCCTTTCGCGCGCCAAAGAGCCCTTGAAAACCGCAGAGCCCGGCAAGGTCCGCATGTATGTATGCGGCATGACGGTCTACGATTTCTGCCACCTCGGGCATGCGCGGATGCTGGTCAGCTTCGACGTGGTCCAGCGCTGGCTGCGGGCCAGCGGCTACCAGGTCAGCTATGTGCGCAACATCACCGACATCGACGACAAAATCATACGCCGCGCCGTCGAGACCGGGCGCCGCCTGGGCGAGGTCACCGCCTTCTACATCGACGCCATGCACGCCGACGAGCGCGCGCTGGGCGTGGCGCCGCCCGATTTCGAGCCCAAGGCCACGGAGCACGTCGGCGACATGCTGGGCATCATCCGGAAGCTCGAGGAAAACGGCCTGGCCTACCGGTCCGAAGACGGCGACGTGAACTACTCCGTGCGGGGCTTCGAAGGCTACGGCAAGCTGTCGGGCAAATCGCTGGACGACCTGCGCGCCGGCGAACGGGTGGCGGTGGCGGCGGGCAAGCGCGACCCGCTCGACTTCGTGCTCTGGAAGGCGGCCAAGGCCGACGAACCGCCCGAGTCCAAGTGGGAATCGCCCTACGGCGTCGGGCGCCCCGGCTGGCACATCGAATGCTCGGCCATGAGCCGGGCGCTGCTGGGCCTGCCCCTGGACATCCACGGCGGCGGCCCCGACCTCAAATTCCCGCACCACGAAAACGAAATCGCCCAGACCGAAGGCGCTTTCGGCGGGAAGCTGGCATCGATATGGATGCATTGCGGCCCGCTCATGGTCGATGCCGACAAGATGTCCAAGTCCCTGGGCAATTTCCGCAGCATCCGCCAGACCATCGCGCTGGATCCCGATCTGCCGGACGGCCAGGCAAACTATGAGGCCAACCCGCGCGAAGCCGAAATGCTGCGTTTCTTCATCGTGCGCAACCACTATCGCAGCGTGCAGAACTACGCGCCCGAGAACCTGCTGGACGCGCAGAATTCGCTCGACCGGCTATACCAGACTCTGGCCAACGTTCCGGCCGAACCGGTCGACATCGACTGGAGCCACCCGTCGGCCCAGGCCTTCCGGGACGCCATGAACGATGACTTCAACTCGTCGGGGGCGGTGGCGGCCCTGTTTGAACTGGCCTCCGAAGCCAACCGCGGCGGCTCCGGCAAGGCGTCCGGGCTCATGCGCGCGCTGGCGGGCCTGCTGGGCCTGCTGCAGGCCGATCCCGCCCGCTATCTGCAGTCGCCCAGCCGCTATCAGCCGGCCGGCAAGCCGGTCGCCGGCCTGTCCGCCGAACGCATCGAGGCCTTGATTTCCGCCCGTGCCGACGCCAAGAAAGCGCGCAATTTCGCCGAGGCCGACCGCATCCGCAACGAACTGCAGGCCGCGGGCATCGAACTCGAAGACAAGGCCGGCGGCGCGACGCAATGGCGCCGGGCCTGATCGGGGGGAATGACAGTGAGTTCAGCGACGGTACACGACAAACCCGCGTTCTGGGATGAAGCCTCGGCCGAATTGATGGGCCGCGACCGCATCCTGCGCAAGGTGATTCCTCAGCATCAGTCCGAATGGCTGGGGCCTTCCACCACGCCTTTCATCACCCTGGCCCGGGCCCTGGTCGGCCACCAGATCTCGGTCAAGTCGGCCGAGGCCATGTGGCAGCGCTTCACCGATGCCTGCGGGCGCAATCCCACGCCGCGCGCGGTGCTGGCCCTGGCGGAAACCGACGTCAAGCTGCTGGGGCTGTCCAAGCGCAAGGCCGATTACGTGCTCGATCTGGCCCTGCACTTCGCCGACAAGAAGGTGCGGCCCTCTCAGTGGGTGTCCATGGACGACGAAGCCGTGATCGCCGATCTGTGCGCCATTCGCGGCATCGGCCGCTGGACGGCGGAAATGTTCCTGATCTTCAACCTGCAGCGGCCCGACGTCCTGCCCCTGGACGACGCCGGCCTGCTCAAGGCGATTTCGCTACACTACTTCAGTGGCGAGCCTGTTTCGCGGTTCGAGGCCCGGGAAGTCGCCCAGGCGTGGGCGCCGTGGCGCACCGTCGCAACCTGGTATTTGTGGCGCAGCCTGGATCCCGCCGCCGTGCAATACTGACAAAGCGAATGCTCTACTCTGGAAAACAAGCTCTTATGCGTAATACCTTCCTGGAATTCGAACAACCCCTGGCCGAACTCGAAAACAAGATCGAGGAACTGCGCTTCGTGCAAACCGATTCCGCGGTGGACATCTCCGAAGAGGTCGGGCGCTTGCAGCAAAAGAACCAGGCCCTGGCCAAAAGCATCTACGCCAAGCTGACGCCCTGGCAGACCGCCCTGGTGGCGCGCCACCCGCAGCGGCCCTACACGCTGGACTACGTCCGCGAAATCTTCACCGATTTCCACGAACTGCACGGCGACCGCATGTATGCCGACGACCAGTCCATCGTGGGCGGCCTGGCGCGCTTCGACGGCACGCCCTGCATGGTCATCGGCCACCAGAAGGGGCGCGACACCAAAGAGCGCGCGATGCGCAATTTCGGCATGCCGCGCCCGGAAGGCTACCGCAAGGCGCTGCGCCTGATGCGCCTGGCCGAGAAATTCCAGCTGCCGGTGTTCACCTTCGTGGACACGCCGGGAGCGTATCCGGGCGTCGGCGCGGAAGAGCGCGGGCAGTCCGAGGCCATCGGCCACAACCTGTACGCCATGGCCGAATTGCGCGTGCCCATCATTGCCACCATCATCGGGGAGGGCGGCTCGGGCGGGGCGCTGGCCATCGCCGTGGGCGACGTGGTCATGATGCTGCAGTACGCCACTTACGCGGTGATCTCGCCCGAAGGCTGCGCCTCCATCCTGTGGCGCAGCGTCGACAAGGCCTCCACCGCCGCCGAGGCGCTGGGCATCACCGCGCCGCGCCTCAAGGAGCTCGGCCTGATCGACCGCATCGTCAACGAACCAGTGGGCGGCGCCCACCGGGATCCGGTCTTGATGGCGCGGCAGCTCAAGCGCGCGCTGGCCGATTCCCTGCGCCAGGTCGCCGGCATGGCGCCGGACGAACTCATCGAACAGCGGCTGCAGCGCCTGATGTCCTACGGCCGCTTCCAAGACGCGCGCTGACGCGCCCGGGATGCTCGCCCAGGCGTTCTGGACTGACTTCGGCTCGCCCGTCCTGTCGCGGGCCATCGGCCTTGCGCTGTCCGGGCTGCCCGATCCGCCGCGGCGGATCGCGGTGGGCCTGAGCGGCGGCGTCGATTCCGCCATGCTGGCGGTGCACGCGGCCCTCCACGCCCGCCGCCATCGGCTGGAACTGCATTTCTTTCACGTGCATCACGGCTTGCAGGCGTCCGCGGACGACTGGCAGGCGCGGGTGCATGACCTGGCCCTGATGCTCCGGGTGCCCTGCCACGGATACCGCGCGCAGGTGGCGCTGGGGCGCGGCGACGGCATGGAGTCGGCCGCCCGCGACGCGCGCTACCGGGCCTTCGTGGAATTGGCCCGCCTGGCCGGGCTCCGGCACATTCTGCTGGCCCACCATGGCGACGACCAGGCCGAAACCGTGCTGCTGCGGCTGCTGCGCGGCGCCGGCCCCGCCGGCATGGCGGCCATGGCCGCCGCGAACGAACGCGACGGCCTGTGCTATGTGCGGCCGTGGCTGCAGCAGGATCGCGCCGCCATCCTGGAGCAGGCCGCGCTGTTCACCCAGGCCAGCGGCTGGGCGCCGGTCGTCGACCCCACCAACGCCGACGACCAGTACACGCGCGCGGCCCTGCGCGAACGCCTGGTGCCGGAACTGAATGCGCGCTGGCCGGGCTGGAAGGGCAATCTGCTGCGGCATGCGCGCCAGAGCGCCGAGGCCAGGCAGATCCTGTCCGACGTGGCGGCGCAGGACTTCGCCGGCCTGGAGCCTTCCGCCGACCGGCTCAGCTTTTCCCTGTCCGCCTGGCGCGCGCTGTCGCCGCCGCGCCAGGCCTTGGTGCTGAGGCACTGGCTGGCGCTGCTGGGCAAACGCATGCCCACCGACGCCCGATTGCAGGAGCTCATGCGCCAGTTGCGCGGGCTGCACGCCCTGGGGCACGACCGGCGCATGCGGCTCAGGCACGGCGATGCCTGGATATGCTGCCTGCGGGGCCGGGTCTGTCTCGAACCGGCCGGCGCGCCCGCGCCGCCCGCCGCGGGCGCGTTGGCGCCGCCTGGCGGCTTTTGTGAAAAACGGTAAAATAGACCGCTTTGCCTTGGCGGACTGGGTATTGCTGCCCGGCGAATGCGAATCGGTCCTGAAAGCGACATAATCCGGCGCGCGGGAGTAGCGGCGCGCCTTTTTGACACAGAGTAAATGATGTCCCTGATTGTTCACAAATACGGCGGTACGTCCATGGGCTCGGTAGAGCGCATCCAGAACGTGGCGCGGCGCGTGGCCAAATGGCATGCAGCCGGCCATCAGGTGGTCGTGGTCCCTTCGGCCATGTCGGGCGAAACCAACCGGCTGCTGGGCCTGGCCAAGGAAATCACGCCGCAGCCCGACACCCGCGAACTCGACATGCTGGCCGCGACGGGCGAACAGGCCAGCAGCGCATTGCTGGCCATGGCCCTGATGTCGCAAGGCGTCGCCGCGCGCAGCTATGCGGGCTGGCAAGTGCCCGTGCGCACCGACTCGTCCTTCACCAAAGCGCGCATCCGGTCCATAGACGAAACCCGCGTGAAGGCCGACCTCGACGCCGGCCGCGTGGTCATCGTCACGGGCTTCCAGGGCGTGGACGAAGACGGGAACATCACCACCTTGGGGCGCGGCGGCTCGGACACCTCGGCGGTCGCCATCGCCGCGGCGCTGAAGGCCGACGAATGCCTGATCTACACCGACGTCGACGGCGTCTACACCACCGACCCGCGCGTCGTGCCCGAAGCGCGGCGCATGACCGTCGTGTCGTTCGAGGAAATGCTGGAAATGGCCTCCCTGGGGTCCAAGGTGCTGCAGATCCGCTCGGTCGAGTTCGCCGGAAAATACCATGTCCCCGTGCGCGTGCTGTCGTCGCTCACCGACCCCCTGATTCCGCTCGAAGAAGAAATGGTTTCGGGCACCCTAATTACTTTCGAGGAAGATCAAAAAATGGAATCCGCCGTTGTTTCGGGCATTGCCTTCAGCCGTGACGAGGCCAAGTTCACCCTGCTTTCCGTGCCCGACACCCCGGGCGTGGCCTATTCCATACTCGGCCCGGTCGCCGCCGCCAACATAGACGTCGACATGATCCTGCAGAACCAGTCGGTCAAGGGCACGACGGACTTCTCCTTCACCGTCAACCGGAACGATTTCCTGCGCACGCAGGACCTGCTCAAGAACCAGATCGGCCCGGCCGTGGGCGCCACGGAAATCATTTCCGACGACAAGGTGTGCAAGGTGTCCATCGTCGGCATCGGCATGCGCAGCCACGTCGGGGTCGCCAGCCTGATGTTCCGCACGCTGGCGGAAGAAGGCATCAACATCCAGATGATCAGCACCAGCGAAATCAAGACGTCCGTCATCATCAACGACAAGTACATGGAACTGGCGGTACGCGCCCTGCACAAGGCGTTCGAGCTGGACCAGGACAAGACCCAGCAGGCCTGAACACGCTGACGGGGCGGGCGCCGATCCTGGTATGATCGACGTTTTCGCCCATGGCGAGCCCGCCGCCAGCACAAGCAAAATTATCATGCTAGAATGGCGGCCTGTTTTCGGAGACGTGGCCGAGAGGTTGAAGGTACTCCCCTGCTAAGGGAGCATACGGCTTATACCCGTATCGAGGGTTCGAATCCCTCCGTCTCCGCCAGATACTGGCATCGTTATCTGATCATAACGAACACAACCCGCCAAAAATCATGTAAAAACATGGCTTTGGCGGGTTTTTCTATGTAGGTATTTTTGTAGGTACCCGCGCAACGCGGGATTCACGATGCCTACAAATACCCGGATCTTCCCCGCTATCGGGGAACCAGCGCATTCAGGCGCTTCGGCGCTTCCCCACGATCGAAATTCCCTGGCGCTTCCATCGCCGCATGTTCCCAGGCTCTTCCATCGCCGCATGGCTGGGCGCTCTGCGCCTGGTGCCTTGCCGCAACCCATACGAGCAGGCCTTGAAAGCCGGCATGGGCGGCACGCGGACGGCAGATTCAGAAACCATCGGATTCCAGGGATGTCTCCATATAACAATTTATTTATTTATATATTATAATTTCTTCATGCATATGACAGAGAGAACCACGATGTCATCGTTCAACAAGGGCGATTTGCAAGCACCCGAGCAATTGCGCGAACGCGCTGGCGAAGCATGTGCATTGCTCAAGGCTCTTGCCAACGAAGACCGCTTGATGCTTCTGTGCCAGATCGCGACCGCTCGCCATAACGTGGGCGAACTGGAGGCGGTCACCGGCATCCGCCAACCCACCTTGTCGCAGCAACTGGCTGTGCTGCGAACGGAGGGGCTGGTCGAAACCGAAAAGGAGGGCAAGTTCGTCTACTACCGGCTGGCCAACGACAACGTCGTGCGCATCATGCGCATGCTCTGGGAAATCTACTGCGCCCCGAAATGAACGGATACGAGACCATGAAACACCACAAGAACCATATCGAAGGAGACGGCCCGATGGGTCAACAATTCAACCGGCGCCGT
>JACDJC010000421.1_pt1 | contig 50227 bp, 44 predicted proteins | sample 7454191 | NCBI WGS metagenome assembly JACDJC01 (sample SAMN14253291, study PRJNA609438) | sludge metagenome | isolation source: sludge after 25d culture with pyrite and EDTA | collected 2018-12-20 | reverse complement strand
GCGGATGTCGACGTTGCCGTAGAGGCGCAGGGGGTCTCGCTGATCATGGTCGCGCAATAGCCAGTACGCTAGTGCGCCACCAAGAGAAAGCGCGACGATGGCGATCACGACCCAGCGGGTTTTTTTGCTTGGGAGATTGGGAGTTGTCATCGATGAGTTTCCGCTGGAGACAGGTTCAGCGCTCGCGTGTGGCGGGCAAATGCGTCTGCGACCGGCGCCAGGCGATGGCCGCAATGCCAGCCCACACCAGCGTGCGAAGCGTCATGGCGATTGCCGTGCGCTGCTCCCAGGCGCCACCAAGAACCACATGCACGCCGAAAGCCAGGAATACGAACGCAGTCGCCACCGTGATGGCGATCGCCAGCCACGTGGCCCAGCGCCGGCGCAACCACAAACCGACGCCAGCGACGATGTATGCGAACCCGGCCATAAAGTTGAACCAGAGGACGAAAGGCACATAGCTTCCGGCCTCGTCGCGCGCCGCGCCTTCAAAGAACAGGACTGCGCCCCCCTCCCTGAGAGTCAGCAGGCCAAAGCCGATGGCCAGCAGAGAAATCACGCGCACCCAGATGTCGCGCCCGCTGTGTGCTGTCATGTTCATTGCTCCCGGTTCTTCAGGAAGGTTTGCGAATCGCTGCGGCACTTGCGGGCCGGACCGGTGATTCACGTGCCGCTTTCGATGCCACGCCGATAGATGGCATACACGGCCGGAGCCTCACGGCGGATTCGACTGACCTTGCCGGCCAGCAGGGACTGCATGACCAGCCCCTGGATCGTGCCGATGAACAACACGGCGGCGGCATCCACGTCCAGTTCCGCGCTCAGTTCGCCCTGTGCCTTGCCTGCTTCCATGAGGCGGCGCAGGCGTTGCTCGTACTGGCGGATCAGGGTTTGCACCATGCGCTTGGCCAGCGTTTCGTCAGAGCGTTGCAACTCTCCGAACAACATGCGTGGCACGCCCGGGTGCTTGGACACGAAGTCGATGTGCGTCATGAACATCGCCTCCAGGGCTGCCGCAGGGGATGCCCCGCTTTCGGCCGCCTTGTCCACGCTGGCCAGTAGGCGTTCGCTGACCCAGGACATGGTGGCTTGCAGGATCGCGTCCTTGGTGGGGAAGTGACGAAACAGCGCGCCCTGCGTCAAACCCATTCGATCGGCAATCGCCGTGGTCGTGATCTCGGCCGGGTTCTGCTCGGCAGCCAAGTCGACCACGGCTTGCACCGTGGCCGCGCGCCGCTCTTCGGCGGGCAGGTACTGGGGGCGTTCGCTCATTCTCTATTTCTCCACATAGTAAGTGACCTATTACTATCCTAGCACAACGAATTCCCGTTGTGGAAGAAGAGCAATCCGACGATTCGAGACAGAGCGAGCTTGATCGTGATCGCAGGCGACGAACGGCTTGGTTCTGCACAACTTCGGGCGTTGCTGCGTCAACGTGTGGGCGTTGAGAGCGACTTGACGGCATCCAGTCAGGAGACGATGCCGCGGGAGAACGGTTGTCGGGGGTGTGGGTTGCATTCTCGCTCGCACTGGATAAGATAGTAATATGTCACTCACTATTGAAAGGAGCTGGTGATGACTGCTGTCGGCTTGATGGCCCAACAGGCGCCGGCATCGCCTGAAAGCACGCCCCCCGATATCCTGGATGTGCTTGCCAACGCCTTGCGGGCACGCGGCACTGGCGGGGTGTCGCCGGCGGCGGGTCTGCTGGCTTGGTATGACTGGGCGCTACACCTCTGTCTTTCGCCTGGCAAGCAGCACAAGTTGCTGGAGAAGGGGCTGCACAAGCAGCAGCGCCTCGCGCGTTACGCAGTGCGCGCCGCAAACTCGCGCGCCTGCCCGACTTGCATCGAGCCGCTGGAGCAGGATCGGCGCTTCGCCGATGCTGTTTGGCAGCAATGGCCCTTCAACGTGATTCACCAGGGCTTCTTGCTGCAGCAGCAGTGGTGGCACAACGCCACCACTGGCGTGCGCGGCGTGTCGCGCCATCACGAGAGATTGGTCACTTTCGCCGGCCGGCAGTGGCTCGACATGTGGTCGCCGGCCAATTTCATCTGGACGAATCCTGAGGTGCTGCGCGCCATCACGGACAGCGGTGGTGCCAACCTCTGGCACGGCGCAATGAACTTCCTGGAAGATGCACGGCGTCTCGTGCTCGACGAAGGGCCGGCAGGAGTCGAAGGGTTCGAGGTCGGCAAGGACGTGGCGGTCACGCCAGGAAAGGTGGTGTTCCGCAATCACCTGATCGAGCTCATCCAGTACACGCCCACCACGACCGACGTGTATGCCGAGCCGGTGCTAATCGTCCCTTCCTGGATCATGAAGTACTACATCCTCGACCTGTCGCCGCACAACTCGATGGTGAAGTACCTGGTCGATCAGGGGCACACGGTGTTCATCCTTTCATGGAAGAACCCGACGGCAGCCGATCGTGACCTCGGCCTGGAGGATTACCGCTGGCTGGGGGTCATGGATGCGATGGACGCGGTCACGTCCATCGTGCCCGAACGCAAGGTGCAGGCGGTCGGCTATTGCCTGGGCGGCACGTTGCTCTCGATTGCCGCCGCCGCGATGGCGCGCGATGGCGACGAGCGTCTGCAAAGCCTGACGCTGCTGGCGTCGGAGATCGATTTCCGCGAGTCGGGCGAGATCGCGCTTTTCATCGACGACAGTCAACTGGCATGGCTGGCAGCCGGCATGTGGGACAAGGGCTATCTCGACGGCAAGCAGATGGCTGGCGCGTTCCAGATGCTCAACTCGCGCGACCTGATCTGGTCGCGCCGGGTGCGCGAGTACCTGCTGGGTGAACGGCAGGGGTTCAATGACCTGATGGCCTGGAACGCCGACGTGACCCGGATGCCGTATCGCATGCACAGCGAATATCTGCGGCGTTTGTATCTGGACAACGATCTGGCTGAAGGACGCTACCGCGTCGGCGGGAAGCCCGTGGCGATCGCCGACATCGAAGTGCCGATGTTCATCGTCGGCACGGTGCGCGACCATGTCGCCCCTTGGCCGTCTGTGTACAAGATGCACCTGCTCAGTGATGCGGAACTGACTTTCGTACTGACCAGTGGCGGACACAACGCCGGCGTGGTCAGCGAGCCGAGGCACCCCCGACGCAGCTACCAGATTGCCACCCGCAGCACCGGCGCTCGCTACGTCGATCCGCAAACGTGGCGCGACGAAACCCCGCTGAATGACGGCTCCTGGTGGCCGGCCTGGCAGCAGTGGCTGGCGCGGCGCTCGGCCGGGCGCGTGACGCCGCCCGCCATGTTCGGGATGCATGGCGTGTACGCACCGCTTGGCGATGCGCCGGGGACATACGTGGCGATGAAGTGACCTGAAGCCCCGAGGCCGCGACAAGACCACCTCAATCTCAATCGGGCAGTTCTTCAGGAAGGCCCGCACACGCCCCGTTGGGGCACATCTCGACGAAGGAGTACTGCAATGAACGGCGACCGGCCCATCCATCTCTACAAGGCCAATGCCCAACTGCAGCTGCAGATCACCCGTCTGCTGCAAGAGAGCGGCCAACAGTGGCTCGAAGCGATGCAGCAGATCAGCGCTGGCGGCGTGTTGGAGACCACCTCGCGCATCCATGGCCTTCAGCAAGCGGCGGACTGGCAAGCGCTCGCGACTTTGCCAGTCGAGGTGTTCCAGCGCTTGTTTCAGGGTCGCGTGGGAGATGCGCAAGCAGTCGCCAACGCCGCTGCCAAGAGCCAGGCCGTTTTTGCCGATGGCCTGCGCCAGGCGCTCGTCACTTGGCAGGAGTCTGTATCGGCGACGTTCGGCGCCAGCGGCGACACAGCCTCTTTTGCGCAGCTTTTCCAGCCGTGGACTGCCCAAAGCTCGGCACCACAGGGCAAGACTAGGAAATAAGGGGGACGCAATGAACACGAAGCAACGGACCGCACTTGTGACGGGCGGCAACCGGGGGCTGGGCGCGGCGATCGCTCATGCCCTGCACGATGCTGGCCACCGCGTGATCGTTACGCATACCCTCGGCAACACCACGATTGGCCAGTGGCAGGAAGCGCAGGCAACACAGGGCTACATATTCACTGCTTACGGCGTAGATGTATCCGAATACGAGTCATCGCAGGAACTGGCGCGGAACATCCACGCCGATGGTCATCGGATCGACATCCTGGTGAACAACGCCGGCATCACTCGCGATGCCACGCTGCGCAAGCTCGACAAGGCCGGCTGGGACGCCGTGCTGCGCACCAACCTGGACTCCATGTTCAATGTCACCAAGCCATTCATCGATCCGATGGTGGAGCGTGGCTGGGGGCGCATCGTCAACGTCTCGTCGATCAACGGCAGCAAGGGGCAGTTCGGCCAGACCAATTACTCGGCGGCCAAGGCCGGCGTGCACGGCTTCACCAAGGCGCTGGCGCAGGAGGTGGCGCGCAAGGGCGTGACGGTCAACACCGTCTCGCCGGGCTATCTGGCCACCGAAATGGTGATGGCCGTGCGCGAAGACGTGCGCCAGAAGATCATCGAAGCGATTCCGGTGGGTCGCCTTGGCCAGCCGGATGAGATCGCGGCGCTGGTGGCCTTCATCGCCAGTGAGGCTGCCGCCTTCATGACGGGCAGCAACGTGGCGATGAACGGTGGCCAGCACATGTCTTGAGTCGGGGAGCCCGTGGCGCTAGCGGGTGGTCTCCGACGCGGCAAGCAGAGCAGCGCCAGAACATTTTTCCCATCACCGAAGGGGAAAGCGAGGCGCAATCCGCATGAGGTGGACGCAGGCCAGGAGCGAGGCGAACAGGAGGCCGCATTGGAACTCAGACTACTGCGCTACTTCATTGCGGTCGCGGAAGAATTGCATTTCGCGCGGGCGGCGGAGCGCCTTGGCGTCGAGCAATCTCCCGTGTCGCGCGCAATGCGCAATCTCGAAGCCACACTCGGCGTGCAGTTGTTCGACCGCAGCGCGCACCAGACGCGGCTAACCTGGGCCGGTCAAGTGTTCCTCGGTGAGTGCCGGCGCGTGCTGGCCACCGTGGAACAGGCAGTGAGTGCTGCAAAGTCGGCGGCGCAGGGCTATCAGGGCTATCTACGCATCGCCATCTGCGACAGTTTGGCGCAGCCCCACATTGCGACCTTGCTGGCGCGCAGCCGCGAGGAAGAGCCCGAACTGGAAATTCGCGTCTTCGAGCTGCCTTTCGCACAGCAGCTCAAGGGCCTGCACAACGATCTGCTGGACGTCGGCTTTGCGCTGTCGAACGCGGTGAATGATGGCATTGTCGCCGAGCCCGTGTGGACCGATCCGCTGTCGATGATCGTGCCCGTGCGCCACCCCTTGCTGGCGCACGCGGAAGTGCCGCTGGATGAAGCCTTGAAGTTCCCGCTGGTGCTGTGCCATCCGGACGCGGGATCGGGTTGCCACCATCAGATCCAGGCTGTACTACAACATGCGTCCAAGCCGCCCAAGCTGGTAGACCAAGTAACGAGCTTGGGCGTGATGCTGACTCTGGTCGGTGCCGGTTACGGCATCGGTTTCGCCATAGCCTCGCAGGTGCAGACCCTGAATCGTCCCGACATAGCCGTCCGCCCCCTGTCCGGCACGCCGCCCATGCTGTTCACCTACCTGCTGCGTCGTCGCGCCGAACCCTCTGAACCTGTGAAGCGGTTCCTGCAGCGCGCCCGCGAGGAGTTCCTGCAGAAGGGAGATGAACCGGCCTCGTGACGTTGATCGCTCGGGTACATTGGCTACTGCTGGCTGTCCATGGCTCGCACTGGACCTGTTCGGAGCGCGCGTTGACCAAGCGTGTTTTTTCAGTCCACAATAACGTCCATCTCGGTTCGCCGAGTGCGGAAAACTCGTTATCAATCAACGAGTTGGGAACGCGATGATGTTCCCTTCACCCGCTCCACGGCTTCCGTCCACGGCTTCCGTCCAGGGCGCAGGTGCGCGGTCCTGCAGCCCTCCGGCCAGCGCGCAGGCGCCCCGGCCTTACAGCATTTCCTCCGGCGCGAACGGCGTCAGCAGCCACATCAGCGCCCGCAGGCCGACGCTTGCGCCCGGCTCGCTGCCTTCGGCATCGGGCACGCTGGCGGAGCCTCCGACCCAGCGCAGCCGCCCGCTGTCGTCCTTCAGCACGCGGTAGCTGCTGTTGCGCGTCACGTCGTCGAAGAGCCGCACCAACTCTGCGGCGACGGCGGCGTCGGGAATCACCAGGCCCAGTTCGGTGTTCAGGTGCCGCGAGCGCGGATCGAGGTTCATCGACCCGATCAGCACGCTTCGTCTGTCGACGACGACGGCCTTGGCGTGCAGGCTCGCCAGCGACGAGCCGAAGCGCCCGAGCTGCGCGCGCGCCGTGCCGAGCTGGTTGCGCAGCTCGTACAGTTCCACGCCCATGTCGATCAGCTGCGGGCGATAGCGCGCGTAGCCCACGTGCACCACCGGCGCGTCGGTCGACGCCAGCGAGTTGGTGAGCACGCGAACGCGCACGTTTCGCCGGCGAAGCGCACGAATGAGCGCGACACCGTGCTCGCCGGGAACGAAATACGGCGTGACGAGGATCAGCTCGTCGCGAGACGACGAAAGCAGCCGCGCAACCTCGTCGGCGATCGATGCCGACGCCTTCGCGCCGGCGGATGCATCGCTGGCGGCGATCTTCGCCGGCGTGTCCGCCAGCACGCGCACGTCGGACCAGCGCAGCCGCAGGCGCCCGGCCTTCAGCTCGCGCGCCAGCGCGCTGGGCGGCACCGGCGTGGAGTCGGCTGCTTCCACGATTTCGCCCTGTGCGTCGACCTCCGGCTGCGGCGACTCGGATACCGGCCCCTTGCAGCGCGGCGTTTCACGGATCAGCTGCGCGACCGGATAGGCGAGCGGGTCGTTCCAGAAGCGATCGAAGGACGCCGAAAGCCGCAGCACCGCCGGGCCGGCGACGAGCACGTCGAGGTCGACGAAATTGCTCTTCGGACTGCGCACGAAATACGCGTCGCCGAGGTTGCGCCCGCCGGTGGCGGCGATCGCGTTGTCGGCGACGAACATCTTGCCGTGCATGCGCTGGTCGATCCGCTCGAGATCGGTGAGCGACGCGAGGATGCGCGTGTACGTGGAGAAGCGCCCCGCGGGAAACGGGTTGAACAGACGCAACTCGACGTTGCGATGCTGCGTCAGGCACAGCAGGCTCTCGTCGGATGCGGCGGTGTTCAGGTCGTCGACGAGCATCCGCACGCGCACGCCGCGCACGGCGGCGCGGTGCACTTCGCGCAGCAGCGTCCGCGCGGAAGCGTCGTTGCGCACGATGTAGTACTCGAGGTCGAGCGAGCGTTCGGCACTGCGTGCGAGGCTGACCAGCGTGCCGAGCGCGTCCTCGCCGGAAATGAGCAGGCGCACGCCGGAGGCGTTCGCGTCGGGTGCGCTGGCGGCAGCCATGCGACCGAGCGTCGTGCTTTGCGGGTGCGCAAAGGCGTGCTGCGCCGGCCGCGGCTGCGGCGCGGGGAGGGTGGCGCAGGAAACGAGCGACAGCGAGAGCGGGAACATGAGCGCGAGCGCGAGCGCGAGCCGGTCCAGCCACAGGAAGCGCGCCCGTGTCCGGGCAGATGCGTCGGCCATTGCGATCGTCGGGCAGGCGGAAAGCGACCCGGCAGCGGGGTGCTGCGGGCGAAGCAGTCTACCGCGCGGGCCGTAGGCTACAGTGGCGCATGGAGGAGTTCCGATGAAGGCCGCGTACCTCACGCACCCGAGCTTCCTGCTGCACGAGATGGGGCCGCACCATCCGGAGTGCCCGGAGCGGCTCGCGGTGATCGCCGATCGGCTGCTGCTGCGCGGCGTCAGCGATTACCTGGACTCGATCGAGGCGCCCGAGGCCACGCCGGAGCAGATCGGCCGCGCGCACGACATGCGGTACTTCCTCGAGTTGCAGGCGAATGCGCCGCGCGAGGGCTATTCGCAGATCGACCCCGACACCCTGATGAATCCGCACACCTGGAGCGCGGCGCTGCACGCCGCCGGTGCGGCGGTGCGCGCCACCGAACTCGTCGTCCGCGGGCGGTACCGGCGCGCATTCTGCGCGGTGCGCCCGCCGGGTCATCACGCCGAGCGCGGACACGCGATGGGCTTTTGCTTCTTCAACAACGTCGCGGTGGCCGTGCTGCATGCGCTCGAGGTGCTCGGCCTGCAACGCGTGGCCGTCGTCGACTTCGATGTGCACCACGGCAACGGCAGCGAGGACATCCTCGCCGGCGACGAGCGGGTGATGATGGCCTCCACTTTCCAGTCGCGGCTGTATCCGTTTCTCGGCGAAAGCCCGCGCGGGCCGAACATGTGCAACGTGCCGCTCGAGCCGTACAGCGACGGCGCGGCGATGCGCCACGCGGTGCTCGAATACTGGTTGCCCGCGATGAAGGCGTTCGCACCGCAGATGATCTTCGTCTCGGCGGGGTTCGATGCGCATCGCGAAGACGACATGAGCCACCTCGGCTGGCGGGACGAAGACTACGCGTGGCTCACCACGCAGATCGTCGATTTCGCCGACGAGCATTGCGCAGGCCGTGTCGTTTCCTCGCTCGAAGGTGGCTACCAACTCGCCGCGCTCGCGCGCTGCGTCGAATTGCACCTTCGCGCGCTGATCGGCATCGACTGACGGCGGGCACCCGCAGCAGACGTGGAACACCTGCATACGCTGACCGCGCTGTTCGACCCGTCGCGCATCGTCTTCGTTTCGGGGCCGTCTCCGGTGCCGGAATGGGTCGAGGAACTCGGCCGCAAGCTGGCCGAATCGAAGGCCGAAGTGCGCCGCGTCGTTCTGCGGCCGGGCGCGGCCGCGGCGACGACGAGCGGGGAGGAAGCGGCGACGGCGGGGAGCGAGGCGGCGCAGCCCGACCCGGCCGAGCCCGGCCCGGCCGAGCCCGGGCGGGCCGAGCGCGAAAGCGTCGACCTCGCCGTGCTCGCCGTCGATTCGGCGCACATGGCCGAGGCACTGGACCAGGCGATCGTCGCCGGCGCGCGCGCGGCGATGATGTTGTGCGAGACGCCCGATCCGTCGAGTGCCGAACGACTGCTCGCGCGCGCGCGCCAGGAGCGGATCCGGCTGTTGGGACCCGGCACGCTCGGATTCGCGCGCCCGCCGCGCCGGCTCGACGCCGGCCGGCTCGGAGCGCTGCCGGCGCCGGGCAACGTCGCGCTCGTCACGCAGTCGGGCGTGCTCGGTGGCGCGATCCTCGACTGGGCCGGCGACACCGCGATCGGCTTCTCGCTGGCCGTGTCGCTCGGCGCCGAACTCGACGTCGACGCCGCGCAGGTGCTCGACTTCCTCGCCAACGATCCGTCGACGAAGGCGGTCGTCGTCTACCTGGAAGCGGTGCGCGATGCGCGCAGCTTCATGAGCGCGCTGCGTGCGCTGGCGGCGGTAAAACCGGTCGTCGTCCTGAAGGGCGGACGCGACGACGCCCGGCGGCCGACGGCACGCACGCATTCGGGGGCGATCGTCGGCAGCGACGCGATCTACAGCGCGGCGCTGCGGCGTGCCGGCGCGGTGCAGGTGCGGCTGTTCACGCAGTTGTTCACGGCAGCGCGCTATCTGGCTTCGCGCAACTGGCCGCTCGGCAAGCGGCTCGCCATGATCGGCAACGGCAACGGCCCGCTCGTGCTCGCGTCCGACCAGGCGTGGTTCGCCGGCATCCGACTGTTGCCATACACCGAACCCACGCACCGGCGGCTGGCGGCCGCGCTGCCGGGCGTCGGGATTTCCAACCCGCTGAACCTGGGGATCTCGGCGAACGCCGACGACTACGCGGCCGCGCTCGAGGCGATCGCCTACGACCCGGAATCGGATGCGATGCTCGTGCTGCTGGCGCCGTTTGCCGGTGTCGATGCGGTGCAGATCAGCGAACGTGTCGCGCGCATGGCCGGTACGCTCGGCAAGCCGCTGTTCGCGTGCTGGCTCGGCGACAATTCCACGCGGCCGCTCCGCGCCTGGCTCGACGCCGCCGGCGTTCCCGTCTTCCGCACGCCCGAAGCGGCGGTGGACGCCTTCTCGACGGTGGCGACGTTCTACCAGAACCAGTTGCTGCTGCAGCAGACACCGCGCTCGTTGTCCGATATGACCGCGCCCGACGCCGACCGCGCGCGCGCGGTGCTCGATGCGGCGCTCGCCGAAGGGCGCGAGGTGCTCACCGAGCTCGAGTCGAAGTCGCTGCTCCACGCCTTCCACGTTCCGGTGAACCGGACGCTGCTCGCGACCGACCGCCAGCAGGCGGTGGCGGCGGCCAACCTGATCGGCTATCCGGTCGTCATGAAGATCAGCTCGTCGGACGTCGCGCACAAGAGCGACGTCGGCGGCGTTTCGCTGAACGTGCGCAATGCCACCGAAGTGCGCGAGCAGTTCGACGCAATCCTGCGGTCGGTTCGCGAGGCGCGTCCGGAGGCACGCATCCAGGGAGTGACGCTGCAGCCGATGAGGCTCGGCCAGCACGGCCGCGAACTGTACGTCGGCGTGTTCCGCGATCCGCTGTTCGGACCGGTGATCGCCTTCGGCACCGGCGGAACGCGCGTGGAGATCCATCGCGACACGACGCTCGAGTTCCCGCCGCTGAACAGCTTCCTCGCCCGCAGCATGATCGCGCGCACGCGGGTGGCGCGCACGCTGGGCGAGTACGGCGACGCGCCGGCGGTCGACCTCGAGGCGCTCGAGCGGCTGCTGGTGCGGGTTTCGGAGATGGTCTGCGAGCTGCCGCAACTGGCCGAGCTCGACATCAACCCGATCATCGCCGACGAAGGCGGGCTGATCGCCGTCGACGCGCGCGCGGTCGTCGATGCCGCAGCCGCCCCGCGCGAGCCGCACGACCGGCGCCGCTACGCGCACATGGCGATCATGCCGTACCCCTCGGAACTCGTGCGCCGCTGCACGCTGCGAGACGGGCGCGCCTTCACGATCCGACCGATCCAGGCCGAGGACGGTGAGCGGCTGCAACGCTTCGTGCGCGGACTGTCGGAGCAAACGCGTTATTTCCGCTTCATCTCGGCGTTGAACGAACTGTCGCCGCGGATGCTCGTTCGCTACACGCAGATCGACTACGACCGCGAGCTCGCGCTGGTCGCGGTGCTCGACGCGCAGGACGATGCGCAGGACGATGCGCAGGAGGGCGCGGAGGGCGACGCGGAGGCCGATGCCGAAGCCGACGCGGAGGACGATGACACGTCGATCGTCGGCGTCGTGCGCTATCTGCTGAACCCGGACCGCCGCAGCTGCGAGTTCGCCATCGCGATCGCCGACGAGTTCCAGCGCCAGGGCCTGGGTTCTACGTTGATGAAAGAGATCGTTGCGCAGGCGCGCCGACGAGGGCTCGAGCGCATCGAGGGATTCGTCCTTGCGGCGAACATGCCGATGATGCGATTGATGCACTCGCTCGGCTTCGCCGTGCAGACGGATCCGGAAGATCCGTCGTTGAAGCGGGTTTGGCTGCAGCTGGACGGCGAAGAGTGAAGGCCGCGCCGAGGAGGGGGCCGACGCGTTTGCGTGAAGGCCGCGGCGAGGAGGAAGCCGACGCGTTTGCCCGGCGGCATGCGGGCACGATGGCGGATCGATGAAACGGTGCTGGGCGGCGGTGTGCCGTGAAGTGGTGCACGGTCAGGTGCGGCATTGTGGAGCGGGGGCTGCGGAGGGCGGTGTGCGGAGGGCGGTGTGCCCGGCACTGCGGAGCGCAGCGCTGGGGAGCGCGGCGCCTGGGGAGCGCGGCACTGCCAAGCGCGGTACTGCGGAGCGCAGCGCTGCCAAGCGCAGCGCTGGCAAGCGCAGCGCGGCCGATGAGGTCTGCGAAACCCAGCGTTTCCGGCTGCGATGACCGTTTCTCGGAGGAAATTGCAGCGTTTGGCAGCGCAGAGGCCTTCGGCCTGGACGGGTAACGCAGCGTTCCCGAGCGGGAGGTATCCACGAGGGCCGAAAGCGGTACACGGAGCCCGTTTTGCAGGGCTCTCACTTCAGCGATGGGGCGGAAGGCAAACGCTCCGGCCGTACATCGATTCGGCAGCCGAATTGCGTCCGGGGTGCTACGGCGCTGAAGGCGCTGATCGTGCGGGGCGGACCAGGACGGCAATCGAAGGTCCGATCGACGGCGCTGCGGACTGCGCACCGGTGGGTGGTGCACGGCATGCCGCTGGTTGCCGGCAGTGGGCAAGTCTGTGGCGCTGCAGCCCGCGCGGCCTCGAGGATCGAAGCGTCGAGTTGTCCATGAAAGGGTCGAGCCCGGGCCCGCGCTGCGTTACGCAGAATTCCCGGACGTGCAGATCGCTCCGTAGCGGAAAACGCCGTGTCTTGCTGCGTAACGGAAGCGCGTACGCGGCGATGCCCGGGGCGCCGTGCGAACGCCACCCCGGAGCGAGACGGAAAACGCGTGCGCGCCGATGCTGCCAATGCGGCGCGAACGACGCCCGCAGCGAGGTGCCGACGGCGTGCGGGACGGGGACAGCGCGCAAGACGCCGCCTGCGGGCCGGCTTCTGCCGAAGCGCAAGACGGTGCGAACCAGCCAGGCGCTGCTCGCCAGGCGAGACGGTGCCGACGCCGGCGGAACACACGTCGCCTTCACGCACACGTCGCCTTCACGCCGAAGCGCTTGCTGCTTGCGGACTCCGCAAGAGGAGGGGCGCGCAGAGGTGCTCGAAAATCGAGACTTCTCTGGGATGCAACGCGCTCCATACGGGCAAACGCTCGTTAATCGAGCGTTTGCCGCAGCCCGGCGCCACGCATGGGCGCCGAGGCTCGGTGCGGACGCCCAGGCGCCCATGCCCGACGCCGCACGCCTCTGGCGCCGCACGCCTGGCGCCTGGTGCCGCACCCCCGACCCCGCACGCCTGCCGCCCAACCCCCGCCCCTGCACCGCGTCCCGTCAACCCCCCCGGTGATACGAGGTGACCCGCTCCACCTCTTCCTTCGACCCCAGGATCACTGCGACGCGCTCGTGCAACTTCGACGGCACGATCTCCATGATCCGCTGGATGCCGTTGGTCCCGGCGCCGCCGGCCTGCTCGACGAGGAACGACATCGGATTGGCTTCGTAGAGCAGGCGCAATTTGCCGGGCTTGTCGGGGTCGCGGTTGTCGCGGGGGTAGAGGAAGATGCCGCCGCGCGTCATGATCCGATGGACGTCCGCGACCATCGACGCAACCCAGCGCATGTTGAAGTCCGCGCCGCGCGGGCCCGTCTTGCCGGCGAGCAGTTCGTCGATGTAGCGCTTCACCGGCGGCTGCCAGTGGCGTGCGTTCGAGGCGTTGATCGCGAACTCGCGCGTCGCCTCGGGGATGCGCATGCGGTCGGCGGTGAGCATCCACGCGCCCGGTTCGCGATCGAGCGTGAAGCACGCGACGCCGTCGCCGACGGTGAGCACGAGCAGCGTCGAGGGTCCGTAGACCGCGTAGCCGGCAGCGACCTGCTTCGTACCCGGTTGCAGGAAGTGCGTTTCGTTCGGTTCCTTCACGCCCTCGGGCAGGCGCAGGACCGAGAAGATCGTGCCGACCGACACGTTGACGTCGATGTTCGACGAGCCGTCGAGCGGGTCGTACAGCAGCAGGAATTCGCCCTTGGGGTAGCGGTTGGGGATCGGGTAGGGCGCGTCCATTTCCTCGGAGGCCATCGCCGCGAGGTTGCCGCCCCATTCGTTGGCTTCGAGCAGCGCCTCGTTGGCGATGACGTCGAGCTTCTTCTGCGACTCGCCCTGGACGTTCGACGAGCCCGCTTCGCCCAGGCAATCGGCGAGTGCGCCTTTCGACACGGCGATACCGATGCGCTTGCAGGTGCGCGCGATCACCTCGAGCAGCATGCGCAACTCGGTCGGGATCAGGCCTTTCTCGCGCTGCTTCTCGACGAGGTATTGGGTGAGACTGACGGGGCGCGGCAGCATGGCGGCTCCTGCAGGGAACGGAATTACGGTGTCTGGCGTTCGGCGGCGCTTCAGGCGGCCAGCGCTTTTTCGACGATTTCGCGCACGTCGTTCGACAGCGGTCGGTGCTGCGCGACGCGTTCGAGCGCGTCGCGCATCGATCGACGCCGAGCCGGCTCGAACTTGCGCCATCGATCGAGCGCGCGCGCCAGGCGCGCCGCCGTCTGCGGATTCAAGGCGTCGGCCTCGAGCACGCGCTCGACCCAGAACGCATAGCCCGATCCGTCGGCGGCGTGGAACTCGGCGAGGTTGCCGTTGCAGAAGCTGCCGACGAGCGCGCGCAGGCGGTTCGGGTTGCGCATCGAGAACGCCGGGTGCAGCATCAGCCCGCGTACGCGGTCGAGCACCGGCGCGTCGCCCGGCTGGCGGTGCATCGTCGCCTGTAGTGCGAACCACTTGTCGAGCACCAGCGGCTCGTCTGCATGGCGCGCGGCGAAACGGGCGAGTGCGTCGTCGCGTGCAGCGCCGCCGGTGCGCAGCAATGCGTGCAATGCGCCGATGCGGTCGGTCATGTTGTCTGCGTCGCCGAACTGCGCGGTGGCTGCGTCGCTCGCCTCGCGCGCCTGGGTCTCCACCCAGAAGGCGAGCGCGGCATTCTTCAGCGCGCGTCGCCCGGCCGCGGCGGGGTCGGACGCATACGGCGCACCGTCGTTGCAACTCGACCACGCATCGCGCCAGCGCGCAGCGAGCGCGTTCGCGAGGCAACCGCGCACCGCGTTGCGTGCTGCGCGCAGCGCCTGCGGATCGACGACGTCGAGTTGTTCGGCGACGAAGCCTTCGGACGGCAGCGTGAAGAGCTGCTCGCGAAACGCCGGGTCGAGTGCGCCGTCGACGAGCAGTGCGTCCACCGCGGCGACCAGCGGCGCGCAGCGCGAGTGCAGATCGGCACCGGCGAGCACCGCGAGGATCGTGCGGATCATCAATCGTTGCAGCGCTTCCCAGCGATTGAACGGATCGCTGTCGTGGGCGGCGAGCAAGGCGAGCGCGTCGTCGCCGTAGTCGTGCTCGACGACGATCGGCGCGGAAAAATTGCGCGCGAGCGATGGCAGCGGCTCGGCGTCGACGTCGTCGAAGACGAACTCGTGCCGCGCCGCGGTGAGTTCGAGCACCGCGCTGTGCTCGCCGGTTTCGCCGCGGCGCGCGTCGACCGGGTGAAGCCGCCCGTCTGCGAACTCGGAGAGGCGCAGCGGCAGGTCGCGTCCGTCGTTGCGGCCGACCAGGCCGACGGCGAAGGGAATGTGCAGCGGAAGCTTCGCCGTTTGTCCCGGCGTGGGCGGGGTGTGCTGCGTGAGTTCGAGCGTGTAGCGGCGCGCGCCGGCGTCGTAGCGGCCGCGCGCCTGGACGCGGGGCGTTCCCGCCTGCGAGTACCAGCGGCGGAACTGCTCGAGCGCCAGGCCGTTGGCGTCGCCGATGGCCGAGACGAAATCGTCGCAGGTGACCGCCTGCCCGTCGTGGCGCGCGAAATACAGGTCCAGTCCGCGGCGGAAGCCGTCGCGACCCACGAGCGTCTGCAACATCCGGATGACTTCCGCTCCCTTCTCGTAGACGGTGACGGTGTAGAAGTTGTCGATCTCCTCGTACGCGTCGGGTCGGATCGGGTGCGCCATCGGGCCGGCGTCTTCGGCGAACTGCGCCGAACGCAACACGCGGACGTCCTCGATGCGCTTGACGGCGCGCGCGCTGGCCGCGCCCTTCGCGCTCCGCGCCGCCAGCACGTCGGCCGAGAATTCCTGGTCGCGGAAGACGGTCAGGCCCTCCTTGAGCGTGAGCTGGAACCAGTCGCGACAGGTGACGCGGTTGCCGGTCCAGTTGTGGAAATACTCGTGCCCGACCACCGATTCGACCGCGGCGAAGTCGTTGTCGGTGGCGATGTCGGGGTCGGCGAAGACATACTTCGCGTTGAAGATGTTCAGCCCCTTGTTCTCCATCGCCCCCATGTTGAAGTCGCTGACCGCGACGATCATGAAGCGATCGAGATCGAGCTCGAGGCCGAAACGCTGCTCGTCCCAGCGAATGGCGCGCTCGAGCGAATCCATCGCGTGCACTGCGCGCGCTTCGTTGCCGGGCTCGACCCAGACCTGGAGCAGCACGTCGCGCCCGGACTGCGTGCGCAGCCGTCGCTCGATCGGCGCAAGGCGTGCGGCGACGACGGCGAACAGGTAGCTCGGCTTCGGGAACGGATCGTGCCAGGTGGCCCAGTGCCATTCGTCCGGCGCGACCGCATCGTCGCTCGAATCGTTGTTCGACGCGCCGCGAGCGGCGCTTCCGGTCTCGCGAGCGGCGCTTCCGGCGTCGACCAGGTTGCCGTTCGACAGCAGCACCGGACAGCTTTCGCGCGGCGCGCGCAGCGTGACGGTGTAGCGCGCCATCACGTCGGGGCGGTCGGGAAACCAGGTGATGCGCCGAAAACCCTGCGCTTCGCACTGCGTGAAATAGCCGCCGTTCGACAGGTACAGTCCGCTCAGCGCGGTGTTGGCCTGCGGGTCGATCTGCACGACGGTGCCCAGTTCGAAGCGCTCGGGCGTGCGGTCGATGGTCAGCGTGCGCTCGTCGACGCGATATGCGGTGGGTTCGAGCGGGCGCCCGTCGACGCGCAGGTCGAGCAGTTCGAGCTGCTCGCCGTCGAGCACCAGCGCCGCCGGCGCGTCGGGGGCGGCCTGCGGATTGCGGCGCACCGACAGCGTCGCCCGCACGAGCGTCTTGCGCGGATCGAGATCGAATACCAGCCGGACGTCGTCGACGAGCCACGGCGGCGGCGTGTAGGCGGTACGATGGACAGTCACGGAGCGGCGCTCGGGCTTCGGCGAAGGGTCTGCCGATTGTAAGCGCTCGTCCCAGCGGTCGAGCCGATCACCGGCAAGACCGTCGGCGAGCGAGGACCGTTTCGTCAGGATCGGCGGGCGCCGCGTTTGCCGCAGGCGATCCCTGCTCGGCCGGAGGCGACCCATGCTCGCATTTCGTCGTTGGCTGTCGTTGGCGCTGCTCGCCGCGTTCTCGGCGCTGGCCGCCGGTTGCGCCGCCCCCCTGCGCGGCGAGGTCACCACCTTCAATGACTGGCCGGCCAGCGCGCAGCGCACGTATCGCTTCGTACGCACCGATTCGCAGCGCGACAGCCTCGAGCACGCACGCTGGGAGGAACTGCTGCGCGCAGAGCTCGCGCGCGCGGGCTTCCGGCAGGCGCCGGATCCGCGCTTCGAGATCTCCTTCGACTACCGCGTCGACCGGAAGATGAGCCGCATCGTCGAGTACCAGCCGATGGTGCAGCCGTATTTCTGGTGGGGCGCGTTCGGTCCGCACGCCGGATTCAGCGTCGGCGGACCCTTCCCGTGGTGGGGAAGCGGGTACTACCCGGTTGCCAGCGACCAGATCTGGTACGACTACCGGCTGCGCGTGCAGATCGAGGATCTGTCGCTGAAACCACCGCGGCGCGTCTATGAAGCCACGGCGGTCACCGACGGCTACGTCCCGCAGCCGGAGGAAGTGTTGCCGCTGCTCGCGCGCGCGCTGTTCGAGGATTTCCCCGGGCCGAGCGGCGTCACGCGACGGGTCGAGGTGCCGCGCGCGCAGAAGTAGCGCACGCAGCGGTCGTCACTTGAGCGCGCGCGGGCGCCACCAGTTCGGCGTCACCGCTTCGAAGCGGCCGCTTTCGTGCAGGCGGTTCGCCAGCGCCAGCGATTCGAGTCCGGCGGGCGAGGCCACGAGCCAGGTCCGCTGCTGCGGATCGATCGGGCGCAGCGGCTCGAGACCCGCGTCGGCAAGCGCCTTGCGTGGATCGGCGAGATCGGCGTCGCGCAGCCGCACGATCACGCCGCCGGGCAGCGCGCGCGGCTCGCCGTTCGAATCGCGCAGCACGGGGGATACGCCGCCGGCGAGTTCGTTCGATTTCTCCGTGCCGAGCCGCGTGGAGTCGCGCCTTTCGAAATCCGGCTTTGCATTCCGGAAGTCGACCACCCATTCCGGATCGACCCGGATCGGCTTTCGATGCTCGCCGTCGTACCAGAAGCGCTGGCCGGAAGCGTTCGCCGTCGAATCGGCGGCGTTTGCGTTTGCGTTCGCGTTCGCATCCGCATTCGCGCCTCCCGCGCCGGGCGTCGGAGTGGCGGCGCAAGCGGCCTGTACGAGAGAGGCGATCGCGAGCACGGCGGTGGTGCAGAGGCTTCGCAGTCGTCGTGAGCTTTGCATTTTCAGCGTCCCCAGATCGTCAATGTCCACGTGTTCCAGGTTCCCGTGTCCTGCGGGAGTGCGTCGCTGACTTTCAGCGTCCAGGAACCGATCGCGGTTTCGTCCAGGTTCGCCACGCTGGTGAAGAGCCAGTTCGTATAGTCGCCGCAGGGAATCGTCGTGTCGTCGACCTTGCAGACGCGCGCGCTGGCGAGCGTCGTCGACGATGCGGGCGCGTCGCTGCGCTGCAGTTCGATCCGCAGATCGCCCGAGTACGGATGCTCGGCATCGAAGCCGATTTCGACGAGCTCGATCCTGGTGATAGTGCAATCGGCGCCACCGACATTCACCGTGTCGCTGACGGAACCCTGATCCGGAATCGCCACATCGGGCGCACGGGGAAACGAGCACTTTCGGAGCGATTGGCTTCCGCCGACGCTGGGCCATGTCTTTGCCGCCGCCACCGCCTTCCGGGCGTCCACCACGCCGAAGCCGTAGTAGGGATGAACGAGCAGGTCTGCGCGATTCTTCCGCCAGCCGCTCGAGCCCGCGTCGTTCCTGCGCGCGGTCGTCGCCAGGATCAGGCGCACGTCGCGCCAGGTGAGCGTCGGCGCGACCTGCAGCAACAAGGCGGCGACACCGGAGACCATCGGCGTGCTCGCCGAAGTCCCGCCGAAGCTGTTCGTGTATGCGTTTCGCACGGCGGTCGTCGTGATGCCGCGCCCGCTTCCGCCGCTGGCGCCGCACACGAGAATGTTCGCGCCGGGTTCCGCGTACCAGGGAGCGACGTCGTTCTCGTCGACTCCGCACACGGCGATGACGCCGGGCGTGTTCGCGTAGCCGTCGTAGTTCGAATCGTCATCCACGCAATCCGCGCTCGCCGAGCCGGCGCAGCCGCCGTTGCCCGCGGGAAAGACGTAGATCGATCCTTTCCCGTTTCGACCGCGCTCCAGGCCGTCGCGGATCGTGTTGCGAAACAGGGTTCCCGGATCGCGCAGCAGCCCTTCCGAGTCGGGCGCGCCCCAGCTGTTGTTGTAGACCGTCGTGATCGCCTCGTCGAGTCGCAGCGCGTCGGTGACGTCAGCCTCGGAGCCTGCGCCGGCGGCGATCGCGTTGTACGCCGCGAGCGATGCGCGCGGGGCGACGCCCGCGATGCCGACGGCGTTGCCGTCGCGGGCTGCGGCGATTCCGGCTACCGACGTTCCGTGCGTGTCGTCCTGGTTGCAGGGCAGCGCAGGTGCAGCCGGGTTCACGTCGCGTCGGTAGTTGCGATGGGAGACGACGTTGGGGAAGAGATCCTCGTGCAGCGTCTCCACGCCGTCGTCGACGATCGCGATCCGCGTGCCTTCCCCCTTGGCCGATGACCACGCGTCGGGAACGGTCAGCGCCGCCAGGTGCCACTCGGCAGCCAGCAGGGGATCGTTGCCGCTGCCTTCGGCCGGCGGCGATCCGTCGTACTGGAAGTAGCAGCCGTCCTGCGCGTCGGCGATGCTCGGGATCGTGCCGGAGCCGCCGTCACCTCCGCCGCCGCCGCAGCCGGCGAGCGCGAGCGCCGCGGCCAGCGCGGCAAGCAGCGCCGGCAGCGGCGGCGGGAAGCCATACCTTCGGGTTGCGCACTCGGGCATCGACGCCGCGGGAAAACGTTGCGCCACGCGCAACCGGACGGCGATCGTAGCGCGTTCCGCGAACGCCGCACGTCGACGCAGGGGCCTCGCGCGCAGCCGGCGGGGGAATCGGCGCGCTCGGCGGCACGCCCATCGCAGGAACCTGTCGCGCGTATCATCGGCGGCTCCCCGCCTGCCGAGCGAACATGCCCCGCATCCAGTCGCTGCTCGTTGCCAATCGATCGGAGATCGCGATCCGCGTGATGCGCGCGGCCGCCGAACTCGGCATGCGCACGGTGGCGATCTATTCGCACGAGGACCGCTTCTCGCTGCATCGCTTCAAGGCCGACGAGAGTTACCTCGTCGGCGAGGGGCGAAAGCCGCTTCAGGCCTACCTGGACATCGACGACATCCTGCGCATCGCGCGGCAGGCGCGCGTCGACGCGATCCATCCCGGATACGGTTTCCTGTCGGAGAACCCGGCGTTCGCGCTCGCGTGCCGCCGCGCGGGGCTGTTCTTCGTCGGGCCTTCGCCGGAGGTGATGACGACGCTCGGCAACAAGGTCGCCGCACGTGCGGCCGCGGTGGCGGCGAACGTGCCGGTGATGCCGGCCACCGGGCCGCTGCCCGCCGACGCCGCGCAGGCGCGCGAGACGGCGCAGGCGATCGGCTATCCGCTGATGCTCAAGGCGAGCTGGGGCGGCGGCGGGCGCGGCATGCGCGTGATCGAGTCTGGCGCCGATCTCGACGCGCAACTCGCCGCCGCGCGGCGCGAGGCGCAGGCCGCCTTCGGCAACGACGAGGTCTACCTCGAGAAGCTCGTGCGTCGCGCGCGGCACGTCGAGGTGCAGGTGATCGGCGACCTGCACGGCAATCTCGTGCACCTGTACGAGCGCGACTGCTCGGTGCAGCGGCGCAACCAGAAGGTCGTCGAGCGTGCGCCGGCGCCGTATCTCGACGACGCGACGCGCGCGCAGTTGTGCGATGCGGCGCTGCGGCTGATGCGCAGCGTCGGCTACACGCACGCGGGCACCGTCGAGTTCCTGATGAACGCCGATACCGGCGAGTTCCACTTCATCGAGGTCAATCCGCGCATCCAGGTCGAGCACACGGTCACCGAGCAGGTCACCGGCATCGACATCGTGAAGGCGCAGTTGCGCATCACCGAGGGCGCGCGCATCGGCGAGGCCGACTGTCCGGTGCCGGCGCAGCCGCAGATCCGGCTCAACGGGCACGCGCTGCAGTGCCGGATCACCACCGAAGACCCCGAGAACCAGTTCACGCCCGACTACGGACGCATCACCGCGTACCGCAGCGCGGCCGGATTCGGCCTGCGGCTGGACGGCGGCACCGCCTACAGCGGCGCGGTGATCACGCCGTATTACGATTCGCTGCTGGTCAAGGTGACCGCCTGGGCGCCGACGCCACAGGAGGCGATCCGGCGGATGGACCGCGGACTGCGCGAGTTCCGCATCCGCGGCGTGGCGACGAACCTGCAGTTCGTCGAGAACGTGATCAACCACCCCGACTTCGTCGAAGGTCGCGTCACGACGCGCTTCATCGACGAAACGCCGGAGCTGTTCCGCTTCGCGAAGCGCCGCGATCGCGCCACGCGCCTGCTGCGCTACATCGGCGAAGTGACGGTCAACGGGCATCCCGACATGAAGGGACGCAGCGCGCCGGACCTCTCGCGCCATCACCTGTCGCTGCCGCCCGCCGCGATGCTCGACGCGGGCGCGCCGGTGCCGGCCGGGACGCGCGAGCGGCTGCTCGCGGTCGGCCCCGAGCTCTTCGCGCGCTGGATGTTCGAGCAGCCGCAGGCGCTGCTCACCGACACGACCATGCGCGATGCGCACCAGTCGCTTTTCGCCACGCGCATGCGCACGATCGACATGATGCGCATCGCGCCGTACTACGCGCGCGTGCTTCCGCAGCTGTTCTCGCTCGAGTGCTGGGGCGGCGCCACCTTCGACGTCGCGCTGCGCTTCCTGAAGGAGGACCCGTGGGAGCGCCTGGCCAGGCTGCGCAAGGCGATCCCGAACGTGCTGCTGCAGATGCTGCTGCGCGGCAGCAACGCCGTCGGCTACACGAACTATGCCGACGACGTCGTGCGCTGGTTCGTCGCGCGCGCCGCCGCGGGCGGAATCGACCTGTTCCGCGTCTTCGATTCGCTGAACTGGGTCGAGAACATGCGCGTGGCGATCGACGCCGTGCTCGAATCGGGTGCGCTGTGCGAAGGCGCGATCTGCTACACGGCCGACCTGCACGACGCGTCGCGGCCGAAGTATTCGCTGCGCTACTACCTCGACGCGGCGCGCGAGCTGCAGCGCGCGGGCGTGCACGTGCTCGGCGTCAAGGACATGGCCGGCGTGTGCCGGCCGCGCGCGGCGCGCGAGCTCGTGCACGCGCTGCGCAGCGAGACCGGGCTGCCGGTGCACTTCCACACGCACGACACCAGCGGCGGCGCGGTCGCGTCCGTGCTCGCCGCGCTCGAGGGCGGCGCCGATGCGGTCGACGGTGCGATGGACGCGATGAGCGGGCTCACCTCGCAACCGAATCTCGGCGCGATCGTGGCGGCGCTCGAAGGCGGCCCGCGCGACCCCGGCATCGACCGCGACGCGATGCAGGCGGTCTCGCACTACTGGGAGGGCGTGCGCGAGCTGTACGCGCCCTTCGAGGCGAGCATTCGCGCCGGCACGTCCGACGTGTACCGGCACGAGATGCCGGGCGGGCAGTACACGAACCTGCGCGAGCAGGCGCGTTCGCTGGGACTGGAACACCGCTGGCCGGAGATCGCACGTGCCTACGCCGACGTGAACCGTGCCTTCGGCGACATCGTCAAGGTGACGCCGACCTCGAAGGTGGTCGGCGATCTCGCGCTGCACATGGTGGCCAACGACCTGACGGCCGACGACGTCGTCGACCCGCAGCGCGACGTCGCGTTTCCCGAGAGCGTCGTGTCGCTCTTTCGCGGCGAGCTCGGCTTTCCGCCCGACGGGTTCCCGACGGCGATCTCGCGCAAGGTCCTGCGTTGCGACAGCGCGCATCCGATCGAGCCCGAACCGCCGGCGCCGTATCGACCCGGCGACCGGCTGCCGCCGGTGGATCTCGAGGTCGCCCGCCAGGAAGCGGCGCGCGCGCTGGGACACCGCATCGACGACGACGAGCTCGCCTCCTGGTTGATGTACCCGAAGGTCTTTCGCGACTACGACGAGCACCGCCGCGCCTTCGGCGACGTCTGCGCGCTGCCGACGCAGACCTTCTTCTACGGCATGCGCGAGCGCGAGGAGGTCGCCGTCGACATCGAGCGCGGCAAGACGCTGGTCGTCGCGATGCAGGGCACCGCGCCCGCCGAGGAGGAAGGCGTCGTTCGCGTGTTCTTCGAGCTCAACGGCCAGCCGCGCACGATGCGCATCGAGAAAGCGGGCGCGCCGCGCGCCGTGCGCCGTGCGCAGGCGCAGCCGGGCAATCCCGCGCACGTTCCGGCACCGATGCCGGGGATGATCGTCACCGTCGCGGTGAAGTCGGGGCAGGCGGTGCGCTCGGGCGATCCGCTCGTCTCGATCGAGGCGATGAAGATGGAGACGCAGATCCGCGCGGAGCGCGACGCGAGCGTTCGTGCCGTGCACGTCAGGCCCGGCGATACCGTGGCGGCGCGCGACCTGCTGATCGAGTTCGCGCCGACCGACGATGACGCGGCGTCGGCGTCGGCGTCGGCGTCGGCGTCGTCGGCGCGGCCGGCCGCGCCGGCATGACGGCGCGCGCGAGCACGAACCCGAGCGCGCGCGCGAGCACGAACCCGAGCGCGGCCCCGAGTTTCCACCGCCTGTCGTACGACCCGCCCTTCGACTGGCCGCGCACGCTCGCGTTCCTCGCGGCGCGCTGCATTGCCAGGATCGAGTGCGCGGACGATGTCGCTTACCTGCGCAGCGTTCGCTGGGACGAAAGCGCGCACGCATCGGCAGGTTCGGCGGCAGGTTGGGCGGCAGGTTCGGCGGCGGGGCCGCGCACCGGTTGGCTGCGCGTGCGCGCGGCGCGCGGGCACGACGCGCTCGACGTCGAGCTCTCGCCGTCGCTCGCACCGGTGGCCGGCCCGCTGCTGCGCCACCTTCGCGCGATCTTCGACCTCGACCTGGAGTCGTCCCGGCCGCTGGCCGCGTTGCCGGCCGACACCCCGATGCGCGGTCCGATGCGGCTCGTCGGCACCTTCGACGGATTCGAGCTCGCCGTGCGCGCGATCGTCGGCCAGCAGATCAGCGTGAAGGCGGCGCGCACGGTGATCGGCCGCATCGTCGAGCGACACGGCGAGCCGCTGCACGATGCGCCCGACGGCGTCGCGCGCGTCTTCCCGACCGCGGCCGCGGTCGCTGCGCTCGACGACGCGGCGATCGCCTCGTTCGGGCTGAACGCGCGTCGTGCGCGCACGATCCGCCTGCTCGCCGAAGCGCTCGCCGACGGCTCGCTCGTGCTCGCGCCCGGCGCACCGGTGCAGCCCACGGTCGAGCGGCTGCTCGCCACGCCCGGCGTCGGCGACTGGACCGCGCAGTACATCGCGCTGCGCGCGCTGTGCTGGAGCGACGCGTTTCCGGCCGGCGACCTCGCCGTGCTGCGCGCGCTCGATGCGCGAACGCCCGCGCAGGCACGCGAGATCGCCAGCCGGTGGCGGCCCTGGCGCGCCTACGCGGTGATGAACCTGTGGAGCTCGCTCGGAGCGGGCGGATGAGCGCGAGCGCTGGCAGGAGCCTGCGTTGAGGCAGCGTGACGTCGTCGACCTGCTGATGCTCGCCGCGCTGTGGGGCGGCTCGTTCCTGTTCATCCGCGTCGCGGTTCCGTCCTTCGGTTCGTTCCCGCTGATGCTGATGCGCACCGCGATCGGCGCGCTCGTGCTGCTGCCGTTCCTGCTGCGCGGGCAGCGCCTGGCCGAACTGCGTGCGAACGCCGGCCGGATCGCGCTGATCGGGTTGGTGAACGCGGCGCTGCCCTTCGTGCTCTACGGCTACGCGATGGCGAGGCTGAGCGCGGGTTACTCGTCGATCCTGAACGCGACGGTGCCGTTCTGGAGCGCGATCGTCGCCTTCGCCTGGATGGGCGAGCGCATGAGCCGGTTGCGCATCTGCGGGCTCGTCGTCGGATTCGCCGGCGTGCTCGTGCTCGTCTGGGGGCACCTGGATTTCGGCGACGACGGCCTGGGCATGCCGATTCTCGCGGTGTTCGGTGCGACGCTGTCGTACGGCATCGCCTCGGTGGCGACGAAGAAATACCTGTCGCACGTCGATGCGATGACCGGCGCCGGGGGAAGCCTCGTTTTCGCCGCCGCGGCGCTGCTGCCGTTCGCGGTCTTCGCGTGGCCGGCGCAATCGCCCGGCGCGCTCGCATGGTGGTCGGCGGTGCTGCTCGGCGTTTTCTGCACCGGCTTCGCCTACGTCGTCTTCTTTCGGCTGATCGAGCGCATCGGCAGCGTGGGGGCGGTGACGGTGACCTTTCTCGTGCCGGCGTTCGCGATGCTGTGGGGCGCGCTGCTGCTGGACGAGGCGGTGACCGTGCGAATGATCGTCGGCACGGCGATCATCCTCGTCGGCACTTCGCTCACGACCGGGCTGATCGGCGCACGCGTCCGCGCGTCGGCGCAGGCCCGCGACTCGCTGCGCCGAAGCCGCGCAGCGCGAGCGGGCTCGCCGCCCGATTGACCCGCAAGCGCCCACTGCGCGCAACGACGCCGAAGAAGCCGGCCGGTTGACGCGGGTCAAACCGCTGCGGCGTGCCCTTGGGCACGATTGCTGCGATGAAGCCCGGGTCCGAACGCGTCGTGTCGCTGCGTGAATTGCTCGCCACCACGCTCGCGCTGCGGCGCGAGGCATCGATGCGCTACCGCCGTCTTGCTGCCTCCGACGAACGGTGCCGCGATCCCGCCTTGCGCCGACTGTATTCGCGGCTCGCGCTGGCAGAATCGGAATTCGCCGCACGCATCGAGCGCGACTTGCCCGATCTCGAGGTTGGAACGATACTGGCCGAACGGGTAACCTGGACAGAAGCGATGTGCCAGTCGATGCTCGACGAACCGGTAACCCCCGAGAGCGTGCTCGAGGCAGCACGCCGCAACGAGCGGCGCATGCGCGCCGTCTTCGAGCATCTCGCCGCCACGTCGCCGCACGAATCGGTTCGCATGCGCTCGCTCGAATCCGCGCTCGCGGAAACCCGGCACCTGTCGTCGATCGAGCAGCTGCTCGCACCGCTGCCCGCAACCGCGTCCGAGGCGCGCCGATGAGCCGCGCGATCCCCGTCACCTCGGCCGAATTCGATCACACGCGCATCATCGGACGCCCCGACGGCTTCTGGTGGGTCGACGACGTCGACGCGCGCGAGTACGGGCCCTTCGCCACGCTGATCGAGGCGGTCGACGACATGCAGGCGGCCGCCGACGACGAATCGCCGGAGGAAGACGCCGACGAAGCACTGCGCAGCGCCGGCGAGGCGCTGGGCGTTCCCGACTGGATAGACCCCGACACAGGAGAGCTGGCCGACGACGAGCGAACCAGAACCGACGAGCACTGAACGATCGAAGCTCGCCCGCGGCACGCGGGCACCGCCGACGAGAAGGAGTCCCATGCGTACGCAGTTGCAGATCCATTTCCATGGCATCGACACTTCGCCCGCCCTCGAGGCCTCGATTCGAGAAAAATCGAACAAGCTCGAGCAGTTCCACCCGAACGTCACCAGTTGCCGCGTCGTCGTGCAGCGCCCCCACAACCACAAGCAGCAGGGCGAGGAGTTCCTCGTCTCGATCGACGTCGCCGTGCCCGGCGGCAACATCGTCGCCAACCAGGCGCGCCGCCAGGACGTGCACGTCGCGCTGCGCGACGCGTTCTTCGCCGCGCGACGCCAGCTCGACGAGCACGCGCGGCGACTGCGCGTCGACGCGAAGCGGCGCATCGAGCCGCGTGCGATCGACGCGGTGATCGGCGCCTCCGGTCCCGTCGAGAACGCCGTCGACGCGCTGCCTTTCGCCTCGGCGCTGCCGGGTTGACACGCGCGCCGGCCGGTGCACGGCCGGCGCCGCTTTCGCGGGCACGCGGCCGGTTGCGTCGCCGCCCGCGGGTTTCCGGTCCTTGCGGCGCCCGTCGAGGGCACCGTCGTCTGTGACAGACTTCGATCGCTGCATTCCGCGGAAATCGAGAACATGACGAACGACGTCCGTCCGCCGGTGGTGCTCGTCACCGGCGCCAGCAAGGGGATCGGCCTTGCCTGCGCTCGCGCGTTCCTGCGCGCCGGCCGGCGAGTGGTCGGTGTCGGGCGCGACCCTGCGCACCTGGCTGCGGCGCGGGCTTCGCTCTCCGAGCCGATCGACGCGAGCGGCGGCGCAGTCGCTGCGATCGATGCGTCGAACTTCGTCGCCGAGGCGGTCGACCTCGTCGACGCCGACGCTGCGGCCCGGCTCGTCGAGCGCATCGAATCGGCGCAAGGGCCGATCGACGTGCTGGTGAACGCGGCCGGCGCCGCGCGCCGCTACGCGCCCGAAGAGCTCGACGCGGCCGCGTACCGGCAGGCGATGGACGCGAAGTACTTCACCTACGTGCACGTGACGCAGCCGGTGATCGAGCGCATGGCGGCTCGCGGACGCGGCAGCATCGTCCACATCGTGGGCCAGGGCGGCCGCCAGGCGGGCAGGTTCCATATCGCCGGCGGTGCGGCCAATTCGGCGCTGATGCTGGCCACCGTCGGCCTGGCGCAGGCGTGGGCCGGCCGCGGCGTTCGCGTGAACGCGATCAATCCCGGGCTGACGCGAACGACGCGCGTCGACGAAGGACTGGAGGCCGCCGCGCGCGCGAGCGGGCGCAGCAAGGCCGAGCTGCTCGAGGAGGCGATCGCGCGCATTCCGATGGGCCGCATGGCCGAGCCCGACGAGATCGCGCAGGTCGCGTTCTTCCTCGCCTCGGACGCCGCCTCGTACGTGTCGGGGGCGATCATCCCGATGGACGGCTGCGTGTCCTCGGTCATCTGATCGGCGGCGAGCGAACGCCGTTGGAAGAAGTCGAATCGATTCCGCACCTGCGCGAGACGCTGCTGTTCCTCGCGCTGGCCGGCATCCTCGTTCCGTTCCTGCAGCGCCTGCGCGTCGGCTCGATTCCCGGCTATCTCGCGGTGGGCATGTTGCTCGGGCCCTTCGGCCTGGGCCGCCTCGCGAGTTCGGCCACGCACTTCGGTCGCCTGATGAGCTGGCTGGCCTTCCCGCACTTCGAGGCGGTGTCGGTGCTGGCCGGCATCGGCGTCGTGTTCCTGATGTTCATGATCGGGCTCGAGCTGTCGGCGCGCCGCTTGTGGTCGATGCGCCGCTGGGTGTTCGGCGCGGGCGCCGCGCAGGTGGTCGTCACCGCCGCGCTGATCTTCGCGGTCGCCGTCGCGCTCGGCGCCCACCGCGGCGCCGCGCTCGTCGTCGGGCTGGCGCTGTCGTTCTCGTCGACCGCGGTCGTGATGCAACTGCTCACCGCGCGCCACGAGCTGGCCACGTCGCTCGGGCAGGCGTCGTTCGCGGTGCTGCTGTTCCAGGACCTGGCGGTGGTCCCGGTGCTGATCCTCGTCTCGCTGCTGGCGCAGCCCGGTGAGAGCCCGGTGCCAGTCGTGCTGTCGCTGGCGCTCGGCCGCGCGGCGATCGCGATCGCCGTCATCTTCGTGCTCGGTCGCGTCGTGCTGGGGCCGCTGTTCCGCCAGTTCACCGCGAACCGCCAGGCCGACACCTTCATGGCGCTGACGCTGCTCGCCTCGCTGAGCATCGCCTCGCTCACCTGGCTGGCGGGCCTGTCGATGGCGCTGGGCGCGATGCTGGCCGGCCTGCTGCTCGCCGAAACCGAGTACCGGCACCAGGTCGTCGTGATGATCGACCCGTTCCGCGGCCTGCTGATGGGCGTGTTCTTCCTGTCGGTCGGGATGTCGATCGATCCGCTCGCGGTCGTGCATCAGCCGCTCAAGCTGCTGCTGGCGGTGGCCGGCCTGTTCGCGCTGAAGACATTGGTGACGGCCGCGGTGCTGCGTGCCGGCGGGCTGCCGGCGCGCAGCGCGATTCACGGCGGGCTGCTGCTGGGGCAGGGCAGCGAGTTCGCGTTCGTCGTCTTCGGCGTCGCGACCGCGCTCGGGCTGCTCGAGGCCGAGGCGGGTCGCTTCCTTCTGCTCGTCGTCGGCGTATCGATGTTCGTCGCGCCGCTGGCGGCGGATCTGGGTCGAAGAATCGCGGCGAGCGGACACTCGCCGACTGCGCCCGTCGACGAGCGCGCACCGGTGGCGCCGACGACGGGCGGGCACGTGGTGATCGCCGGTTTCGGGCGGGTCGGTCAGTCGCTTGCGCGCATGCTCGACGCGCAGGCGATTCCGTACGTCGCCGTCGATCCGGACCCGCACGTCGTCTCGGCCTTCCACGCGAAGGGCTGGCCGGTGTACGTCGGGGACGCGAGCCGCGGCGACCTGCTGCGGCGGCTCGACCTGTCGCAGGCGAGCGCCGTGGTGCTTACGATGGATCAGCCGGTGGCGGCGGTGCGCGCCGTGCGCGCGATTCGCGGTGATGCGCCCGACGTGGCGATCTTCGCGCGGGCGCGCGACGAACGGCACGCCAGTGCGCTGCATACCGCGGGCGCAGACGCGGTCATCCCCGAGACGCTCGAATCGGCGCTGCAACTCGGCGCGCTCGCACTCGGGCGCGCCGGCATGCCGGAAGCAGAACTGCACGCGCTGCTCGCGAGCGAGCGCACCGAGCGCATCGCGACGTACCGGAATCAGTCCTCGAACGGCAGCCCGACGTAGTTCTCGGCGAGCGAGGTCGACGCGGCCTGCGAGCCGGTGAGGTAGTACAGCTCGGTTTCCTGGATCTTCTGGCCGAAATCCCCGGTGTCCGGGAAGCGGTGCATGAGCGACGTCATCCACCACGAGAAACGCACCGCCTTCCAGACGCGGCGAAGGCACTTCGCCGAATAGGCGTCGATCTCCTTCATCGACCCGGTACGGTAGTGGTCGATCAGTGCGCGCGACAGATAGCGCACGTCGCTCGCCGCCAGGTTCAGGCCTTTCGCACCGGTGGGCGGGACGATGTGCGCGGCGTCGCCGGCGAGCAGCAGTCGGCCGAAGCGCATCGGCTCGGCCACGAAGCTGCGCAGCGGCGCGATGCTCTTCTCGAGCGAGGGGCCGGTGATCATCGTGCGCGCCGCCTCGGCATCGACGCGGCGCTTCAGTTCCTCCCAGAAGCGCTCGTCGGACCAGTTCTCGACCTTCTCGTCGAGCGGCACCTGCAGGTAGTAGCGGCTGCGCGTGCGCGAGCGCATGCTGCACAGCGCGAAGCCGCGCGGGTGGTTCACGTAGATGAGTTCGTCGGACACCGGCGGGACGTCGGCGAGCAGCCCGAGCCAGCCGAAGGGGAAGTGGCGCTCGTATTCCTTCACGGCGCTGCGCGGGATCGTTTCGCGGCACACGCCGTGGAAGCCGTCGCAGCCGGCGATGAAGTCGCACTCGATCTCGTGCTCCTTGCCGTCCTTGCGGTAGCGCACCTTCGGCCGTTCGCCGTCGAAGCCGTGGATCGAGACGTCGGCGGCCTCGTAGACGGTGCGTCCGCCTTCGGCGGCGCGCGCGTCCATCAGGTCGCGCGTGACCTCCGTCTGCCCGTAGACGGTGACGTGCCGGCCGCCGGTGAGTTCGGCCAGCGCGATGCGGTGTCGAATGCCGTCGAAGCACAATTCGATGCCGTCGTGCACGAGCCCCTCGGCGTGCACGCGCTCGCCGATACCGGCCTCGTCGAGCAGGTCGACCGCCACCTGCTCGAGCACGCCCGCGCGGATGCGGCCGAGCACGTACTCGCCGCTGCGTCGCTCGAGGATGATCGAGTCGATTCCGGCACGGTACAGGAGCTGTCCGAGCAGCAGGCCCGCGGGACCCGCTCCGATGATGGCGACCTGCACTCGCATGTTTTCCTTCCCCTGTGGATCGGGCTGCCCGCGGCTTCGCAGCGCTCGTCGCCGGGCCGACAGACGCCATGGTAAAGGTTCGCGCACCGCGTGGGCGACGCTGCGCGGCGATAATGACAGGCTCTCCGTCGTCCGGTTCCCTTCGATGTCGATCGTCTTTCTCGTGCGGCACGCGCAGGCGTCCTTCGGTGCCGAAAACTACGACGCGCTCTCGGCGCTCGGCGTGCGGCAGTCGCGCTGGCTCGGCGAATACTTCGCCGCACGCGGCCTGCGCTTCGCGCGCGCGGTGTCGGGCACGATGCTGCGGCAGCAGGAGACGGCGCGCGCGATCCTCGACGCGATGGGCCCTGGCGCCGGGGCGCTCGCGCTGGACGAGGGGCTGAACGAGTACCCAGGCGAGGCGCTCTACACGGCGCACACCGGGGTCCAGCCGCGCGCGCACCAGCTGGCCGACGCGCGCGACTATTGGCGCACCTTCCGCCTGGCGATGCAGGCGTGGTCGCAGGACAGGCTGGCCGGGGTTCCCGAGAGCTGGCCGCAGTTCGGCGCACGCGTGCGCGCCGCGCTCGACGAAGCGGTGCGCGACGCTGCGCGCGACGAGGCGGTTCTGGTGGTCAGCTCGGGCGGCGCGATCGGCCGCACGCTCGCCGACCTGCTGGGCGCGCCGGCGAGCGCCGCGATCGAGCTGAACCTGCAGTGCCGCAACACGGGCTTCGCCGAACTCGTCGCCGGGCGCGATACGCTGCGCCTGCTCAGCTTCAACAACGTGCCGCACCTCGATACCGCCGAGCGGCGCTCGGCGATCACTTTCGCCTGACCGTTCCACGGGAGGACATCCGAATGTTCCGCGACCGCAACGAAGCAGCCGACCGGCTCGTTGGAGCGCTCGAGTCTTTCAAGGGCAGGTCCCCGCTCGTGCTGGCGATTCCTCGCGGCGCGGTGCCGATCGGCCGGCGCATCGTCGAGGCGCTCGGCGGTGATCTCGACGTGGTGCTCGTGCGCAAGATCGGCGCGCCGTACCAGCCCGAGTTCGCCCTCGGCGCGATCGACGAGGACGGCGCGATGCACTGGGCCTCGCCCGAGGCGGCGCTCGGCGTCGACCCGATGTGGCTCGAGCACGAGAAACGCACGCAGCTCGAACTGCTGCGCGAGCGGCGCGATCGCTATCGGGCAGGTCGTCCGGCGATCGATCCGGCGGGCCGGGTGACGATCGTCGTCGACGACGGACTGGCCACCGGCTCGACGATGATCGCAGCGCTGCACGCCACCCGCGCACGCGCGCCGGCGCTGCTGATCTGCGCGGTGCCGGTGGCCGCGCCCGACAGCCTGGAGCGCGTGAGCCCCTACGCCGACGAGGTCGTCTGCCTCGAGGCGCCCGAGCCCTTCCGCGCGGTTTCGCTGCACTACGAACACTTCGAGCCGGTCGACGATGCCGACGTCGAGCGCCTGCTCGCGGAGCATTGAACGATGACGGCGGACGAACCCGCGCAGCCGCTGCACGAGACGCTGCGCGCGCACGCGCGGCAACGCCCCGGGCATCCGGCGTACATCTGGTACGGCGCCACGCTGAGCTACGGCGAGCTCGATCGTGCGAGCGATGCCTTCGCCGCGCGGCTCGCACAGCTCGGCGTGGCGCGCGGCGAGCCGGTTGCGCTCTACCTGCAGAACTGCCCGCAATACGTGATCGCGCACTACGCGATCCAGAAGATCGGGGCGGTCGTCTGCCCGTGCGGGCCGCTCAGCCGCGAGCACGAACTGCAGTACCAGCTCGACGACCTGAAGGCGCGCGTGCTCGTCGCCGCCGCACCGCTGCTCGACGTGGTCGCGAAGGTGCGCGCACGCACGGCGCTCGAGCACGTGTTCGTCGTGCACTACGACGAACTGCTGCCGCCGGCGCCGTCCTTCGACGTTCCCGAGGAGCTGCGCACGATGCGCCGCCTGCGCCGCGAAGGCACGGCGCCGGTCGCCGAGGCAGGCCCGGTCGAGGACTTCCTCGCCGCCGCGCGCACGGGTGCCGTGCCGCCGCGCGTCGACGTCGCCCTCGACGAGGTTGCGCTGATCACCTACACGTCGGGCACCACCGGCCTGCCGAAGGGCGCGATGCTCACGCACGGCAACGCGCGCTACAAGACCGCGGTATCGACCGCCGGCTATCGCGTTTCGCACGACGACGTACTGCTCGCGGTGGCGCCGCTGTATCACATCGCCGGCATGCTCACCGGAGTCGACATCCCGGTGTACGCGGGCGCGACGACGGTGCTCCTGTACCGGTTCGACGCGCGCAGCGCGATGGAGGCGATCGAGACGCATCGTGTCAGCTGGTGGTACAGCATCGCGCCGATGAACGTGGCGGCGATGCAGTTGCCCGACGCGCAGGAGTTCGAGCTGTCGAGCCTGCGGATCAATCCGGTGACGAGCTTCGGCATCACCTTCACCGAGACGATTGCGCGGCGCTGGCGCCAGTACGCGCCCAACTGCGTTTCCTTCGAGGCCGCGTACGGGTTGTCGGAGACGCACACGATGGACACGTACATGCCCGCCGACGCGATCCGCTGGGGCACGCACGGCAAGCCGGTGCCGGGCAACGAGATCCGCATCGTCGACCCGGTGACGGGCGAGGCGCGGCGCGCCGGAGAATCGGGCGAGATCCTGGTTCGCGGGCCGGGCGTCTTTCTCGGCTACCGCAACCGGCCCGACGCGACCGAACACGCGTTGCGCGACGGCTGGCTGCACACCGGCGACATCGGGCACCTCGACGACGACGGCTACCTCACCTTCGAAGGGCGCTTCAAGGAGATGATCAAGGTCTCGGGCTACAGCGTCTTTCCCGAGGAGGTCGAATCGATTCTCGTGCGGCATCCGGCGATCGCGCAGGCCGGCGTCATCGGCATGCCCGATGCGGAGAAGGGCGAGATTCCGAAGGCCTTCGTCGTGCTGAAGGCGCATGCGCCGAACCCCGTCACGGAGAGCGAGATTCTGCAGTGGGCGCGCGCGAACATGGCGCCGTACAAGGCGCCGCGCGAAGTCGTCTTCTGCGAGTCGTTGCCGGCCACCGGCTCGGGCAAGATGCTGCGCCGGCTGCTGAAGGATCTCTGAGCGCGCTCGCGCGGCGCAGTGCTCGTCGGGGCGATCGACGCGGTGAGCGGGCTCAGTGCACCCCGGCGCCGGGCATCATCGGGTCGCAGCGCGCCGCGGGCGCGTCGCCGAACTGCGGTGCGACCCATTCTTCGCACCCGCTGCCGCCGTCCGCGCGCGGGCCCCACCAGGCCGGGCCCAGGTGCACGAGCACGAGCGTCCACGAGACGATCCACGCGAGCGACGAGACCGCGATCAGCGCCTGCGCCGGCGCACCGGCGATGCCGGCGCCCGCGCGCAGCAGCGCGGCCGCAACGAGCAGCACTGCACCGGCCGGCGTCCAGCGACGCCCGTCGAGCGGCCGACCGGCGTGCATGCGCCCGGCGATGTTCAGCACCGCGTAGATCGACAGGCCCATCGCGCCGATCGTGAGCAGATGCACGCCGCCACTCGGTGCGACGGGTACGCCGAGCAGCGCAGCGCCGATCCAGGCATAACCGAGCGCCATCGTCCAGTAGACCGCGTACAGCATCGCCGCCCATCGCCCGAACAGCGCGCGTCCGACGTGCCAGTCGTTCATCAGGTTCAGCACCGCGGCGCCGGCGGCGAGCGCCACCCAGCCGGTGACCGCCGAGCCCGGTGCGACGAAGGCCGCCAGCGCGTGCAGCGTGACGACGACGATCGCGAGGTTGCGCCGCGGCGGACGCGCCCGGTACTCGGGCGGCGCGTCGCCGGCGTCGACCGCGTGCGCGCGACGCGCATCGAGCGCGTCGTTGACGATGCGCATCGAGATGCGACTCATCGCGACCACGACCAGGATCATCATCGCGTCGAGCGCTGCGTGCACCCAGCGCATCGGCCATTCGCCGCGCAGCAGGTCGAACCAGAAGCCGGCGGTGACGAAGGCGAAGGCGGCAAGTCCCCAGAAGAATCCGCGATGGCGCCGCTGCGGGTCGCGCAGCAACCGAAGGCCGAGCATCGCCGGCAACGCTGCGGCGAAACCGGTTTCGGCCGCCGCGGCCGGCCACGGGCCGATCGCAGGCGCCAGCCAGAAAGCCGCCCGCGCTGCGAGCCAGGCGAGCGCGACCGCGAACGAGACGCGCGCGCTCAGCGGCGGTGTGTCGGTGAACTCGGGCACCGCGGTGAGCACGAAGCCGGCGATCGCGGCGAGGCCGACGCCGAACATCAGCTCGTGCGCGTGCCAGACGAGCGCGCCACCGATCGGTGCGGGCAGCGCGAATCCGAGCGATAAGGCCGCGCCGGACAGCGCGATTCCGACCGCGGCCCACAGCGCGGTGGCGAGGAACATCGCGCGGAACGGACACGCGAAGAGCGGCAGGCGCTCGATATGGGCGAAGCTCAGCATCGCGGCGCCCTGCGCTCGAAAGGAATCACCGGCGCGCCTTCGACGATGCGCACCGAGGGCGCTGCGGGCAACGTTTCGCGCAACTGCGCAGATTGCGGCGATGCGATGCCGGCGGCAACCGCCGGCGGCAGGCCGAAGCTCGCGCGCACCTCGGGCCGGGTCAGCAGCCGCGCCGTGCTCGCGTGGATCCATCCGTCGTCGCGTCGTGTGGCCGGCTCGTCGAAGTCCAGGCGCGAGACGATCCGACCAGGCGCTGCGGCCATCACCAGTACGCGGTCGGACAGCCGCACCGCCTCGGCCAGGTCGTGCGTGATCATCAGCACGCCGATCCGGCGCTCGGCCAGGTGCCCGAGCAGCAACCGGTACATCTCCTCGCGAAGGCCGATGTCGAGCGACGAGAAAGGCTCGTCGAGCAGCAGCAGTTCGGGGTCGATCGCCAGCGCTCGCGCGAGCGCGACGCGGCTCTGCATGCCGCCCGAGAGCTGATGCGGGAACTTGGCGAAGTCGCCGTGCGCCAGTCCGAGCCGCAAGCCGATCTCGCGCGCGCGATGCTCGCATTCGCCGCGCGCGACACCGCGCGCCGCGAGCCCGATCGCGATGTTGTCGAGCGCCGATTTCCACGGCAGGAGCCGGGGCTGCTGGAACATGCAGGAGCGCGTGGCGAAGCCGTCGTCGATCGTTCCCGCGTCCGGGTGCAGCAGCTTCGCGCACAGGTGCAGCAGCGTGGTCTTGCCGCAGCCCGACGGCCCGACGAGGGCGACGATCTCGCCGGCGCGCAGTTCGAAGTCGATGTCCTCGAGCACGGTCTCGCGCGCAAAGGCGTGACGCAGCGCGCGCACGCGCAGCGCGGGCGCGGCGACCGCGCGGCTCGTGCCAGCGTGGTTCGCGCCCGTGCGATTCGCGCCCGTGCGATTCGCGCTCGTGCGAATCGCGCCCATGCGGCTCGTGTCCGCGCGGCTGTCCGGCTCTGCGGTGTTCATCGCCTCGCTCGCATCGGGCGCGGGGTGCCTCATCGCATCGCCGTTTCGGCCGCGGCGCCGGATTCGCGCCATCGCTCGACTTCGCGCTTGATCGGCTCGAGCAGCAGGTATTCGACCGCGAGCAGCAAGCCGACGACGGCGACGATCCAGCTCATCGTCGCCGCCGTGTCGAGCTGCGACCGCGCGACGGCAAGCGCGGCGCCGACGCCGTCGGGGCTCGACAGCAGTTCGGCCATCACGACGACCTTCCACGAGATGCCGAGCGCGGCGATCCAGGCCGGGAACAGGTACGACACTACGTGCGGCAGATAGACGTCGACGAACATCATCCGCGGCGGCAGTCCGAAGGCGCGCGCCATCGTCTCGAGCTGGTTGTCGAGCGTTCGTGCGCCCTGCAGCGCCCCGACGAAGACGACCGGGAAGGCGGCGACGAAAACGGTGAACACCGGCGTGCCGTCGCTTGCGCCGAACCACAGCATCGCCAGCACGAGCCAGGCGATCGGCGGCGTGCCGAGCAGCACGGTGACGATCGGGCGCGACATCGTCGAGGCGGTCATCGAGACGCCGGCGAGCAGCCCGAGCGCGCTGCCGGCGGCGACCGACAGCGCGAAGCCGGCCAGCGCGCGCCGCGCGGTGGTCGCGAGCTCGAGCGCGGCGTCGCCGTCGAGGAGTGCGTGCGCGAGCGTCGCGAACGCGGTGCGCGGATCGGGCAGCACGAGCGGGCCATACAGTTGCGCCACCGCCTCCCACGTCGCGACCAGCAGCAGCAGGCTCGCCACGGCTCCCCAACCGCTCCACAGATACGCGGGCAGCTTCGCGAGCACTGCGCGCAGCGATTTCATCGCGACGCCTGCACGGTCATCGATTCGCCTGCGCGGCCGCCGGCAGGAAGTCCACGGCGGGCGCTGCATAGAAATCGTCGGGCGGCAGCCTGCCGCCGACGAGTCCCGGGCTCGTCTCGAGCAGCTTGCGGAACAGCGCCTCGAGCGCGGGGCGCGCATCGGCGGCGGAAACCGCCTGCATGTGCCCGTGGCCGATCGCGTCGGCGATCGCTTCGGCCGACAGCATCGGAACGTGCTTCGAGACGATCTCGCCGCACTGCCTTGCATGGGCGTCGCACCACGCCAGGCCGCGATCGTAGGCGGCTGCCACCCGCGCGACGGCGTCGGGCCGCTCGCGCAGCGCACCGAGTACCGCGATGCCGGCCTGCGGCAGGCGCGCATCGGCGCCGAACGCCCGTTTCCATTCCTGCTGCAGGTCGACCGCCCGATACAGCTGCGGCGCGACGAGACTCACCGGAAACGAGCCCGACTTGCGCAGCGCCATCGAAACGGCGGGCTCGGCGAGCATCGCGTGGTCGACCCGGCGCAGCAGCAGCAGTTGCATCGCGTCGATCGGCGAAGCGACGTAGCGCAGGTGCACGTCCTTGCGCGGATCGATTCCCTCGCGTTCGGCGAGCAGCGAGAACACGATGTCGGGCATGTCGCCGCGAAACGGCATCGCGATCTCCTTGCCGACGAGGTCCTTCAGCGTATGGACGTCGGGATCGCGCGAGACGATCCACAGGATTCCCCAGGCAGAGACGTTGACGAGACGCAGCTTCGCGCCGCGGTTGTACAGGTTCGCCGCGACGTTGACCGGCATCGCGAGCACGTCGGCCTTGCCGTCGAGCGCCATCGCGCGCAGCTGGTCGGGGTCGCGCCAGCCGACGAAGCGCACATCGTCGGCGAGATCGGCAAGCGCGCCCGATTCGACGATGCGCACCAGCGGATTCGATACGCTGGCCGGCGGGCCGGCGAGAACGAGTCTGGCGAGTCGATCCGGTGCCTGTGGTTCCGACTGCGCACCGCGTGCGCGGTGCGCGGCGGCCGCGATCCCGAGTCCGGCGAGGCCCGAAGCCAGAAAGCGGCGGCGCGACTCGTGCAGCGACTCGTGCATGTCGAAAACTTCCTCCGAGGTCGACGGGGAATTCGTCTTCCGGTACCGGGAAGATGGTATACAAATGATAATCGTTAGTGTTTGTGTTCGCTCTTGACCCGGATCAAGTGATCGACCAGGCGTATCCGCCGGCTCCGCCGCTGTCCGTCTCGCAGTGGTTCAACGCACCGCAGCCGCTGTCGCTCGAAGCGCTGCGCGGGCGCGTCGTCGTGCTGCACGCGTTCCAGATGCTGTGCCCGGGCTGCGTCGCGCACGGCATCCCGCAGGCGAAGGAGATTCACCGGCAGTTCGCGCGCGAGGACGTGGCGGTGATCGGCCTGCACACCGTCTTCGAGCATCACGATGCGATGACCCCGGTGTCGCTGGCCGCGTTCCTGCACGAATACCGGGTCGGTTTCCCGGTCGGCGTCGATGCGCGCGCCGACGACGGCGGCGAGTTGCCCGCGACGATGCGCGCCTACGGCATGCGCGGCACGCCGACGCTCGTCGTGATCGACCGGGGAGGGCGCATCCGGCTGCACGCATTCGGTCGGGTGGAGGACCTCGCCGTCGGCGCGCTGATCGGCCGATTGCTGGTGGAACGCTGAGCGGGGGAAGGGGCGAGGGAAGGGGCGAGGGAAGGCGAAGGAAGCGGCGAGCGCAGCGTGCGGAATCAGAAACGCTGCGATCTGCGGCGTGCTGGCAGCGGCATGCGCGCGCGCCGTGCGCGCACTCAGTTCCGCGTCTCGCGCTCGCCGACGATCGTTCCGTCGACGACCTGGATCGTCTTGTCGCAGCGTAGCGCGAGTTCGGGGTTGTGCGTGACGAACAGCACCGAAGTCCCGTCTTCGCGGTTGACCTTGCGCAGCAGCTCGAACACGGCGTCGGCGCTCTTCGTGTCGAGGTTTCCGGTGGGTTCGTCGGCGAGCAGCACCGGCGGATTCATCGCGAGCGCGCGTGCCACCGCCACCCGTTGCTGCTGGCCGCCCGACAACCGGTTCGCCGGGTTGTCGCGCCACGGCCCGAGCCCGACTTCGTCGAGCAGCCGTGCGGCGCGCGTGAACATCGCGGCGTCGGGGCGGCCGGCGGCGCCCAGCATCGGCAGCACCACGTTCTCGAGTGCGCTGAACGCCGAAAGCAGATGGTGGTACTGGAAGACGAAGCCGATGCTGTGGCCGCGCAGCCGCGTGATCGCGGCATCGTCGAGGTTCGTCGTTTCCTCGCCGCACACCGAGAGCGTGCCGCTGGTCGGACGGTCGAGCAGCCCGATGATGTTCAGCAGCGTGCTCTTGCCCGAGCCCGACGGGCCCATCACCGCGCAGAACTCGCCGCGGTGCAGCTCGAGGTCGATGCCGTGCAGCACCTCGGTTTCCACCGGCGTTCCGATGTTGAACGACTTGTGCACCCCGCGCAGCGCGACGACGATCGGTTCAGCCACGGATTGCCACCACCGGGTCCATGCGCGAAGCGCGCAGCGCCGGCGCCACCGCGGCCGCGAGCCCGACGAGCGTCGCCAGCACCAGCGCGGCGACGAACAGCGCTGGCTCGAAGGCCAGCGGGAACAGCGGCGTGCCGTCGGCGTTGCGCGCGAAGCGTTGCCACAGGACGAGCGCCAGGACGCCGATGGCCGACCCGACCAGCGAGCCGGACAGTCCGAGCAGGCTGCCCTGCAGCAGGAACAGCCGCAGGATCTGCGCGCGCGAAATCCCCATCGCGCGCAGGATGCCGATCTCGCGCGATCGCTGCACGACCGAGACGACGAGCACGCTGGCGATGCCGAAGGCCACCGACAGGCCGACGAAAGCGCGGATGACCGTGTTCGACGTCTGCTGCGCGTTGATCGCCGTGAAGAACTGCTCGTTGGTGCGAATCCAGCTGTCGGCCTGCACGCCGGTAGCCGCGGTGATTCTTTGTGCGATGCGCTCGGCTGCATAGACGTCGTGCACGGTGACGTCCAGCCCCGTGACGCCTCCGGGCAGCCCGAGCAGGCTCTGCGCCGTGTGCAGCGCGAGATACGTCGTTCGCTGGTTCGCGCCCTTCGCGCCGAGATCGAAGATGCCGGTGACCGTGAGCGTGTTGCTCGCGCCGAGAGCCGAGGACACGCGCAGCTTGTCGCCCACGCCCACCCCGAGATCGGATGCGAGTTCGGTGCCGATCAGGATGTCGGTGGCGCCGAGCCGCGCCGCGCCGCGCACGATCTTGGCGGGAATCGCGACGATGCGGAAGTATTGCTCGGGCTCGATGCCGATCGCCGAGATCGCGCGGCTCGCACTGCCCCGCACGGCGAGCGCCGAACCGCTCGCTTCCGGGGAAACGACGGCGACCTCGGGCATCGCGCGGATCTGCTCGGCGATCGCCTGCCACTGGTCGATCGACTTCAGCCGCTGCAGCGGCGGCTGCACGATCGTGCCGTGCTGCGTCGTGCCGTCGTCGTTGCCGTCGCGCTGCGGGCGTGCGACCTCCTTCGGCGGAAGCAGCTGGATGTGCGGCTGCGCGGTGAGCACCCGGCGGATGAAGTTCGCCTGCAGTCCGCTCAGCAGCGCCGACATGAAGACGATGACGCCGACGCCGATCGCCACGCCGGTGATGATGAAACCGGTCTGCATCCGGCCCTCGCGCAGGAAGCGCAGCGCGACGATCCACTCGAACGGCGCCCAGCGCGGCAGGCGCGGGGGCGTCGCGCCGACGCCGGCACGCGCTGCGCTCACTCGGCGCTCGTCGCGTCGACCCGCGGGCGCACGCGCATGCCGTCGACGACGTCGGCCACGCCCGCCGGAATCACCAGGTCGCCGGCGGCCAGGCCGTCGAGCACTTCGGACCAGCCGCCGCTGCGCAGGCCGATCCGCACCGGCTGGCGCCGTGCGCGTCCGTCGACCACGCGAAGCACCCACGGCGACGCCGTCTCGGGCCCCCGCACGGCGTCGCTCGGCACCAGCACCGCGCCATCGCGGCGTGCGACCTCGATGTCGACCGAGACGGTCATGTCCTGCTTGAGCTCGGCGGGCGGATCGGCAACGTCGAGCTTGACTTCGACTGCACCCGTCTGCGCGTTCACGCCCGGGTTGATGTACGCGAGCGTCGCATCGAAGCGTTTGCGCGGATAGGCGTCGGCCGACGCGATCGCGTGCTGCCCGGAGGCGAGCAGCGCAAGGTTCTTCTCGTCGATCTGTACGACGAGCTGCGTGTCGCCGGCGGGCGAGAGCGTCATCAGCACCTTGCCCGGCTGGACGACGTCTCCACGCTCGACGTTTCGCCCGATCAGCGTGCCGGGCACCGGCGCGGCGATCGTCGCGTAGGACAGCCGCGCGCGCGCGGCGTCGGCGTTGGCGCGCGCCTGCGCCAGCGCGGTCTCGGCGAGCGCAACGTCGCTGCCGCCGGCGCGCGCCGATTCGAGCTGGCGCTGGGCGGCACGCAGCTGCGCGTCGGCCAGCTCGACGTTCTTGCGCGATTCGTCGAGCGTCGCTTGCCCGATGAAGCCCTTGTCGAACAGCTCCTCGTTGCGCCGTTGCTGCGATCGCGCGTGTTCGAGCGTCGCCTGCGCCTGGCGCACGCTTTGCTCGGCGACCGGCGCCTGCACCTCGTGCAGCTGGCGCAGCTTCGCCTGCGCCTGCGCCACCGAGGTCAACGCCTGCTGGAGCGCGGCTTTCAGCTCGGTGGCGTCCAGCTCGACCAGTACCTGTCCTGCGCGAACCGTCTGCCCCTCGGCAACCGGTACGGCGACCACGGTGCCGGTGATCTGCGCGCCGATGTCGATGCGATGCGGTGTCTGCACGCGTCCGCTGGCGACCACCGACTGCACGAAGTCGCGTTGCACGACGGGGACGACGGCAACGGTCGGGCCGAACAGCGCGCGCGGCAGCGCGTAGGCCGCCGCAGCGACGGCGAGCAGCACGAGGAGCGCCGTCCACAGATGTCGGCGCACCGAACGCGCGGCCTGCGAAGCGGCGTTCATGGCCGCGCCCCGCGCATTCCGTCGAGCAGCAGCGAGAAGGTCGCGCGGGCGGCATCGACGACGCCGCCTTCGCCGCCCAGCAGCGAACGTTGCAGCGCCAGGCCCTGCAGCGTCGCGACGAACACGGTGGCGCCCACCTGCGGGTCGAGTGCCGCCGACAGCGCGCCGGCTGCGCGTGCCTCGCGCAGGCAGGCGGCGACGCGACGGGTGTACGCGGCGACCATCGAATGCACCCGCTTTTGCGTCGGGGTGTGCTCGGTGCCCTGCAGCGCGTGATACAGGATGCGCGGGGCGCCCGGATGGCGGGCGATGAAGCGGGCATGCGCGAGGAACACGCGCTCGAGGATCTCGACCGGCGAGCCGCCGCTGGCGAAAGCGGCGTCGACCGCCGTGCCGAGGTCATGCTGCACCCAGTCGAAGACCGCTTCCCAGATCGCCTCCTTGTCGGCGAAGTGCCGAAAGAGCGCGCCGTGCGTGAGTGCGACGCGGTCGGCGATCGCCTGTGTCGTGATCGCCTCGGGACCGCGTACGCGCGCCAGCTCGAGCACCGCGGCGACGATCTCCGCGCGGCGCGCGTGCGACGGAAGCCGCCGGCGCGGCGGCAGCGTGACGGGCGTGCCCCGGGTCGTCATCGGAGTTGGAGGTGCGGGCGGTGGCGGTGGAAGTGCATGTAAGTAACGAGTTACTATTTTAGTCTCCCACCCCATTGCGGATCGTACGTGCCATGCCTGTCGCCGAATCTCCCCGCGCCGAATCGTTCCCGGCGTTCTTCGCCGAAGCTCCCGTCGTCGACATGCAGGATCCGCTCGCGGAATTCCTCGGCGCAGTCGAAGCGGGGCTGCTGCGCTACCGCTACGAAGACGTCGTCCGCATGGCCGGCCATTCCTGCCCGACGGTCGCATCGGCGTTCCTGATGACGCGCGCTGCGCTGCGCCGATTGTACGGGGACGAGTTGCCCCGCCGCGGCGAGATCCGCGTCGAGATGCGCGAGCCGCGCGACGCGGGCGTCACCGGTGTCGTTGCCGCCGTCTGTACCTTCGTCACCGGCGCAACCGAGGACAGCGGGTTTCCGGGGATCGGCGGGCGCTTCGGACGTCGCGAGCGACTGTTCTTCGAGCGCCCGCTCGCTTTCGGCGAGATCCGCTTTTCGCGCCTCGACGGATCCGCCGAGTCGGTGGAAGTCGCCGCGCACCTGCAGCGCATCGGCGGCGATCCGCGCACTTCGCTGCTGATCGGACGGTGCCTGCACGGCGAAGCGAGCGCCGAGGAGGCGTCGCTGTTCCGCACGCTGTGGCAGGACCGCGTACGTCGGCTGCTTCTCGAGCACGCCGACGATCCGGCGGTGATCGAAGTGCGCGCCGCCTAGCACGCCGACCGGCGGATCGCCCCGGACGACGCGTTCGGCGCGACGCCCGGCGCGTGGGCGTGCGGCTTGCACGAGGGCGGGCCTCGAACGGAGGTCTTCATGTTTGCCCACAACAAGCGCCTGCAGTACACGGTTCGCGTCTCGGAGACGAATCCCGGTCTGGCGAACCTGCTTCTCGAACAGTTCGGCGGACCGCAGGGCGAGCTCGCCGCAGCGATGCGCTACTTCACCCAGGCGATCGGCGAGTCCGATCCGGGGCGCAAGGACATGCTGCTCGACATCGCCACCGAGGAACTGAGTCACCTCGAGATCATCGGCACGCTCGTTGCCATGCTCAACCGTGGCGCCAAGGGACGCATTGCCGAGGCGACCGATTCGGCCGCGGAGATGTACCGCTCGATCACGGGCGCCGGAAACGACTCGCATCTGACGCAGGTGCTGTACGGAGGCGGTCCTGCGTTGACGAATTCGGGCGGCGTGCCGTGGAGCGCGGCGTACGTGGACACGATCGGCGATCCGACCGCCGACCTGAGATCGAACGTCGCCGCCGAGGCGCGCGCGAAGCTCATCTACGAAAGACTGATCAACGCAACCGACGATCCTGGCGTCAAGGAGACGCTCGGCTTCCTGATGACGCGCGAGGCCGCGCACCTGCTGTCGTTCGAGAAGGCGCTGTACGCAATCCAGCCGAACTTCCCGCCGGGAAAAATGCCGGTCGACGCCCGCTTCTCGAACGTCTACTTCGACATGTCGCAAGGCGACGGCGACATGCGCGGCCCATGGAACAGCGACGAGAATTTCACCTACATCCGCGAGCGCGATCGGCAGCACTCGGTCGACGGCGGCGACGGCGCAGCCCACGTCGCGCTCGATGCCCGGGAGAAGCGGGTGCTCGAGCAGGCGGCGCAACGCACGCGTTCCGATCCGGGCGCCGACCCGCTGACCGGCGCCGAACTCGGCATGGGCGCTTCACCGAACGGCGACGACAGCGCGTCGCGTGCGAGGAACGCCGACGGCGGCGCGCCGCCGGCACGCTGAATCTGGTACGCCGTTTGCTCGGACCGAGGCCGGCCGCGACGCGGCCGAATCAACCACCAGGAGAGTCAGATGCCCCCCAGTTCGGCGCGCACCGCCGAGCGCACGACGAAGTCGCGCTCGAAGAAGGAAAACGACCCGATCGCGCTGCTCGAGGCCGATCATCGTGAAGTCGAGAAGATGTTCAAGGAATTCGAGAAGAAGAAGGAGAAGGATCGGGACGCCGCCATCGAGCTGGTGGGGCGCATCCTCACCGAACTGACCGTCCACACGCAGATCGAGGAGGAGATCTTCTACCCGACGATGCGCGAGGCGGGCGGCGAGAAGATGGCCGACCTGCTCGACGAGGCCGAGGTCGAGCATGCGAGCGCGAAGGACCTGATCGAGCAGATCTCGTCGATGTCGCCCGACGAGGACCTGTACGACGCGAAAGTGACGGTGCTCGGCGAGTACGTGAGGCACCACGTCAAGGAAGAGGAGGGCGAGCTCTTTCCGAAGGCGAAGAAGACCAACGTCGACATGGAAGAGCTCGGCAGCATGCTCGCGGATCGCAAACGCGAGCTGATGGACGAAATGGGCGGCGACGCCGCAGCGTAGGCCGCCGCACGCGCGGGACGGACGCGCCCGGATGTGGATTCCCGCGCAACCGTGGTGGGAACCGATCGTCCGGGCGGCGTCCATCTACCTGGCGCTGATGATCCTGATGCGGCTGGCCGGCAAGCGCACGCTCAGCCAGCTGACGCCTTTCGACCTGCTGGTGATGCTGCTCCTGAGCGAGGCGGTCAGCCCGGCGATCGGCGGCAACGACCCGTCGATCCTCGGCGGGGTGATTCGCGCCTCCACTCTGATCGGGCTGAACCTGGCGGTCGGCTACGCCACCGCGCGCAGCCGGTCGCTGGAGCGCTTCGTCCAGGGCGCGCCGGTGGTCATCGGTCGTGATGGCAGGCTGTTCGGCAAGGTGCTGCAGCGCGAGCGCGTCGGCCGCGACGACATCGAAAAGGCGCTGCGCGAGGCACAGTGCGAACTGCCCGACCTGGCGCTCGCCGTGCTCGAGCCCGACGGCAAGATCACGATCTGGAAGCGCTCGGAGTTGACGCCGGGCGATGCGGCGCAGGGCGGGCCCGTCGTTCCCGATTAGCACCGGCCTGCACGCAGCGGTGGTAATGCGCAATACGCCCGAGCGCGTGCTCGGCCGCCGAGCGACGCACGACGTTGCGCGAACCGCCGAAATGGCGCGTTTCCGAGAACACGCACGGATCGCCGTCGTCGGTGCGCAGCGCCCATGCGAAGCAGACGGTGCCGGCCGGAACGTCGCTGCCTTCGGGCGGCTCGTCGGCCAGGCCCGTATCGGCGATGGCGATCGACGCGTTGCTGCGGGCAAGGGCGCCCACGGCCATCTCGCGTGCGACCTCTTCACTGGTCAGGCCGAAGCGTTCGATCGTCTGCGGCGAGACGCCCAGCAGCCGGCACTTCGCCTGCGGGGAATAGACGACGTAGCCCACTTCCAGTGCGCTGCCGACGCCGCTCGCATCGGCCAGCCTTCCGGCCGCCAGGCCGGCCGTGCACGACTCCGCCGTCGCGACGACGAGGTCGTGGGCTTTCAGGTACGACAGCAGTTTCTTCAGTTGCATGCGCTGGACCTTCGAACCGGCAGGCCGCCTGCGTGCATTCGACGCGCCTGCCTGCCGCGCGTGTAAGATGGAATCCACCTGTGCATCCCGCGCGCCCCCGAAGTCGATACGGTGTGCGGCAGGAGCTTCGAACGTGAGCCATTCGCCCTCGATGCTCGACGCGTTCCTCGCCACGGTGGTCCAGTTGGCCGGAGCGCAAGCGGGAACCCTGCGAGTGCCGCCGCTGGGCGGCGAGCCCGAATTCGTCGCCTCGTGGGAGCGCGCAGGCCTCGACGGCACCATTCGCGTTCCGGCCGCCAGCGTCGTGCTGCCGCTGGAAAGCGGCGGCCAGACTCTCGGCCTGTTCACGCTGCACTTCGATACGTCCGCAAGCGCGGCGCGTTCGCGCGGCGGGAGGCCGGCGCACGTGCGCGGCAGCGGCCAATGCGGCGCCCGGCCCGAGTCGCTCACCGAGCGCGAGCGCGAGATCCTCGCGCTGCTCACGCTCGGCGAGAGCAACAAGGCGATCGCGCGCTCGCTCGGGATCAGCCCCGACACCGTCAAGCTGCACGTTCGCCACATCCTGGCCAAGCTCGGCTGCCGTTCGCGCGTTGCGGCGGCGGTGTTCGCCGCCCGCCACGGGTTCGGCCGCGAGCGCGCGTTGCCTGTGGTCGTATCATGAGCGCCTCGCTCCGCTGAGTTCTTCCCCGGATGGAAACGGAACTGCCTTCGGCGACGCTGATCGCGTGGCTGGGCTTCGTCATCGGCGCCGTGTTCGGCTTCGTCGGCAACAAGACCAACTTCTGCACGATGGGCGCGGTCTCCGACATCGTGCACATGGGCGACTGGACGCGCATGCGCATGTGGCTGCTGGCGATCGCGGTGGCGATGCTCGGCGTCTGGGTGCTGCAGGCGCAGGGGCTGGTCGACACGCACAAGTCGCTGTATGCCAGTCCGAACCTCATGTGGCTGTCGAACCTCGCCGGCGGCCTGCTGTTCGGCATCGGCATGACGCTCGCATCGGGCTGCACCGGCAAGACGCTGATCCGCATCGGCGGGGGCAACCTGAAGTCGGTGGTCGTGTTCGTCGTGCTGGCGATCTCGGCGTACGTCACGCTCAAGGGCCTGTTCGGCGTCTGGCGCGTGAGCACCTTCGACACCGTGTCGATTCGGTTGCCGACCACCCAGGACCTTCCCACGCTGGTCGCCGCGACCTGGGGGTTGTCGGCGCGCGCCGTGGAAAGCTGGCTGCCCCCCCTCGTCGCCGCGGCGCTGCTCGTCTTCGTCTTCGCTCACCGACAGGCGCGAGGCCGCGACACGCTGCTCGGCGGCATCGTCGTCGGACTGACGATCGTCGCCGGCTGGTACGTCACCGGACACGTGGGCTACGTCGCCGAACATCCCGATACGCTCGAGGAGGCGTTCATCGCCACCAACGGCAATCGCCCGGAGTCGTTGTCGCTGGTCGCGCCCTTCGCGTACACGCTCGAACTGCTGATGTTCTGGAGCGACCAGAGCAAGCACGTCACCTTCGGCATCGCCACCGCACTGGGAATCGTCGCCGGGTCGCTCGCCTATGCGTTGCTCAGCGGCACCTACCGGGAAGAGAGTTTTCCCGACGCGGCCGACCTGAAGCGGCACGTAACCGGTGCCGTGCTGATGGGCTTCGGCGGCATCACCGCGCTCGGCTGCACGATCGGCCAGGGGCTGAGCGGGCTTTCCACGCTCGCCGTCGGCTCGGCGCTCACCTTTTTCTCGATCGTCGCCGGCGCGGCGCTGATGATGAAGCTCGACTACTGGCGACTGATGCGCGAAGCCCACGCGTAACGAACGCAGCGCTCGGGCTGTATGTGCCTGGCGTTATAATACGAGGCACATCCCGACGCCGCGCCGTCGTCACGCCGGCAGCACCTCCTCCCCGGGTTCCAAGTCGATGATCGCACTGCTCGAAGCGCGCAGGGCCGGCCTCTTTCGCCGCGAGCACTGGCTGCCGAACATCGTCGCCGGCGCGATCGTCGGCGTCGTCGCGCTGCCGCTGGCGATGGCCTTCGCGATCGCCTCCGGCGCCAAGCCCGAGCAGGGCATCTACACGTCGATCGTCGCCGGCTTCCTCGTCACGGTGCTCGGCGGCAGTCGCGTGCAGATCGCCGGGCCCACTGGCGCATTCATCGTGATCCTGGCCGCGATCACGGCGCGCTACGGCATCGACGGGCTGCAGATCGCCACCATGATGGCCGGTGTCATCCTGTTCCTGCTCGGCGTCGCGCGCATGGGCGCGATCATCAAGTTCATTCCCGATCCGGTGATCGTCGGCTTCACGTCGGGCATCGGCGTCATCATCTTCGTCGGCCAGTGGAAGGACTTCTTCGGGCTGCCGCCGGCCGGCGGCGAGCATTTCCACGAAAAGCTGTGGCAACTGCTGCAGGCACTGCCGCAATTGCACCTGGCGACGACGCTGCTGGCCTTCGCGTCGCTTGCGCTGGTGCTCTTCGGCAACCGCATCCCGCGCCTGGCGCGCGTGCCGGGCCCGCTGATCGCCCTGGTCTTCGCTAGCGGCGTGCAGGCGATCTTCGGTTTCGACGGCGTCGTCACGATCGGCAGTGCCTTCGGCGGCATACCGCTCGGGCTGCCCGAACTGCGGCTGCCCGAGATCACGATCGCGCGCATGATCGAACTGATCGGCCCCGCATTCACGATCGCGATGCTCGGTGCGATCGAGTCGTTGCTCTCGGCGGTGGTGGCCGACGGCATGGCGGGCACGCGGCACGATTCGAACCAGGAGCTCATCGGGCAGGGGCTCGCCAATATCGCTGCGCCGCTGTTCGGCGGCTTCGCCGCCACCGGCGCGATCGCGCGCACCGCCACCAACATCCGCAACGGCGGCACCAGCCCGCTGGCCGGCATCGTCCATTCCGCCACGCTGCTGCTCATCGTGCTGGTGCTCGCACCGCTGGCAGTCAACGTTCCGCTGGCGGCGCTTGCCGCGATCCTTTTCGTCGTCGCCTGGAACATGAGCGAGGCGCGGCACTTCGCCAAGATGGTGCGCCGCGCGCCGCGCGCCGACGTGGTGATCCTGCTCGTCACCTTCGGACTCACCGTTTTCGCCGACCTCGTCGTCGCGGTGAACATCGGCGTGATCCTCGCCACGCTGCAGTTCATGCGCCGGATGGCTTCGAGCGTCGAGGTGCAGAACGTCACGCACCAGGAACTGCACCAGGAATTCGCGCACCGCGGCTTCCAGCAGCTGCCCCCTGGCGTGCTCGTCTACTCGGTCGACGGACCGTTCTTCTTCGGCGCGGCCGAGAACTTCGAGCGTGCGCTGGCCAGCACGCACACCGACCCGCGCGTGCTCATCGTGCGTCTCGGCTGGGTGCCGTTCATCGACGAAACGGGGCTGCAGACGCTCGAGGAGGTGATCGCCGACATGCGCCGGCGCGGGGTGACGGTGATGCTCGCCGGCGCGAATCCGCGCGTGCATCGCAAGCTCGCTCGCGCCGGGCTGATCGACCTGGTGGGGCGCGAGAATTTCTTCGATGACCTGGCCGATGCGATCGAAGCGAGCCGCGCGCTGGCCGATGCGCAGGCCGATGCGCAGGCTCCGACGACGGTCGGCCGCCAGACGGTGCTCAGCGATACGGTGCAATCCGTGTTGCGCACCAGCCGCGAGTTCTTCGCGCGTCCACCGCCCGAGAGCTAGTACGCCGACCCGGAGGTATCGCAACAAAATGAAAGCGATGGATTCGGCCTCGGGGCAAGGCGCAAACCGCAGCCATAGCAGTCGCTATGGCGAGGATTTGCAACGCCGCACTGAGGTCGAAGACGCGCTTTCATGTTGCGATACTTTCGGGTCGGCGTACTAGTGCCCTGTTTCGTGCGGAGCGCCGCTCATGGCCCAGCGGATTCGTCCTCGTGGCAAGGCGCGAACCGCAGCGATGCCGGTTGGCATCGCTATTCGCGCGCTGCGGGCGGCATTGCGCTCGCGCCGCAGGCGACGCCCGGCGTCATTTCACCTTGGGGTTCGCCACGCCGGGTTGGGTGCGATAGCGAACGCCGTGCTGTGCCAGATAATCGCGGATCAGCTGGCGAACGACCTGCGACGGGGTCAGGTCCTGCCGCGCACACAGCGTCTCGAACGCTTTCTTCTTCGCCGGGTCGATCAAGACGGTCAGTCGGGCGGTCTTTCGTTCCATGCCGCGGAAGTCCTCGTCCGTATGTTCATCGCATTCTAATCCGATGTGCGTCGACCGAGGCAACCGCAGGCGACGGCGCGCGACCGCGGGCGACCGCGGGCGACCGCGGGCGACGGCGGGCAGCGGCGGGCAGCGGC
>JACDJC010000419.1_pt1 | contig 50368 bp, 45 predicted proteins | sample 7454191 | NCBI WGS metagenome assembly JACDJC01 (sample SAMN14253291, study PRJNA609438) | sludge metagenome | isolation source: sludge after 25d culture with pyrite and EDTA | collected 2018-12-20 | reverse complement strand
ATTCCCCGAGGCTGTCAGCTCCGGGAAACTACGCCATTCTTGGCAAATCACATTCAAATCGACACCACCTCAAAACGGCTCGCAAGCCGCACCAACGCTTGATCTCGAGCCTGGCGTCGGTCATTTAACCGGACAGTAGTGCGTCCACATGCAGACAAATTGTTGCTTATGCCGACCCTGGATCGTACCGACCTGCGTATCCTTGCCGTGTTGCAGGGCGAGGGTCGTATCAGCAATGCCGAGCTGGCCGAGCGGGTCAGCCTGTCCGCTTCCGCCTGTCTGCGCCGCCTGCAACGGCTGGAGTCGGAGCAGGTCATCACCGGCTACGCGGCACAGCTCGATCCGCAGGCGGTGGGCCTGGGCCTGCAGGCTTTCGTGCGGGTGCAACTGGCCAAACACGAGCACGCCACAGTCGAGAACTTCGTCGAGCGCGTCAACGGCTGGGATGAAGTCGTGGCCTGCCATGCCCTGACCGGCAACATGGACTATCTGTTGCATGTCTACGTGGCGGATCTGCAGGACTTCTCTCGCTTCCTGCTCGATCACCTGCTGAACGCGAGCGGCGTGGCCGATGTGAATTCCAGCTTCGTGCTGCGCACCGTGAAGCGCTCGCCATCGCTGCCGCTGGCCCAGCTGGATCGTTGAGTGCGCCGGTCGACCCGTTCAGCGCCGGCATGGCCGCGCGGGGGCCGACTAACGCTAAACTAACCGACTGATGAGCATCGATACCGCCACCGTTGCCGAACGCGATCTGCTGCGCCCGCTGCGCTACCTATGGCGCGTGCCGCTGCTGCTGGTCCATGCGGTGCTGGCGATCCTGCTGGCGGCGCTGGTGCTGAGCTGGAATCAGCATCGTGTCATGCGCAATGGCCGCGAGCCGCTGCCGCACCGCCTGATCCGTTGGTGGTCGCTCGGCCTGATGTGGATCTTCGGTCTGCGGGCGGTGCGCGTGGGTCAGCCGCTGCCCGATCCAGTGCTGTTCGTGGCCAACCACACCTCGTGGATCGACATCGAATTGCTGCACAGCCAGCGCGCCACCTGCTTCGTGGCCAAGGCCGAGATCGCCCGCTGGCCGCTGGTCGGCTGGCTGGCCGCCAGCGGCGGCACCATTTTTCACCGCCGCGGCAACAACTATTCGCTGGTTGCGGTGATGTTGCTGATGGGCGAGCGACTGCGCGAGGGGCGCTCGGTGGCGGTGTTTCCCGAGGGCGGCAGCGGTTATAACGGCGTGCTGAAGGTGTTCCACGCGCGCATCTTCCAGGTCGCGCTCGATGCCGAGGTGCCGGTCCAGCCGGTGGCGCTGCGCTTTGCGCGTGGCGGCAGGCGGGTGGTCGACGTCTGCTTCCGCGAGGACGAGAGTTTCGTGGCGAATTTCCTGCGCCTGCTGGGCGAGCCGCCGATGGATGCCGAGGTGCACTTCCTGGCGACCGTGCCGCCCTGTCCGGAAGGGCGTCGGCACATGGCCGAGCAAGCACGCGAGCGCATCGCCGCAGCCCTGGCGGACCGGCCGGAATGAAGCTTCCCGACGGAAAGGATTTCCGCCCGCCCTGGCCACTGCGCAGCGGTCACCTGCAAACCATGCTCTCTTCCAGCGGCGTGCGCCGCGTGTTGCTGCCGCAGGCCGCAAAGACCGTGTTGCACGGTGCCAAAACGGTGGTGGTCGACGGCGGCGGCGGTGTGCGCCTGACGGGTGCCTACACCACGCAGCAGACCCGTTCGCAGGCGCGCGGTCTGGCTGTGCTGTTCCATGGCTGGGAGGGCAGCGTCGATTCCACCTATGTGCTGCAGACCGGCAGCCGGCTGCTGGCCGAGGGCTGGGATGTCTTTCGCCTCAATTTCCGCGACCACGGCGACAGCCACGGCCTCAACGAGGCGCTGTTCCACTCCTGCCGCCTCGACGAAGTGGTGCATGCGCTGGGTGACATCGCCGCGCGCTGGCCGACGCGGCCGATGGCGCTGGCCGGGTTTTCGCTGGGCGGGAACTTTGCGCTGCGTGCGGCGATGCAGACCTCGCGGGTGGGCATTCCGCTCAGCTACGTGCTGGCGGTGTGCCCGATCATCGATCCGGCGGTTGGCCTGTTTTCGCTGGAGGAGAGTGCGCCGTGGTTCTACCAGGCGTACTTCATGCGCAAGTGGCGTCATTCACTGCTGCTCAAGCAGAAGGCTTTTCCGCAGCACCAGTATTTCGAAATGTCGGAATTGAGAAAGCATCTGCGCGGCCTGACCGAAGCGCTGGTACTGCGACACACCGACTTCAAGTCGCTGCAACAGTATCTGGACGGCTATTCGGTGGCCGGCGACGCGATGCAGGCGATGCAGATACCGGCCACCATCCTCACCGCGCGGGACGATCCGGTGATTCCGGTAGACAGCTTCACGAAACTCGAACTGCCGCCGAATGTGGAACTCGATCTCGCCCCTTACGGTGGACACTGCGGCTTCATCCGTGACTGGGGCATGGTCAGCTATACCGACGATTACATCGCCGCCCGTTTCAACGCGTTGGCCGATGGTTGCTTGCCGCTCAGTTCGGCGCCGGCAGTCGGCGATCCCGCAGCGCACGTGCCCGATGCCGCTCGTGTCCTGCCGGCGACGCTCCGCGACCGCATCAATCATCTCGCCTCGGAACGGCGCGACTGACAGGCTCGGGTCAGAGGAGTCTTCCTGACTTTCTCACTCAACGTCGTGTCGAAGGGCGCTGGCGCAGCCAACTGGCGATGCTCATGCGATCGCGCGTGGCGGGCAACACTTCGTGCTCGAACCGGGCGGACAGGAACAACGCCAGGGTGCCCGCGTGCGGGTAGATATCGCGGCTCGATCCATCGTCCAGGTACAGCCGCAACGCGCCACCATCGGCTTCGTGCCAGTCCTCGTTGAGATAGAACACCGTGGAGATCACCCGCGCGTCGTTGTTGCGCAGCCGGTCGAGGTGCCGCGCGTAACCCGCCCCGGGCCGATACACCGCGTAGTGCGATTCGCCATCGACCAGGCTCAGCATCAGTTCGCGGCTCAGCGCAATACGCAGCGCGTCGAGGCGATCGGCGAACATCTGCTGGGGCACACTCATTGCGCCGGTGACAAACCAGCGGGTGCTGTCGCCGCGCAGTGACGAGGCAATGCGGGCAGCGCCGGTGCGTGCCGGCAGCAGCAGGCTGGCGTCATGCATGGCGGCGCATTCGCGGGCCAGTGCCTGCGTCTGCGCGGGATGCATCAGGCCGGCCAGCATGCACCAGCCGTCGGCGGCCAGCGCATCTGCTGCGGCGCGGAATTCGTGGGAGGTGCCGGTGGTCATCATGGCCTCGGAGTGCACGGAGCAGCGAAGTAGCAGATCCAGTGCAGGCCATCACGACCGGCGCAGAAAAGGTTGCAGCACATCCAGTGGGTGCCGCGGGAGCCCGCCCGCCACGGCGCCAGCAGCATACGCCGAATCGGGCAACTCGGCGGGGGCGTCGTGGATCCGCTAGCGACGACAAGTGGTGGTGGGCCAGTTCCGGCTCCGCCACCTCGCTGCAGGGCGCGCCGAGGCGCCACTCGACCTTGCCCGCCCCGCATCGACCAAGCGCGGGGGCTGCCATTGACCACACTCAGTCGGCGGCGACGCAGCGCCCGCGAGCCCAGCTCCGCAGGGCATCGACCTGTTCGCGCATCAGCACCGACAGCGGCCGGGTCTGTTGCAGTGCGTTGACCAGCGTCGCCTGATCCGGCGGGGTTCCGTTGCTGGCCGCATCGTACAGCGCGCTGACGATGGTCTGCTCGATTTCGGCGCCCGAAAAGCCGTCGCTGGCGGCGGCCAGGGCGGGCAGGTCGAAGCCGGCGGGGTCGAGCTTGCGACGCTTCAGGTGCAGCGCGAAGATTTCGGCGCGGACCGCCGCGCCGGGCAGGTCGACGAAGAAGATCTCGTCGAAGCGGCCCTTGCGCAGCAGCTCGGCGGGCAGCTCCTGCACCGCGTTGGCGGTGGCCACGGTGAACACCTTGGCCTTGCGTTCGGCCATCCAGGTCAGCAGGTAGCCGAGCACCCGGCGCGACACGCCGTCGTCATCGCCGCCGCCGGCCAGGCCCTTCTCGATTTCGTCGATCCACAGCACGCACGGCGCCAGCAGCTCGGTGCTGGCCAGCGCCTCGCGCAGGTTTTTCTCGGTCTCGCCCTGGTACTTGTTGTACAGCGTGCCGAAATCCAGCCGCACCAGCGGCACGCCAAAGCCGCCGGCGATCGCCTTGGCCGCGAGGCTCTTGCCGCAACCCTGTACGCCCAGCAGCAACACCCCTTTGGGCGGATCGAGCATCGGCGTGGCTTCGGGCGAGAGAAACACCGTGCGGCGACGCTGCACCCATTCGCGTAGGCGGCTGACCCCGGCGATGTCGGCGAAGCTGGCGGTGGCGTATTCGTAATGCAGCAGGCCCGAACGGTTCAGCAGATCGAACTTCGACTGCATCAGTACCGGCAGGTCGTTCGGGCCGAGCGCGCCGTCGGCGTAGATCAGCTTGCGCACGATCCGTCGTGCATCCGGCGTCGACAGCCCAAGCAGGTTGCGCACGATGGTGCGCGCGGCCTCGTTGTCCACCTCGATGCGGCGGCCCTGTTCGCGTTGCCAACCGGCAGCCTCGCCGCGCAGGATACCGGCGAGCTCCTTGATGTCCGGCAGCGACAGCGGCACGCGCAGGGCCAGCGCCTCCAGCGCGTCGGGCAGCTCGATCTTCGCGCCGACCAGCACGATGGTGTGCGCCGCCGAACGCTGCCGCTGCACGATCTCGCGCAACTGGCGCAGACTCATTGCGTAGCCCAGCAGCGGGTGGAAATCGAACATCAGGTAGATACCCGGTTCGCTCTGGGCGCGGATCGCCTTGAGCGTGGCGGTGACGTCCGGCGCCACCGGGTCGTCGCCCTGGGTGAAATCGAGCCGGCCCAGGCCATCGATCAGCGTCCAGCGCCACAGTGGGTGCAGCGCCTGCGCGATGACGTGGCGGAAGCACTCGATCACCCGTTGTTCGTCCACCGTCTCGATCACCAGCAACGGCGTGGCCGCGCGTACCAGCGTGGTGAGATCGTCCAGCTCGCTCATGCCGCTCCCCTGTGAAGAGCACCAGTTTACCGGGCCGCGCTGCTTCTGGCTTCACATGGTGCGGTATACATTGCGCACTTCATGACACAAGGAGCCTGATCATGCGCATGCTGCTATCCCTGCTGCTGGCGGTTCTGTCGTTGCCGTTGTTGGCGGCGCCCCCGCTGGACCGGCTGACCTTGCCCCAGGGTTTCCATATCGCCGTGTATTCCGACCAGGTGCCGAACGCGCGCGCGATCGCGCTGGGCACGGATGGCACCGTGTTCGTCGGTTCCAGCGCTGCCGGCAAGGTCTATGCGCTCACCGACCGCAACGGCGACGGCGTGGCCGAGCAGGTGCGGGTGATCGCCAGCGGTCTGCGCAACCCGCTCGGTGTCGCCTTCCATGATGGCGATCTGTACGTCTCGGCGGTCAGCCGGATTTTCGTGTTGCGCGACATCGAACAACACCTTGACGCGCCGCCCGAACCGGAGCTGGTCACCGACAAGCTGCCTACCGAAGGCCATCATGGCGGCCGTTTCCTGGCCTTCGGCCCGGACGGCAAGCTGTATGTGCCGATCGGCGCACCGTGCAACATCTGCGACCCCGGCCCGCGCTACGCCAAGCTGATGCGCATGAACGCCGATGGCAGCGACTGGCAGGACGTGGCCACCGGCATCCGCAATACGGTCGGCTTCGACTGGCAACCCGGCACCGGGCGGTTGTGGTTCACCGACAACGGCCGTGACCTGATGGGTGACGACGTCCCCAGCGACGAGTTGAACGAGATCACCCGCCTGGGGCAACACTTCGGCTATCCGTATTGCCACCAGGGCGACATTGCCGACCCGGAATTCGGCGGGGGCCACCCGTGCAGCGAGTATGTGCCGCCGGCGTTGAAGCTGGGTGCCCATGTGGCGGCGCTGGGCATGCGTTTTTACGTGGGCAAGCAGTTCCCGGCCCGCTACCACGGCGCGATCCTGATCGCCGAGCATGGTTCCTGGAATCGCACCGAAAAGTCCGGTTATCGGGTCATGGCGGTGCGCCTGCAAGGCAGCAAGGTGTTGTCCTACGAGCCCCTGATCAGCGGCTTCCAGCAGCACGAACGCGCCTGGGGTCGCCCGGTCGACGTGCAACCGATGCCCGATGGCAGCGTGCTGGTCAGTGACGATCAGGCCGGTGCGGTGTACCGGGTCACGTATCAACCGTAGGCTGCAACGCGCCGCCCGTTCCACGTTCCTCAAGGAGAACCACATGCAACTACGCAGCGACAATTTCCAGCACGACCAGCGGATTCCCGCCACCTTCGCGTTCTGCAAAGTGGCCGATCCGACTGCGCCGTCGGACAACCACAGCCCGCACCTGGCCTGGAAGGATGCGCCGCCGGGCACGCGCTCGTTCGTGCTCACCTGCATCGACACCGACGTGCCCAGCCGCGGCGATGACGTGAACCAGCCGGGCCGCACGGTGCCGGCAGACCTGCCGCGGGTGGAGTTCGTGCACTGGCTGATGGCGAACATTCCGGCCGAGTACGGCGAGCTGGCGGCGGGGGCCTGCAGCGACGCGATCACCCCGCGTGGCAAGCGCGACCCGTTCGGCCCACCCGGCAGCGTGCAGGGGGTGAACGACTTCACCGGCTGGTTTGCCGGCGACGCCGAGATGGACGGTCAGTACCTGGGCTACGACGGCCCCTGTCCGCCCTGGAACGATGCGTTGCTGCACCATTATCACTTCACTGTGCATGCGCTCGATGTCGCCGCGCTAGCACTGGACAAGGGCTTTTCGCATGATCAGCTGCGGACGGCCATGGCTGGCCACGTGCTGGCCGAGGTCCGGCTTATCGGCACCTATAGCCTCAATCCCGCGGTGCCTGGCTGAACGAACGTCGGCGTGGCGTGCACGGCGGACGCCACGTCCTTCACGCCCACATGGCACCGGTTATGGGTGAATGACGCCACTTGATCGTTGCCCACGCAGCGACATATAACTGCAGGAGGCCCCACCATGCTTCATTACGCCCTGGTTTTCCTGGTCGTTGCCATCATTGCGGGGGTACTCGGATTCGGCATGATCTCGGGTGTCGCTGCCAACATCGCCCAGGTCTTGTTCGTCATCTTCCTGATCATGGCGATCATCGCGTTTTTCCGTCGGGCCAGATGACCCGGCGGCACCGACATCCTTCGTATTCCAGAGATCCTTCCCGGAGCCACTAATGAACCAACAGGTACAGAACCCCGGACAGCCCGCCGGCAACCGCATCGACGAGCGTGCCGAGCGCGTCAAGCAGGCCACCTCCGATGCCGTCGCCAGCACCAAGGACAAGGTGGATCACGCCGCCGACCGGGTCGAGGAGGGCCTGCACCACGCCACCGACAAGACCGCCGAGGCGGCCCATCGCGCCGCCGACAAGGCCGCCGAGGTCAGCGAGCGCAGTCGTGCAGCCTACGAGCAGACTCGCGAACGTGCCGATGAATGGCTGGAGCAGGCCCGTGACTATGTGCGCGAGAAACCGGTACAGTCGGTCGCCATCGCGTTGGGCGCGGGCTGGCTGCTTGGTCGACTCCTGCGCCGTTGAGCCAGTCGATCAGGGGATAGCGAATGCACCATGAGGGTGAACCCACCCGCGAGGCGGCGCCGGATCCGGCGCCGTCGTCGTCTGGATTGCTGGATGAAATCAGCCAGCTCGGCCGTGCCATCAGACGCCTGTTCGGTGCGCAGCTGCACCTGTTGGCGGCGGAGCTGGGGCTGGCGCGCAGCGCCATCTCCTGGATCCTGCTGGCGGGTTTGGCCGCCACCATCGCCGGGGTCGGTTTTGGCCTGACCGTATTGGGTCTGGTCGGTGTGCTGCTGATGAACTGGCTGGGTTCCTGGGTGTGGGCGCTGCTGCTGCTGGCCATGTTGCAGCTGCTGTTCCTGCTCGGCGCGATTGTGCTGTTCCGGCGCTGCATGCACTGGATGAGCCTGCCCGCGACGCGCAGCGAATGGAGTGCGATGATGCGCGATGGCACGCGCAAGGCCAAGGCCGACAGCGCGGGAAATCCCGTGACAGCCGCGCCCGGCGACGATCGACGCAGCGAGGATCGGTGATGAAGGTATTCAAGCAGCTGGCCCGGGTGCGGATGGCGCAATCGCGCATGGCCGTGGCGCGGCAGCAAGTGGGTCGGCCCGCCGATGCACTGCTGGCGCGCGGGCGCGAGTATCCATTGACCACGGTGGGCATAGCCGCCGGCGCCGGCTTCGCGCTGGGCAGCCTGAACGTGCAGCCGCTGCGCGTGCCGGGCCTCGCTTCCGTGCTTGGCGGTGGCGTGGCGGAGGCGGTGACGTACGGCACACGCATGCTGGCCGAGTTGGCAACGCTCGGTGTGGCGGTGAGTGCAGCCGGCACCGAAGCCGCCGCGGCTGGCGTGGATGACGACGAGTCGTCATGAGCGAGCCGGAAGCGCCGCCACCGGCGCCGGACCCGAGCATTCGCGCCAAGACTGCGGCGGCCCTGCTGGCGCGACAGCCGGGCGATCCGTTGCTGGTCGGCGATCTGCCGCGACCGCTGGCGCGGCGGCTGTACAGCGCGCGCGGCACGCGCCGCCACCTGCGCGCGATCCGCATCCTGCTCAACGCGATGCTGCTGCTGGCGTTGCTCTACACCGTCACCCTGACCAAGGCGCTGCTGATCCCGCTGGTACTGGCCGCGTTCATCGGGTTGGCGTTGAACCCGCTGGTCGCCACCGGTGCGCGCTGGCGCCTGCCGCGCTGGCTCACCGCCAGCGTGCTGGTGATCGCCCTGGTCGTGGGTATCGGTGGCGGCATCGGCTTGCTGGCGCAACCGGCGGCCGGCTGGTTCCACGGCGCACCCGCGGCGATCCGCGGCTTCGTGCCGAAGTTCCGCAGCATGACCCAGCCACTGGAAGCGGCCAACCGCGCTACCCAGACCCTGGTTACCGGCAGTTCGCGTGCGGTGAAACCCGCGACTCCGGAGTTTTCGATCAGCGCCTGGGACGTGGTTTCCACCGCGCCGAAGGTGTTGGCCGCCGTGCTCGGCGTGCTGCTGTTGGTGTTCTTCTTCCTGATCTACGGCGACAGCATGCTGCGCCGGCTGGTCGAACTCACGCCCAGTTTCGCCTACAAGCGACATGCGGTAAGCATCGTGCGCAGCTTCCAGAGCGAGGTGTCGCGCTACCTGCTCACCGCCTTGCTGATCAATGCCAGCCTGGGCGCTGTCACCGCCGGCATGCTGTGGCTGTATGACGTGCCCGACGCGCTGTTGTGGGGCACCGTGGCGATGTTTGCCAACTTCATTCCCTACGTCGGCGCGATCTTTACCACCGCGGTGCTGGCGTTCGTGTCGATGTTGTACGCCAAGCACGCCGACCTCGCCGTATTCCTGCCGGCACTGACCTTCGCCGGCATCACCATCGTGGAAGGCAATCTGATCACCCCCCTGATCCAGGGCCGCAGCATGCGCCTGAGCCCAATCGCGATCCTGCTGTGGCTGCTGGTATGGGGCTGGCTGTGGGGTATCCCCGGCGCCTTGCTGGCGGTACCGATGCTGACCTGCACCAAGTTGATCTGCGAGCGGGTACGCGGCTGGGAGTGGTTCGCGCTGATCGTGTCGCGCTGATCCCGGATCAGCCGCCTGCTGGCACCAGCAGCAACAGCGCCACGCCGAAGACAATGCGGTAGATCGCGAACGGGGTGAAGGTGTGGGTGCGGATGTAGCCGAGCAGCCATTTCACCGCGATGAAGGCCACGATCAGCGAGACCACGAAACCGACGGTCAGCGCACTCCAGTCCTCGTGCGCGGCGCCGCCGTCTTGCAGCACCTTGAGCAACTCGTAGCCGGTCGCCGCGTACATGGTCGGGATGCCGACCAGGAACGCGAACTCGGTGGCAGCCGCGCGGTTGCTGGTACCGAACAGCATCGCGGTGAAGATCGTCGCCGCCGAGCGCGAGGTGCCAGGAAAGATGCCGGCGAGCATCTGCGCAATGCCGACCAGGATCGCCACCCGCCAACTCACCTCGCTGCGATCAGGTTGACGCGCGGCCAGCAGTTCGGCGCCGATCATCCACAAACCGCCGATCACCAGCGCCCAGGCGATCGGGGTCACCGTCTCGGGCAGCTTGAAGCCGAGCTTCACCGCGACCAGGCCGAGCACGGCGGTGATCGCGAACGCCACGATCAGTTTCAGCAGGTAATCGCGATTGGCCCGATCGCGCCACTGCGTCAGCAACTGCCAGATCCGCTTCCAGTAGATCAGCGTCACCGCCAGGATCGCGCCGGCCTGGATGCCGATGTTGAACAGGTCCGAGCGTGCGCCCAGCCAGAACTTTTCCGCGATCAGCAGATGGCCGGTCGAGGAGATCGGCAGGAATTCGGTGATGCCCTCGATGATGCCGAGCAGGATGACGTGGAACAGGTCGGTCACGTGTCGGTGCCCGTGGAAGGAAACGGCATAGCTTAGAAGATTTGCCAGCACGGACAATGGCCGGCAACCGATGCAGCACGGAAAGCCGCTACGCACCAGAATAGTGCGAGTGTTGCCGGGCGACGCTTTCAGTTGGTGCTATCGTGCGTGTTGGAGCACTGCTGGAAGCGGTCTGGCCCTTGCACCGCAACGCAAATCGTTGCTGGCACGAACCTTGCCTTACAACGTCATATCCCTGCCATCGAGAGCACACCATGTCTGCCCCATCCGTACTCGACCTCATCCAGGAACACGACGTCGAATTCGTCGATCTGCGCTTTGCCGACATGCTCGGCGTGCATCACCACCTGACCTTCCCGGCACACCAGATCGACGAGTCGACGTTCGAGGACGGCAAGATGTTCGACGGTTCGTCGATCACCGGCTGGAAGGGGATCAACGAATCGGACATGATCCTGCTGCCCGATCCGGACACCGCCTACCTCGATCCGTTCAGCGCCCACGTGCAGCTGATCCTGCATTGCGATGTGCTGGAGCCCTCCACCATGCAGGCTTATGGCCGCGACCCGCGCTCGATCGCCAAGCGTGGCGAGGCCTACCTCAAGTCCACTGGCATCGCTGACACCGCCTTCTTCGGGCCGGAGCCGGAGTTCTTCATCTTCGATTCGGTGCGCTGGCAGAACGACCCGGGCCGGGTGTTCTATGAAATCGGTTCGGAAGAGGCAGCCTGGTCGTCGCGCTACAAGTACGACGGCAAAAATACCGGCCACCGCCCCGGCGTGAAGGGCGGCTACCTCCCGGTCAGTCCGGTCGATTCGCTGGGCGACCTGCGCGCGGACATGTGCAAGGTGCTCGAATCGCTGGGTCAGACCGTCGAGGTGCATCACCACGAAGTGGCCAACGCCGGCCAGTGCGAGATCGGGGTGAAGTTCAACACCCTGGTGAAGAAGGCCGACGAGTTGCTGACGATGAAGTACGTCATCAAGAACGTGGCCCACCAGAACGACAAGACCGTCACCTTCATGCCCAAGCCGCTGGTCGGCGACAACGGCAGCGGCATGCACGTGCACCAGTCGTTGGCCAAGAATGGCGAGAACCTGTTCGCCGGCGATCTGTACGGCGGCCTGAGCCAGACCGCGTTGTGGTACATCGGCGGCATCTTCAAGCACGCCCGCGCGATCAACGCGTTCGCCAACTCCACCACCAACAGCTACAAGCGCCTGGTGCCGGGCTTCGAGGCGCCGGTGATGCTGGCGTACTCCGCGCGCAACCGTTCGGCCAGCTGCCGCATTCCCTACGTGGCCAGCCCCAAGGGCCGCCGCATCGAAGTACGCTTCCCCGATCCGATGAACTCCGGGTATCTGGTGTTCACCGCGCTGATGATGGCCGGCCTCGATGGCATCCTGAACAAGATCGACCCGGGCGCGCCGGCCGACAAGGATCTGTACGACCTGCCGCCGGAAGAAGAGAAAAACATCCCGCAGGTGTGCTCCAGCCTGGACGCCGCACTGGAAGCGCTCGACAAGGATCGCGACTTCCTCAAGGCCGGCGACGTCTTCACCGACGACTTCATCGACGCCTACATCGAGGTGAAGATGAAGGAAGTCACCCGTTACCGTGCCAGCACCCATCCGGTGGAGTTCTCGATGTATTACTCGCTGTAAGCCCGGTTCCGCAACGTATCGCACGCGGCGGGCGCTCCGGCGCCCGTTGTCGTTTCGATGGCAGGTGCTCTAGCGATCCGAATTTCGTTGCACCAAATCAGCGCGTTGCCCATTATGGTGCAATGAACGAGGTCGACTGGCACGCATGGGCGGAACAGATGACCACCGGGCTGGCTCGGGTGGATGCGGCCTTGTGTCTGCGCTGGGTCAATCCGGCGTTGTCCGAATGGCTGGCGCTGGGACCGCGCAGTGTGGCGGGCCAACCGCTGGCACGGTGGCTGGATGAGGCAACTGTCGCACAAGTTGGGCGTGCCCTGGCCGAGCAGCGCCCTTTGCAATGTCGCGGCATTGCCTTGGCGTCGATCGATGACCGCACGATCATGGCGGATATCACGGCGCAACCGTTCCACGACGGCCTGCTATTGGAAGTCCACGTCTTGGCCGACGCTACCTCGGCTTGCTCGCCGCTGTCGGCGACCCTGCGCGGCTTCGCACATGAGGTGAAAAACCCGCTGGCCGGGCTGCGCGGCGCGGCGCAGTTGTTGCAACGGCGGGTGGCCAACGACGATCTGCGCGCACTGGCGGGACTCATCATCGACGAGGCTGACCGCCTCGCCAGCCTGGCCAACCGCCTGCTGCATCACGATGGCGCGCCGCAACTCGGGCCGATCAACATTCACCAAGTGCTGGAGCGTCTCGCTGACCTGTTGCAGGCCGCGCCGTCGCCGCCGCACCTGCGCCACGACTATGACCCCAGCGTGCCGGACCTGCAGGGCGATGCGGATCGTCTGTATCAAGTACTGCTGAACCTGGCCCGCAACGCGCTGGAGGCCGGCGCGCGCACTCTCACCTTGCGCACACGCGTCGAGCACGGCGTGCGCCTGGGCGAACGGATGTTGCGCATGGCGCTTCGGGTGGACTTGATCGACGACGGCGCGGGGATACCCGTGGCCCTGCGCGAGGCCCTGTTCGAGCCACTGGTCTCCGGTCGCGCCGACGGCACCGGGCTGGGCTTGGCGCTGTCGCGTGAGATCGTCCATGAACATGGCGGCGAGCTGCGCTGCGCCAGTCGCCCCGGCGAAACGATGTTCTCGCTGTACCTGCCGCTGGAGAAGACGCATGACTGAAGAAACCTGGCTCGTCGACGACGACCGCAGTGTGCGCTTCGTGCTGGCCGAGGCGCTGCGCGACGCGGGGCTCGGCGTGCGCGAATTCGCCGATGCCGAATCGGTACGCTTGGCCCTGCACGACGCTCGCCCGGCGCTGTTGCTGACCGACGTGCGCATGCCAGGCGAAGATGGCCTGAGCCTGCTGGTCGACTTGCAGCAACAAGGCATCGGCCCGGTCATCGTGATGAGTGCCTACACCGACGTCGCCACCACGGCAGCGGCCTATCGCGCCGGCGCGGTGGACTACCTGGCCAAGCCGTTCGATCTGGATCATGCGGTGGCCATGGTGCAACGCGCCTTGGCCAGCGCGGCGGCGCCAGTCCCCGTCACGCAAGCCGGCGTCGCCGCCCGGCACGCCTTGCTCGGCGAGAGCGCGCCGATGCGCGAAGTGTTCCGCCTGATCGGCCGGGTTGCCGCCAGCGACCTCAATGTGCTGGTTACCGGCGAGACCGGCACCGGCAAGGAGCTGGTGGCGCGTGCGCTCCACGACGAAAGTGCGCGCCGCGACAAACCCTTGGTCGCACTGAACACCGCCGCGATCCCCAGCGAGTTGTTGGAGAGCGAACTGTTCGGCCACGAGGCCGGGGCGTTCACCGGCGCCGTCCGCCGTGTGGCCGGCCGCTTCGAGCAGGCCAAAGGCGGCACGCTGTTCCTCGACGAGATCGGTGACATGCCGCTGCTGCTGCAGACGCGCCTGTTGCGCGTGCTGGCTGGCGGCGAATTTTATCGTGTCGGCGGGCGCGAGCTGATCCGCTGCAACGTGCGCATCGTTGCCGCCACTCATCAGGACCTGGCCAGTCGCGTCGCCGCCGGTCAGTTTCGCGCCGACCTGATGCATCGCCTTGACGTGGTGCGTATCGAACTCCCTTCGCTACGCAGTCGGCGCAGCGATATCCCACTGCTCGCGCAACACTTCCTCACGGCCACCGCGCGGGAGCTGAAACTGCCACCGAAGCGCTTCTCGAAGTCAGCATTGAAACTGGTGGCACAGCGTGACTATCCGGGCAATGTGCGTGAGCTGGAAAACCTGTGCCGGCGCCTGGCGGTGATCGCCCCCGGTAGTGAGATCCTGCCTGCGGATCTGGGTGGCGAGCACCGCGGCACGGCCAGTGGCGAATGGACCGATGCGCTACGCGATTGGGCTGTTGCGGCCCTGACCAGCGGCGAGGCTGACATTCATGCGCGCGCCCGCCAAGCGCTCGACCACACTTTGTTGCAGACTGCGCTGCAGGCTCATGCGGGCCACCGGCAGCATGCGGCGCAGGCGCTTGGCGTGGGACGCAACACCTTGACCCGTAAGCTGGGCGCCTCGCGCAAACGACCTAGCTGATGCTTTCGGTCGCGCCAGCATCCCCGCCTCGTTGCAGGAGCCCGCGAACGGCCTCCTAACTTGGTGGTGCCTGGCCGAGGATGAGATGCAGTTGGTGGGCCTGTCCATCGTCGCGCAGTGCGATCGCGGCTCCCGGGTCCAGCGTCTGGCCGTCCAGATGAATACTCTTCACGCCGCGGCAAACCCGGTCCGGATTCTTCACGTTGATTTCGTATCGGCTGACCCGCTTGCCTTGATGCTGGAATGTGATCGCAAACTCCGGCCACGCTTTCGGTATGCAGGGGTCAAGGCGCAACTGGTTCCCCTGCTTATGGAACCCGAGCAGGGCTTCCAGCCCGGCGCGGTACAGCCACGCGGCCGAGCCGGTGTACCAGGTCCAGCCGCCGCGGCCGACGTGTGGCGCCACTGAATAGACGTCCGCGCAGGCCACGTAGGGTTCCACCTTGTAGCGTGCTACTGCCTCCGCACTGTCGCTGTGATGGATTGGATTGAGCAGGTCGAACAGTGCGCCGGCGCGGTCGCCGTCACCGAGGCCGGCCCAGGCGAAGATCGACCAGATCGCCCCATGCGTGTACTGACCACCATTCTCGCGTACGCCGGGTGGATAGCCCTTGATATAGCCGGGATTTTCCTTGCCGTCCTGGTCGAATGGAGGCGTGAACAGCCGGGCTACCTGGTGCTCGTGATCGATCAGCAGACGATCCACCGAGTCCATCGCCCGCGCCGCGTGTTCGCGATTATCGTGGCCGGCGATCACGCTCCACGACTGCGCGATGGTGTCGATCTTGCACTGCTCGCTCAGCCGCGAGCCGAGTGGCGTGCCATCGTCGTAATAGCCGCGGCGGTACCAGTCGTCGTCCCAGGATTTCTCCAGCGCTTCGCGCAATGTCTTGGCGTAGTCGCGCCACTTCACCGCCCGTTGGTCGCCGCGCTGGTCCGCTTCGGGCGCCAGCGCCTCAATGGCGGCGAGCACGAACCACCCCAGCCAGCTGCTTTCGCCGCGGCCGTCCGCGCCGACCAGATTCATGCCGTCGTTCCAGTCGCCGGTGCCAATCAGCGGCAGGCCATGCGCGCCGCGGGTGAGACTGGAGTCGATCGCCACCGCGCAGTGCTCGTACAGCGACACCTTTTCATCGGAGGGCTCGGGTTGGAAAAATGCGTCGGTGGCGTCGTCGGGTATCGGCTGCCCCTTGAGGAAGGGCAGCATGACGTCGAGCACGGCGCGGTCACCGCTGACCTGGACGTAATGCATCGCCACGTAGGCCAGCCACACGCGATCGTCGCGAATCTTCGTGCGAATGCCCTGTCCCCGTGGCGGCAGCCACCAGTGCTGCACGTCGCCCTCGGCGAATTGGCGTCCGGCCGCGCGCAACAGATGCTCGCGGGCCAGATCCGGGCGAGCCACACCCAGCGCCATCACGTCCTGCAACTGGTCGCGATAACCCCAGGCACCGCTGGCCTGATAGTAGGCGGTGCGGGCCCACAGCCGGCAGGCGGTGACCTGGTACAGCAGCCAGTCGTTGAGCAGGATGTCCAGCGCGCGATCGGGCGTGTGCACCTGCAGTGGGTCGAGCACGCCGTGCCACAGCGCGGACACCTCGGCCAGCACCGCCTCGAAATCGGTGGCCCGGTAGGTCGCGATCAGCGTCCGGGCGGCGCCTTCGTGGTCGCCCTCGCCCAGCAGAAAGATGAGATCCAGTTGGGTTCCCGGCGGCAGCTCGACCTGGGTCTGCAGCGCAGCGCAGGGATTCAGGCCCGCACCAAGCCGACCGTCCAGCGCGCCGTCGTTGTACAGGGCGGCCGGGTGCGCAATGCTGCCCAACGGGCCGAGGAAGCTGGCGCGATCGCCGCTGACCGCCTGCTGTGCACCGGACAGGTCGAAGAACGCCACGCGCCCGGCGAAGTCGGCGCGCCAGCGGTTGCGTGCAAACACGGCGCCGCTGTCGTCATCGCGCGAGGTCACCACGAACGGCGCCGGCGTGCTGCCGTTCGTGCCCAGCGCCCATTCGACATAGCCGGTGATCGACAGCCGGCGCGAACGCCTGGAACGGTTGATCAGTCGCAACCGCGAGAGCTTTACCGGATCGGCGGTCGGCACGCATTGGGTCAGTTCCAGCGCAATGCCATGGGCGTTGGTACGAAAGCAGCTCCAGCCCTTGCCGTGCGTCGCGGTGTAGCGCGCGCCAGGCACGCGGATCGGCAGCGCGGTAGCGCTCCACAGTTCGCCGTTGTCGGCATCGCGCAGGTAAATCACCTCGTGCGGCATGTCGCTGACCGGGTCGTTCGGCCATGGCGTCAGCGGGTTCTGCTGGCTATTGCCCGACCAGGTGTAACCGCCGCCCTCGGCGGTGACGATGCAGCCGAAGCCGGGGTTGGCGATCACGTTGGTCCACGGCGCCGGGGTGGGGCGAGTCGCCTCCAGCTCGATCCGGTAGCTGCGGCCTTGATCGCCGAAACCGCCGTAGCCATTGCAGAACTCCAGCGTCTCCTCGTCCGCCGTGCTGCCGGTGGCCGGTGTCGTGGCGCGGATCGGCTCGGGCAAGGAGCTGCCATCGTCGGTCGACGTCCCGGTTTCTTCGGCGGCGCCATTCCCCAGCACCAGTCGTGCCACCGTGAACAGACCGTCGCGCAGGTCATCGCCAATCTGGTCGTCGCGCAGGCAGAACAATTCAACCTTGGTTGCGTCGCCGTCGGCTCGCAGCTCGTTCTTCTGCGCGTCCACGCGCTGCCCGAGTGTGTGCCGCAGCCGCTCGTCATCGCACCGCTCGAGCACCACCACATCGACCGCCAACCGCTGCTTGCGCCACCAGCGCTGGGCCAGCAACAGCTCCTCCAGCTGATCGAGGTCGGACCGTTCGTGTACGCACAGCAGGGCGATCGGCCGGTCGCCGGATATGCTCATGCCCCATAGCGCAGGCGCTCCGCCATGGCCGCGCGCGCGCTGGGTCGGTGTGCCACGCTGGCCGGAATCGCTGACCAGCACGGCGCTCTGCCAGCGCGCGAAACGTGCGGCCCGATCCGGCGTGATGCCGAACTGCGTCAGCTTGGCTTGGGCGTGCTGCGTGGCGTCGGCAAAAAGTCGGGCCGCCGCGCCTGGATCCTCGAGCTGTTGGCTCAAGGCCAGTGCACCCTGGCGCGAATCGGCCAGTTGCGTCCACCACAACAACTGGATGCTGCTGTCCGGGGCGAGGGTGAACTCGTGGCGCAGGCTGAACACCGGATCGAGTACGCACCCGGTCGTGTTCGACAACGCGACCTCCGGTTGCATGGCCATCGCGTTGCGCAGCGTGCGGCCACGACCGAGGAAGCGTGCACGATCGGTTTCGTGGCTCAGGCCGGCGCCCGGGTGGCCGCGCACCTGCAAGGCCTGCGCGATCCATACCTGTGCCTGGTTGTCGCTGCGCCGCCGCCGCGTAGCCAGCAACATGCCGTGCGCCGCATCCCACTCAGTCTGCACGAACATCTTGGAAAACGCCGGATGTCCATCGTCGCCGCCGCTGGGACCGAGTACCAGTTCGGCGTACGTGGTCAACGACAGGGTGCGCTGGCGGTCGCCGTGATTGCTCAGGGTCAGCCGTCGCAATTCGATGTCGGCGGCCGGCGCCACGGCCACCTCCAGCTCGTGATGCAGGCTGTGGTGACGGCGCCTGAAGTGTGCGCGGCCTGGGCTGAATTCCACTGCATCGTCCGGCCTGGCTGCGCCCATCGGTTGCGGCGTGACCGACCAGACCGCGCCATCGCCTTCGTCGCGCAGCAGCAGGAAACTGCCCCACGGGTCGGCCACCGGATCCTCGCGCCAGCGCGTCACCGCCAGGCCACGCCAGTGGCTGAAGCCGGAGCCGCGGCCACTCAACATGGTGCGGAATTGCCCGTTGGAGAGCAGTTGCAGTGGCGTTTCCCTGAGGTCGGAACGACTAGGCGTGGATGGCATGGCGTGAACGGCCTCCTGCGGGTGTCCCGACGATCGAATGCCGCCGAAACGTCCTTCCAGCCTACGGCCACGACGCGGCAATGCCGCGTGAAATCGGCGCTCTACACGCATTCCATGCAAGCGGTTGGGCACACTGGCCAGTGGTCGGCGCGCCACGCGCAGGTCGATCATCGTGGTCGCCGGCGGTATCGTGCATGGGGCGGCTCGTTGCTACCCGACCTGTCAAACCCTGGACCTGACCAATGCCCGAGCTGTGCACACTTTCCGATGACGCCATGCTTGATCGCCTGCAGCGCGCGGCATTCGGCTACTTCGTGGAGACCATGAATCCCGTCAACGGTCTGGTCCCCGATACCTCGCGCGAAAACTCTCCGGTCAGCATCGCGGTGGTCGGCTTTGCGCTGTCGGCGTATCCCGCGGCAGTCGAACGCGGGTGGATGGAACGTGCCGAGGCAGTGCGACGCAGCCTGCTCGCCTTGCGCTTCTTTCATGACAGCGACCAGAGCGACAGCCCGACGGCTACCGGCTACAAGGGTTTCTACTACCACTTCCTGGACCTCCAGTCCGGCAGGCGCGTGTGGCAATCCGAGCTGTCGATGATCGACAGCGCGTTGCTGATTGCCGGCATGCTCACCGCGGCCACCTATTTCGATGCGGACAACGCCGAGGAGGCCGAGTTGCGCCAGCTCGCCGATGTACTGTACCGGCGCGTCGACTGGCGCTGGTCGCAGGATGGTGCCAGCACCATCCGTCAGGGCTGGAAGCCGGAGTCCGGCTATCTGCACTACGGTTGGGAAGGCTACAGCGAGGCGATCGTGCTGTACGCGCTGGCGCTGGGCTCGCCCACCCACCCGGTCTCCCGCGATTGTTATGCGGGATGGGTTTCCACCTACCAGTGGGAAAACCTCTACGACCAGGATTTCCTCTACGCCGGTCCGCTGTTCATACACCACTTCTCGCAGGCGTGGATCGACCTGCGCGGCATCCGCGATCCGTTCATGCGCGAGAAGGGCTCGGACTACTTCGAGAACAGCCGCCGCGCGGTGCTCGTGCAGCGCAAGTACACCCAGCTCAATCCCCACGAGTTCGTCGGCTACGACGCCAACTGCTGGGGCCTGTCGGCCTGCGACGGTCCTACCGACGAGCGGCTCGATGAGTCGCGCGAGCAGCGCCGCCTGTTCGGCTATGCCGCGCGCGGCGTGCCGTACGGCCCGGATGACGGCACCTTGTCGCCACCGTCCGTGCTGTCCTCGCTGCCGTTCGTGCCGGAGCTGGCACTCAGCGCATTGCGCAACATGCTGCTGCGCTATCCGCAGATCCTTACCAACGACCGCCTGACCACCAGCTTCAACGCCACGGTGGTCGACTCCCGCGGCCAGCCGTGGATTTCGCCCGGCCACTACGGGCTGGATCAGGGCATCGTGTTCATGATGATTGAAAACCATCGCCACGAATCGATCTGGCGCCTGCTGCGCGGTTGCCGTTATCTGGCCGACGGCTTGCGCAAGGCAGGATTCAGCGGGGGCTGGCTGGGCCAATCGGCGCGAACGGGAGTCCACGTATGAGCACAGCCTTCGACGCCAACACCCGCACGCCGCTGGATGCATACGAACGCCAGCGCATGGCCGCCGTGCGCCCCGAGGCTTGGAACAATCCCGAGCCCAACGGCCCCTATCAGCTGGTGATCGTGGGTGCGGGGCCCGCCGGCCTGGCGGCTGCCGCCGCGGCGACTTCGCTGGGCGCCAGGGTGGCCTTGATCGAGCGGCACCGGATCGGCGGCACCTGCTTCAATACCGGTTGCGTGCCCTCCAAGACCTTGCTGCGCACCGCCAGGGTATATGACCAGATGCGTGAGGCCGCCCGCTATGGCGCGCGGGCACCGGACGACATCCAGGTGGATTTTGCCGCCGCGATGACGCGCTTGCGGCGCATCCGCGCCCACCTCACCCATACCACCTCAGTACGGCGACTCGTGGCCAGCGGCGTGGACGTGTATTTTGGCAATGTGCAATTCGAGGGCCCCGACCGCTTGAGCGTCAACGGCCAACCGCTCAAGTTCGGGAAGGCGCTGATCGCCACCGGCGCGCGGCCCAACATACCCGACATCCCCGGCCTCAAGCAGGCCGGCCTCCTCACCAATGCCACTGTGTTCGACCTGACCCAACTGCCGCCTCGCCTGCTGGTGATCGGTGGCGGCCCGCTCGGTTGCGAGCTGGCCCAGGCGTTCCGGCGCTTCGGCTCGCAGGTCACCATCGTGCAGAATCTGCCGTTGTTCCTGGAGCGCGAGGAACGCGATGCGGCGCAGACCCTCTCCGATGCGTTCAGGCGCGACGGTATCGAGGTGCGCCTCGCCACCACCGCCACCGCGGTGCGCGTGGAAGGCAACGACAAGGTGGTCGACCTGGTCAGTGCGGACTACCACAGCACCATCAAGGTCGACGCCATCCTGGCCGGCATCGGGCGCCGGCCGAACGTGCAAGGCCTCGCCCTGGAGGCGGCTGGCGTCGAGTACGACGACATCGACGGCATCACGGTCGATGACCACATGCGCACCAGCAACCCGCGCATCTATGCCGCCGGCGACGTCTGCCTCAACCCGGGGTACGCCGCCATCGCGCAGGAGTCCGCGCAGATCGTGGTGCGCAACGCCTTGGCCGGGGGCTGCGAGCGGCTGAGCCAGCGCATCGTGCCGTGGTGCACCTATACCGACCCGGAGATCGCCCATGTAGGGATGTACGTGCGCGACGCGAACGCCCGCGGTATCCCGGTCAAGACCTTCACCGTCCCGATGCACCAGGTCGACCGCGCCATCACCAACAGCGAACAGGGAGGCTTCGTCAAGATCCATGTCCGCGAGGGCAGCGATCACATCCTCGGCGCCACCATCGTCGCGCGCAATGCCGGCGACATGATCAGCCAGGTCACCCTGGCGATGGTCGCGGGCGTGGGCCTGCGCACCCTGGCCAAGGTGATCCACGCCTACCCGACCAAGACCGAGGCGATCCGCGAGGCAGCCCTGGCCTACAACCGCACCCGACTGACGCCACGCGTCATCACCCGGTTGCGGCGTTGGCTGGCGCACTGATTTCGGTCACGCCGGCTTTTCGCGGCAGCGACTAGACTGTCAATCTTCCATTCCACACAAGGACCACCACGATGCAACTCGGCATGATCGGCCTTGGCAAGATGGGCGCCAACATGGCACAGCGGCTGCTCGAGGGTGGCCACCAGGTCGTCGGCTTCGACCCCGACGCGGACGCGCGCAAGAAGCTCGAGAGCCATGACGGCGGCTCGGCCGATTCGCTCGAAACCCTGGTGCAGGCGCTGCCGGCGCCGCGGGTCGTATGGCTGATGGTGCCCTCGGGCAAGGTCACCGACGACACCGTCGATGCGCTGCTGGGGCTGCTGGCAAAGGGCGACACCATGATCGACGGCGGAAACTCCAACTACAAGGATTCTCTCGGTCACGCCGCGAAATGTGCGGACAAGGGCATCCACTACGTCGATTGCGGCACCAGCGGCGGCGTGTGGGGTCTGGCCGAGGGCTACAGCATGATGGTCGGCGGTGACGAGAAAGTCGTCGACGGCCTGAAGCCGATCTTCGAGACCCTGGCGCCCGGCAAGGACAAGGGCTGGGGCCGGGTCGGCCCGGTCGGCTCCGGCCACTTCACCAAGATGGTCCACAACGGCATCGAATACGGCCTGATGCAGGCCTACGCCGAAGGCTTCTCGATCCTCAAGCGCAAGGAGGAGTTCGGCCTGGACCTGGCCCAGATCGGCGAGATCTGGCGCTACGGCAGCGTGGTGCGTTCGTGGTTGCTGGAGCTGACCACCGACGCGCTGACCAAGAACCCGCAGATGAAAGGCATCGCGCCTTATGTGGTCGATTCCGGCGAAGGTCGCTGGACGGTGGATGCCGCGATCGAATTGAACGTGCCCGCGCCGGTGATCACGCTGTCGCTGCTGGAGCGCTTCCGCTCGCGCGACGACGACTCGTTCACCGACAAGCTGCTGGCGTCGATGCGCAACGAGTTCGGCGGGCATGCGATCAAGAAGGAATAGGCGTGCGTTTTGTCCTCTCGCCTCAGCGGAGCGGAGCGGGAGCCAAGGTCAGGGGGTTCTCGCTCGTTTTTCGTTGCATGATCAAAGCAAGCGCCAGAGTGGGCGCGACAGGCGATCAACCGCTCTTGATCTTTGGCGCTTCGCGCAAGGTATTCAGAGGCACCACAAGCTACAACAACTCTCCCTGCACTGCCGCATAACTCAACTCCCCATCCACGATGCGCGCCGGCGACGTATACGGGTGCACCGTCGTGTGCTTGGCATCGATGAGGTGGATCACCTCGATCCCGCGCAGCTTCAGCACGTCGGACACGATCGAACGATGGCAGCGCCACCACACCACCTCGGCGCACATCAGCGCGGTGCGCTGGCCCGCGGCCATGCTCAGCAGCTCGTTCAGGCCCTGGGCAAATTCCGCCGTGGCGATGTAGTCGGCATAGCCCTGGAACGAGGCGTTGCGCCACGCGGTATTCGGCGAGTCCGCTCGCACCTTGCGCCGGCCGCCCAGCTTGGGAATCCACTGATACGCGATGCCGTGTGCGGGCAAGGATTTCGCCAGCGTTTCACTGGCGAAATGCGGATAGCGGCGTGAACTGGGGAAGCGGCGTACGTCGGCGATCGCCTCGATCCGGTATTCGTCGAGCAACGCGAGGAACTCCGCAAGCGCGCGGGTGGAGTGACCTATGGTCCAGATCGTGGCGGGGTCATCAGGCATCGCTCAGTCGATCTTGTGCAGCGCCGAGCCCTTGTGCATGGCGACGTGGTCGGTCTTGTCGCTCTTGATCTCGTACTGCGGATCGTCCTCGCTGCAGCGACGGGTGTGACCTTTGTAATCGGTGTCCTTCGTGTGCACCTTGGTGATCTTGCCGCTGACGTAACCGGCCTCGGAGTTCCAGCGCACGTGGTCGCCCACCTTGAATTCATGACTCATGATCGCTCCGCGGATACCGATGGGAATGTGGTCATTGAAGCGCGGCGCGTGTGCAGGCGAGGTCACCGCACGCGGAGCAGTCGGGCTGACCGGTACCCGCAACCGCATGATGGGCGTGAGTGCATGGCAGGGGCGCGCTCGATCATGGTGGGCCGAGTTCACAGGATCCCCTTCGCGCCCACGCCAAAGGCGGTGACCAGTCGGGTGATGATGAGTTTTGGCGACAGATTCACGTCAGGGAAATCACCGACCGGCTGATAGCACTCGTAGAAGCTGGGGTCGATGGCGCGCATCGGGAGGCAACCCGGCTTGAGGTCGTAGCTGGTGGCGTAGCGGAACGGCCACAGGTCGAAGAACGGCAGGTGCTCGGAGACCGTGCCGATGGCCTGGTTGATGTCGGTGAGCACCGGCACCGTCGGCTGGCGCGGGGCGATCACCCAGGCGTTCTGCGGCTCCGTGTCGCGCAGGATGGCGCGGCGCAGTTCGTCGGCGAAGGCATGGTCGTAGACGATCACGCCGGACTCGGTGTTGTAGTGGTCCGAGCGCGGGTCGAAATTGTGCGAACCGACCATGCCGAAGGCGTCATCGATCACGATCGACTTGGCGTGCAGGCCGAAGCGGCGACCCTGGCTCAACAGCGGCGCCGGCAGGTTGCTGGCGGGGCTGGAGCCGAGCAGATGCAGGCGCGCGCGCTCCGCCCCAGCCGGGCTGGCCGTCTGCGGCGAGGGGTGCGCCGTGTCGGCGTCCAGGTTGGCCAGTTCATAATCCACGGCGGGGCCGGGCGCGTGTGGCTTGAGTTCGTGGATCTCGAAACCGAACTTCTTCAGGTAGCGCTTGCGGTGCTTGTACGACATCGCATACACGGCAAAAGCGTCGGTCGAGGCCAGCGAGTTGGTCGACACGATCACCCGCGGCGGATCGGCGCGCCGGTGCAAGATGCGGAAGATGTGCTGCGCACGCTTGCTCATCACCAGGTATGGCGTCTGCAACAGCACTTCACGTTTGGCGCTGCTCACCAGCTCCATGATGTGGTGGGTGAAGTCCAGCGCCTGTTCCTGGTCCGGCTTGGCGGTCTTGGCCGGCAGGTCGCTGAAGTAATTGGCCTTGCTCACGTGCAGGCTGGGGGCGACCAGCCAGGCATCCAGCCAGGCCGGATCTTCGGCAATCTCCAGCAACTGTGCCACTCGTTGCGGTCGTCGATAGTGCGGCGCCGGCCACGCCGGTACCGTGTGGTCGGACAGGATGCGCTGGTTGACGTCGCGCAGGTGGGTCAGCGGAACTGAACGCTCGTGCTGCCAGAACAGTGCGAAGCTGGCCGCCATCTGCTTCGCGGCTGGGCCGCCGATCATCACATCGCGATCGACGTAGTCGAAGTGGTCATCCCAGTTGAAATAGCGATCCTGGTAGTTGCGCCCACCGGTGATGCCGATGCTGTCGTCGACCAGCAGCAGCTTGTTGTGCATGCGCTGGTTGAACTGCATGAAGCAGCACAAGATACCGGCGGCGAACTCCAGCGGCGGCGTGTGTGCCTTGTGGAAGGTGGGGTTGTACAACTGCACTTTCAGGTTCGGGCTGGCCCGCGCCAGCTCGTCGAGCAGGTCCAGGCTGTCGAACGAAAACAGCTGGTCAGCAAGGATGCGCACGTGCACGCCGCGGCGTGCCGCCTGCACCAGTTCGTTCAAGATCAGTTGCCCGACGTCGTCCTGGTCCCAGATGTAGGTCTGTACGTCGATCGACCGGCGCGCGGCGCGGATCAGGTTGACGCGTGCGGCGAGCGCGGGCTCGCTTTCGCCGAGCAGGGTGACCACATGCACCGGATGCTCCGCCGTGGATTCGGCCAGCGCCTGGTTGGCCGCCTCCAGCAAGGGCGAAGCTACCGCGCAATGGTCGGCCTGATGGCAGGAGAGCTGGCTATCGGTGGTGGCCGCCACCACGGCGTCGGCGCGACGGATCTGTGCCTTCGACAGCGTGCAGCCTTGCAGCACGATGGCGGCAAGCAGGAAGGGTAGGCCAAGGCGGCCCAGATTACGGAACATCGCAGGATGATAGCGGTTGGGCGTTCCTTGACCGTGATGACCGGTGCTGCGGCCTCCTCAAGCGGTGGCCAGTGACCGGGCTCAGGGCGACCAGAACGCGTCCAGCCGTGCGTGGCCCGGTTCCAGTGGACCATCCAGATGCAGCACTGCCAGTGCGCCGGGCGGCATGCCGCGGAATTCGTCGGAGCGACCTTCGACCAGCAGCGCGACCAGCCGTTCGATACCGGGGTTGTGACCCACCAGCATCACGGTGCCGGCATCGCCGTGCTGATCGAGCAGAACCAGCAGTTCGCCCGGCGTGGCGTCGTAGATTTCGTCGGCGACCAGCGGTACCGGTGCGGGTTCGATCGCCGCCAGCGCCAGCCGGGTGGTCTCGTTGGCGCGGTGGGCGGGCGAGCACAACACGCGTTCGGGCTGAAAGCCGCGTGCCGCCAGCCACAATCCGGCGGCTTGCGCTTCCTGCTCACCGCGGGGGCTCAGCGCACGCTGCCGGTCATTGCCGTCGCTTTCTATGGGGACGGCTTCGGCGTGTCGCAACAGGATCAGTTCGTGCATGGGAGGCTCCGGCTGTATAGGGGTGCGGCGTACGCCAGGGTGGCGTCTGTTTGTTCGGGTCACGCCTGGCGCTTGATCCAGCGCAGCAAGGGTTTCCAGTCCTGCTGGTGGCTGCGCACCTGTTCGGAGTGGTAGTCGAAGATGCCCTTGCCAAGCGCGGCCAACAATACATAGGCCTGGCTGTCGCGCAACTGCGCCACCACCGGAAACGGCGACTGTTCAGCGAGCTGGTCGACGGCGTCCTGGCTCGCGTGGGTCCATAGTTTGAGCCGATTGGCGACCAGTGCGACCGGCAACTTGCCACGGCGGATGCGGTTGATCGAGCGCAGTTCCTCGGCGAAGGCCAGCGTGGCATCCATGTCGAACGAAGAGGGCAACACCGGTACCAGCAGCACGTTGGCCTGTTCGAGGTAGGGTTCCAGATCGCGCTCGCGCGAGCCGGCGGCCGTGTCGATCAACAGCTGGCCGGTGTCCGGCGGCAGCTTCTGCAGCGACCGGCGGCCCCCTTCGAGCGCCAGCACGCCGGGAACGTTGTCCGGCCGCAGGCCGGCCCAGCGGAAGCTGGAGCCTTGCCGGTCGGCATCCATGATCACGGTGTGCTGCCCCGCCTGTGCCCAGTGCGACGCCAGTTGCGTCACCAGCGTGCTCTTGCCGCAACCACCCTTGCTGCTCGCCACCAGCGTCGTAAGCATCGGATCGTCCCTGCTACGGAAGGTGGTCCAAGCCTAGCGGGGGCGGGGCGAAAGGGGAATGGGCGGGAGAGCCGGGAATCGGGAACGGTCAGGAGCGGGGTGTGCGCTGAAGCCGGCCGGGAGCTGGCTCTTGCGATTCCCGATTCCCCGCTACTCAGCCGCGCGCGGCTGCCAGTCGGCCGGGGGATCGACCGGGATGTTGTCGTCGCGCAGTGCCGCCAGCATCAGGCTCATCGCGGTGCCGCCGCTGCGCGCCAGGGACAGCAGGTGCCGGGCCAGCGTGGAGTCGTCCTGGACGCGGGCCAGCAGCTGGTTGAAGCTTTGCACCTGCCAGACCAGGGTGCGGCGGGCGTCCGCGGCCTCCTGCTGCCGGGTCGGATCGTCGGCCAGTACCTCGGTCAGATGCAGGCCCAGCGAGCGGGCCAGTGGGTTGGAGCCCCACTCGAGCAGCTTGCCCAGGCGCAGGCAATCGGCCTTGATCGAGTCGTCCTTGCCGGCGTTCTCGCACAGCTTGGCCACCAGTTGCAGGCTCGGCTGCGGTTGCGTGCTGGCGAGGCCGAAGATCAGCACCGTCTGCATGCCGACGGCGCCAGCGGCGTGGGTGGGGTCGAAGGTGCTGGCCGGCGGTGGCAGCACGCCTACCGAATCGGCCAGCGCCTTCAGGCTGATGCCGGTGTAGTCGTCATACATCCTGGCCGCGGCGGCCTGGCGCAGGTCTTCGCGGGCGGCATCCTGCTTGCGGTCGCGGGCATCCACGCCGAGTTTGAGCAGCCAGACGGCCGCGTTGTCCGGTGCCTGCTTGAGCAGGGCGTCCAGCGCGGTCGCATTCGGACAGGCGTCGGCCTTGGCGTCGCAATCGGCCAGGCGCACCCAACTGACGGCGGCGCCGCTGTCATCGGCCTGGGCCGCGCGTTCGATCAAGGCGTGGAAGCTGTTGCTCGGCGGCTGGTTGAACAGCGGCCGTGCGAGCAGGGCGGCGCTCAGCAAGGGCATGGCATCGGCGCGCGGCGCCAGTACGCTGACCAGGTCGCGCTGGAATGCCAGTTGAGCCTTGTCGCGGGCTTCTGCGGTCTTGGTTGGCAGAGTCCTGACTGCTGGCGCCTTGACCGGCGCCGACGTGGCCGGCGAGGCAGGGGTCTTTTCGCCGGGTGAAGTTTCCCCCGCCAGCGCCGGCGTGGCCAGCATGAACCAGGCAAAGGTCAGGGCGAGATAGCGCAATCCAGGCATCGTGGACATCCATGACAGCAGAAGCGCCAGCATATCGTCCCGAGATTAAGCGCGGCTGATCGGCGGCCAGCAATCCATCGGCATTCGCGGCACGGCTTGCTAGGATAAGCGTTTGGGCGCAGGACGATGCCCCTCATTGCAACGGGAGAGGGCTGTGCAACAGATCTCGATGTGGGCCGCCGGTGCCCCCTGGTTTGCTGGCTGGGGCACCCTGGCGCTGATCAACGCGGCGTTGGCCCAAGGCAAGAACCGCAGCGGCCTGCTGTGGTTTCTGCTGTCGCTGCTGCTGGGGCCGTTGGCCACCTTGCTGCTGGTGCTGTTGCCGAAGGTGCGCTCGAAGTTGTTTTGAGGGCGGGGCGCGGGAAATGGGTTAGAGCGCAGGCGTGACAGCGGGCAAGCAAAGCCACGTCACGATTCCGCGAAGCCGTGGATGGAGCTCCTTTGGTCAAACGACAGCCCGCGCCCCATCCCCATGAAAGGCTGCATGTTCCCCGCTTACTCCCCCAGCGCTTCGCGCATGAATTCCGGCTGCGCCAGCGCGGCCTTGTGGATCTCGGCGTTGTAGTAGCGGGTCGGAAACTTCTTGCTGAGCGCGCCGCGTTCGCGGAAGCCGGACAGATCGCCGCCCTTGCGCGCCATGGTGCAGCTCCACCAGCCGGTGGGATAGCACGGCTGCGGGAACGGCAGCGTCTTCACTGCGGTGAAGCCGCAAGTGCGCATCGCCGAGCGCATCGACTTGATCAGGTCCAGGTGGGCCAACGGCGACTCGCTCTGCTGCACCAGCAGGCCGCCGTGGCGCAGCGCCTTGTAGCAGCTGGCGTAGAACGAGGCGTTGAACAGGCCTTCGGCCGGACCGATCGGGTCGGTCGAATCGACGATGACCAGGTCCAGCGACTCGGGCTCGCGCTCGGCCATGTACTTGATGCCGTCGATGAACAGCAGCTCGGCGCGCGGATCGGCGTTGGCCTCGCACAGCTCCGGAAAGTATTGCTCGGCCAGCCGGGTCACGCGTTCGTCGATCTCCACCTGCACGGCGTGCTCGACTTCCTCGTGCCGCAATACCTCGCGCAGCGTACCGCAATCGCCGCCGCCAATGATCACCACGCGCTTGGCCCGCGCATGCGTGAACAGCGCCGGGTGGGTCATCATCTCGTGGTAGAGGAAGTTGTCGCGGCTGGTCAGCATCACGCAGCCGTCGATCACCATCAGGTTGCCCCAGTCGGTGGTCTGGTGGATCTCGATGGTCTGGAACGCTGTCTTCTCCGAGTGCAGCAACCGTTCGGTGCGGAAGCCGATGGAGGAACCGGAGGCCTGGTGGGCTTCGGTGTACCAGGTCACTTCATTCGGGCTGACTTCATTCGAGGTGGACGATTGCGACATGGAATATTCCCGCAAAAACGTAGGACAAAGAAGTGAAGTGTAGCGACAACCGCGCCTGAGGTCCCGCTCGACCCCGCCCCGCATGGCGTCGTGTGACCATTACAATGGTGGCCCGGTCGGCCGTCGTGATGACATGGCGACCAGCCGGGCAAGCCCATCCGGCCCCGCGGCGTGCGAGGCTTCCGGCCGGCCGGCTCCCAGGAAACTTTCGTCAAGGCTCGCCGCTGCGACATCCCCGATCCGTTTACACAAGGGAGGCTCCATGTCGAAGCCCTGGACTACCGCTACCGCCCGCCACACTTATGCCGTGTCCACCTGGGGCGATGGCTACGCCGACGTTGATGATACCGGTGATCTCGTGATGCGTCCGCGCGGCGCCAGCGGGCCGGCGCTGTCGTTGCCTGGCATCGTCCAGCGGGCTTGCGCCGAAGGCTTGCGGCTGCCGCTGCTGGTGCGCTTTCCCGACATCCTTGCTGATCGCCTGGCGCGTTTGCAGGGTGCATTTGCCCACGCCATCGCCGAGCACGGCTATGCCGGCGGCTACACCGCGATCTATCCGATCAAGGTCAACCAGCAGCGCGGCGTCGTGGGCGAACTGGTCGCCGCCGGCACCCACGGCTTCGGCCTGGAGGCTGGCTCCAAGCCCGAGCTGATGGCCGTGCTGGCGATGGCCCGGCCCGGTTCCATCGTGATCTGCAACGGCTACAAGGATCGCGAATACATCCGCCTGGCACTGGTCGGGCGCAGGCTCGGCCTGCGCGTGCATATCGTGATCGAAAAGCTGTCCGAGCTGGACCACGTCTTCAGCGAGGCCAAGGCGCTGGGCGTGGAACCGCTGCTGGGCGTGCGCGTGCGGCTGGCCTCGATCGGTGCTGGCAAGTGGCAGAACACCGGTGGCGACAAGGGCAAGTTCGGCCTGTCGCCGAGCCAGGTGCTGACCATGATAAAACGCCTGGATGTCGCCGGCCTCAAGCACACGCTGAAGCTGCAGCACTTCCACATGGGCTCGCAGATCTCCAACGTGCGCGACATCGCCAAGGGCATGCGCGAGGCGACGCGCTATTTCGCCGAGCTGCGCGGGATGGGCGTGCCGCTCGAAATCGTCGACGTCGGCGGCGGCCTGGGCGTGGACTACGAGGGCACCCGCTCGCGCAGCTACAACTCGATCAACTATTCGCTGGAACAGTACGCCGCGACCATCGTGCAGTCGCTGGCCGAGGCGGTCGCCGCCGAGGGTCTGGCTGCGCCGCACATTCTCACCGAAGCCGGTCGCGCGATGACCGCACACCATGCGGTGCTGGTGGTCAACGTGACGGAGGTGGAGGCGGTGCCGGCCGGGGCGATTCCACCGCCGTGCACCGACGAACCGGCGGTATTGCGCCGACTGCGCGAGAGCTGGGAGGAGCTGGACCGGCGCCCGGCGCTGGAACTGTTCCACGAGGCCCAGCATCACCTCAGCGAAGGCCAGACGCTGTATGCGCTGGGCCAGCTGGCACTGACCGACCGCGCGCGGCTGGACGAGATGTACTACGCCATCGCCAATGCCGTGCGCGCGCGCCTGCGGCCAGCCGAACGCTCGCACCGCGCGGCGCTGGACGAGCTGGACGAGAAGCTGGTGGACAAGTACTTCGCCAATTTCTCCGTGTTCGAATCGATCCCCGACGTATGGGCGATCAAGCAGATCTTCCCGATTGCCCCGATCGCCCGGCTCGACGAGGAGCCGACCCGGCGCGGCGTGATCGTCGACCTCACCTGCGATTCGGACGGCCGCATCGACCACTATGTCGGGGCCGAGGGCGTGGGTGTCAGCCTGCCCCTGCACGAACTGAAGGACGGCGAAAGCTATCGCCTGGGCATCTTCATGGTCGGTGCCTACCAGGAAACCCTGGGCGACATCCACAACCTGTTCGGCGACACCGACGCGGTCAACGTGCGCGTCGATGGCGACAGTTACGTGTTTGCGCACAAACGCCGCGGCGATACCACCGACCTGATGCTCGATTATGTCGGCTACGACCTTGCCGCGCTGCGCCAGAGCTATCGCCAGCGCATCGCCGACGCCGGCGTGACCGGCGTCGAGGCCGGGCAGTTGTACGACGTGCTCGACGGCGGGCTCACCGCGTACACCTATCTGGCCGAAGACGCCGGTTGAGGTGTTTCCCCAAGGTCCGATGGCGTCTCGTCCGGTGACCTTTACAATGACCGGGATCGGCGCGGTCACCGAATCGCGCCTCCCATCCCCTCGAAGGAGCAGCGCATGAGCAGTCTCGATGGCAAGGTTGCCCTGATCACCGGTGCGGCCAGCGGCCTCGGCAAGGCGATAGCCGAGCTGTATGCGAAACACGGCGCCAGCGTGGCGATCGCGGATATCAACCAGCAGGCCGCCGACGCGGTGGCCGCGCAGATCAACGCAAGCGGCGGCAAGGCGCTCGGCGTGGCGATGGACGTGACCAGCGAGGACGCCGTGAACGCGGGCACCGACAAGGTGGTTGCCGCGTTTGGCCATCTGGACATCCTCATCTCCAACGCCGGCGTGCAGATCATCAACCCGATCGACCAGTTCGCCTTCACCGACTGGAAGAAGATGCTGGCGATCCACCTCGATGGCGGCTTCCTGACCACCAAGGCCGCGTTGAAATACATGTACCAGGGCGATCGCGGTGGCATCGTGATCTACATGGGTTCGGTGCACTCGCACGAAGCCTCGAAGCTGAAGGCGCCCTACGTCACCGCCAAGCACGGCCTGCTCGGCCTCGCCCGTACGCTGGCCAAGGAAGGCGCACCGCACAACGTGCGCTCGCATGTGATCTGTCCCGGCTTCGTGCGCACGCCGCTGGTCGAGAAGCAGATTCCCGAGCAGGCGAAGGAGCTTGGCATCAGCGAGGACGAGGTGATCCGCAACGTGATGCTGAAGGACACCGTCGATGCGACCTTCACCACGCTCGAGGACATCGCGCAGACCGCGCTGTACCTGGCCACCTTCCCGTCCGCCGCGCTGACCGGCCAGTCGATCGTGGTCAGCCACGGCTGGTTCATGCAGTAGACGGCGCAGTCGATTGGGCTGGGGGAAGTTTCGTATCTCCGCCCCCCTTGCCCTGCGCAACGCTGTCGCTGATCACATCTCGATTGAATGCCGTGACAAGACCGGCGGGCAGTGCCCGCCCTACGGCGCTGCGACTGTAGCGCGGGCAGTGCCCGCCGGCCCCTCCACTGCGCGGCGTGCCCCGACGGCCCTTCCACGGTGCGGCGATTGTAGGGCGGGCACTGCCCGCCGGCCCTTCTGCATCAATGCAAAACGTGAACAAGAGACCGTACGCAGTGCGCAGCTGGGAAGGTGCCGAAGGCGGAAGGGAGGGGACTCTTGCTCTTGGTGGTAATGGAGAGCACGTCCCATCAGCCCTCCGGGAAGCTTCCCCCGCTACGCGGGGGAAGCAAAAACGAGCTCCCGCAACGTCTACTCGCGGTGCACCTGCAGCCCGGCGGCCGACTGGTTGACCGGCATCACCTCGATGCGGTTGATGTTGAGATGGGGCGGCAAGTTGGCGATCCACCAGATCGTGTCGGCGATGTCACCGGCCGTGATCGGATGCGCCCCGGCGTAGAGCTTGTCGGATGCCGCCTGGTCGCCACCGGTGCGCACCAGGGTGAACTCGGTTTCGGCCATGCCCGGCTCGATCGAGGTCACCCGCACGCCGGTACCGTGCAAGTCGGTGCGCAGGTTCTGCGAGAACTGGGTGACGAAGGCCTTGGTGCCGCCGTAGACGTTGCCGCCACGATAGGCGTAGCCGGCGGAGATCGAGCTGAGGTTGATGATCGCGCCGCGGCGTTCGATCAGCTGCGGCAGCAGCAGGTGCGTCATCGTCACCAGCGCAGTGACATTGGTGTCGATCATCTGCTTCCACTGCGCCAGGTCGGCCTGTTGTGCCGGCGCGGTGCCGAGCGCCAGTCCTGCATTGTTCACCAGCAGGTCGATGTCGTCGAACTCGGCCGGCAGCGCCGCATGAGCGGCACGCATGGCCGCCTCGTCGCGCATGTCGAATGCTGCTGCATGCACGTGCGCCGCACCATGCGCGCTCACGAGTTGCTGCAAACGATCCGCGCGCCGGCCGCTGGCGATCACCCGCCAGCCGCCGGCAACCAGACGCTCCACCGTGGCGGCGCCAAATCCGGCGGTGGCACCGGTGACCCAGGCAGTCTTTGTGGCCATGGCGTTACTTTCCTTCCTTCAGGGCGATTGCCGGAATACCGGCCGAAGCCAGTTTCTGCTTGGTTGCTTCCAGCTCGGTCGCCGAGCGGAACGGGCCCAGACGAACGCGATGGTAGGTCTGCCCGCTGACATTGACCGTTTGCACATTGGCGACGAAACCCTGCAAGGCCAGCTTCGCCTTCTGCGTTTCCGCCGCCGAGGCACTGGGGAATGCACCGACCTGCAGCAGGTAGCCACTGCCACCGGTAGTTGGCGTCATCGCTTCGGCTGGAGCGGCGGTGATGCTTTGCACGGCCACGCCGGGGGTACCGGAAGGCGTTGTCGACGGTGGCGTCTGGGTCGCCTGCTGCTGCTCGGCCTTGGCCTGCGCGCTGATTTCGGCGTCGGGAATGCGAACCTCCTTCTCCGACAGCACCGAGTAGAAATCGTATTGCGGCTTCCTGGGCGTGCTGTCGCTCGCGGCCGGCTCCAGCACGCCCGGCTCGCTGCCGCGCTGGGCGGTAGCTTGCGGGTTGGCCTGCGGCCCGGCGGGCTTGCGCAGGCTGGTGAACAGGCTGCCGCGCATGACCAGCGCCATCAGGATCGCGCCGATCACCACGCCGATCACCGCGTAACCCCAGCCCGGGAACCCGTTGCCGCTGTTGCGGACGGCCTGCCGGCTCTTGCCCTTGCGTGCTGCCATTACATCTTCTCCGGGGCGCTCAGGCCCAACAATGTCAAACCATTCTTCAGCACTTGCCGCGTCGCCACCACCAGCGCCAGCCGCGCGTTGCGCAGGGCGGCATCCTCGACCAGGAACTGATGCGAGTTGTAGTAGGTATGGAACGCATTGGCCAACTCGCGTAGCCACAGGGCGATCAGATGCGGTTCCAGGTTGGCGGTGGCGGCCTCGACCTGCTCGGGGTACTTCGACAGCTCGGCAAGCAGGATCTGCTCGTGCCCGTTGTCCAGTCGGTCCAGGTGGGCGAGGCCATCGGCCAGGTCGAATGTGAAACCCTTCTCCGGCGCCTGACGCAGCACGCTGCACACGCGGGCGTGCGCGTACTGGATGTAGTAGACCGGGTTGTCATTGGACTGTGAACGGGCCAGGTCGACATCGAACACCAGTTGCGAATCGCCCTTGCGCGCGATCAGGAAGTAGCGCGTGGCGTCGCGACCGACTTCGTCGATCAGGTCGCGCAGGGTGACGTAGCTGCCGGCACGCTTGGAGATCTTCACCTCCTCGCCACCGCGCATCACCGTCACCATCTGGTACAGCATGTAGTCGGGCCAGCCCTTGGGAATGCCGCAGTCGAGCGCCTGCAGCCCGGCTTTCACCCGGGCCAGCGAGCCGTGGTGGTCCGAGCCCAGCACGGTGATCGCACGCTCGTAGCCACGCTGCCACTTGCTGAGGTGGTAGGCGACGTCGGGCACGAAGTAGGTGTAGGTACCGTCGGACTTGCGCATCACGCGGTCCTTGTCGTCGCCGAATTCGGTGGTGCGCAGCCACAGCGCGCCGCCTTCCTCGTAGGTGCGGCCGTTCGCGATCAGTTCGCGCACCGTTTCCTCGACCTTGCCGTCGGTGTACAGCGAGGACTCCAGGAAATAGGTGTCGAAGGCGACGCCGAACGCCTGCAGGTCCAGGTCCTGCTCCTGGCGCAGGCAGGCCACGGCGAAGCGGCGGATGGTGTCCAGGTCGTCGACATCGCCGGTGCCGACCACGGTTTCGCCATCGGCGACCACCGAGCTGCAGTCGAGGTAGGCGCGTGCCACGTCGGCGATGTAGTCGCCGCGGTAGCCGGCCTCCGGCCAGTTGCTGTCTTCCGGGGTGATGCCGCGGGCGCGCGCTTGCACCGAGATCGCCAGGTTCGCGATCTGCACGCCGGCATCGTTGTAGTAGTACTCGCGCTTGACGTTCCATCCGCTGGCGTCGAACAACCGGCTCAGGCAATCGCCGATCACGGCGTTGCGCCCGTGGCCCACGTGCAGCGGGCCGGTCGGGTTGGCCGAGACGAACTCCACGCCCACGGTCTTGCCGGCCCCGCTGGCGTTACGGCCGTAGGCATCGCCCTGATCCAGGATGCGGCGTACTTCGGCGTGATAGGCGTCGGCGGCGAGAAAGAAATTGATGAAGCCGGGACCGGCGATCTCGACCCGGTCCACCAGCGCGTTGGGCGGCAGCGCCGCGGCCAGCTTTTCGGCCAGGTCGCGCGGTTTTGCCCGCGCCGGTCTGGCCAGCAGCATCGCGGCATTGCAGGCGAAATCGCCGTGTTCGCGGCTGCGCGCGCGCTCGATCACGAAGTCGGGCAGGGCCAGGTCGGCGGGCAGGTTGGCGTCATTTTGCAGGGCGTGGATGGCCTGCAGCACCAGTTCGCGCAGCTGTACTTTCACGGGTGGGGTCGGTTTCGGAATGGAACTCCTAATCCTAACAGACGACCGCCCGCACACAGGACGTTGCCGAGGCGGCAAGCACGCGAGCCGGGAGCACAGCTGGCCGCGACCAATCGTGATGCACCGCAGCGGGGCGCGCTGTGGATAACTCTGTGGGGAAAATCACCCGTCGCTGTGGGGCCGCGATCCGCGATCGGGCCCTGTAAGTGATTCGCAAGAACTTGTACTTGGTAATCAATTACTTATTTATATAACTTAGTGTCGAACAGGCAATCGGGCGGGTAAGTGCCGAAGATGGCGTTTTGTGCATAAGTTCCGGTCACTTGGCGACGGCTCCTGCATTTGGCAAGAGGTTATTGCCCGCCATGTCACGCCACGCTACTGACGCCGTGGCTGCTGGCCCGCCGTTCCCCGACCCGCACTCGAGGGGTGTCGCCCGCTGGGGCGCTTGCCCGTCGGTCCTGCAGTTTACGCGAAGCCGGCCGTCAAAGCAGGCCGCGCGAGGCCATCGACACCGGTTCGCCGCTGCCGATCACCAGATGGTCGAGTACGCGCACACCGACCAGTTGCAGAGCATCGCGCAGTTCGTGGGTAATGGCGCGGTCTGCAGCGCTGGGCTCGGCCACGCCGGAAGGGTGATTGTGGGCGAAAATCACCGCGCAGGCGTTGTGCTGCAGGCAGGCGCGCACCACCTCGCGAGGGTGCACGCTGGCGCCATCGACGGTGCCGCGGAACAGCTCCTCGAACGCCAACACCCGATGGCGGTTGTCCAGGTACAGGCAGCCGAAGACCTCATAGGGCAGGTGGCGCAGCCGCGCGCGCAGGTAGTCACCGCTGTCACGGGGGTTGCCCAGGCTCGGCTTTTCCTGCAGCTGCTCGGCCAGGCTGCGGCGGGCCAGCTCCAGCGCGGCGGCGATGCGCGCCCGCTTGGCCGGGCCCAGACCGCCGGCACGGATCTGCTGCTCAGGCCGGCCCAGCAGCGCGCCCAGGCCGCCGGCATGGGTGAGCAGTTCGCGGCCCAGCGCAATCGCATCCTTGCCACGGCTGCCGCTGCCCAGCAGCACCGCCAGCAGTTCGGCATCGGACAGCGCGGTGCTGCCACGGGCGAGCAGTTTTTCGCGGGGACGCTCCCCTTCGGGCCAGTCACGGATACTCATCCGCTGCAGCTTGGCGCAGGAGGTTGGCCGCGGGCAGCGGTGATGCGGAATGAATCCGGTAAGCTAAAGGTCTGCCCGACTGTCAGGCCCGCCTTACATGAGTCTTGCCCAACGCCGCATTCTGCTGGGAGTGTCTGGCGGCATCGCCGCCTACAAGAGTTGCGAACTGGTGCGTCGCCTGCGTGAGCAGGGCGCCGAGGTGCGCGTGGTGATGACCGAGAGCGCCACCCACTTCGTCGGCCCGACCACCTTCCAGGCACTCTCCGGCCAGCCGGTGCGGGTGAGTCTGTGGGATACCCAGGCCGAGGCCGCGATGGGGCATATCGAACTGGCGCGCTGGGCCGAACGCATTCTCGTTGCGCCGGCCAGCGCCGACCTGCTGGCGCGACTGGCGCATGGCCGCGCCGACGACCTGCTGACCACGCTGTGCCTGGCCAACGCCGCGCCGCTGTATCTGGCGCCGGCGATGAACCAGCAGATGTGGGCACATCCGGCGGTGCAGGCGAATGTCGACCTGCTGCGGCAGCGCGGCGTATACATGCTCGGGCCGGCCGCCGGCGAGCAGGCGTGCGGCGACGTTGGCAGCGGCCGCATGCTGGAGGCGCTGCAGTTGCGCGATGCATTGCACGATTCGTTCGCCCATGGCCACGGCGCGCTGGCGGGATTGAACGTGGTGGTCAGCGCCGGTCCGACCTACGAAGACATCGATCCGGTGCGCTTCCTCGGCAACCGCAGTTCCGGCCGGATGGGATTCGCGGTGGCCGAGGCCGCTGCCCGGGCCGGCGCCACGGTAAGCCTGATTGCCGGGCCGGTGAGTCTGGCCACGCCGGCTGGGGTGGCGCAACGCGTCGACGTGCGCAGCGCGGCGCAGATGCATGCCGCGGTGCTGGATGCCAGCGGGCAGGCGGACATCTATATCGGTGCCGCCGCGGTGGGCGACTATCGTCCGGCGGAAGTGTCCATGCTGAAGCTGAAGAAGCGCGCCGGCACGCCGCTGTTGCTGCAACTGGACGAGAATCCGGACATTTTGAGCAGCCTGTCGGCGCAAACCGCGCACCCGTTCCTGGTCGGATTCGCCGCCGAGACGCATGATGTGGCCAGCTATGCGCAGGGCAAGCTGCGCAACAAGGGGCTGGACATGATTGCGGCAAACCAGGTGGGCGATGGTCTCGGTTTCGAGGTCGCCGACAATGCACTGACACTCTATTGGACCGATGGCGAACTGACCCTGCCGCGCGCCGGCAAGAGCGAGCTGGCGCGCCAGCTGATCGAGCATGTCGCCGCACGCTACCGGGCCACCCGCCGATGAGCGACCAGCGTCGGCTCGACGTCCAGCTCAAGCTCCTCGACCCGCGTCTGGGCGACAGCATCCCGCTGCCGCAGGCGGCCACCGCCGGCAGTGCCGGGATGGATCTGCGCGCGGCGCTGGAACAGGCGTTGACCCTGGCGCCGGGCGAAAGCGCCCTGGTCCCCAGCGGCATCGCGATCCACATCGCCGACCCGGGCTGGTGCGCGCTGATCGTGCCGCGCTCGGGGTTGGGTCACAAACACGGGCTGGTGATGGGCAACCTGGTCGGGGTCATCGACGCCGATTACCAGGGGCCACTGATGATTTCGTGCTGGAATCGCGGTACCCAGCCGTACACCATCGAGGTCGGCGATCGGATCGCCCAGTTGCTGCTGGTGCCGGTAGCGCAGGCGCAACTGGAGATCGTCGCCGAATTTGCGCCTAGTGAACGCGGCAGTGGTGGTTTCGGCTCCACCGGTATCCGATAGGATTGGGCATTACAGAGCAACAGAATCCGGCCCGGATGGATCGGGCCGGCCGGCAGGTTCAGCCGCGGGGACGGAACATGGCATCGAAAAAACCGAAGCGGCCACGACCGCAGCTGCAGATCGACTGGTCGGCGACGTTGCTGCTGGCCGGTGCCACGCTGCTGCTGCTGATGGGTCTGTTCTGCGCCTGGCAAACCTGGCTGATTGCCGACGAGCGCCATGCCATCGAACGGGTGCATGCCGCGCAGGCGCAGGCGGTCAAGGCGGTGGCGGACGAAGTCGCCCGGCAGCGCGGGGAGGTCGAAAAGGCGGTGGCGACGATGGATCCGGCGACCGTGATGGATGATCCGGCACAATCGATCGCCACGCTCCGCCTGAGGTTGCCCCGGGCGAGGCAATTGGAACTCTACAGCGGCGACCTGAAGGAGGTGCTGCGCGCCAATTACCGCGAGTTCGGCTATGCCAAGGCAGCCCAGCTGATGGCGGCCCAGACTGCCGAAGGGCCGCCGCCGGTACAGAGCGTCTATTACGGCAACAAGGATCGCCGGCTGAGCCTGGTGATTCCGCTGGGGCCCTCCGGGGAGCCCCAGGCCTGGGTTTGGGTGGAGCTGCCATTCGCGTCCATTGAGCAGCGTTTCGACATGATCTGGCCGGCCGGTGGCCGCCTGGATCTGCGTCAGGGCGAAGACCCGGGCAGCGTGCAATTGTTCTCCAACGGCAGCGCCGCAGCGCAAACGGCGGCCACGGGCGTACCGGTACCCGGCACCACCTTCAGCGTCGGTGCGGGATTGCCCGATGCCTTCATCGTGTTGCCGCCTTCGTGGCTGCTGAGCGGCTTGCTGAGCCTGCTGGGTCTGGCCGGCGCCGGTTATCTGTGGCGGCTGCGCCGGCGCCGGCAGGCTCCGGTGTCCGAAGACCTCGACGAACCGGAGGTCGCGCCCGCCGCGCCCGCCGCGCCGCGCCGGGCGCGTGCACCCGTGGCCGCGCCCGCGCCGCCTCCTGCACGGGCGCCTGCACCGCTCGCCGTGAACGTGGACCCGAGCATCTTCCGCGCCTACGACGTGCGCGGCGTGGTCGGCAAGACCCTGGACAGGAACGTCGCGCGGATGTTGGGGCGCTCGATCGGCACCGTGATGAGCGAGAAGGGCCTGCGTGAGATCGTCGTCGGCCGGGACGGCCGTACGTCCGGCCCCGAGCTGGCCGGTGCGCTCGCCGATGGTTTGCGCGAGGCCGGCATCGACGTGATCGACCTGGGCGCCGTACCCACCCCGGTGGTTTACTTCGCCACCTACCGTTTCAACACCGGTTGCGGCGTGGCGGTGACCGGCAGTCACAATCCGCCGGACTACAATGGCTTCAAGATCGTGGTCGGCGGCGAAACGCTGGCCGAGGGTGCGATCCAGGACCTGTACCAACGGATCGCCAGCGGTGCGCTGAGCAGCGACGGCCACGGCAGCCTGCGCCATGTCGACGTGGCGCCGGACTATATCGAGAAGATCGTCTCCGATGTGCTGGCCGAGCGCCCGCTGAAGGTGGTCATCGATTGCGGCAACGGCATTCCTGGCGAGATTGCGCCGCAGGTGCTCGAGGGCGTCGGATGCGAGGTGGTGCCGCTTTACTGTGAAGTCGATGGCAGCTTCCCGAATCACCACCCCGATCCGTCCGATCCGGCCAACCTCGAGGATCTGATCCATTCGGTGCGGCAGACCGGCGCGGACCTGGGCCTCGCGTTCGATGGCGATGGCGACCGGCTTGGCGTCGTCTCCCGCTCCGGCGAGATCATCTATCCCGATCGCGTGCTGATGCTGTTCGCGCGCGATGTGTTGTCGCGCCAGCCCGGCGGCACGGTCATCTACGATGTGAAGTGCACCAGTCACCTGAAGGGGCAGATCCTCGACGCCGGCGGCAGCCCGCTGATGTGGCGCACCGGGCATTCGCTGATCAAGGCGAAGATGCGCGAGACGGCCGCCGAGCTGGCCGGCGAGATGAGTGGCCACTTCTTCTTCAAGGAGCGCTGGTACGGTTTCGACGACGGCATCTATGCCGCCGCGCGCTTGCTGGAGATACTCGCCAGCGACCTGCACGGGCGCAGCCCGGAGGAGATCTTCGCCACGTTGCCGAAGAGCCTCTCCACCCCCGAGCTGAAGATCGAGCTGGCCGAGGGGGAGCATTACCAGTTCATGGACCGGCTGCGTGAGCGTGCCACCTTCGAGGACGCCTCGGTGATCACCATTGATGGCCTGCGGGTGGACTGGCCGGACGGTTGGGGCCTGGTGCGTGCGTCCAATACCACGCCGGTGCTGGTGTTGCGCTTCGAGGCCGACAACGAGGTTGCGCTCAAGCGGATCCAGCAAATCTTCCGCAAGCAACTGCTGGCGGTAAATCCCGCCCTGAAGCTGCCCTTCTAAAAGCGCTGGACCTCGACAAAGTCGAGGTCCACTCCCTGTAACTGCCCCCTCTGGGGGAAGATGCCCGCAGGGTAGATGAGGGTGCGGGCGAAGCGTGAACTCTCAAATCTGAGCAAGGCTTGTCTCCAACAACTTCTCCCTCACGGAGACAGCTCGGCGAGACAGCCGATGCGCGCGGCGAATCCCGCCTGCAGGGCGAGGCACATGGATGTGCCGAATGAAAGCCTGATCAGGGTCAGAATACCGCGACAGGACCGGCGGGCAGTGCCCGCCCTACGGTGCGGCGATTGTAGGGCGGGCACTGCCCGCCGGCCCTTCTGCATCAATGCAAGATGTGATCAAGAGACAGCGAAGGGAGAAGGAGCATGTCAGCGAAGGTTCGACGCTGATCCGGAAGGAGGATACCCGCAGGACCTGTGCCGAGCCTGATTCGCAGGCAACTGGGGGCCCGGATCCGCGCCAGGTTCCGCCGTGGAGACTACTGCGAGACCTTGTCCTGTTCCGCCTTCAGCTCGCGATAGCGCGCCAGCTGCTTGTCTTGCTCCTGCACGGTCTGCGCCCGCGTTGCCTGATGGCGTTGCAGCGTGTTGCGCAGTCCGGTGACCACGTTGCGTTGCGTGGCGATGCTGTCGGTGAGGAACTTCGGTACCGGCTTCTTGGCGTTTTCGATGTCGGCCGCGCGCGCGAGCAGGTCGGCCAGCGCCTTCTCCTGGCTGCGCAGGTTGATCTGGGTGGTGTGGATTTGCTGGTCGATGGTGTCCAGCGTTTGCCGCAGCGAAATCTGGTATGACTCCTCATCCGGATATGCGCTCAGCATCTGCGCTTCGGCGTTGGCCAGATCCTGCGCGGCGCGCCGTTTCGCAGCTTCTGCCTCGGCCAGCTTGGCGGCGGCGGCGCGTTCCTCGGCGTTGAGCTGGCGCGGTACGTGGCGCACCACCATGCCGCGATCGTTGACCAGGTCGTAGCCGTACTTCATAGCTTCCGCGGTCAGGCTGTCGCTGTAATGCATCAGCCCTTGGCCGTCGTACCATTTGTAGCGGACGCTGCTGGTGTTCCCGGCGTGCACTGTCACACTCGTGCCGAGCGCGAGGGCGGCCAGGATGAGCAGTGATTTGCGCATGGATTCTCCCTTGTCGCCTGAAAGTATAGCCGCGTCGATCAGGCTGCCTAGCGGCAACTGGCGCCGATGTGACCGGCTTCGCTTGAGTCTATCCGCTGGAGTATGAACTCAGCGCTGAACTCCGTAGCGGGCACGGTAGGCCAGCAGGCGGGCATGCTCGGCGGCCAGCTGTGGCTGCTCGCCGGCATAGGCCAGCACGTCGTCCAGGCAGGTGATCGCGATGACCGGGATACCGTGCTCGGCGGCCACTTCCTGGGCCGCGGAGCGTTCGCCCTGGCCGCGCTCCTGCCGATCCAGCGCAATCAGCACGCCGGCAGGTTCGGCGCCGTGGGCGCGGATCAGGGCCAGCGACTCGCGCACGGCGGTGCCGGCGGTCATCACGTCGTCGACGATCAGCACGCGCCCAGTGAGTGGCGCGCCGACCAGCAGGCCGCCTTCGCCGTGGTCCTTCGCTTCCTTGCGGTTGTACGCCCACGGCAGATCGCGCTGGTGTCGGTCCGCCAGCGCGATGGCGGTGGCCGCGGCCAGCGCGATGCCCTTGTAGGCCGGCCCGAACAGCATGTCGATCTTGATCGCGGCATCGACCACGGCAGCGGCATAGGCGCGACCGAGCTGGGCCAGCGCCGCACCGGAATCGATGCGCCCCATGTTGAAGAAGTACGGGCTCTGTCGACCGGATTTGAGAGTGAACTCGCCAAAGCGCAGCACCTCGCGCCGCAAGGCCAGTTCGATGAAGTCGCGTTGATAGTCGTGCACGGGATGGGTCTCGCAGGCAATCGATGATCGAGGCAGGTGGCGGGTGGCGTGCTGCGCGGTGGTCGCCATGGTACACGCGCTGTTGCCGTCGCCCCGGATTGTTATGATCGCCCATCAGCCGATTCGGAGGACCCATGCGCATCATCAGCCTCAACGCCAACGGTATTCGTTCGGCGGCCAGCAAGGGCGTGTTCGACTGGCTGCACGCGCAGCGCGCCGACGTGGTCTGCCTGCAGGAAACCAAGGCGCAGGAACATCAACTGGTCGATCCGGTGTTTCGTCCCGATGGTCACCACTGCTTCTATCGCGATGCCAGCAGCAAGAAAGGCTACAGCGGCGTGGCCATCTATGCGCGACGCGAGCCGGATCAGGTGCTGACCGAGCTCGGCTGGGACGAATTCGACAACGAAGGCCGCTACATCGAGGCACGCTTCGGCAACCTAAGCGTGGTCTCGCTGTACTTTCCCTCCGGTTCTTCCGGCGACGAACGCCAGCAGTTCAAGTTCAAGGCGATCGACTGGATCACGCCGATCTTCGACCAGTGGCTGGCCAGCGGTCGGGACTATGTGATCTGCGGTGACTGGAACATCGTGCACACCAGGAACGACATCAAGAACTGGTCGTCCAACCAGAAAAACTCCGGTTGCCTGCCGGAAGAACGGGCCTGGCTGGACCTGCTGTTTCACCAGCGCGGCTGGGTCGACAGCTTCCGTGCGCTCAAACCGGAGGCGGTCGAATACACCTGGTGGTCCAACCGCGGCCAGGCGCGCGCCAACAACGTGGGGTGGCGCATCGATTACCAGGTGGTCACGCCCTCATTGCGCGATCGGCTCAAGGCCTGCTCGATCTACCGCGATGAGCGTTTCTCCGACCACGCGCCGTATACGGTCGATTATGCCGACTGAATCGGCGCAGGCATGCTGCCGGAGCTGGGTCGCTTCTACGCCGCGGCGCGCACATCCACTTCGACGATGGCGCGGTCCACGAGCCCGCGATGCATCATCCATGCGAACAGCGCAACGCCCGGCAGCGCGACGACGGTCGTCATCAGATAGAAGTTCACATAGCCCATGCCCTGGATGAGGGCGCCTGCCGTCGTGCCGGTCACCAGTCTTCCCACCACGGAGGCGGCAGCCGACAGCAATGCGTATTGCGCCGCGGTATACGACAGGTTGCACAAGGCGGACAGGTACGCCACCACCACCACGCCACCAATCCCGCTGGCGATGTTCTCGAAGCCGATCGTGAAGGCGAGCATCTCGTTGCTGTGACCCATGTGTGCCAGGACGGCGAACGAGACGTTGGAGACGGCCATCAGAACCAGGCTGAGGAGTACGGCACGCTTCATGCCCAGGCGTGCGTACAGCACCCCGCCGATGAAGATGCCGATCAGGTAGGCGATGAAACCGAAACCCACGTCATAGGTGGCGATCTCCTCGTTGCTGAACTGCAGGTCGTTCAGCAACAGCCGTACGGTCAGGTTGGCGAGCGTGTCACCGATCTTGTGGATCAGCACGAACAGCAACACCAGCCACGCACCGCTGCGGCGAAAGAATTCCGTCAACGGCCCAACTACGGACGACATCGCCGTACCCAACCCCTTGACCGGGATGGGCTCGCGATGGCGCGCGGGTTCGCCGAGCCAGAAACCCACGAAAACAGCGGGAATCACAAACAGCGCGCACAGCATATAGGCCGTTTGCCAGTTCATGTGGCTGGCGACCAGCAGGGCCAGCGCTCCCGCGCTTACCGAGCCGATGCGCCAACCGTATTGCGACATGCCCGAGCCGATACCCAGTTGCCGTGGCTGCAGGATCTCGATTCGGTAAGCGTCGATCACGATGTCGAATGTGGCGCCGGCGACACCCACCAGAACCGCGGCGATCGCGACCGACTCCAGACTTGCTCGTGGGTCGGCCAGTCCCAGCCAGATGATGCTGCAAGCCACCGCCGCAGCCGAAAACCACAGCCATGCGCGTCGTTGACCGAATTTCCCCAGCAGTGGCAAGCGCACGCGATCGACCGCCGGCGCCCACAGGAACTTCAGGTTGTAGACCAGGAACGCCAGCGAAAAGGCCGTCACGCTGCGCTTGTCGATGCCATCCTGGGCCAGTCGCGTGGTCAACGTGGCGCCGATCATCGCATACGGAAAACCCGAGGAAATGCCCAGTAGCAGGGCCCCGATCGGTGCGCGCTCCAAGTACGGTTTGATCGAGGCGAGAACTCGCGGGGGGCCGGCCGAATCGGTTGTTGTCATGCGTCTATGCTAGCGAACCGGGCGGTGCGGCGCGGGTTTATTTGAGTGCCACGTTCTGACATTTGCATGATGCTTGCTGAACCGGGAGTGCGTGGAAAAACGACCCATGTCAGATGGGTCACACTGGAACTGCCAATCCATCCGCGAAATCCTGACGGCGTAACGCAGATTCAGCGAGGATGTGCAACTATCGACACCACAGGGCATGTGCAACATGGAGTGACGCTTGTGCCGGACATGATGGTTCGCCACGTCGATGGCTTGCTGGCCGAACGCATTGCGGCGCTGGCCAAGCTGCGCCAGTGTTCGGTCAATGACGTGATGCTGGATGCACTGCGCGGCGGCCTCGGCATGTCGGTGGCGCAACAGTACAGCGAAAGCCTGCGCAATCCGAACGCGCTGACGGTACTCGATGAACACTGGGAGGCGGCCGAACGTGGTGTGTTCGAGGAAGCATTGCAGGCCCTGGCCAAGACCCGTCCGACCCAGCTGGCGCCGGAAAACATCCGCTACGACGAACCTGATTCGGGCGCGGAGTAGATTGCGCCGAGGACCCGCGGCCCGCGGGCTCCGGTCACCGCCGGCAAATTGCCCGGCTGCTTGAGCAGGCGTTGGCGTGCCAGCCAGGCGAACGCCGTCGCCTCGAGAAAATCCGGATCGATGCCATATCCGCTGGTACTGCACAGCCTGCATGGCGCCAGCAATTCGTCGAGACGTTGCATCAGCCGCTGGTTGTGCACGCCGCCGCCGCAGACCAGTACTTCATCTGCCGCCGGCGCATATTGCGCCAAGGCCTGCGCCACGCTGCGCCCGGTGAGTTCCAGCAGCGTCGCCTGCACGTCGGCAGGGTTCAACGTGGCGACTGGTGCGTGTGCCGCCAGCCAGTCCAGATGGAAATATTCGCGCCCCGTGCTCTTGGGTGGCGGCAGCGCGAAATAGGGATCGGCCAGCAGGACCTCGAGCAGGCCGGGAAGCACCTGACCGCTGCCGGCGAACGCGCCATCACGATCGAACGGTTCGCCCCGCTGCCGTTGGCACCACGCATCGAGCAGGCCGTTGGCCGGCCCGGTATCGAATCCGCGCACGCCGCCATCGGCGGCCAGCACGGTGAGGTTGGCGATCCCGCCGAGGTTGAGTACGGCGCGCGTGCGGCCGGGCGCGCCCAGCAACATGGCATGCAGCGCGGGCAGCAGCGGCGCGCCCTGTCCGCCGGCCGCGACGTCGGCGCGGCGAAAGTCAGCCACCACGTCGATGTGGCAGCGTTCGGCGATCACGCTGGGGTCGCCCAGTTGCAGGGTGAACGGGTAATCGCCCCCGGGTCGATGACGCAGGGTTTGCCCATGCGAGCCGATCGCGCGTACCGCCTTGGCCGGCGTGCCGCTGTGTGCAAGCAGATGCAGGGCGGCGTCGGCAAACTGGTATCCGATCTCGACGTCGAGGCGGCCCCATGCGTCCAGATCGAGTGCAGCTTCGCCCTGCGCCACGGCCAGCATGCGCTCGCGCAGGCTCTGCGGCCAAGGGTGGGCGTGACTGGCAAGCGTCTGCGGCAGGCCGTCGCGGAAGCGCACCAGCACCGCATCGATGCTGTCGGCGCTGGTGCCGGAGATCAGCCCGAGGTAGAGCGCAGCGTCATCGTCGGTCACGCCGGCGGGATGCTCAGTTGTCGTGATTGGCGGGAACGTTCGCGCGGGCCAGCTTGATGCGGTTGTCCAGCTCGTTCAGGCGCGCCAGTTGCGGCTTCACCACCTGCGACTGGAACCGGGCCAGCTCGGCGGCCGGCAGCGGTTGGGGCTTCGGCAGCGTCACTGTCTGCGGGTTGCGCTGCACGCCGTTGACGCGGAATTCGTAATGTAAATGGGGGCCGGTAGCCAGGCCAGTCATGCCGACATAGCCTATGACTTCGCCCTGGCGTACGCGCTCGCCCACGTGTTGCCCCTTGACGAAGCGCGACATGTGGCCATAGGCGGTGCTGATCGACTTGTTGTGCTGGACTACCACGAAGTTGCCGTAACCGCGCAACCAGCCGTGGTACTTGATGACGCCATCGCCAGCGGCGTGGATCGGCGTGCCCTTGGGCGCGGCATAATCCACACCCTTGTGTGCGCGCATGCGGCCGAGGACGGGGTGCAGACGTGCGGTGGAAAACTTGGAGGAGATCCGGGTGAAGTCGACCGGGATGCGCAGGAATGACTTCTGGATCGGACGACCGTCCTCGCTGTACCAACCGTAGCTGCCATCGCCTTTCTTGAATCGATAAGCCGTGTAGCGCTTGCCCTGGTTGATGAATTCGGCCGCGACGATATCACCCTGGCCGTAACGCATGCCATCACGGTAGATATCGTCGTAGATCACGGTGAAACTGTCGCCGGCGCGAATGTCCTGCACGAAATCGATGTCGTACTTGAACAGGTTGGCCAGCTTGCCGATCATGGCCGCGTTCAACCCGGCCTGGTCGCCAGCGGTATACAGGTTGCTGCGAATGACGCCATGGGCGACCTGCTCGCGTACGTCCATGTCGCGCTGATGCAGGGTCAACGTGGGCTGTGCACCATCAAGCCGGATGATCGCGCGACTGGTCTGGTCAGGATCGAAGCGAAAGCCCCTCAGGCTGCCGTCGCTGCCAAGCAGGAAATCGAATTCCTCGCCAGGACGGATGCTGTGCAGCGCCGCCTTGTGGTCGCCGGCAGCGTCGATCACCTTTTGCAAGTCGCTCAGACCCAGGCCGCGACCATTGAAAATCTCGGACAGGGTCTGCCCCGGCTGCACGCGCACGACCTCCCAGTCGTCCACCGGAGGTACTGATGCGCGAACCATGTCGACCTTGGGCAGGGCCAGCGGCAACAAGGTATGTGCTTCGGGCGCCGGTGCTGGGCGCATTGCATTGGCCCACGAGGGCATGATGAAACCGGACAACAGGGTGATCAGCAGTGCCGTACCGGCAAGCATCCAGTGCTCGCGATGCCACCGGATCGGCTCGACCTCGGTCGAACGGTTGAACGACCAGTGTGCACAACGCGCATAGAAACGGGAGTGAAGACGTTCTGCCTTGCGGCAAATGGCCTGCTTGCGCGCACGCAGCGCACCCATCTTCTCATCCGCCATGTCGTGTTCACCCCGTACCGCCAAGTCACAAACTCGGCGTACCATAACGGCCATGTGTAGAAGACGTCAATGCCTTTCCCATCAATGGTTTGCGATCCATTTCTGATTAACGCACAATTAACTTTCGCCGCACACAGCCGATGGCTACCGCCTCTCTGTTCCACCTCACCCAGATTCACATTGTCCGTAATTCACCCAGAAGGAGTCCCATGAGCGAGCCCGAGCAGGCCCTGTCCACGATTGCGCGTGGCGCCGACGAAATCATCAAGCGCGACGAGCTGGTCGAGCGCCTGAAAAGTGGGCGCCCGCTGCGCGTCAAGGCCGGCTTCGACCCCACCGCACCCGACCTGCACATCGGGCACACCGTACTGCTCAACAAGATGCGCCAGTTCCAGGACCTGGGCCACCAGGTGATCTTCCTGATCGGCGACTTCACCGGCATGATCGGCGATCCCACCGGCAAGAACGTCACGCGCAAGCCGCTGACCCGCGAGGACGTGCAGGCCAACGCCGTGACGTATGCGGAGCAGGTCTACAAGGTGCTCGATCGCGAGAAGACCGAACTGCGCTTCAACTCGGAGTGGTTCGGTGCGATGTCGGCCGCCGACATGGTCAAGCTGGCCGCCCGGCACACGGTGGCGCGCATGCTCGAGCGCGACGACTTCACCAAGCGCTATGCCGCGCAGCAGCCCATCGCCATCCATGAGTTCCTCTATCCCCTGGTGCAGGGTTATGACTCGGTTGCCCTGAAGGCGGATGTCGAACTCGGTGGTACCGACCAGAAATTCAATTTGCTGATGGGTCGCGGGCTGCAGGAGCACTACGGCCAGCCGCCTCAGGTGGTGCTGACCATGCCGCTGCTGGAGGGTTTGGACGGCGTCAACAAGATGTCCAAGTCGCTGGGCAACTACATCGGCATCAACGAGCCGGCCATCGACATCGTCACCAAGACCATGAAGATCGGTGACGAGCTGATGTGGCGCTGGTTCGAGTTGCTGAGCTTTGACGTGTCGCTGGACGAACTGGCACGCATGAAGCGCGATGTCGGCAGCGCCGAGCTCAATCCGCGCGACGCCAAGTTGCGCCTCGCGCGCGAGCTGGCGACACGCTTCCATGGTGCCGCCGCGGCCGAGCTGGCGATTGCCGGCTGGCATGCCGTGGTGCGTGGCGAAGGCGATACCGCGCTGCTGCCGCAGGCCGATATCACGGTGCCGGCGGAAGGCTTGCGTCTGGCTGCGTTGCTCACGGCTGCGGGCCTCACCACCAGCAACTCCGAGGCCAACCGGAAGCTGAAGGAGCGCGCGGTGCGCATCGACGCCGCCGTGGTGGAAGACGCGCAGCGCATCTTCCGCGCCGGCTTCGAGGGCGTACTGCAAGTGGGCAAACGCAATTTTGCCCGAGTGCGACTGGTCGCGGCCTGACCGGTCGGCACGGTCACCAAGCCCGTCAGGCTGGGTCGAACGGGCTATCGCAGTGAAAAAAGCTTGCCAAAAAAGATGCAGGTCGTATCATGCGCGGCCCATGCTCATTCCATCGCCGTGCGGCGGCTCGATCGGCACTTCGCAAAGCTCCACCGAAGGTGTTGACGGTCCCAAAAAGCGATGTAGAATGGGCGGCTCACCCGGGACGAAAGGTCCACGGGGTGTCACTGGAAACGGTGGCAGGCGAAACGATCTTTGACAGTGTGCGCAGGTGAATTGTGTGGACGTCTTGCGCTGGAAGGTTACGACCTGTCCAAGCAATGCAAGCGTCCCACCAAGTAAAAAGTCAGTAATGAGT
>JACDJC010000418.1_pt1 | contig 50546 bp, 55 predicted proteins | sample 7454191 | NCBI WGS metagenome assembly JACDJC01 (sample SAMN14253291, study PRJNA609438) | sludge metagenome | isolation source: sludge after 25d culture with pyrite and EDTA | collected 2018-12-20 | reverse complement strand
TTACAAAAATAACAGGCGGATATCCAAATAATTTCAGTATGAGATTTGAAGAATCGCAAAATGACTAATTTGTAAAAGTACTTATAAGATGAAAATTGATTTAGGTTTAACGGAGATGATTAAAAGGTGGCGGCCAGGGTATCCCTTCACCAAGAATGATTGGATGAACATAAAGGATAAATTCTTCAATCAGATCAACATTCTGTAAGCGGGAGATTATCTCAGATCCGCCCAATTTCGTTAACTTTTTTTAAATACGCTCTGGTTCTATATGGATTGATACAAATGTATCTTCGCCATATTCTTCTTTTAGTCTTTGCTCGGCAAGCGTGGAAATATGATGCGCGTCGACGATATTTAACGCGGGATCGACTTTAATATGCAAATCGATGGCAATATTATTACCGATTTTTCGGGTCTTCAGATTGTGCGGATTTATCGCTCCGGGCACGCTTTTTATAATTTCAATAATCTCGGTGTTTGCGTCTTCGGAAAGTGAAGCCTCTGCCAGCTCATTTGCACTTTTCTTTAAAATAAGGATTGCTACTCTAAGAATTAGAAAACTTACTAAAACTGCCGCCAGCGGATCCAGGATACGCCATGAATCACCTAAAATAATGGCGCCACCGATACCGAGCGCGGCGGCGATGGAAGAAAAAGCATCCGAACGGTGATGCCAGGCGTTTGCGATAATGGCATCGCTTTGAATCTGTTTGCCGATCCTAAAGGTGTATTGATAAAGAAACTCTTTGACCAGGACAGAAACAACCGCGGCAATAAACGCAATCCAGCCGGGTCGCCTTAAAATCTCACCGTTAAGAGTGTCATAGATTTTACCGGCTCCGCTCCAAAAAATACCGACAGCAGCGATTATAATCATGATGCTTATAAGTATGGTTGATAACGTTTCAAATTTACCGTGACCATAATTATGAGTTTTGTCCTTGGGTTTCTGAACGATTTGAAAGCTGATGATGACAATAAAATCAGTGACCAGATCTGAGAGTGAATGGATCGCATCGGCAATCATAGCAGCGCTGTGTCCTACGATGCCTGCGAATAGTTTAAATACAACCAAAACGATTTCAAATATGATACCAATCCATGTTGCTTTTTTTGCTTTCTGGGATCGCGCGACTGTATCTGTATTCTGATGGCTTATCATTTTAAAAAGTTATTCCTGTTTTTTCTATATAATTAACGTGTGCTGTTTGTGAAGTCGCTTTCCTTAAAAATGACTGCGGAAAAGCGGTATATTTCTGTTTTTGGATCCTTCCAGGCGCTCTGATCGATATTTGCTTTGAGACATGTTTGGTTGAGAAGCGTTTCTCTGTTCCAATTATATTCGGTAGCAACCTGCGGCAAGAGCAGCCCTTCGTAAGGTAATTGTCTGATGAACAATCCGTCTCTTCCTATTTCAATATCGGTCAGGTCTTTAACCCGGGTCATCGGGCTCAGAACTGATATCTCTATCTCAACGTCAGAAAATTCCGTTTCTGATAATGGGGTAAAGCGGGGATCATGAAAAGCGGCTGAAACCGCCATTTTTTTTATAGCCTCCACTAAAGCTAAATATCCCTTTATATAGCCGATGCATCCTCTCAATTCTTCGCGAATCTTTAGTGTTACAAAAACACCGGTTTTTATGTCAAGCCCGTCAGAATAATGGGCTTCCTGATTTGACTCCCGGCCGTTTAATTCGGATGAAATTGCCTGTCTTGCCGTCTGCAGCAGATATTTTTTTTCCTCATTCGATAAACTAAAGGTGTATGGTTTTTTCATTAAGGACTCCTGTTACCGGGAAATATAAGGAAAAAAAACAAGTGCGACAATTATTGATCGTAAACGTGCCATCATATGCTTATAAATCCGCTTTCCCGGAAAATTGCTTTGTCCGTCCGGTTAATTTACAAGATTTTTTCATTATCAGTCATAAAATTTGTAAACTTCGGTCACCTGAATTAAATGAACAGACGAAATATACTTTATTAGAATCGGACAAATATATGCAGATTGATAAATATTTAAAAAAATATTTTGGATTTGAAGGATTCCGGGGACAACAAAAAACGATTATCGAACATCTCATCAACAAAAAACATGCCCTGGTAATCATGCCTACCGGGTCAGGAAAATCAATACTTTATCAGTTGCCCGCTCTCATGCTGCCGGGTTTAACGGTTGTCATTTCTCCGTTAATCGCCCTAATGAAAGATCAGGTTGACAGCCTGAAAAAGAAAAATATCGATGCCGCATTTATAAATTCATCATTAGGTAAGAAGGAGCGGGAGGAAAGGTACCGAAATATCGAAAAGGGGCTGTATAAAATGATTTATGTGACCCCGGAGAGATTTAGAAAAGCCGAATTTCTGGATGTGCTTTCCAAGAGGGAAATTAGTCTTCTGGCGGTTGATGAAGCTCATTGTATTAGTGAGTGGGGGCATGATTTTAGGCCGGACTACACCCGCATCAGGGAATTTAGGGAACTTATGCATGATCCCCTGACCATCGCCTTGACCGCTACAGCAACACCCGCGGTGCAATCTGATATCATTAAACAATTGGGGCTTCAGAAGAAAGATATAACCTTGTTTCATGAAGGAATTGACCGCCCGAATCTATTCCTGGATTACAGGGATTTGTGGGGTGAAGATGAAAAATTAAAAGAGATTTTGGAGATTGTGGAAAACAATCCAGGCAGCGGAATAGTATATTTTGTATTAATCAAAGACTTGATGCGGATGAGTGAGCTGCTGCATACAAAGAAACGGCCGCATTTGGTTTATCATGGAGATTTAACGGCGCCGGAAAGAAAAAGGATTCAAAACGAATTCATGAGAAGAGATAACAATCTGATTCTTGCCACCAATGCCTTTGGTATGGGTATCGATAAAGAATCGATTCGATATGTGATCCATGCGCAAATTCCCGGTTCACTGGAAGCATATTATCAGGAAATTGGAAGAGCGGGGAGAGATGGGAAAAAATCGGTTTGCACACTGCTCTACGATGAGCAGGATCTGAATATCCAATTAGAATTTATGCGCTGGAATAATCCGACAGCCGAATTTTATGACCGCATATATCATCTGCTGGTTTCAGATATCGAGCGTGTGAACGGAGAAGGGATTGATTATCTAAAAGAACAGATGACCTATAAAAACCGGCGAGATTATCGCTCGGAAACCGCCCTGGCGATTTTAGAGCGTTATGGGGTGATTGAAGGCAGTATTGATCAAAAAAATATAACGGTTGTGTCTGAACTGCCCGAGGCTCTCAGTGAACAGGAATTGCTCGACAATAAATTAAAGAATGAACAGGACAAATTATATAAGATGATGCTCTATACTAAATTAAGCACCTGCCGCAAAGCCTATATTCATGAGTATTTCGGTCTGGAGCATCCGGAGGAATGTATGACCTGTGACAACGATTTAAAAATGACTAAGACCGATTGACAAAAAATACTGAAAGAATGATAAGTCCTGCACCTGTAATGGCGAGAGGATCGGGAAACTGATCCCAGATTAAGAGCCCCCATCCTATAGAAAAAAGAACATTTAGATACCCGACATTTGTCGCTCTGGCAGCTGTTTCACGGTGCAGGCCGCGGGTCATAAATACCTGGGCTATCTGGGTGGCTATTCCGACGCCGAGCAGCGCCAGCCACTCGGGGATGGTCGGCCAGACAAAAGAATAAGTTGTCTCCGGTAAAGAGGCAAGAGTCGCCAATCCTGAAAAATATAGGATGATGGTGAATTCGTGATCAGATTTTCCGAGAACCCTCACTGTTACATAAGCGATTGAAGTACATACCGCGCCGCTTAACCCGATTATGGTCGCGTACGGATCAAGGGAAAATGTAGGCTTGATAATTAGTATAATTCCCAAAAAGCCCGCGAGATAAAGTCCCCATTGTTTATTTGTGTTTACCTCCTTCAGGATAAACGGGGCGATTAGCGCGGTAATCAACGGATTTGTATATAGCAAAAGTGTTGAATCGGCGATAGGCAAGACGGTTAAAGTGTAAAAGAAAGCCGATAGGCCGAAAAATCCAAAAATGGCTCTTATAATCAGCGAACCACGCCGCTTGCCGGTAATTGAAATATTCCCTTTTTTGATGAGAAAGAATGTCATCAGGAAGGCCAAAAAAGACCGGATAAACACGATTTCCTGAGAAGGCAGTCTGGAGCCGGCTAATTTGACAAAAACCGCCATTACGCTGTAAAAAAACGCCGCGGCGATCATAAACCTGATCCCGGGCGTGAAGGCAAAGTGCTTCTGCAGATTATCTGTGAGTTTAATTTTACGCATAAACGATGTTTTCTGTGAAAATCAAATCACAAATATACTCTCTTTTTTTTATCAAAACAGTAAAATAATATGAAATGATTATTTGTTGCAGGTGACGTTGCGGATTACAGCAGGATGAACTGGATAATGAATGTGTATCAGTTCTTAAGACTGAAATTTTTTACCGCCATGTCCGCGATTATTTTACCAATACTGATGGATGCGGTTGCCGCCGGGGAGGGGGCATTTAGTACATGGATCATTTGTTCGGCTTCAACGATACGGAAATCATCAACCAGGCTGCCGTCGGGTGTTAATGCCTGAGCCCGGACTCCGGCGCCGCCGGGAGAAATATCGGATTCTGTTATTTCAGGGATGAGTTTTTGCAGCGCCTTCACAAAAGCATGTTTATTGAATGACCGGTAGAATTCACCAAGTCCGGTTTTCATATATCTGGCCGCGAGACGTATAAATCCCGGGTATGTGAAGGTATCAATAGAATCTTTTAAAGAAAAGCTTGTCTTATGGTAGCCTTCCCGTTTGAAAGAGAGAACGGCATTCGGGCCGGCTTCAATACCTCCGTGAATCATCCTTGTAAAGTGAACGCCCAGAAAAGGGAATGAAGGATCCGGAACGGGGTAAATCAGATTGTTAACGAGGTTGTACTTTTCCGGTTTCAACTTATAGTACTCTCCGCGGAAAGGAACGATCATCAGGCCGGGGTCAATCCCGCAGATTTTTGCTATCCGGTCTGACTGCAATCCGCCGCAATTTATGAGATTTTTGGCCCGCACCTCGCCGTCGGAGGTTTGGATGATTAATTCACCGGAAGATCGAATAAGTCCCGTGAATTTTGTATGGGTGATGATATCATTTCCGGCATTTCGGATCACTTTCGCAAATGCTTCGCATACATCTTTATAATCAACAATTCCGGTTTCAGGGACAAGCAGACCGGCTATTCCCGCCACATGGGGTTCATATTCTCTTAGTTCTTCGCGGGTTAATTTCCTTAGACCCATCAGGCCGTTGGCGAGTCCTCGATTTTCCATATCCGTCAGAATGTCGAGTTCTTTTTCACTGGCGGCAACAACAACCTTGCCGCATTTTTCATAAGGAATTTCATGACGTTCACAGAATTCATACATGGCCATCCGGCCGGCGACACAATTTTTTGCTTTGAGTGAACCGGGTTTGTAATAAAGGCCCGAGTGAATGACCCCGCTGTTATTGCCTGTCTGATGACGGGCAATGTTTTGCTCGGCCTCGATTACAATAATTCTCATATTGGGGATTTGGGATAATGCCATCGCCGAGGCAAGACCGACAATGCCGCCGCCAATGATCGCCACATCATACTTTCCGGTTGCGTCCAAACCCTTCTCCAGTTTCGTTTGAATATTATGCGACACGGCGTTGCATAAAACGGAATAATTAATTCTTGCTCATCATTTTTTCGACATCAACAAGACAAACAGGCTCGATCGAATCTTCCTCTTCAAAGCGCAGATAGACAATGTCATTAAAAATATCGATTTTATCCACAAACGCTTTACCCCTTTTTGTCTTCAATATCGATTCAAGGGGCGGGAATTTTTTAAGAGATGCTTCATAAAATCCCTTTTCAAATAACAGGCAGCATTTTAGTCTGCCACAGACACCCGTGATCTTTGACGGATTCAGAGGGATATTTTGTTCCTTGGCGTATTGAGTTGAGATCGGTTCAAAATCCTTTATAAATGAGGAACAGCAAAGAGGTTTCCCGCATACACCAAGGCCGCCTATCCGACGGGCTTCATCCCGGACGCCGATCTGTCTCAGTTCAATCCTGGTGCGGTAATAAGCAGCGAGATCCTTCACCAGTTCGCGGAAATCGACCCGTTTGTCACTGGTAAAATAAAAGGTCAGCTTGTTATGATCATATTGATATTCCACATCAACAAGCTTCATGTTTAATCCGTGCTTTTTAATTTTTTCGCGGGCGACCACAAAACCCAGGGCCTCCTTTTTCCGGTTTTCAGCCATTTCCTTTAAGTCTTCCGGACCCGCTTTTCGGATCAGAACTTTTGGTTTGCCCTTGATTTCGCTAAGAGTGACCAATCTTCCAACCTTACTTATCGTTCCCATATCAATACCTTTATCCGCCTCAACGATGGCATAATCACCAGGTTTAAGCATTATTTCTTTGGGATTAAGATAGGGGACACGTCTATTTCCTTTAAAAGATATTTCTACTAATTCCGGCGTCATACCGTACTCTCCTTCATACTAATCTTTGTTTTGATCAGATGATTCTTTATTCCGATTGCCAGGTTGATTAGAGTCAATGCCGGATGCGCATTATGTTCTATATCATTATATGCTTCTTCCGTTAAACCAATCATCAAATTAAAATCAGCATTTTGATAAATAGTTACGAATTTTTCTATCTTCTGAGTAAAATCGATATTTATAAAATCACTGTTTTCATTGAGTATCGAGTAATGCAGAGAATCTCTCAACCAGAGAATAAGCAAGTTTAATATTTCCAGAACAACATTCTTGTCCCGGCCCTTGATAATTTCATCAACCGTATTTGATACCAGTAACATATTATTTGATGCGATGGTCCCTAAAAACCGGTAAACTAATTCACGCTGGGAATCAGAATCAGAATGAATAAGTGAGAAGACCCGATTTATGTTGTTCTGAGCGATGCGGATCAGTGGAATTAAATCCATCTCGACTTTTTCGTATCGATTGACAATCTTTACTATTTGCTCATCTGAAAGTTTTGGGAAAAAAATCGGCTGACATCTGGATCGGATGGTCTCCAATAAACTGTTTTGATCGTTCGTTGTTAGAATGATCAACAGATTTTCAGGAGGCTCTTCCAACAGTTTCAGGAAGGAGTTGGAAGCTGGACGCGCCATATAATCAGCATCCGAAACAATATATATTTTTTTAGACGCTTCATAGGGAGCGTATTTTGATTCGATCTTTAATTCACGGATAGCATCGATCGGTATATTTTTGTGACCGGTGAATTCACTATCCCTGTATAGGTTTTTTCTTTTGTCTGCTATAATTTTTGCAATCTGTTCATTGGTTTTCTCAGGGGTTTTCTGGTTTGCAAAAGGAAAGATGAACTTAATATCCGGGTGATTAAGGTGATTAATTTTGATACAGGATGGGCATTGCCCACAGGGTCGTGAGTCTTCGGAAGTACAGTTTAAGGCCCGGGCAAGCTCAAAGGCGAAAGCTTCCTTACCGGTACCATCCTCTCCATAAAATAAATAGGCGTGAGCAAGTCGGTTGCTGTTTATGCTGTTAATAAAAAAATTTTTTACTCTATCCTGAACGAATGAGTTCTCAAAATAATTCATCAATATATATAAATCCGGTGATTGCTTCATTATACTATGATAAAATATACATAAATTTTGCAGGTTAATAAAGCTGAATTGTTTGAAAATTAAATAATAACAAATATTGGCGGCAGAAACGAAACTTTTCTTGCGAACAAAGAGTTATCCGTTATTTAATCCAAATCACACCAAATTTTCTATAAATTTTCGAACCGTGGTTTGATATGGCTTCAATTCTGTGTATTGATAATTAATGTCGGAAATGCTATCTTTAAAGAAACTCGTTAATATTTTGTAATTGATAAAGGGACAGAGATTAGATGGATCGGCACCGAAGGATTTTGCTTTTTGCAATCCTCCTTTCACTCTTACTGCATATATTTATTTTTTTCATTCTGGACAAAGAAAAATGGCTGGTATTCAGTATGGAGAAAGAAAAGGAGACCTTTCCCCAGGAATTAACATTTCTTTTTCCGGAAAATAAACCTGATGATGAGCCGAAACAGGTTGTGGAAAATATAAATGAAAATGAATTAATGCCGGATAAATCAAATCTGTTATCTGATAAAAATTCGAGAGCGAGGAATCCGGTTAGAACTAATGAAATTAGTGATCTGCCAAGCAGCACAGGAAATACGCCATACCCGGATTTTTCCGCTCCGTCTTCACAGCCGAGTATGTCTCAGCCCGCGCCTTACAGGCGGTTTGACAGCAGGGCGCTGACGAATAACACCCCCGGGCAGGATAAGATCCGGACTGATTCTGAAAAAGAGAGAGAAGAACAGGATGAAGCGAAAAAAAGTTCGGTCGCAAGCAGCGGTGCAAACCAGCTGCTTGACCAGAAAAAGTTTTCGGTCGAAGAAGTAGGAGCGCTTTCTCTCAGTACATACCAGTGGGAATGGGCGCCGTATATTCACGCGCTCAAGGAAAAATTGGGACGAGTCTGGTACGCGCCCACAGCTTACTACAGGCTTGGATTAATACATGGATATTCGATAATCACATTTGAAATCGACCGAAGCGGGGAGATAATCAGGATGGAACTGGTGCAGCATGAAGGGCATGAATCACTGCAGATATCCAGTACAGAAGCAATAAAAGCATTGTTCCCATTTTTACCTCTTCCTGAAAGTTTTCCGGAAAATACATTGACAATAACAGCAAAATTAGTATACCCAGATTTAAGAAGCAGGAGATAAATTATGATTGAATTATTCCAACGAGGCGGAATAATGATGTATCCGCTACTCTTGACGTCGCTTGTCGCTCTGGCTTTTGTGATTGAGCGGGCAATTCTTTTACGCAAGAAAAAGGTGCTTATTCCGGAGATTACATCAATCGTCAACAACTTTTCGACATTGAAGGACATTGATCTGGCCAGAACCATATGCGAAAAATACGAAGGCCCGCTTCCGAATATTATAAAAATTGGCCTTAAAAATTATGATCTTCCGAAATCCGAAATAAAAGAGATTCTTGAGGATCAGGGCCGGCAGGAAATCAGGAAATTGGAAAAAGGACTTGTGGTGCTTGAAACATCGGCGGCAATTGCGCCCTTATTGGGATTGCTGGGAACCGTCATCGGAATGGTGGAAGTGTTCGCGGTTATAAAAGATCAGGGTATAGGGCAAACAGCCGCGCTTTCAGGAGGTATATCACAGGCCTTGTTGACTACGGTCACCGGATTGTTTATTGGTATCCCGGTCTTAATCGCCTATAATTTTTATACAAATAAAGCAGAAGGCCTGGTTCTTGATATTGAAAAATACACGAATGATCTTATTCAAAAAATTGTAAATATTAAAAAGAATGAACAACAGGCTCAACCGGATCAATCGCAAAAATAAAATCAGAGAATAGGTAAGATGAAGTTAGCAAATAAAAAAACACGGAAAATCTCAATCAACATGACATCGCTGATTGATGTCCTGTTTATCCTGATCATCTTCTTTGCCGTATCGTCGACTTTTCTTGAACAGCCGGGCATTGAGTTGGAATTGCCTGAAGCGGTGAGTTCCGAAACGCATACGACTCAGAAAATTATTATTTATGTGGATAAAGATCAAAATATATTTCTGAATGATGATTTAGTATCCATGAATAATCTTTTGGATGAGGTGAAGAAGCTGGTAAAGGCAAAAGACGATAAAAGTATTGTGTTAAAAGCTGATGCACGTGTGACACACGGATGGATTATAAAAATCATGGACGCGCTGAGAAAAGAGGGTATTTATAAAATTGTAGTTTCAACGATAAAACCTTAGGTGGACTTTTTACATCTGAACTGCTTGAAAATTGCCCTTAAACCGGGAAACAGGTGAGGATATGTCTAAAAAAAATGAAATTAATTTTGCTCTTTTAGGTTTCGGAAAACTGGGCACGGGATTTTTTGATATATGGATGAATAAAAAGGATAAGATTCAGGAACAAACCGGTTTTAATCTTGTTCTGAAAAAAATCCTGATCAAGAATAAGCATTTCAAGCGTCCGGTTAAAAATCTTGACAAAAATCTCCTCACGACTGATTTGGATGATATTCTTAACGACCCTGATATTAAGATTGTTATTGACGCAATGGGCGGAATAGAGCCAACTTTCACGATAATAAAAAAAATAATTAACAGCAAAAAACATGTGATCTCCGCAAACAGAGCATTACTCGCCTCAAAAATGCATGAATTAGCTGATCTGGGCAATGAAAATAAAACATATATATTCCCCGAACCATCACTTGGAGGCGGAATACCCATTATCAGCGCTTTGCAAAGGGATTTGATCGCCAACCGCATAACATCAGTGACGGGCATTCTAAGTGGCACGTCAAATTTTATTCTTTCTGAAATGACAGAGAAGCAAATATCTCTGAAAGAAGCTTTGCAGTCGCAGGAAATTGTTAAAATAGGCGAATCGCTCTCCATTATTGATTATGATGGTTCGGATGCCGCGCAAAAGGTTGCGATACTCGCTGCTGCATCGTTCGGGGTGGAAGTAAATTTTCTTCGTATCTTTGCGGAAGGTATTTCCGACATCACGGAATTTGATATTCGCTGCGCGGAAGATTTTGGATATAGATTTAAACTCCTTGCCATTCTGCGCGATCATCCCGAAAGTTTTGAAATACGGGTACATCCTACACTTGTGCCGATAGATCATCCACTGAACTCGGTTAAAGGCCAGTACAATGCCTATTATATCATGACCGATCTCCTTGGAGATTATATGATTTACGGAAAAGGTGTAGGGATTGAAGCCACCAGCAGTCTGCTCCTTCGTGATATTATTGAAATAGGAACCCGGTTATATCATCGTCCGACAAAAGTCAATTATCAGTTGTCATGGAACAATAAGCCGGTCTTACCCATCACAGAAATTCAGACATCTTACTACCTCCGGTTTCCATGTGTGGATAAGCCGGGTGTCATCGGGCAAATTGCAAATATTTTGGGTCAGTATTCCATCAATATAGGATCAGCCCACGCGGAGGTGGATAAAAAAGCGAGCAATGATAGCTTTGGCTTTGTGCATATTTTTGTGGATAACTCAAAGGAAAAAGATATTCATGAGGCGCTTGACAAGATAAGGGAACTGGATATAATTAAAGACAGAATTAAATTATTCAGAATTCTGGATTGAGGAGATTATGAAAAATATTACCTTTAAAAGCGGGAAAACCTATAACCCTACAAAAATTATCGGAGTTGGCAGGAATTATTCGGAACACATCAAGGAGATGCGGTCGGAAAAAACCGCGGATCCGGTTCTGTTTATCAAGCCGGTAAGCGCTTTGTGTGATATGATGCGTCCGTTACTGCTTCCCAAAAAATATGGCTCGGTTCATCATGAAATAGAGCTGGCAGTTTGCATTGGTAAGGCCGGGTCGGATATCCGGATTGAAGATGCATTTGATTCTATCGCGGGATACGGTCTCGCTTTAGATCTGACACTTCGTGACCTTCAGGCAGACGCAAAAAAAGCAGGTTTGCCGTGGGCAGTAGCAAAGGGATTCAATAATTCTTGCCCGGTCTCTGTTTTTGTACCGGCGGCAGATATTGCGGATGTGAATAATCTGAATTTATTGCTGAAAGTTAACGGAGAGGAGAAGCAGAAAGGCAATACAGGTCAGATGATCTTTAAGCTAGATGTATTGATTTCATATATCAGCCGTTTTTTTAGACTTGAAGAAGGCGATATCATTTTAACTGGTACCCCTTCCGGGGTAGGTCCGCTTCAGGAAGGTGATAAAATTGAAGCGGCCATTGATCAGATCGCTTCAATTAAGACATCCATAATATAAGTTTAGGCAAGAAGCTGCGCGAGACTGAAGAGATTTTTATCTATGTTTTTCTGGTTGGTCCATGAGTCTTCCAGTGGCGTAAAGACAATTTTGCTGTTTATTTCGCCGACCATCACATCAGTTCTGCCGTTAAGTAATCCTAATACAGCCTGACTCCCGAGAAGACTGCCCAGGAGACGGTCTCTTGATGTCGGGGAACCGCCTCTTTGTATATGCCCCAGCACGACTACCCGGTATTCCATTCCACTGATTCTTTTTATTCTGTTGGCTATTGTGAAGGCATTGCCTTCCTCTTCTCCTTCCGCAACAACGATAATGCTGCTTGTTTTACCCTTCTTGCGCCCCTCAAATATTCTTTCAGCCAATTCAGTGATATTTGTTTTTTCTTCAGGCACTAAAATTTCTTCCGCTCCTCCGCCAATTCCAACTTCCAGAGCAATAAATCCTGAATTTCTTCCCATAACCTCTATTATGAACATGCGTTCATGGGAATCCGCTGTATCGCGTATCTTATCGATGGCATCCAAAGCGATATTCACAGCCGTATCAAAACCGATAGTATAATCTGTGCCGTAAATATCATTATCAATAGTGGCGGGTACGCCTATTATCGGTATCTGATGTTCCTCCGCAAAGGAGTGCGCTCCGTGAAAAGTGCCGTCACCACCTATGGCAACAACTCCTTCTACATCTAACTTCTGAAGCAATTTTGCGCCTGCCTCCCGGCCCTTCGGTACTTTCCATTCATCACATCGGGAAGTTTTTAGCATTGTTCCTCCCCGTTGTATGATATTGGACACGGAATGACGGGTGAGTTCCTGATATTCTTTGTATATCAGTCCGGTAAAACCTCGTTCAATTCCATATACTTTTATATTATTGTTTATTGCGGTTCGAACGACGGCGCGAATGCTGGCATTCATCCCGGGCGCGTCACCTCCGCTTGTTAAAACAGCTATTGCTTTCATTATATTGTTCTCCTGATTTTCAGACTTCGAATGAATGGGAAAAAATTTTCTTTTTTCATTCAATTTCAATGCACTTAATCAAATTTTAAGCTCGTAAAGGTATAGTATTGATTTGATTTTGTCAACTGATATAAGAAAATATATTTTGTTTGGATGCCCGGAGAATCATTCTTAACTTGAATTGTAAAAAATACAAACATCATGGATTTTATTATGAATGAAGATAAGAAAAATATAGATAAATTAAAGGGTATGGATCGTTTGTTGTTTGTGATGAAACGTCTGCGCAAGGACTGTCCGTGGGATGCCGCGCAAACGCATCAAAGCCTAAAGCAGTATCTACTTGAAGAGACTTATGAGGTACTGGAAACAATAGATGATGAACGATGGGATCTGCTCAGTTCCGAATTGGGAGATATACTGCTTCAAGTCGTATTTCATAGTGAAATAGCGGGTGAAAAAGGAAATTTTCAGTTCGATGATGTGGTTCACAATATTACCGAAAAGATGATCGACAGACATCCGCATGTTTTTGGAGACAAAAAATTAAAGACTGCCACAGAAGTAAGCCAGAATTGGGAGCATTTGAAAGTAGTTAGTGAAAACAGAGAATCCATTCTCAGCGGCATTCCAAAAAACGCGCCCGCATTGCTGCAGGCTCAGCGATTACAGGAAAAAGCGGCGACGGTAGGCTTTGAATGGGATGAAGTGGAATCAGTTGTAGAAAAAATTGATGAGGAACTGGAGGAGTTCAAAACGGCGCTTCATAAGCAGGAAAGATCAAATATTGAACATGAATTTGGAGATCTGCTTTTTAGTCTGGTTAATCTGAGCCGTTACATCAATATAAATTCTGAAGATGCATTGCGCAAAACAAACGCGAAATTTGTAAAACGGTTTAAGCATATTGAAAAGCAGTACCAGAATGATCCACATGCGATGAAGAATGCGCCTCTCGATGAGCTTGACCGGCATTGGGTGGATGCCAAAAAGAACGAATAGGCTGGTTCTGAATGTCGAATGACTATCTGATTTCCCTGGGGATGTTTGAAACACTCGGACAACTCCAGCAAGAGACCGGTAAATTTCTAAGTGAACAAAAGGAGTATCGGGATTTTGTTCTCTTGAAGCATTGTGTTCACCCGGATCCTTTTGTGTGTTTGGTGAATCATTACGATGATCTTGACCTGTCATCGGCGCTGGATTCCCTTAAAAACCTGGAAATTGAGGTTCGTCCGTATCACCCTGTAAAATATCTGGGAAATTACATTTGTTTCGGTGATGGGGATTTCACCCGGAATGATGTCATTTTTATCATATCAAAAAATATAGTTCCGGAAAGTGTTATTGATGTTATGCGTGTACATGATACATTGGCCCGACATTGCCGTATGGTACGTGACTCGGAAAGGATTCAAAATCAGGCTGAATATGCAAATATCATTTCACAACTAATGCATGATGTTTCATCCATATTAAATCTCAGCAAAAATATCAAAAATTCAGGAGAATTGACCGATCGTATCCTTTTTCAGGAGCTGACGAACAGGCGGCTGCTTTTGTACCTCCGGGAGCCGGAATTATTTCTGACAGAAATCGGGATTAAAGAATTAGTTTTGGATTCACTTGCTCTCATGGAAATTTCAGTTGATAAAGTAAATCTGAACATTAATTCCGGCGGGGAAAAAATTCAGGTAGATGTGGAGCTTTTTTCAAAGGCCCTAATTGAAATCGTAAAAAATTCAATTGACGCGGTTCATAATGATTTGTCCGGTATTTCAATCGATGTCTGTATTATATCATCATCATCCCCGTTTAATAAAAACTCCTGGATGCAGATTGAGATTCGTGATACGGGAGAGGGTATTTCTGATGATTTTAAAGAATTTGTCGGATCGCCGTTTTTTACGACCGCGAAGAACAAAGGTCATACCGGTTTCGGTCTTCCGATAGCGGAGAAAATTGTTTCTGCCCATAAGGGCTATCTGGAAGTGAATTCAGTACATGGAAATGGCACAACTGTAACGATATATTTACCATCTGAATAAAAAATTATGAAAGATTCACAACACAAAATTCTTGTCATTGAAGATAATGCGGTATGGCAGCAAAGCTACCGGAAATGGCTCGGAAACGATTATGTTTTTGAATTTGCATCTGAGATTTCCACCGCAGAAGAAGCGTATATCAGCTTTCTTCCGGATATAGTCCTTCTGGATCTTAGCCTTCCGCAAGCCAGGCAGGGGCTGACAGTACTTGATTTTATCATAGGCAGAGGGCGGGATTCCAAAGTCATCGTAATTACCTCCTCGCAGGATCATCAGGACGCGCTTGAAGCCCAGAAAAGAGGCGCATATGCTTATTTTTTTAAGGGAGAAAATATTGAAGACGAATTACCATTTCTTGTCAAGCGCGCCACAAAAATGCAAATTCTGGAAAGAGAAAACAGAGAATTAAGAAGAAAATTGACAGGAACGCTGCATTATGATGGCATCGTGGCGGTCAGTAAACAAATGCAGAGCATACTGCAATTAGTCGAACAGATCAGGAATACCAATGAACCGGTGCTTATCACGGGAGAGTCCGGCGTTGGCAAGGAGATTATCGCAAAACATATTCATAAGCGTAGCCGAATATCAAGAAGACCTTTTATCGCGATTAATTCAGCGGCTTTACCGGAGAACCTCCTTGAAAATGAATTATTCGGGCATGAAAAAGGTGCTTTCACCGGCGCCAACGAATTAAAAAAAGGTCAATTCGAACTGCTAAACGGAGGAACCCTTTTTCTGGATGAGATTGGGGAACTTCCACAGTCAATGCAGGCAAAGATTCTCAGGGTTCTTCAGGAAAAAACATTTTTCAGGTTGGGCGGTACAAAAGAAATGGTTGCTGATTTCCGATTAATCGCGGCCACGAACAGTAATTTAAGTGAAGAGGTAAAAAGAAAAAATTTTCGTGAAGATTTATATTACCGCTTGAATGTCATCCCTATTCATATTCCACCGCTGCGAGAGAGACCGGATGATATACCGGCCCTGGTTAATTATTTCACCAGTCATTATTGCAAAATGAACAGACTGCCGTTACCGAAATTGGATACAGCGCTGGTTGCATATCTGTCAAAATTGGAATGGAAAGGTAATATTCGTCAGCTGGAGAATACACTTATTCGTATGCTTGTTCTAAATCAGAAAGTTCTTGGGCTTAAGGATATTCCGCAGGATGTACAAAATGAAGTAAATCCTGTAATCCAGAATGCTCTGGTAAATAAATATACTATGGAACAATTGACCAATATGTATGCAAATCTTGTATATGAATATTTGGGAAAAAATAAAAAAGCCGCCTGTGAGTTTTTACAAATAAATTACAGAACGCTGATGGCCCGTCTTCAAAAGCCTTAATTGTATTTTTTGCAATTCCTCCGCATTTTAAATTGTAGTTACTGCAATCCATCGGAATTAGATGCAATGTAAGTTGTTGTATATTATGCCTTTACATCAATAATCTATCTATATCTATTAAAAACAATACTTTGGCGTGCTGGCACACTAATTGTAATAATAAACATAAACCATGGAACGGAGTCAATGAAGCCGGAAGATATAATCAACAGCAATCTGAAAATCAGCATCCAGGATGACGAAAGCGGGAGAAGATATTACAGTGTTCGCCTCGTTTTTTCTGATGAGGATATATTGACCGTTTATAGGGATAATATGAGGGATCTAATGACTGATTTACCTCATATCATTAGTTCGGCAATGCATGCCCGAATAATTTCAGAAGGAATGTTAACTATTTAGCGCCAAGGGGGGGGGGATGAAAGTATTTATTTGTGAGCAGGATCAGTCGAGAGCTAAATCAATGCAGGATATACTCGGGGTTTATAACTATACTGTCGTTACGATAAATAAACAGACAGATCTCGTAAAAGAAGTGACGAGTCATAGACCTGCTGTGATTATCATGAATGAATGTTTTGCAAAAAACTCCGGATCTGATACACTGAATTCTTTAAGACGAGACCCGATTACCGCAGGAATACCGGTTATATTTATCGGAAAAGATCATGGATTTTTTGGTGAGGCAGACGCATTGACAGAATACGTTGAGGAGCCTATAAAGATAAAAAATCTACGCCATTATATCGACAGATGGACCATATTCAAGAGTTTATATATAAAACATTAAAATGGAAATAAGTTACCTAATAATTCATACATTTGTAATATCCCTTTTGTTTGTTTTCAAGGGAATCAATATCAAGGATGATGTTTTTCATTAAAAAACTGATTCATCGTAATCAGTAAGGCTTTAAGATGTTTATTCCATCTTAAAGCCTTTTTTTTTAACTGTTTTTTAATTATCTTGACGCATGCTTATTGGATTAATTTCAGACACACACAATATATTGCCAGAAAAAATTTTTAATATATTTGAGAAGGTGGATTATATCATCCATGCCGGTGATGTCGGTTCTGCTGATATATTAAATGAATTGGAAACGATCGCGCCGGTTAAGGCCGTTTACGGAAATATGGATTCTTTTCCTTTGGTTAGCGATTATAATAGAATGGAGACATTTAGCCTGGGGGGATGGTCATTCTGTTTGATCCACGCGATAAGCAGCCCGAGATCATTCGCATACGAATTATTTAAAATGCAGAAGGAAATTGATATTGTAATCTTTGGCCACACTCACCAGAAAGAACATACTGTTTTTAATGAAATACAATTTATCAATCCGGGAAGCGCTTCAAAGCCCAGGCACTCGGTTAAGGGATCTGTTGCCCTTCTACAATTAAATAAAAATGAAATAGAAGTTAGATTCGTTCATATATAAAAAAAAGAGTCAATTCGATTTTGAATTGACTCTTTTTGATTTAACCGTAAACCTCTTTCTCATTGCATTTGCAGACACCGATGTTTTGTTCATGAAAACGATATGCGCCTTCTTTTTTGGAAGGGACAACCTTGACCGTTAATGCGTGTGTATAAAATTCTCCGCATACGGGGCAGGATTTTCCATGTCTTGCCATCTTCATCGTCTTGCTGACGAAATCCTGTTTCTTGGCCATTTTTTATCCTCCGGATGATTGTTAATCAAATTTTAATTTTAAAAAAACCGTTCAATTGTATGTGAAAAAAGATTGCTGTATTCAGCTAATAAATTTTTATGTTCATCTTTATACTTACCCGCAATTTCGTGTTCGAGGGTGATCATGCCTATGGCCTCAGAGCCGAGGCGAATAGGTACGGACAGAAAGGATCGCAATCCATGATTTGATTTTTCCTGCTTTGAAAATCGCGGTATGAAGTAATCTCCCTTGTCAATATTATCGATTAAATAAGATTTGTTCTTTAGTATTACCCACCCGTTTAAACCATCATCAAGAAGAAATTGATATCCTCTTCTAAATGGATCATCAATACCAACCGCTTTGTTAATTACAGCTTTGTCCGTCTGGCCGCCTTCAATGTCCTTTGTGGCGATGGTTAATTTGGATGCTTCAAACTCAGTCGCCAGGAAATCGACGAAAAAATCAATGCATTCATTGAAATTTTTTCCGGTGTTCAGATACTTTGCAAGCTTGAGATTGCGCCCATCAAGATCATTTCTGAGAAGAGTACTTTTATACTGAAGCTTTGTTGTCACAGCCGATCTGGTATTTTGATTGATTTGCCGCAGTACCGGAATATCTTCCAGATTAAAAAAGCTGGAAGAATCTGCATCAAATATCCAATACAGTTTTTCGTTCGTGTCTAAATCCGTTCGCAGGGCAAGCAGAGAGCGTGGTTTATAATTCTGTCCATTATAGAAGGGCAACAAATTAGACGACGGTTCAAGATTGTTTTCTACTAACAATCCATCTTTGTTGTCAATTAATGGAAGGATTCCGGGGGAATCAAAATCTTCATTCCAGATTAAATTACTACTCATCTTTTTGTTTATCAGAGTCAGTTTGCCATTGTCAGATTTTAGAAAAAGATAACCGTTACCGGGAAGAAGAAAATTCCAGATAATCAAAAACTGGCCGATCAAAAAATCATGTAATTCATTTTCTTCTAATAAATCTTTTAATTTAACGGGTTTAATTTCAAAGAACAGATCATTGTATCCGTTATTTTCATGATCGATCTCATGATTTTCCACGTCCGTGTCAGCTTTATCCGGTAATTCAACGAATTCTGTGCTGAAACTCTCTCTCCACAGATCATACAAAAAATAGCTGAAGCAAAAAAAGACAATTATTTTTATCGCGATATTCCCAATAGATCCGAGAGTATCGAAATTCAGAAACATCCCGATTAATGCAAGCAAAAACAAAATAACGTATTTGTACACGGACAAAACATCCTTAAAAAACATGGAATTTAAGGATAAATTGAGGAAAAAACAATCCTTATTATTAGATCTATTTCTCCTGGCCTACAAGGTTAATCCGATTCTGATCAACAACAGCCGGTTCATGGATAAGGCTGTCTTTCTCGCCAGACGCATTTATCTTGGTTGCTTCACTCGCGATACTTGTTTCCTGAGTTACTTTGTAGATGGGGGTATCGCTTCTTGATATAGTTGAAGAATGCTGTAAAGCAGCGGGAGGAGCAGCGGTATTTGTTGATGTGAAGTCAGTAGCTATGAAAAAGTACATTGCAGCTGCAAGGGCTATCCCTGAAAAACCAACTGATAATCGTCGGATTGAAAACATAGGTGATTTTTCAGAAATTGGATCCATGTTGATAATTTGTTGGCGGAGTCTGGAATCGAAATCATCCGAAATGTTGACTTTCGGCATCACACTGAGTTTTTGCGTCAGGAGCTTGACCTGCGAAAAAACTTCATTGCAGCTCTGACAAGCACGGATGTGGTCATCAATCGTTTTCCGTGTATCAGACGACAATGTATTGCTCAGATATTCAGACAATAAGCTTTTAGTCCTGTCGCAAGAAATCATATGCCTCTCCTCAATATTTACACATCATTCATTAAATCCTTCAAATCTTCCTGGAGCTTTAGCCTCGCGCGGTTAACACGTGATTTTACAGTTCCTAAGGGAATACCAACAATCTCAGCGATTTCTTCGTATGAAAATCCCTGGATGTCTCTTAAAATGATCACCTGTTTAAACTTTGGTGACAATTTATTGATCGCTTTTTGAATTATCTGATCAGTTATGACAGAATTGACATCAATTTCAGGATTTGTCTCATAATCCGGAATGTCATAATCCTTTTCCGTCGACATATAATAACTAATAGAGTAAAGGTTACGCCGTTTCCGCTTTCTAAGTTCCGTTTTGGCTAAATTACTTGCAATCGTATAAATCCAGGTTGAGAATTTTGCAATTTCTTTGTAATAATGCTTGTTTTTAAATAATCTTAAAAATGTTTCCTGAACGATGTCCTCCGCTTCATTTTTTTCACCTAAAAAGCGGTACACAAAGTTAAGCAACGGTTCTTTGTATCTTTTTACAAGCAGATCAAACGCATAGTTATCGCCCTGCTGAAAACGGGAGATTAATATTTCATCCGACGGCTGAGTGCCCTTTTGAATCTGCGCGTTGGTCTGGTTTTCTATCTTAACCATATTTTTTAACGTTTCTTTAACATTGATAAATTTTTGTAAGTTCCATTTTTTTTTCTATTTTCAAAATAAGATAAATTCTCAGATCCTGCAAATTTTATAACATAACATCTGCATAGCGGCCTCGTCTTTCAATGGGGATGATTTCAATGCCATATCCATCTCATGGAGTAGCCCGATGATAGAATCAATTTGTGGTTCCGAAAAATGAGTCAGGGAGTCAAATGCATCCTTGAGTTGAAATTCATTTTTATTCATTTCAGTTAAGATTTGAGACCGGGATTTCCCCATTTTTCTTAGTGAAGCGGCAATCAATGCTCTTCTGAAAAAGCCAAATAAAAATGCACAGATCATATTGGCATTTTCACCTGATTCCAGAAGTTTTTTACTTACTTGAATACTCAGGGATAATTGTCTGTGGGCAAGAGCCGACTGCAGAGCAAAAACATTGGTTTCTTTTGAAATTCCGGTGGTCACAGAGAGATCGTCAACTGTGATCAACGACTGATCGCCTTTATAATTGCGTACTTTTTCCAACTCCAGGTCCAGATTCAACAGATTTGTACCGATATGATCGATGAGAAACTGGATTGCAGGGATTTCTATTTTAATCTCATTCTGCCTGCATCGTTCTTTAAGAAAGTCTAAAATATGGTAATCTTTAATCGGATTGCATTCAACCGATAGGGCAATTTTCTTGATGGATTGAAAAATTTTTGTTTTGCCGGACTCCTCTGTGCTTAGCACAAGGCAGGCGCTGTTCTGAGGATGAGTAAGATATTTTTCGAAAGATTCGGGATCTGATATATTCATCCGGTTTAGATCTCTGACAATTACAAGTTTCTTGTCTGAAAGCATGGGATAGGCAAGGCAGGCAGATAGGACTTCGCTCAACGTTCCTTCCGTTCCATAGACGAGTGAAAGATTTAAACTCTTTGCCGATGGATCCGGAAAAATGGCCTGTTCGAGAGTTCGTATGATCAAATCATGAAAATATTTTTCTTTACCCACAAGATAATAAATTGGAGCAATCTGACCGTTTTGAATAGATTTTACAATATTGTTTACAGATGTTTTTGACATATTCATTTAAATTCTGTTATTGGTTTTCAAGGTTTCTGTTAATTTTTTGTTGAACAGTATCCCTGCAATTAGGACAATCGCCCACTGCAAAACAGATGTGCCCGGACTGAATGTTTCCAACGGATTCCACCAGGATTCGGGATACCAGAGAACAGACTGATAAAGCCACCAGGAAATCATAACAATAAATTCAAGCGGAAGAACAAAATAGAACAGTACCCTGAATATTTTGATATATGCGGCATGTTGACGCGCGGGAGAAAGCCAGTTCTCTATAAATTCCCTGGCGCCTATTTTTATCACTACGATTGTAAAGAAAAAACCGCTTAGCATCAACCCCAACCCCCAAACCCAATCCTGATTATTGAAAAAGGAGAGTGAAATTGCCGACGGCATGCCGACGACCGAAGTCAAAACAGTAATCAAAACCACGGATTTCTTTCTCCTGAATCCAAAATCCATTAACATTCTTACCGCCAGTTCAATCATCGAAATCAAGCTGCTCATTGCCGCAAAGAACAACGCCAGAAAAAAAATGGTCGTAAATATTTCTGAGCCGGGCATTTTTGCAAATAACTGGGGAATCACAATAAATGCCAGACCCTGATTTCCGGCAGACAGCGCGCCAGTTGCCGCCTGTGAATTCACACTAAGCGCGAATACTGTTGGGATGACAACCAGTCCGGCGAGGATTGAAGCAAAATTGTTCCCAATACCGGCTAATAATGAATTCTGTACTATTTTTTCGTCCTTTTTTGCATAAATAGCATAAGTCAGTAATAAGCCCCAACCCGCTCCGGTTGACCAGGCGGATTGCGATAATCCTTCCAGCCAGACTTTATAGTTTGATAGCGTCTTCAGGTCAATGCTAAAAAAATAGGCCAATCCTTTAGATGATCCGGGCAGGGTTATCGCTTTGACCGCGGCTGTGATAAGTAAAACGAATAAAAGCGGTACAATAATCTTTGAAAATTTTTCTATACCATGTACAATGCCGCGGTAAATAATAAATGCGCCTGCCAAAATTGACGCAAGATGAAAAAGAACAGGTTCGTAAACTGATGCCGTATATTCCTGCCAATAGACAGCATGATTGAGTGTTGCAAGTTCTCCGGTCAGCGCGAGTACAAAATATTTAAGGCTCCATCCACACACAACGGAATAATAAAACAATATTGCGGTTGTGCAGAAACCAACAAACAAGCCCATCCATGCGAATTTTTTCCCCATTGCTTCTTTAAAAGATCCAATGGCACCCATTTTAACTCTTTTGCCGATGGAAAATTCTACAATTAATAGAGGAATAGACCAAAGAAAAAGAAACAAAAACCAGGGGATTAAAAATGATCCCCCGTATTGTCCGGCAAGGCGGGGAAACCGCCAAATGTTACCGGCTCCTATCGCCATACCCAGTGTGGCAGCGATAAGTCCAAAACGGGATGTGAACATTTCCTTGTTTGACTCGGACATAAAATTATCTCAGATAGAACCAGGTTATTCCTGTGATTGATACAGCCATGCAATAATACCCAAACCACTGTAATTTGCCTCTTTTTACGACATCGAGCAGAAGGATTATTGCAAAGTAGCCTGATATGAAAGATACGAGTGCTCCGGCAAGAAGATTCATGATCTCGTCGGAAGATGGGGGAACTTTTATCAGATCATTTAATTTTAATACAACGGCTCCGAGAATCGCGGGAATGGACATGATGAAGGAAAATTTTGCAACTTTCTCCCGGTCCAATCCGAATGCCATGCCGGTGAAAATAGTGCTCCCGCTGCGTGATATGCCTGGCAGAATAGCGATGGACTGGGCAATTCCGATAATCAGAGAATTGATATAATTGAACTCCGTGTTTTTTTGTTTTAAAAATTGTGAACTCCACATGAGAATGGCGGTGATCATCAGCATGAAGAATACTAAAAGGATGTTTGAGAACAGAGCTTCGATTGGGTCTTTTAATGTAAGGCCAATGATTACAGCGGGTATGGTAGCGACAATTATGTAATAATCCCATTTTAAGAATTCGGCCAACTCAGGATCTGATTCTTTGAGCACCAAAACTTTGTACGGGGCTATCACCATTTTAGATAGCTCGTATCGAAACGCTAACAGTACGGAGAGAAGAGTTCCGAAGTGAACAAAGACCTCAAAAGCAATTCCCGGTTGGTGAAAATTTAAAAGTTCTCCAAAGATGACCAGATGTCCGGAACTCGAAATCGGCAGAAACTCCGACAGTCCCTGAATCAGACCAAGTATAATAGCTTTAATTAATTCCACAATAACTCCAATGCAGGTATCATTATGCGCATAATAAAAAATCAATACGGGTATTCATTTTAAATACTAAATTTATTTAATTTTATTATATTAAACAACATCAAATAGAATCGCCTTATTCAGGTAGTCATTGTTGAATTGTGGTTAAAATGGAGGAATTTTGAAAAAGACTGTCTTACCCCTTGATACGCATCAAACAGAAGCTGACTGGAGAGAATTTGAGAAAATCTGGAATGAGAGTGAACAATTAAAGTATTTTGGTTTTAAAGTTGATTTGAGTGATCCGGAGCATCCTGTGGCCCTAATTCCCGAAATAAAGCAGCATCACCTTGGAGGGCTCGGGTCAGGTTTTGTAAACGGGGCCATTGTTGCCGCATTATGTGATCTGGCTGTGGGACTTACCGGATCGATTCAGCTGGGGTGTCGTATCAAGGGGACAGCTGAACTCAATATCCGCTATCTGTATCCGCTTGTGTCAAAAAGTGTTAAAGCGGTGGGAAAGGTCGAACGGGTTTCAAAAAATCTGGCGTTTACATCGGCAGATGTTTATGATGACAGCGGGAAAATTTGCGCGATTGCCCAGGGAATTGTCGCCTGTAGTTCACGTCTAAATGGTTTAATGGATGAAGAATAACATTTAATAAAGCTATAAAAGAAAAACGGGGCATCAAAGCGCCCCGTTTTTTTATATAAGATAGCTTTTGTTAATACATACCGCCCATACCGCCGGGAGGCATAGCAGAATGAGCAGGTTTATCCTCGGGTTTGTCTGTGATCAATGCTTCGGTCATGAGGAGCAGACCGGCGACAGATGACGCGTTTTCTAGCGCGCTTCTTGTCACTTTTGTCGGGTCAATGACCCCTGCTTCAAGAAGATCCTCATAGATTTCAGTCGCGGCATTAAATCCGTAAGCATCCTTGCCTTCTTTCACTTTTTGAACAACAACAGATCCTTCCAGTCCCGCATTGTTGACGATCTGCCGAATAGGCTCCTCAAGAGCGCGTCTTACAATATCAACACCGATTTTTTGATCACCCTTTGCTTTTAAAGAATCAAGAGCACCAATGGAACGCAGGAGAGCGACACCGCCGCCCGGGACAATGCCTTCTTCAACAGCGGCGCGTGTTGCATGAAGCGCGTCTTCAACGCGGGCTTTCTTTTCTTTCATCTCGATTTCTGTCGCGGCGCCGATCTTTATCACGGCGACACCCCCGGCGAGTTTAGCCAAACGTTCCTGTAATTTCTCCCGGTCATAATCGCTAGTAGTATTTTCAATCTGGGTGCGAATTTGAGAAACCCGTCCTTTGATATCACTGCTTTTCCCGGCCCCTTCAACGATAGTGGTGTTTTCCTTGTCGATATTAATTTTTTTAGCCTTTCCGAGATCCTCTAAAGTCGCGTTTTCCAGTTTAAACCCGGTTTCTTCACTGATAACTTTTCCGTTGGTCAAAATAGCGATATCATCAAGCATGGCCTTCCGGCGATCGCCAAATCCCGGAGCCTTTACTGCTGCTACTTTAAGGGTGCCTCTAAGTTTATTAACCACTAAAGTGGCCAGCGCTTCCCCATCAACATCCTCAGCGATAATTAAAAAAGGTTTTCCGGTCTGCGCGGCTTTTTCAAGCACAGGCAGGAGGTCCTTCATTGTGCTGATTTTTTTATCGTAAATCAGAATCAGCGCGTCTTCGAGGTGGGCCTCCATCGTTTCGGAATCAGTAACGAAATAAGGTGAAATATAACCACGATCAAATTGCATACCTTCAACAACGTCCAGAGAAGTTTCTATAGATTTTGCTTCTTCGACCGTTATCACTCCATCCTTACCCACTTTGTCCATTGCGTCCGCGATAAGATCACCGATGGTGGGATCATTGTTTGCGGAAATGGTGCCAACCTGGGCAACCTCTTTTTTTCCGGAGACATCTCTGGACATCGTTTTCAAATTCTCTATCACTTTTTTGACAGCGAGATCGATTCCGCGTTTCAATTCCGCGGGATTGGCCCCGGCGGTTACATTTTTTAGACCTTCATTAAAAATAGCCTGCGCAAGAACTGTCGCTGTGGTCGTGCCATCGCCCGCGACATCGCTGGTTTTTGAGGCCACTTCTTTAACCATCTGAGCGCCCATGTTTTCAAAAGGATCAGCAAGTTCGATTTCTTTCGCAACGGTTACACCATCCTTTGTAATGGTTGGCGCGCCAAATTTTTTGTCTATTACGACATTACGGCCTTTTGGTCCAAGTGTGATTTTTACTGCCCTGGCCAGAGCATCTACACCACGCTTCAGTTTTACGCGCGCTTCGGTATCATATTCAATTAATTTAGACATAAGCCACCCTCTTTATTTTATAAAATTAATTTTTTAAAATTGCCAATAAATCATTTTCGTTCAAGATCAGATAATCCTGTTTTTCCATTTTAAAGTCTGTTCCAGAATATTTCCCGTATAAGACAATATCTCCTTTTTGGACATCCATGGGAATTCGTTTTCCTTCATCGGTCATACGACCCGGACCAACGGCAATGACTTCGCCGCGCATGGGTTTTTGCTTTGCAGTGTCCGGAACAATAATTCCTGTGGCGGTTTTTTCCTCTTCAGGAAGAGGTTTAACCAGGACACGGTCAAATAGTGGATTTATGTTCATTTGTTCCTCTCAAATTGGTTGATAATATATGTTTAGATGAATTATAATTGTACGGTACCCGGGATAATAATAGTATTCCTAATGATATAATTTATTTTATTTTTATTTCAATTTCCCGGGATCTTGTTTCTGAAGATTTTGGTATTGTGACAGTTAAAATCCCATTTTCAAAATCAGCGCTGACTTTATCGGAATTGACATCTCCGGGTATCTCAATAGATCGGTAGAATTTACCGTAAGCGCATTCATAGCGAAGATAGGCCGCTGACTTAATATCTTTTCCTGTTTTTTCACCGCTGATGATAAGCATGTTCTTTTGGAATGTTATTCTCACGTCATTTTTACTGACGCCGGGGAGTTCCGCGGAGACGATAAAACTGTGATCGCTTTCCTCCAAATTGATTCTCGGATTGACATCTGACCGTGCTTCATGTCTTTCAGACTCAGTGCCTGCAAGATCATTAAAAAGGCGGTCCAGATCATCTTTTAAAGAAAAAATGCTTCTGCCGGGTGTCCACCGTGCGAATGCCATAAGACCTCCAATTATTTTACTTACAATACAGTGCTAAATAGCAATGTTTGTGCCAGTGTTGATTGACAAGTTAAATGTTTAATAATACAGTAGATAGGAATAGAATGAAATGGTTGATCTATTTTAGGGTTTTTGGGTCTGATGGTTAATATGGCGCATAAGTAGTACAAAATGGCTGACAAGTGCAATTTTGGCATATAATATACCGGACGAGTTGAATTTAGTAAAAAAGGGATGGTAGCAGACAAACGACATTGATTGTAGCTGCTGTTCTGCATAGATTACTTTTAAAAATGCAATGATAATGAGGATTAATAGTGGTAAAGCATATTGTTTTATGGAGATTTAAAGCAGATGGGGACACGAATAATAAATTAAGAAAAATGCAAAAGCTGAAAATTATGATAGAAGCGTTAAGGGAAAACATTGAAGGCATCCTGGAGCTCGAAGTGGGCATAGATATCAACAACCCAGAATCCAGCGCAGATATGGCTTTGTATTCCGTTTTTGAGAGCAGACAGGCACTTGATTTTTACCAGACTCATCCGGAGCACCAAAAGGTAGCCTCCGAGCTTAAAGAAATAACGCTTGAGCGAAGGGTGGCTGATTACGAAATATGATTGTAATTTAGAGTAACTTCAAGGACAGGAAAGATTATATATGTCAGTGCAAATTGATCGAATCTATAAACAATTTTATTCACAACTTTTCCTTTATATAAAGAAACGTGTGCCGGATGCTAATGATGCCGAGGATATCCTTCAAAGTGTTTATTTAAAACTATTGACGAGCGCTGATCAATTGAGAGAAAATGATAAACTTGCCGGCTGGATTTATGCTGTCGCACATAATGCTGTGACGGATTATTATCGGAAAAAACGTGTCTCGTTCGAAAATATTGAACCGGATGAATTAGCGGAGATTGATGAATCTGATGATCAAGGCAGAACTAATGAAATCTATCAATGCATACTCCCGTTTATTTATCAACTGCCTGAAAAATACAGAGGGGCGATTTTGCTGGCTGATGTGGAAAACAAATCAATGCGCGACATTTCCCAAGAAACAGGGATTTCGGTAACAGCCGCAAAATCAAGGGTACAGAGAGCCCGGAAAATGGCGCGTGAACTGTTCCTAACCTGCTGTAGAATCACTTATGATTCCAAGGGAAAATTTATCGATTACATGCCGCATGGAAGTGAAGACGCAGATTGTAATAATTGCTGAAACCAATAAAATAAGTTCAGGAAATAAAAGATTTTATGAGTAGCTCATCGATGAATGGCGGTTTTAGTTTTGATGTTCCTGGCAGTTTCGCGGAACATGGATGCTATCGGGTGCTTTATGTTCATCAGGGACCTGCCGGGGCGCTGAGGATTCTGAGCAGGTGTTACAATGATCAGCCGGATTTGAGCGACATTTTAAAAATTAGAGAGACAGATACTCCCGAAACAAATTCAAGATCCTGGCAAGATATAAAGACATCCTATGCGGATTATATTGTCATTCACACGACTGAGCAAATTGGATTGTCTGAAATCCGCGAGATCAGACGCAGCCTGAATACAAATGGTTCGGTTATTCTTACAAAGGCGCCACCTGAAATTGGAAACGTGTCTAAGTTGTTCATTTCCAATGGCTTTAAGAGAGTGAAGGCGGCGCATGCCACTATTATTATATTTAAAATGACACAAATTGCCTGCTGCGGCAATATCAGATAATTATCCGTTCACGATAGGTAAATTAACTGAAAAATGATTAGTCAGGACCAGGACAAAGGCACAATATGATATCGGCTTGATTTTCAGCTGTAAAGAAATTAAATTACAATGCTAAAGTAAAACACAGAAATTTATTAATTTATGTAACTTTTGGCAAAACGGGACATCAAAAAAAGCGCTAAATCAGAAAAATATGATGTTGAAAAGGTAAGATTCGGGCGTTTAAATTTTAGATGGAGGTTTTAGCGTTATGTCCACTCAGCCAAAAGTTATTGTTTTTTCTACGCCGACATGTTCATTTTGTAACACGGCCAAAAGATACTTCAGGGAAAAAAATATAAAATTCAGAGATGTTGATGTCTCAAAAGATACCCGGGCTGCGGCGGATATGCAACGCAGGACCGGACAGACCGGTGTACCGGTCATTTTAATTAATAACCGGCCAATAGTTGGATTTGATAAACAAAAAATTAATCAAATGTTAGGTATAAAGTAAGGAGATTAACGTGAATATTAAGCCATTGGATGATCGTATTCTGATCGAACAGGTAGATGAAGAAGTTCAAAAAGTAGGTTCAATTATCATACCTGACTCTGCCAAAGAAAAACCGCGTATGGGCAAAGTTGTCGCTGTAGGAACTGATGAAGAATTAAAGGAACTTGTAAAAGTGGGTGATACGGTTCTTTACTCAAAATATTCCGGTGATGAGATAAAAGTAGATAACAGAGAGTACTTAATTGTACAACGAAGTGATGTGTTAGCTATCGTCGGATAAAAAAATAGGGCTTTTATAGCCCTTTTTTATTTCTTTTTTTACGTCCCGCGTAATACTTTTTCTCTACCTTCAAGCACTTCAGGTAAACAGTCCATGTAATTGGTTTTATTAAAAAAATAGATTATATTTAATGCTAAAATAAATAAAAACCTAATTTAGAGATAATAAGTGGATTCAAAAAAATCAGAGAAGAATCTAATCCTTGATGGCATCGCTGTGTCGAATGGGATCGGTATCGGCGAAATAAATATTTACCATACTGATTTTGACGATATCTCTGAATACACGCTGGAAACAACTAAAATTGTTGACGAACTGGAACGTTATCTGGCAGCTGTGAATGAGGTCAACCTCATCTTTCTCCATAATAAACAACGTGTAGCAAGAGATTTAGGCACAAAGCACGCGGAAATCTATGACACTTACCATATGATCATCGAAGATCCATTTTTTCAGGAAGAAATCCCTGACACGATAAAGTCTGAAGCTAAAAATGCGGAAGCGATCATCCACAAAAAATTATCTCTGTATGAAAAGCACTTTGCGAATGTAAAAGATGAATATCTCCGTGAAAGAATATTTGACATACGCGGAGTGAGCAGACGGCTGATTTTTCATTTGCTACAACATGGCGTCGCTGATGAACTCAACAATAACAAGTCAAACCTGATTTTTGCCAGAGAATTGACTCCCGCTGATTCGATTCATTTCCATCATCGGATGCTTAAGGGCATTGTCACAGAGTTTGGCGGAAAAACAAGTCACGCAGCAATCCTTGCCAGATCAATAGAAGTACCCGCGATAGTCGGGGTTTCCAATCTCCTGAAACAGGTTAACTCTGGAGATACAGCCATTGTTGATGCCATAAACGGAAAATTAATCATTAGACCCGATAAAGAGGTGCTTTCTGAATACCGTGATAAACGCAGGCAATTTATCACCCGCCGTAACAAGATAAAAAAGTTTGTCAAACAACCCCTGACTATGCTCGGGGATAGAAAAATTCAGCTTCAGGCAAATATTAACGAACCTTCGGAAATTGATCTTGCCCATAAATACAATGCGGGAGGGGTCGGTTTATTCAGAACGGAATTAAGCTTCATCGCGAAGGAATCGTTTTTAAGTGAAAACGAACAATTCAGAATATACAGGGATGTTCTTGAAAAATTCCCGGGGCAGGAAGTAGTTATTCGCGTTCTTGATCTCGGAGGAGATAAATTTTTACCGTTCACTGAGCTGCATAGAGAATTAAATCCGTTTCTGGGGTGGCGATCCATCCGAATTCTCTTAAGTGAAGTAGAAATCTTCAAAACACAGTTAAGAGCAATCATAAAAGCTTCCCATTATGGTCATGCTAAAATCATGATCCCTATGATTTCCAGCCTGGAAGAAATAATCACCGCAAAGAAAATTATCAATAGCGTTAAAGATGATCTGCGCAGGGAAAATGTTCCTTTTAACGAAAACATCCCTGTGGGAATCATGGTTGAAATTCCATCGGCCGCGCTTTTAATTGATTCGCTAATCAATGAAATTGACTTTGTCAGCATCGGCACGAATGACCTGATTCAATACACATTGGCGGTGGACCGCAACAATGAAAAAGTGGCGGAATTTTATCAGCCCTTAAATCCGGCTATTCTGTATCTTATCCATACCGTGGCAAAAACAGGCGCGCGATTTGACAAACCTGTTTCGGTATGCGGGGAAATGGCGGGGGACCCGCTCTATACTCAGTTGTTGCTGAGTCTGGGGATTAACATCTTAAGTATGCAGCCTTCATCCATTCCAATGATAAAAAATATTTTGCTCCATACCCAGCCGGAAGTGCTTGCTGAAATTGCTGAACGTGTATTTACATTTAGCGAAGTAAAAAATCTACGTGAATATTTGTACTCGCATATAGAGAGTTTGCTTTGATGGGAATATTTCAATAAAAGAGAGGAACTATGTTACGAAACGCGGTTATCCGTTGGCTTATTAATTCAGCGGCTCTTTGGGTGGTTGATGTTATGTTTGACGGGATTTGGTTTGACAGCACGGGAGCACTGCTTATCGCGGCGCTGATTTTGGGATTTTTAAATACATTGCTCAAGCCGGTACTGATTTTATTCACCCTGCCGATAAATTTTCTGACACTGGGACTTTTCACCATCGTTATTAATGCTATTATTTTGGAATTAACCAATTTCTGGCTCGATAGTTTTCATATTTCGGGTTTCGGGGTGGCTTTGTTAGCGGCGATTCTCATCAGTATTGTCAGCATTCTTCTGCAAAACCTGCTCAAGGACGATCGCTCCTAATATTATCACAGAATGGTCTATCTCGTCAGAGCCGGATTGTGAAGGATATAGCCGTTTGAATCCATCCGGTATTTTCTCTTCAGTTCCAGCGTATCGGCCGGAAGAAGCGCCATAAATCCGAACCTCTCCCTGATATCGTCAATTGCTGTATTGAGGGCCTCCATGCGCGATTTTTCATCAAACAGATAGGACTGAAATCCACATGGCTCGACTTCTCCCGCGGTGACTCCCACATGGCGTATGCGTATCCTGCGAATGCGGATTTCTTCAAAAATACGGCTAACAGTGATGAACAGATCCTTTCCGTCATCTGATGGATGAGTCAGGCTCAGACTCCGGGCATGACGGGTGAAATCGGAATAGCCGATTTTTACCGTCAACGTTCGGCAAACCAGATCCTGTTCCCGTAATTTTTTCGCGATCCGTTCCGTAAGATATTGAAGAGTTCCCTTTACAATCGACATATCGGATGTGTCTTCTTCAAAACTTGTTTCCCTGCTCAATTGTCGTGGAATTATACGAATTCTTACTTCCCGGTCATCGATGCCGTTCGCAAGCTCCCACATTTTGATGCCGTTTTTTCCGAATAATTGCTCAAGGATTAATTTTGACAGACGCGCCAGACTTCCAACGGTAAAAATGTGTAAATCGGTCAGTTTCTCTTTGGTCATCCTGCCGATGCCGGGTAAAACATCAACAGGCAGACCGTTTAAAAATTCATTCTCCTTATCAAAAGGAATTTGCGCTATTCCCCGTGGTTTATTCAGGCCGGATGCAATGCGCGCAATGGTTTTTGTGCTGCCGATGCCTACTGACAGCCCCACTCCCACCTTTTGCCAGACCTCTTCGGTGATATTTTTTGCTATTTGTACCGGCGCCGGATGCAGATGCAATGTCCCCGTTAAGTCAAGATACGCGTCATCCAGAGATGTAAATTCAACTAATGGTGTGTATTTTAGATAGACATTATGAAAAACTTCAGAAACAGCGCGGTAGTGGTCATAATTGCCTTTCAGGAATACAGCATTCGGACAGATGCCTTTTGCGCGCGTAAGTGGCATACCGGTGCGGATACCGCGGGCGCGGGCTTCGTAGCTGGCAGTATGCACGACGCCGCGTTGATCTGCCGTTCCGCCGACAATAACGGGTTTGTCGCGTAAAAGTGGATTAAATCCCTGTTCGACCGACGCGAAAAACGCGTCCGCGTCAATATGCATTATGGTGCGATGCTGTCTTTTTATCATAATTAAAAAGTACGAAAATTTTTAACCGGCATTAAATTCACCCCTGTAAACAGACGCGGGCAATTTGCCATTCAAGGCTGGAATCTTCAAAAAGTAATTCAAAATAGTCGGAACTGTCGGCGATAATGGAAAAATGGTATTGTTTGTTGTGCCCCCGGTGACTGACCCAATGACCGTTGAGCTGATTGATTTTGTAAACCCGACCATTCCATTTGAAGCGCAGCGGCTTCATTTGCCCTTCCTTAAAATAGCCTATTACCTCAATGGGTTCGAAAATATCCTCAAAAATCATCTTAATCCCGCGGCTAAATTTTTATTTATTTAAAATGTACAAACGTACACCAGAATATATAAATCCATCTTTAAAAAAGCAATCAAAAAGCAAAAAAAGGAGCATCCCCGGATGGAAAAAATCATCTTGTAAAAAAAGATGAAGAGGGTGATAAAGAATTTAGAAAGCTGTCAGGACAATAGATGATAACTGTTGGAAGCGATCACAGTTCTCTTATGACGGTGACGACCTTACCAATAAGTTCAAAGTCAGGAGTGCGTGGATCGACAATGAGAGGAGATACGGAGGCATCGGCTGTTTCAAGCCGGATGAGATGCTTGTCATAATATATTTTCCGGACGTAAATGCGGTGCCCCAGCTTGATGACGCCGATATCGCCATTGTGAAGCTGATGAGTCAGGTTGACCGTAAGGAAATCACCGGAAAGAATGCCCGCTTTGGAAAGTCCGTTGTCAATGGCTTTAAGCGTGATGGATCTTGTATCGTTTTCTTTAAAATTACTGATGATCTCACCAATATTATAATTCCCATTTGTATGAAAGTTATTCTCCATGCGGACTTCGCCGAGAAGCGGGATATTATAAAATTCAGAATTAAGACCGGAGTCTTCGGCCCGATATACACCTTTCAAGGTAAATCCCTTTTGTTCATGATAAATAAAATTAAATTTAATATCAGGTAAAATTAAAATACAAACTGCTGTTAATGCACCATCTCCCGGATGAGACCGATGACCCGACCTTGAATTGACCAGTCGCTCTGCGGGTAAATATCGCTGTATCCGGGATTTTCAGCCTTCAGAAATGGCTTCCCCGTATCTGTGATTAGTCTTTTTACTGTGACTTCATCTTCAATAAGGGCCACTACGATATCTTTGTTGGCGGCTGTACTGCATGACTGCACAACAACCAGATCATCTTCCAAAATTCCAGCGTTAATCATACTGTCACCGCGTACTTTTAAAGCAAAATACCGGCCTTCCAGTTTGATCATTGCTCTTGGGATCGGTATATAACGCTCTACATTTTCCTGGGCAAGAATCGGAAATCCCGCCGCAACACGGCCAATCAGCGGCACATCCACATTGTTACCGGAATTCGGAGCATATTCCGGATCGATAATTTTCAAAGTGCGCGCGGAAGAATCCTTTTCCAGGTAACCCTTAGCGATGAGCGCGTCAATATGCTTCAAGATGGCGTATTTTGATTTGATCTTTAGGGTATCCGCCAGCTCCTGATAAGTGGGCGCGTATCCTTTTTCTTCAATATAGCTGGCAATTAACCGCAGAATTTCTTTCTGCCTGTCAGTAAGTCCTTTCATGGAAACCCCCTTGCTTAAATGTACTAAAGTACACCAAAAATAAATATTAACAGAGGGGAAATCAAGAAAAAAATTTAATTAAATCAATTTAGTTAAAAAGAGGACTCATCAGGATACTAATTTGATAAAATATGATTCAAAAGATTGATTTTGTTCAAGTTCCGCAATTTCCCGGGCACTAAGATTTTTTGCGACCCGGCCGTTATTCAAAATAATAACAGGATCGCACCATTGCTGAATGAGAGGCAGGATATGTGATGATATAATGACGATTTTGTTCAGAGCCGCCTGCTCAGTAAGGTAATTTTTTAGTTTATACAAAGAAACCGGGTCCAGTCCGTTAAGCGCCTCGTCAAGGATTAAAAAATCCGGTTTACCTATAAGCGCGGCGGCAATAGACAGTTTTTGCTTCATTCCGTGAGAATAATTGAGGACAAGCTCATCCGCTTTGTCGTTGATGCCGTTCAGATTAATTAAAAAATCCATCTCTTTCTGAGTATCAGTTGATTTTCTGATTTTTGCAATTAATTCCAAAAACTCACGGCCGGTAAGATATGGAAGCAATTCGGCGTCTTCGGGAGCATAACCGCAGTTTTGTTTAATCCAGAAGCGGTTCTTGTTCAACTCCTTTCCGTTAAATTCGATTGTACCGGTATACCCGCTGATCAACCCAACCGCGGCTTTCAGAAGTGAACTTTTTCCCGCCCCGTTCCGGCCGATGAGTCCTGTCAATTTTCCGGGCAGGAAATCCAGACTAATATCTTTTACGGCGTCCTGTGTGTCATAGGTGATGGTTACATTCTTAATCGATAACATTATTGCCTCATGAGTTAAAAAAGCGCCGGCTTTTATAAAAATAGAATAATAGAAGCCCCACGCCGATAACCGGTCCAATAAACCGGTCATTAAGGGATAAAATTACAATAAAAATGACAGTAAAATGATATGCAAAACCGGCCAGTCTTGGTTCATTATAAAACATTATCTGAAAATTAAGCATGGCTGATAAAATCATTACTGAAAAAATCAACACCACGCCTATCAGGTTCAGGTGACCGGGGAAAGGCGTGTTAACGATGAGTAAAAATGTCCAATATGTGATGATGATGAGAATGATGTAAATAAATTCTACCATAAATTTAGCCAGCCAGATTTGATAGAATCTGAATGGGAGAGTACTGAAATACCAATCAGGGTCAGGAAGAACATATTTATCATTGAAACTGTTGCTGTAATGCAGCCAGATAACGGTTAACACCCATATGGTCAACCACATATCAGCGTTTTCCATTTCTAAATTGTACATAATAATCAGGACAGCGGTGTAGCTGATATAGGTAAAAAATTTAAGTCTGCGGTATTTAGGATTTCGCCAGAGGCTGAGTAGTTCTTTGTTAAAAAGCGCCTGAATCAGATCGGGGAACATTTTTGGAATATTCATAAAAGTGAACGTACCGGCTTCTTTTCTCCGGAAGGAAAGCGCGGTCACAGGGAAGATTAATTCGAGATCCACAGATTTATTTACGGAGTGAACCCTGTATATCGTTATAGTGAGCAAAAGAAGGAATATAATATCTACGACAGGAGCATAAAAGCCGAAATAATATGTCACTATATAAATAGCTGTGTAACCCGTCGTAACGAAAGTTATGATGGTCAGGTATATTTTTGACGCTTTTAATCTGATAAGCAATTCAAGATTAAAAATAAAAAATAGTGTATAGAATATTACAAAAAACGCGACAGCATAGGCAGTAAGGAGAATGCCGCAGGAAAAAATCAGCGATGTTACCACCGGTAAGAAGAGAATCACCGAAATTATCTGATATTTTTGTGAAAAATAGATAATGACTGCTGAAATTTCATTTGCAGAAAGCGGTTTCCCGTAAAACGGCTTCAGACCCTTTTGTCGGGGTACCAGGTACATCACTATAAATGGACCGCTTATAATGGCCAAAATAATAAACAAATGAGTCAAAAGATCAGTCAGCCCAAAGGGCGATATTTCCGTTTTTGCGATCAGGGAACCGAAATATTGACGGAGCCGGTCGGATAAATAAATATACACAAGGCCTGAAAGTAAGATCATCTCAATCTTTTGGCGCCGTCCAAGAGTACGCCAGATATGGATGGGTTGTTTTAATAAAAAACGAAGCATGTTTGAAAATTACTCAATTTAAGACTATCACGTAACCATTATTTTTTAAAGATTGCAAGAAATTTAGCCTGTTGCTATTTTATGTCTGTTTACTAATGGTATTGAAAAAAACATGCAGTTAATATATGGACGGTTGAATATTCCAATCAAATTTCTTTCATGAAAAGAGTTAAAATGAATTTATTGAGAAGAATGAATGACGCCGTTGCAAAAGTTGAATTATGGCTGTTGGTATTTATCGTTTTGACGATGGTCATCTTAGCATTCCTACAGGTACTTTTACGGAATGTTTTTGATCAGGGGATTCTTTGGGGAGATACCTTTCTCAGGCATCTTGTGCTCTGGGTAGGTTTTATCGGGGCATCACTGGCAACTAAGGACGAAAAACATATTAACATCGATATATTAACACGATTTCTGCACGTCAGAGCAAAGCCGGTTGTCCAGATTCTTACAAATGTGTTTGCCGGAATAATCTGTTTCGTTCTGAGCAAAGCCGGCTTAACCTTTGTTCTGCAGGAAATAGAGTTCGGCACCATATTATTCAATGATATTCCCGCATGGTATTTTGAAATTATAATTCCAGCTGGTTTTGCGCTGATGGGTATCCGTTTTTTTCTTCTTGCCCTGGAGTTATCAATTAAATGGGTTCGGCCCGAGGGAGGGAAGAAATGACAGGCATATTCATCGGTCTGGCGCTGCTCCTGCTCGCTCTGTTTGGAACGTCCCTGTTTGTGATCATCTCGGCCATTGCATTGATCGCTTTCTACTTTGCGGGAATTGATTCGACCGCGGTAATTATAGAATTATATCGTCTCGCGAGTCAACCGGTTTTGCTTGCTATTCCCTTATTTACCTTCGCCGGGTATCTCCTCGCCGAAAGCAATACACCCAAGCGTCTTTTTAATCTGTCACGCGCTTTGTTGGGCTGGCTGCCGGGAGGACTGGCTATCGTAACGCTTGTCTCATGCGCCATATTCACCGCGTTTACCGGGGCATCGGGAGTAACAATTGTAGCGCTTGGCGGATTGCTTTTTCCGCTGCTTATCCAGGAAAATTATTCCGAAAAATTCAGTCTGGGGATCCTTACTGCATCGGGGAATCTTGGTCTGCTGTTTCCGCCCAGCCTGCCGATTATTCTATATGGCCTCGTTTCGGAAACCAGCATCGATAAACTTTTTCTCGCGGGAATTATTCCGGGCGCCCTCATGGTTATTCTGCTCTCTGTCTATAGTATCGTTTACATTAAAAAAACTTCTCATGGGCTGAAAAAAACAAAGGTTTCACTCAAGGAATTCCTCAAGACTGCCAGGGAGGCTATCTGGGAAATTCCTCTGCCGATTATTATCCTGGGCGGTATTTACACCGGTTTTTTTACAGCCACAGAGGCGGCGGCCGTGACCGCGTTTTATGTACTTTTTATTGAAGTTGTTATTTACAAAGATATTTCGATCAAAAAAGGTTTGCCCGCGGTCATAAAGGAAAGCATGGTGATGGTAGGCGGGATTCTGGTCATTCTCTCGGCAGCGCTGGGACTTGCGAATTATCTGATAGATGCTGAGATACCTATGAGAATATTAGAGGGAATGAAGGGTGTTATCAGCACAAAAATCGAATTTTTACTGGTTCTTAATATCTTTTTACTGATTGTAGGGGCGATGATGGATATTTTTTCCGCCATAATGGTTGTGGCGCCGTTAATTATACCGATCGCTACAAATTTTGGGGTGGATCCGGTGCACCTGGGTATCATATTTCTCGCCAACCTCGGGATCGGATATTCGACACCACCGGTAGGGATGAATCTTTTTATCGCGTCGTTCCGATTTGAACAACCAATAATAAAACTTTACCGGGCGACGATTCCGTTTTTAGTGATATTACTGATTGCCCTCATTCTTATTACCTATATTCCGGAGCTAAGTTTGTGGCTTGTGGGAGTTTTCGGAGTATAAAAAAAAAGACGCGAACCCGAATGTGTCCGCGTCTTTAAAATTATGACAGGTGAAAAATTTTCTTTATGACGTATCCGGCCATTTTCGGGTTTTCCTTTAGCCGCCGTGTTGAATATGCATACCAGTCTTTTCCATAGGGAACGTAAACGCGCAGCCTGTGACCGGCATTTACAATAATGTCGCGCAACTGTTCATCAACTCCCAGGAGCATTTGGAATTCATACTCATCTTTTTTCAGACCCAGATCTTCAACGGTTTTTATCCCGTGCCAGACAAGTTTTTCATCATGAGTGGCGATTCCTACGTAGCACTTATTTTTCAAAAGCTGTTCTAAATTATATTTATAACTTTCATTGATAATCGCCATGTCTTTGTAAGCGTCCTCCCGGGGCTCCACATAAATTCCCTTGCAAAGTCGCAGATTTGCCTTATGCGAAATAAGTTTCCGTACATCATCTGCTGTTCGCCGTAAATATGCCTGAATTACAAGTCCCACGTGGCCTTCAAATTCTTCCTTGAGCCGCAAAAATAACTCGATTGTATTTGCGGTTGTGTGGCGGTCCTCCATGTCGATACGGACAAAATTATTATATTTTTTTGCCACTTCGATAATGCCGCAAATATTTTTAAAACAGAATTCTTTATCGAGATTGAGACCCATGTGCGTGGGCTTCACGGAAATATTGGCATTCAGTTTGTGAAGATCGATAGCTTTCAAAATCTCCTTGTATTCATCCGCTGCCGCTGCCGCCTGTTCTTTTTTTGTGACTTCTTCGCCAAGCAGATCCATAGTTGCCATAATCCCTTTGGCATTCAATTCCCTTACAACCGAAATGGCCTCGTTTAGAGATGATCCGGCGATATAATTCCGCGAAAAATATCTGACAATCGGTTTTGGAACAATTGGAAGTGTCAAAACAACTAATTTATCCAGTAAGCTCATACCTACTCCATGTTTCGTACAATATTCTTGCCGAAATCCGGCTTTATAATCTATTAAATATCAAATTCTAAATTAGTGAATAATTTATCAGAATGAAAATTTCTAATCAATACATTTTTAAGTTTTTTGACATCAGGAAAAATGTAAATGGAAGGATTTTTTTAGACTCCCTGAACAGGCAGGCGACCGATAAATATGTCCTCTAAATGATCACTTTGCCGAGGATCATAATTTTATAATTGATTGATTATTGAAACCGCGTGAAATTACCGATAGGAGTCAGCTGAATTGATATTCTGATCAAAATGGATAGATTTCTCAAATTTCCCATTGTGATCATATACTTGAATAACAGCGCCCGGTTTTTCTTTGATCATCTCATTTGCCGCGCTAAGCGCGTTGCATTTTGAGAAATACATACTTAGTCCGAAGTCGTCATTTTCAATGGCCCAGTGAACGCCGAAAGGCGCAATACGATAGATATTTTTGTGCTTCATTCCAATATCCTTGTGTTATAGATTTTTTTGTGATGCATAGATATTGGGGATTCATTCAAACTGAGATCCTGCAACGGTTAAAGGATGCAGAATATAAATTTATTGATGCGAAAAAGGAGGAAGAAGTCTATTAAAAGCCGAATCCCTTTTTTTTATAACGTAGTTACTCTACGATTTATTCTTGTTTGTTTTAAATTCAGGTATAAAACTGCCAAATCCCTGATTGCAGTTCCGACACATATCAATACTTTTGCGATCTTTGATTAATTGATCGCGAAATTCAGAAAATTGCCCGCTCAGCCAGATCTCTTCGAATTGTTTAGTAAGATTTATATTTCCCATATTGTAGTGACCGTTTTTATCGAAACAGCATGGCACCACAGAACCGTCCCAGTTTATTAGTGTCGACATCCAGGGACGGGGACATGATTTTTTATGGTTGTTTTTTACACTTAATGAATGGCCGCTAAAATCATATCGTCTGAACTTTTCGTTTTCCGGCAGCCAGGTTTTTGCTTCATCCAAAGAACGCACTTCAATGTTTTTGATCAGGATTCTGTCCACACCAATCTCTTTGCCCAATTTTTTAATAGCCGTGAGTTCATGTTCATTATGTTTCATCACCAGAAACTGAAGCGCGATCAGCGGTGTTTTACTTTTTCGCTGACGCTTAATCTCCATAAATCGGCGTAATCCATCGGTAACTTTAGTAAAATCACCCTTTATCCGGTAAGTTTCGTAGGTTTCCTGTGTTATTCCATCGAGAGAAACAATCATGCTGTCAAGTCCTGAATCAATTGTTTCATTAATTGATTCATCTGTGAAATAATGGGCATTAGTGCTGGTAGTGCAATAAATGTTTTTTTCTTTTGCCAGTCTTACGAATTCAAGAAAATGTTTATTGATGTATGGTTCACCCTGATGATAGAGAAGCAGAAAGAAAACATCGTTTCCTAACTGACTCAGAATGGATCTAAAAGTGTGAAGAGACATTTTTCCAACAGGTCTTTCCATCTCTCCGGCCCCGGTTGTACATAGGGGGCATTTAAGATTGCAGACATTGGTCGGTTCTATTGTGAGAACGGGAGGAGCGCCCCAAAGGATATTCTTATTAAGAGCCGCGGAAAGAATAAATGAGACTCCTGTTTTTATAAGATTTATAAATCGGCGAAATGTAAGGGACCGGATCAGGTTAAGGAGTAAAAGTTCGTTCAAAAGCATTCTCTCAATCATGGATTTTTATGCGTTTAACTGCCAAAAAAGTTAATTGATTTCCGGGTAGATTGCAAAAAGCATTATAGAAAAGATTAAATTCATGACTCGATATGCGATGTCCCGATTGAATAATGGGTGACAGGTTGTAATTATGGATTAAACCTGCTAAATTTCTTATGAGATTTATTTAGAATGGATTTATTCAGATGGACTTGATTTACTGGTTTTTTCTTATTTCCAATGGTTTCTACATTTGTTTGCTTCTGCTCGTCTTAGCCGGATTGAGTATGTTGAAAATAAAAAACAAGACAAATTACCCGAAAATTTCGATCGTTATCGCGGCGCGAAATGAAGAGAATAGGATAACTCCGGCCATTCATTCCATGTTGAAATTAAATTATCCGATTGACAAATTTGAAGTTATCTGGGTGGATGACGCGTCGACAGATGATACCGCTAAAATAATTGAACAGCACGCGAAGGAACAAAAAAACTGGAAACTGATACGGATTGACGAAAAAAGTACAAGTCTGCGCGGGAAAAAGAAAGCGTTAAAATCAGGAATAGATCAGGCTAAAGGTGAATTGATATTCACTACCGACGCGGATTGTGAGGTGCCGCCGGACTGGTTGATGATAATGAGTTCATATTTTGATGATCATACGAGCATGGTACTGGGACATTCACCTTTAACCGGGCTGAAGGGCTTCCTGGGGCGTATCTTACAATTTGATAATCTGTTTTCGGCTGTGGTAACGGCAGCGCCCACAAAGTTAGGTTTTCCAATGAGCAGTATTGGACGCAATCTGTCCTACAGAAAAAAGGTCTACGCGGATGTCGGGGGATATGATTCATTGAAAAAATTCAGAAGCGGAGATGATGTTCACCTGACAGAACGCTTCAGAAGAAAAGATGGGGGGAATATTGATTATTGCGCCCATCCGGCAACGTTTGTATCAACAAAACCGCCTCTTACCGGTAAGGAGATATTTCATCAACAGGTTAGGAAAAACAGCAAAACGCTGAATAAATCACTGCCGTCGGTTCTGCTTTCAATAGTTTTGTTCATTTATTTCATCATCCTCATTATTTTTCCTTTTTTAAACTCAAAATGGCTGGTATTGTGGTTAGCGTTACTGGCAATTAAATTCAGTGCCGAGCTGATTACTCTGATTAAAGCCTGTTTTATCTTCAGAAAAAAAGAATTGATACCGTATCTTCCTCTGATGCAGATAATTTATCCGGGATATGTCATTTTCTTCAGCCTGCTGGGAGTCCTGCAAATTTATGAATGGAAAAAGTAGGCCGGATTAACTAAATTGACACACCCTTAAAACATCCGGAACAAGAGACTTATTATAAGCTTACACAACTTATGAGAGAACGATTAAAACAACAGATTTTATTTGCGCTAAAGTACCTTGTGGGATTTATTCTTCTCGCGTGGATATTGGCGTATATTGACCGGGAGCAGATGTTCGCGACAATAATGAACTTAGAGCTCTCGGTGATTGTCTTTGTCATTGTCCTGGCCTTTCTGAGCCTGACGACCCAGTTTTATCGCTGGAAATATCTTGTAGAAAGTAATTCCACCCATGTCAGGGCGTCAGATCTAATACCATCATTTTTTGCGGGATTTGCTTTTCGCATGATGCTGCCCGGAGGACATGCGGAAATCACCAAAATATTCTTACTCCCCGGAAAAAAGGGAGGAAAAGTAGTAGCCTTTGGAATCGAAAAATTTTTTCAGACATACATAAAAATTTTCATGGTATCTTTAGCTTTTCCTCTAATGTTTCCTAAGTATCGTGTTGTATTATGGGGGGTGAGCGGATTGTTATTGATGGCTTATTTTTTTCTTCCGCTCATGATGCAAAGAGCGTTTCTTAAAAAGTATCAGGAACGGGAAGTCAATTATCACGGCTTATTTTTTAGAACACTTATTTTTTCGGCCGCAATATTCGGCGGGCTGATTTTGCAGTATTACTATTTGCTCAATTCGGTTCATGATATTGGGTTTTATGAAACATCACTATCTGTAATTTTCATCTGGGGAGCCGGATTACTGCCGATTTCCGTATCGGGACTGGGAGTCAGAGAAGCGCTATCGGTTTTTTTCTTTGGCAAATTCGGCATACCTGGCTCATCGGCGGTCGGACTATCACTTTTTCTGTTTTTTATTAACGCCATTCTGCCGGCTTTGGCGGGTGTGTACTATATAATAAAGAGAAGAAGCGATCTCCGGGATGCGGGTGGGATATTCAAATCCGCCGCAAAAAAAGCTATGGGAACCGGTAAAAATAGATTTATTTCCAAAAGAAACCGGTCGGCCTTAAATAAAAAGTCAGAATAATTTTTTTCAGGCAGTATAAAAATAAATAAACAGAATTACCGGTTCAGCCAAATTCGTTGTCATTTTAAATCGGAACATTGGTGGAAAAATCATCTAACGATTCCGGATAAATAAGCATTGGACTAAAGATGTCATTTTTAGATAAATTAACGCTTTCATTTTTGCCTTTTAAATCGGCAATACGCCTTCTGCGCGCATCAAAAGTTAGTTATACCCCGCGCCGTCTTTTAAACTTCTTCAAAATCTGGTTGTCAATGAACATTTCAAAATTGACGCGGAAGCCTGTTGTTTGGGGATACGCGCCGGTTCTGATGGTGGAGCCTACCAATATCTGCAATCTTAAATGCCCCATGTGTCCATCGGGAAACGGAGATATGGCGCGCCCGAAGGGAAAGCTTGATCTGGATAATTTCAGACGATTAATGGATGACGTGGGAGAATATATATTTTTGGTACAATTCTGGAATCAGGGTGAACCTTTCATTAACAAATCGTTTATCGATTTTGTGAAGTACGCTAAATTGAAGGGTGTTATGACGCAGACCTCGACCAATGGACATTTTCTGCGGAACGATGAGGCAGCGGACGAAGTTATTCTTTCCGGGCTTGATCAGATTATTTTTTCAATGGATGGAACAAATCAGCAAACATACGAGCAATACAGAGTCGGAGGCAATTATAATCTGGTGCTTGAGACTCTCGGCCGGTTATCGGAAGCGAAAAAACGGCATAACAGTAAAACACCGTTTATTGAATTGCAGTTTATCGTTTTTAAACATAATCAGAATGAGATTGATGAGATCATCCGGCTCGCGAAGCGGTTTAAGGTGGATCATCTGTCATTTAAAACCGCGCAGGTCTATTCCGCTGATCAGGCGGAAGAATTTTTGCCCGATGATACTGATATGAGGCGATATTCTTTTGATGGCGATCATTTACAGCTAAAAGATGATGTTCCGAACTGGTGTAAGCGGTTATGGATGAATTCCACGGTAAACTGGGACGGATCCGTAAGTCCCTGCTGTTTTGACAAAGACGCGGATCATGCTTTTGCCAATATATTTACGGATGGAGTTTCATTCAGAGAAACCTGGACAAATGATAAGTACATGAACTTCCGCAGCTCGGTATTAAAAAATCGCAAGGCGATTGACATGTGCAGGAACTGTACCGAAGGATTAAAAGAACCATACGCGCGGGTCATAAATCTTGATGAAGTTTCATAGTCTGTTAGACCTCATACCATTTCAGGTAATCTTCCTCATAAATTTGAATATCATCAAACCAGACTTTTCCTCCACTGTTGCCGATGGCGTCAAGACCGGTTTTTATCAGAACACGTCGGGTGCCTGGCGGAATAGTGAAAAGCAATATGATTTCTTTCCAGTCACTGGTGCCGGTTAATCGTGACGTCTCTGTTGTACTGGCGCTGAGGACGAAGCTGCGATGGAATTTGTCGGGGAACATGATCTTTATCCACGCGCTTCTTGTGAGATTTTTTGTTTTTACCCAGGCTCTTAGTTTGTAAGTATGTCCCGCCTGAAAATTATTTAGCGTTTGTGTCCAGTAAAAAGCCGCGGGGATTTCCTGGCGGGTCGAAGGGATTTCAATCGAGACGGAGTGATCACCACTGTGAAATATATCGTTATCCCACCGGTAAATCACATGATCCTGAAATGTATTGGAATGAAGTTTGAACCATCTTGCGGGTATTTGTTTCCTCAGGCTGTGTTCCTCGAACCCACCATTATAGACCAATTGAAACGGGAGAAGTTCGTCCGACGCATTTTTGCTAATGTTTCCATCGCTGCAGGTAAACAGCATAGACGCGGCAAACAGCCAGAATAAAATAATCGGGAGTTTCATAAGAATCCCTTTTAGTCAGATCACTATCTATATATCACAACTAAAAGAGAGAGAAAATTATTTTCGTGTTCAGGAAATAAACAGCGGCAGAAAATCTGCCGCTGTCAAATATTCTATTGCTCAAGTGTGCTTAAATCACCTTCATCCTGGCCTAGGGCACGGGCTTTCAGAACCCGACGCATGATTTTTCCGCTTCTGGTTTTTGGAAGTGTCTCAACAAAATGAACTGTTTCCGGTTTTGCGATTGGTCCGATTTCACGGCTGACATGTTCTTTCAGTTCATTCTCCAGCGCCTTGCTCCCGGTAAGACCGGCTCTCAGGATCACAAATGTATGAATCGCGTTCCCTTTAAGTTCATGGGGCAGAGCAATTGCCGCTGCTTCAGAAACGGCGGAATGGCTGACCAGAGCGCTTTCAATCTCTGCTGTCCCAAGCCGGTATCCGCTCACTTTTATGACATCATCGATACGGCCGATAATCCAAAGATATCCGTCTTTATCGATCCTGGCCGAGTCGCCGGCTTTATACCAACCCTGTTTTTCATAATCCTTCCAGTAGGTTTCAACATAGCGTTCGGGATCGCGGTAGATTGTCCTGGCCATCCCCGGCCACGGAGCTTTGATCACAAGTTTTCCCTCCTCGCCGGGTTTAACATCTTTACCTTTTTCATCCACAACCCCTACTTCATTACCAAAGAAAGGACGGCTGGCGGAGCCAGGTTTCAGTGGCATCACAGGAATGGGAGTAATCATAAAACCGCCGGTCTCGGTTTGCCACCATGTATCCATAATCGGGCATTTTTCCCGGCCGATTACGCGGTGATACCAAAGCCAAGCTTCAGGATTTATGGGTTCGCCAACCGATCCGAGAAGCCGCAGTGTGGATAAATCGTGTCTTTCCGGCCAGGCGTCACCGAACCGCATAAGACCTCTTATAGCTGTCGGCGAAGTATATAAAATAGTGATTCCGTATTTTTCAACAATCTGCCACCACCGGTTTGGATAGGGATGATTAGGAGCTCCTTCGTACATCATGATCGTGGCGCCATTGATCAGCGGTCCGTAAACAATATAGCTATGACCAGTGATCCAGCCGGGGTCGGCAGCGCACCACCAGCGGTCATCATCCTTAATATCAAACACATAATGATGAGTTGACGAGGTGTAAACACTGTAACCTCCATGTGTATGGACAACACCTTTGGGTCTGCCTGTAGTTCCTGATGTGTACAGAATAAATAGCATATCTTCAGAATCCATGATTTCTGTTTCACATTTCGGGCTTGCTATAGGCAGAGTCATCAGATCATGCCACCAGAAGTCACGGTCATTTTCCATATAAACCTCTTCACCGGTGCGTTTTACGGTGATGCAAACTTCGATAGTCGGGGATCTTTTAATCGCCTCATTTGCGATTTCTTTCAACTTAGTAGGTTGTCCTCTGCGGTAGCCGCCGTCCGCGGTAACCAGGACACGGCTTCGCGCGTCTTCAATCCGTTCGGCGAGCGCCTCCACACTGAAACCGCCGTATACGACGCTGTGAGCGGCGCCGATCTTAGCGCAGGCTAACATGGCAAATGCCAGTTCGGGTATCTGTGGCATATATATAGTTACGATGTCGCCTTTTCTGACACCCATGCTTTTCAGTACATTGGCAAACTTAGAAACTTCTCTGTTCAGCGCGTGATAAGAGTATGTGCGAACGTCACCCGGTTCTCCCTCCCAGATAAGCGCCAGCTTATTTCTGCGCCAATTTTTCAGATGGCGATCAATTGCATTGTGGATTATGTTGGTCTTGCCGCCTGTAAACCATTTATAGAAAGGTTTTTCGGAATCATCCAGCACTTTGTTCCATTTTTCATACCAGCCGAGCTTTTCGGCTTCTTCGGCCCAAAAACCCTCTCTGTCTTCTATGGAACGTTTGTAAATTGATTCATAATCTTTGATGTGGGCTTGTTCAATGGTTTCCGGAGAGGGGTGAAAAAATCCATCGTTTGAGTTATTTTTACTCTTCTGGTCATTACTCATACGGACATCCTCCTTAATTATAGTATATATGATCTTAGGCATGATATATATAAAAACAATAACTTCGGAATTTTCGGATGTTCAATAAAAATCGAGACAAGGCAAAAAACAGCATTGTAATAATTAATGGGATAAACAAAGGAATATCATCTGTCCTGACTTATTGAATCCTGTAATGAAAAATTAGTATCATAACAAACAATCTAAGCAGGGTGAATATTCCAGGACAATCCGGGTGTTGTAAGAATGATATACTGCTTTAATTGTATTTAAAAGGTACTGATACTGATTGCTACAATGGGCACTAAAGATAATAAATCTTTTTGCCGGAATAATCAATAAAAGATACTTTTCAATATGTAGAAGAATAAAATTGCTCCAAACGCTCCGACGGGAATGGTGATTATCCAGGAAAGGATAATATCACGGATAGATCTCATGTTCAGCGCGCCGATCCCGCGTGCCAGGCCGACGCCTAGAATGGCGCCCACGAGAGCGTGTGTAGTTGATATTGGTAGTCCCAATTTTGACGCGAAAACAATAGTGATTGCAGCGCCAAATTCGGCTGAAAATCCTCTTGTCGGAGTTAGTTCGGTGATTTTTTTACCAATAGTTTCGATAACACGCCATCCCCATGTAGCCAGGCCGACAACAATGCCGACACCGCCAAGTATTAGCACCCACGTAGGCACAGCAGATTGCGTAGTTATCGATCCGTTCATCAGCACATTGATAACAGCGCTAAGGGGACCCACTGCATTGGCTACATCGTTCGCGCCATGGGCAAACGCGACAAAGGCCGCGCTCATGATCTGCAGATAAACAAAGATGCGTTCGACTGTCCGGTATTCAGTGCTTCCCCGCTCAATGGTTACACCTGTTTTGACCCTGCTTCTTATCGCCTTCAAATCGGAGAGTAACTTTGAAAGCATTTCATTTATATCACCGCTTGAATCAAGTTTTGCCGCCTGCAGGAACCTTGATGCTTTCTTTACATTATCTGCGACAGAAACGGGTTGAAATAAACGGACACGATCCGGTTCAGGAGTCTCCTTGATACGTTTTACGAGAAAGAAACTTATAATGGAAGCAATTATTCCGACTGCTGCGGCAATCAACAATGCTGAACCAAGAGGAAGATCCAGGTGCAAATTCTTGAGGCCCTTAAAAACCAGGACAAGCGTCATAACAAAAAAAACTAAAAACACGAGATAGGGGGTAATTCTTTTTGCCGCGGACACGGGATCCGCGTTATAATATATTTGCTTTCGAAGAATGCTGAATATTACAAATGCTATTGTTCCACTCAGTACGGGAGATATCACCCAGCTTCCGACAATAGATCCAACTTTCTGCCAGTGAATTGCATCAACCCCGCCGATTAAAATTCCAAAGCCGATGATCGATCCAACAATTGAGTGTGTCGTTGAGACCGGCCAGCCAAAGTAAGATGCCACCTGAAGCCAGATGGCTGCGGACAGGAGCGCGGCCAGCATACCATAAACAAAAAAAACAGGATTTGAAGAAAAAATCTCAGGTGAGACGATTCCTTTTTGTACCGTTTCAGAAACATGGGAACCGACAAAGAAAGCTCCCGAAAATTCCATTATAGCAGCAAGAATAACAGCTCTTTTTATTGTCAGAGCCTTCGAGCCTACCGAAGTACCCATCGCATTTGCAACATCATTGGCTCCGATAGACCAGGCCATGTAAAAACCAAAAACAATCGCAAGTACAAAAAGTATTGAACCAAATTCCATCTATTCTCCAGTGGTCATTCGCGTCAAATTAAAAATTACTTTATTTCCAGAATCATTCGCACTCTGTTCGCCAGTTTTTCTGCGGAGTTTGACAGACGGGCCAGTGTCCTGAGAATACCCATCCATAAAATAAATTCACCATGAGTAAACTCGTGCTCATTCGCGAAAAGGGATTGAAGTAATTTTTGCTGGACCAAATCGGCTTCATGTTCTGCGTAGGCCACTTGTTCGACCAGCTGCATAACGCGTTCCGCTTCTTTACCTCCAAATGAGGACTGAATTAGTTCATCCATTTCCTGCATGACTTTGGACGCCTTGTCAATTGTTTCGAGATTCTTGTCCAGGAATACCCAAAAGTGCTTATCCATACATTTCGGGATTTTGCAGTCTTTATATGTCAGGAGCATACCGATATCCTCACAGGTATCGGCAAGTGAATCCTGAATACCAAGCATTTCTAAGATATCATTCCGGTCAACCGGCATGAAAAGTCCCTGTCTCAAGCTGTTCCTGATATCATTCTTAATTAAATCAGCTGAATGCTCGAGGCGCGAGATTTCTTTTGCAAGAGGCTGAATTTTTTCCTGTTCACCCTTTTTGACCGCTTCAAATAATTCAGGCACTTTGACAACACATTCCATTACAGTGGACATGTGAGCTTGTAAGGGGCCAAAAGGAGAAGCTGCGAAAATTTTTGAAAATACGCCCATCGATTATGCTCTCTTAGTTAATTTGAGTCAATTCAAAATTATGGCAAATATTAAATTTTAATACCAAGTGTAATCATACAAAATTCTGACTTTTACATCAACAATTTTGAATCAAAATAATTATCAATTTTTGAATGTGGTTAATCACTTTAAAAACAAATTATTATGTCAAGTTCTTTTTGATTTTGTGATGTATAATGGTAAAAAAAAAAGGATCTCCGCGCGGAGATCCTTTTATGATTCATAAAGTGATTACTTATGCGCAATAGGATCTGCATTGCCGTCAGGATCACCGGTAACATAGCCATCTGTTTTAATATTACCGTTGGTTACGAGAAGAAGTCCCGCAACATGCGGGGTAGCCATCGATG